>Ga0136627_1001123_pt1 | contig 10476 bp, 11 predicted proteins | sample AntDrymUQ4892206_2_FD_104652 | JGI IMG/M metagenome (GOLD analysis project Ga0136627, IMG submission 104652) | Polar desert sand microbial communities from Dry Valleys, Antarctica - metaG UQ489 (22.06) | ecosystem: Environmental > Terrestrial > Soil > Desert | place: Antarctica: Dry Valley... | reverse complement strand
CTCGCTCGCGCTCGGCATCGAGCAGCCGCTGCAAGCCGCGCTGCCGGGCTGGCGGGTGCGCGTGGACGGGCGGATCGGCCGGCCACTGGCGGAGGGCATGGGCATACTGGGGCGCCAGCCCGATCCGCCCGCGATCCTCGCCTTCGCCCTCTTCACGAACGACGGTCCACAGAACACCGACGCGCTTGAGGCCGCCGTGCGAGCCACCGCGACGCGGCCAGGTAACTGCGCGGTGTGGTCGACGATCGTGCGCCCGCCGGAGGACGGCGTCAGCTACGCCGCCGCCAACACGCTCCTACGCGGGCTCGGGGACGATCCCGAGCTCGCGCTCGGCCTGGAGCTCGTCGACTGGGCCGCCGCGGTCTCGCGATCGCCGTCGCTGGTCTCGCCGGGCGACGGCGTGCACGGCACGGTCGAGGGCTACGGCGTCCTCGCGCGGCTGTACGCCGACGCGATCCAGTCCTGCGCCGGCTAGGACGACCTACCCGCCGAGCTTCGCGAAGTCCGCGCGCAGGCGGGCGAGCACGATCGCGGTCGCGATGTTCGCGCCGGCGTCGTTGAGGTGGATGCCGTCGGGCCGGCGCACGATCGTCTGGCGTCCACCGACCGCCTGCGCCGCGCGGTAGCGCTCGCCGGGCGTGAACACCTCGTTCATGTCCAGGACGCGCACCTGCGAGCGATACGGCTGCGCCGCGACGTCGATCGCCGCGTTGACGGCCCGCGCGATCTTCTGGCGCGGTGCGTCGCGCGGCATCGGCAGCGTCAGCCAGTACACGCGCGCCTCGCCGCCGCGCCGGTAGGTGTCCATCATCTTGCGCGCGCGGGTCGCGTAGATGACCGCCCACTCGGGACCGCAGCACTCGATCCGCTCGTTGTCGGCGTCGCGGAACGGGAAGCCCTCGTTGGCGCCCATGAACATCACGACCGCGTCGGGTGAGCGTTGCTTGGTCTGGCTCGTCGACAGCGAGCCCCAGTCGACGATGTCGACTTTCGAGATGCCGGTGCCCAGGCGCGCGTCGCGCACGGTCTGCACGCCGTCGCCGGCCAGGCGCCGGGCGAGCTGCACGTCCAGGGGCTGGGCGAGCGAGTCGCCGGTCACCAGCAGTGTCTTCAGTGCGGGCAGCTTGCCGGTGGTCACGCCGAGCTCGGTCGGATCGAAGGAGTCGGTCGTGATCGGCGCGCTGGCTGCGCCGCCCGTGCCGCCGCCGGCCGCGGCGGCGGGCCCGGCCACGGGAGCGGCGTTGAAGCCGCCCTCGCCGCTCAGGTCGTCGTCGGGCGACAGGTAGGAGGTCAGCTCGTCGGCGGCGTCGGCCAGCGGCAGGCGATCGGCGAGCCAGCCGGCCGGCTCGCCGACGGCGAGCACGGCCGTGCGCTGGATCCCGGGATCCATCTTCTCGCCGGTGGCGCGGATCGATTCGCCCTCGAGCAGGAGCAGCAGAAACGCGGCGATGAAGACGCAGACGATCGCGTCGCGCGCGCTCAGGCGACCGCCCGTGGGGCGGTCGAGGATGAAGGGGTTGCGGTTTGTGGCGGACATGTCTAGAAGGAAAAGTAGATGAACGGGGGCACACCCTGGCTCGATACCGTAGCGGCGACGAGCAGGATCACGGTCGCCATGCTGGCGCCCAGGGCGGCCGGATGCAGTTGCTCGAAGCGCACACGCAGTGTGTCCATCGGCCGCGCCGGCGCCAGTTGCAGGGCGATGACGAGGAACGTGACGATCACCACGGCGGGGGTCCACAGCGTCGCCGGGCCCCAGTCGCCCAGGCGCGAGATGTAGTCGCCCGCCAGCGCCAGATCGGGCGCGCGGAACGGGATCCAGGCGAGCACCACGATGTGGAACACCACAAACCAGCCCAGCCAGCGCGGCAGGCGCACCTTGCCCCGGAACTGGTGCTCGACGACGAGCGCCGTGCCGTGGATTGCGCCCCACAGGACAAAGCCCCAGGCGGCGCCGTGCCACAGGCCGCCCAGCAGCATCGTGATCATGAGGTTGCGCATCGTCTTGAGCTTGCCGCCGCGGTTGCCGCCCAGCGGGATGTAGAGAAAGTCGCGCAGGAAGCGCGACAGCGTCATGTGCCAGCGCCGCCAGAACTCGCCGAAGCTCGCGGCGCGATAGGGGCGGTCGAAGTTCTGGGGGAAGACGAAGCCCATCAGCAGCGCGAGGCCGATCGCGATGTCCGTGTAGCCCGAGAAGTCACAGAAGATCTGGACCGCGTAGGCGTAGGACGCGAGGATCACGTCCGGCGCCGCATAGGCCTGCGGCACGCCGAAGACGGGGTCGACGATCTCGCGGGCGAGGGTGTCGGCGATCGCGACCTTCTTGACCAGCCCGATGATGATCAACACGACGCCCGCGCCGACGGCGACCTTGCGCGGGTCGCGCGGCTTGGCGAGTTGCGGGATGAACTCTTTGGCGCGCACGATCGGGCCGGCCACGAGATGCGGGAAGAAGCTGAGGTACAGGGCGACGTCGATCGTCGTGGCGGGCTCGATCACCCGGCGGTAGACGTCGACGGTGTACGAGATCGCCTGAAAGATGATGAAGCTGATGCCGACCGGCAGCGCGATCGCCGCCAGCGGTATCGGCAGCCCGAGCCCCGCCTGGTCGAGCAGGCCGTTGATCTCCGTCGCGAAGAACCCGTAGTACTTGAAGACGCCGAGCGTCGCGAGGTTGAGCGTGACCGCCAGCACGACGATCCGCTTGCGTACGCGCGCGTCCTCGCCGCGGTGGATCAGCCGTGCACAGACCTGGTTTCCCAGCGTGACCCCGGCGAGCATCACGCAGAACAGCGGATTGGCGGCCGCGTAGAAGACGTAGCTGGCCGCCAGCATGAACGGCTTCCACGCATTCTGGCGTCGCATAAGTGCCCACGAGAGCGCGAGCACGATCGGGAAGAAGACTGCGAACTGGACCGTCGGAAAGACCATGCGGAGGGGCGCGCCTTCGGTACGGACGGCGGCGGGCGGACCCTAGCGAAGCGCGCGGCGTCGGCTTCCCGGCAGAAGATGGCGCCGAACTACCGTTTAGCCACTAGGCCCGCGTGTCTACACTCATTGGACACATGGGCCTCCCGCCGCTCCAGAACCGTCCTTGTGGCGGTCGCTACGGGGACATCGTGCAGGCGATCGGCAACACGCCGCTCGTCGAGCTCAAGCGTCTGAGTCCGAAACCGGGCGTGCGCATCTGGGCGAAGATGGAGTCCGCCAACCCGACCGGATCGGTGAAGGACCGCGTCGCGCGGGCGATGATCGAGGCCGCCGAGGAACAGGGCCTGATCGGCCCCGGCCAGACGATCCTCGAGCCGACGTCGGGCAACACCGGCATCAGCCTCGCGATGATCTGCCGGCGCAAGGGCTATCCGCTGAAGGTCGTCATGCCCGACAACGTCACCCAGGAGCGCACGCAGCTCTTGCGGATGTACGGCGCCGAGATCGTCTACAGCCCCGGCAACCAGGGCTCAAACGGCGCGGTCGCCATGGCCAGCGAGATGGCCAAGGACACCGACACGTACTACATGCCCTACCAGTACGGCAACGAGGCCAACCCGCTGGCGCACTACAACGGCACGGCGGAGGAGATCCTCGAAGAGCTCGACGAGATCACCGCCTTCGTCGCCGGCCTGGGAACCGGCGGCACGCTGATGGGCAACGGCCGGCGCTTCAAGGAGGAGTTCGGCGACGCGGTCAAGATCGTCGCGGCCGAGCCGATGCAGGGCGAGCCCGTGCAGGGCCTGCGATCGCTCGACGACGGCTTCATCCCGCCGATCATCGATCTCAGCGTGCTGGACCGAAAGATCTTCGTCACGAACTCCGACGCGATCATCTGGACGCGCAAGCTGCTGGAGGAGGAGGGCATCTTCGCCGGCGTCTCGTCGGGCGCGATCGCCCGCGTCGCCGTCAGGATCGCCAACGAGATCGACGAGGGAAACATCGTCTTCATCGTCTGCGACGACGGCTGGAAGTATCTGTCGTCGGGCATCTACACCAAGCCGCTGGACGAGATCGAGAACCTGGACTCCACCGTCTGGTGGTGATCCGGCGGTCCTGCGCGCCCGCAACCAGTTCCGTGGATAGCGTGCAGGATTCCCTACACGGAGACTGGCATGGACATCGAGAGCTACCTGCGCGACCCGCAGTCGCGTATGCGCTTCTTTCAAAGGTCGGGCGTGATCGTCGGCGGCGGTGGGTCGGCTATGTTCCTCGCCGCCTGCGCTGACAACACGACGACGCCCAATGTCCTGACGGGCCCCGACGAGTCCGACCAGGCCGACGTCGAGATCCTCAATGGCGCGCTCGACCTCGAGCTCATGGCCGTCGCCGCCTACAAGGCCGGCGCCGCGCGGCTGCGCGGCAGCGCGCTCGCGATCGGCAAGAAGTTCCTCGAGCAGGAGCAGGAGCACGCCGACGGCCTGGCGGCCGCGATCCGCGACGTCGGCGGCAAGCCCAACCGTGCGAAGACCTCTTACGACGACTTCCCGGCGCTTCGCACCCAGACCGATGTGCTGCGCTTCGCCGTCGACCTCGAGAACACGGCGATCGCGGCCTACATCGACGCGCTGCCCAAGCTCACCCAGCGTGACCTGCGCGCGACGGCGGCGGCGATCATCACCAACGAGGCCGAGCATCTCGCCGTGCTGCTCGACGCGCTTGGCATGGACCCGGTGCCCGACGCGCTCGTAACGGGGCGGCCCGCGTGACCGAGCGGATCGTCATCGCCGACGGCGACGCCGACACCGCCTCCATCGCGGCCTTCGAGCGCGACCGGCGCGAGTTGCTGCGGCGCGGCTTCGCCCTCGGCGGCGCGGCGATCGCCGCCTCCTCGGTGTCGCTGCTGCTGTCGGTGCGCAACGCCTTTGCCCAGGCGACGGGCGACGCCGCCATCCTCGAGCGCTCGATCCAGCTCGAGAACCTCTCGGTCCTCACCTACGAGACCGTGATCGCCGGCGACCTGCTGTCGCCCGCGCTGGCACGGACCGCGCGACGCCTGCGCGACCACGAGCGCGAGCACGCCCAGACGCTGACCACCGCGTTGACCGATCTCGGCGGCACCGCTCCGGCGCCGGCAAAGGGCGTGGCCGAGATCGACGAGGTCGCCGAGGGCTTGGGCGACGTCAAGACCAGGGCCGACGTCTTGAACTTCGCGATCGAGCTCGAGACGGCGGCCGTCGCCGCCTACCACGAGGCGCACGGCAAGCTGATCGAGGCGCGGCTGCTGCAGACCGTCGCGTCGATCATGGCCAACGAGGGCCAGCACCTCGTTGTCCTGCGCATGGCCGCCGGCCAGGACCCCGTCCCCAACGCGTTTGAGACCGGCGCCTCATGAGCCCGCGGACAAACCTCAGGTCTCTCGCCGTTTATCCGAAGATCTACAACTACCATCGATGCTTCATGCAAGCCTCGAGCACTGCACGCTGACCAAGGAAGGGAACGCCCCCAATGCCATTCAACCTCGGGCCCGGAGAGCTGCTGCTCATCCTGGCCATCGCACTTGTCGTCCTCGGACCCAAGAAGCTCCCGGAAGTCGGCAGGTCGCTCGGCAAGGGCATGCGCGAGTTCAAGGAGTCGGTGTCGAACATGACGGGCAACTCGGACGACGAAGACGACGCCAAGCAACTCAACAAGGCCGCCTAATAGCCTTTGCGCGGTGAAGATCGACCGCACCCTGCTGGACGAGATCGTCGCGCACGCCGTGCGCGATGCGCCGAACGAATGCTGCGGCCTCGTGGCCGGCCGCGACGGCACCGCCACGTCCGCGCGCGCCTTGGAGAACCTCGCCGCCAGCCCGTTTCGCTTCGACATCGACGGTCGTGAGCTGATCGCCTTCGCCTTCGCCGACGAGGACGACGAGCAGCTGACCGCGATCTACCACTCGCACACGCGCTCGGCGCCCTATCCGTCCCAGACCGACGTGAACTTCGCCGCCGGCTGGCCCGGTGTGGAGTGGCTCATCGTCGGGGTGCCGAAGGACAAGAACGCCGAACCCGAGGCGCGCTCGTATCTCATCGACGCCGGCACCATCCGGGAAGTCGAGCTCGAGGTGACGTGAGCGGCGAACCGCTCGTCTGCCCGAGCTGCGCCGAGCCGCACGACCGCGACGAGCGCTTCTGTCGCGTCTGCAACCTGCCGCTCGTCTACAGCGGCAAGGTCGAGGTTGAGGAGCCGGTCTCTCCCCGCCACCAGCGCGCCCGCAAGATCGACCCGCGCTACACCGAGGGCGACCTCGTCCGCGTCGCCGGAGCGATGAACCAGGCCGAGGCCGAGTTTGTCCAGGGGATGCTGCTCGAAGAGGGCATCCCGTCGACGTTGCGGCGCACGCGCGGCTTCGACGTGCCCGACATGCTCGCGGCCGGCCCGCGAGACGTCATGGTGCCGGCGTCGGGTCACGGGGCGGCGCGCGACGTGCTGCTCGAGGCCGAGATCGTCAACGACGAGCCGCCCCGTCCCGACACGCCCCCCGCCCGCGTGCTCGCGGTCATGCTCGCGGTGATGGCCTGTGGCGCGCTGATCGTCTGGCTGGGGACCGAGCTGGCCAGCTAGCCGTTATTCAGCGTTCGCTGGTGGCGAGCGCGTGCAGGCGGCGGACCATCGGTTCGGGCAGGCCCTCGAAGCGCAGCGCGTAGACGTTCGCGCGCTCGACGCGCAGCACGCGGGCGCGGCCGCAGACGCGCATGCCGAGGTCGGGGAGATCGAAGGCGACCGTCTCGTCGAGCGACATCGGGCGCTGGCTGCGCACCTGCATTCCGCGCGGGCCGACCTCGAGCGTCTGCGCGGGGATCGGCGAGCCGACGGTGCGACGCAGGGTGCAGGACATGGCGACGCCGGCCTTCGGAGCGCGAATCTCCGCCGCGGTGGTCATGCGATCCATCGTAGACCGATCGCGGACGCAACCCCTGTCCGCCGGGCTAGGTTTGTCAGTGTCCGGCGAGCCTGGCCAGGTGCGCCCGCCAGGTGCCCTCGGTGTGGACCATCGCGCGGCCGTGGAAGACCGAGACGAGCGCCTCGCGCGGGCCGCCTTTGGGCAGCGCGCTGGCCAGCCGGACGGCGGTTTCGGGGCCCTCTTCACAGGCGACGAGATCGATGACGCTGCCGCCGAGCAGCGTCGCGTCGCGCAGCGACGGCGGGAAGTCGGGGCGGTCGCTCTCGCGCAGGCGGCGGGCGATCGCCGGCCGCGCGTGCTCGGTCTGGCCCGAGAACCACTGCGCCGCGCCGGCGACGAGCCACGCCCAGCGCGCCGCCCGCAGCGCTGAGCGCGGCGCCCACGGCGGCGGCAGCGCCGGGTTGCACGCGGCGACGACGAGCTGCACGTACAGCGCCGCCGGTGTGAGCGCGAGCATCTCGCGCGAGCCCGCCATGTTCGTCGCTCGCTCGGCCAGGAGGCGCGGCGTCAGCACGTGCACGACACCACGGCTGGCCCAGCCGGCGAGGTAGCGCCGCGCGGTGGGGGCGGTGAGGCGCCGCACGACGGGCAGAAACGGCTGCGCGAGGTCGAGCTCGGCCTTGCTCGAGTGCAGGACGATCGTGACCTCGTCGGGGAGCGTCCCGAACAGCGGGCCGACGCGCTCTCGCGTCTGCTCGAGCAGTTTGAGGAGCGCCTCGACGTCGTCGTCGTCGCGCTCGTCGTGGCGGGCGGTGAAGTTGCGCGATGACGTCTGGACCCAGGACACCTTTGCGGCGTTCGCTACCGCGGCCGGTGGCCCTGCACCTCGACGCCGAGCTGGTAGGTCGGCCGGTTCTGCCAGCCGATCAGCGGCTGCGTGATCGCGCCGGTCGCGCGGAAGGCGATCTTGTCGAAGCAGACCTGGTCGCCGGGCGTGCCCGCCTGCGCGCACGTCGCGTCGCGGTACAGCGTCGCCGCGTCCACGTCCAGCGCCTCCGCCAGCGCGCCGCGCAGCACGGCGGCGCAGCGCGCCCGCCGCCCGCCGCCGCAGTAGCGCTTGGAGTACGGGGCGCGGACCTTCAGCCTGAGCACGCGGCGTAGGTCTTTGTAGGCGTAGCCGTACCAGCCGGTCTGGTAGGCCGAGCCCTGGTGGCCGCCGTGCCCGTTGGGCGTGTTGTCGACCTCGTGCGCGCTCGTCAGTTGCTCGTAGAGCTCCGCCCCGACGGACGGCTCGAACTGCGCGCGCATCCAGCGCGGCCAGAACGCGTCGAGGATGCGGATGGCATCGGCGTGCTCGTAGCGCCCGTCGCCGTCGCGGTCGCGCCGGTGCGACCCGTCGGCCACCCACGCACGCAGCTTGGCGACGGCGTCGGCGAGCTTCGGGTCGGCTGGCTGGCCGATCACGCGCAGCGCGAGCGGCAGCACCTTCTCGGCGCGCAGGTCGGTCGTGGCGGCCTCGCCCATCGCCTCGACGAGCCCGGGCAGGTCGGTCTTCTTGGGGCCCGCGATCCGCGCGTCGATCTCCTGGTCGAGCATCTGCGAGCGAAACACCGACGAGAACAGGTTCGTATCGGCGCCCGCGTAGCCGCGCGCCTGCTTGTTGTTCCACGACGTGATGTAGGGCTGGCCGTTGATGGCGCGCGGGTGCTTGCCAAACGACGTGTAGGCGGCGGTGTTGTTGTCCGGGTCGAAGCCGCGCCACTCCAGGTGGGCGGGCGTCGGCAACTGGCCGGTGACGCCCTTGGCGCGCTGCGGGTTGTGGCCCGAGTTGAAGTACGCGATGTCGCGGTCGTCGACGTAGAGCCAGTTGAACGTGTAGCCGATCTTGTGCGCCGCCCGCTGGAAGTCGCGCGCGTCGCGCATCTTGGCAGGGTCGTTGAAGTCCGAGAACCCGCGCGCGGAGTCGATCTCGTGCATGTACGTCGAGCGCAGGCGGGTGTAGGCGACGGGCACGCCCTTGATCGTCGCGCGACCGGTCACGAGTCCGAGCTTCGTGCGCCCGGCGCGCAGCGTCTGGGTTCCCGCCCGCGTGGAGTCGGCGAGCGTCGGCGCCCAGCGGTTCACGCGCTCGAGCACCTCGATCGGCTCACAGCGACCGCGGAAGCGGTAGTGCGTCGAGGCCGTCTTCGGCGTCGCGCCGCCCGGTTCGCACAGCTCGACGGCGAACGTGTCGATGATGTCCTGGCCCGCCGAGGTGGCGCTCCACGAGTAGTCCTGGCCACGGCCGAGCTGGACGTAGAGGTTGACGCCGGCGAAGGCCGCGCCGCGCGCGTCGATCGTCGGCGCGTGGACATCGACCTCCATCAGGATCTGCGGCGAGAAGTACGCCACCTGCGGTCCGAACACCGCGAGCGGGCGGCCGCTGGCGGACTCGGCCGCCGAGACGACGAGCGCGTTGGAGTTGCCCATCCGCCGTAGCCCGGCCGGCAGCAGTCCGTCGCGGGCCGACGCGGTGGCGCGGGCGCCGGCGGCGACCACCCGCGTACGGCGCAAGGTGCCGGGGTCGGCGATCGCCAGCCCGTTGCGTGCGGGGCGCTTGGGCGGCGTCTGGTAGGGGAAGCGCCGGCGCGTGGTGACCGTCGTCGGCGCGTCGGCGTCCTCGTAGCCCGCCCACTCGCGCCACAGCATCTGCCCGCGGCGCGCGCCGTAGCGGGCGATGAAGGAGCGACGGAGCTGCATCTGCGTCAGCTCGTCGCCGCCGCCCTTGCCGAAGATCCCACCGACGAGCGCCGCCGTCGCGATGATGTCGGTGACCTTCCATCGATCGGGGCCCAGCGGCCGGCCGATCGCGGCGTACTCGCCGGGCATCTTCGCGATGTCGAGCTTGGCCTCGAAGATGTACTTGTTGACGCCCGCGACGTAGTCGGCGGCGTCGCGCTGCAGCTGGCGGCCCTCCTCGCCGTAGAGGTCGTCGAGCCGGTCGGCCTGGCGCTGGAGGTCGGCCTCGGTGTACGGCGCGTTGACCCATTGCTCGGCGTCCTGGGCGCGGTTGCCGGCGGCGCCGCCGGCGAACGAGCTGAGCTGCCCGCGACCGACGTGGCGCAGGGCGTCGATGAAGAACAGGCGGTCCTCAGCGGCGACGTAGCCGAGGCCGAACATCGCGGCACCGCGGGTCGTGCCGTAGACGTGCGGCACGCCGAAGGCGGCGTCGCGCGTGATCGTCAGGCCGGGCGCCGGCGAGTAGGCGCGCGCCTGGCCGCCGGGTGGGCTGCCGAAGCTCGCATCCTTGAACAGCGTGCCGAGGTTCGCGCTCGTGACGCCGGGGGTGGCGGCCAGCAGCCGCGCGTACATGTCGCGCTGGTCGTCGTTGTGGGCCGGGCGTGCACCGGTGGCGAGGAAGGCGGCGAGCTCGACGAGGTTGGAATGCCCGTTGGCGCCGGGCGGCAGGACGTCGTTGAAGCCGCCGAAGTCATTGGCCCGGTGTGGCTGAACCTGGGCCGCCGCGGGGGCGGCGCCGACGCACAGCGCGGTCGCGGCCATCCAGGCGATGAGCATCCGTGTGGGCATCGTCTCCTCGCGCGCGAACCCTACCGTTCATCTGCTTCGCGGGGGCGAGGTTCGACAGAGGATGGCCCACTAGGCGGGGAGTGCCCCGT
>Ga0136627_1001122_pt1 | contig 10481 bp, 9 predicted proteins | sample AntDrymUQ4892206_2_FD_104652 | JGI IMG/M metagenome (GOLD analysis project Ga0136627, IMG submission 104652) | Polar desert sand microbial communities from Dry Valleys, Antarctica - metaG UQ489 (22.06) | ecosystem: Environmental > Terrestrial > Soil > Desert | place: Antarctica: Dry Valley... | reverse complement strand
GCCGTCGACGTCGGGCCACCGTCCGCTGCCGTCGACGCCGATGTCGAACATCTCCTTGTTCCCGGTGCGCGAGGCGCCGGGCAGCACGTAGCCGTTGAGGTCGCCGCGCATTGCGACGGCGAGCTTGGCGTCGGGAGGCATGGCGAAGAACCGTCTCGCGGCGTCGAACACGGCACGCATCTGCTCGTCGACGCAATGTCCGACGACGACGAAGAAACCCGACTCGACACACGCTGCGTCGATGCGGGCGACGATCTCGGACCCGGCGAGCAGCTGCGGATCGCGCCGCAGCGGTTCGATGTCGAGGACGGGGACGTTCACTCGCGACGGCTGAGGCGCACGGTTCGGCAGCGATCGAACTCGGTCGATTCGACGACGCCGACCGACGTCAAGCCCGGCACTCGTGCGTCGAGCTCGGCCCACAGGCGCCGGGCGATCTCCTCGACGGTGGGCTCACGGTCCCACACCAGCGGCTCGTAGCCCTTCCACGTGCCGACGTCCTCGTACGTGAGGTACCGACCCCGCCACGGTTCGACGAGGGCGTGCAAGATCGCCTCGAGGTCGTCGGCCGGCATGACCTTCTCGGCGTCGGCCGGTCCCTCGACCGTGGCCTCCAGGCTCCACGGGTGGCTGTGGATCAGCCCATCGACGCGATGCGCCCAACGGGCGTGGATCGCCGCGGTCATCGTGAGGTGCAGCCGTTGCTGCGTCGTGCTCGTCATCCGAGCTCCTCAGAGGCCGATCGACGTGTCGATGAACTCGTTGGTGAAGAGGTCGGCCGCCTCGAGGTCTGCGGGGACGTCCATGTCGGCCTCACGCATCTGGTCGATGACACCTTGAATGCGTGCCTCGTCCATGTTGCCGAGCGTGTCATCGGGTCCGTTGCCGACGAGCCCGAGCTCCTTCTGGGTCTCCACGGAGAAGTTGGCGACCCCTTCGTCGTACACCCAGACGTCGTCGAACTGCTCGACGATGTCGATGACGATGCCGTTCGTGCGATCGGGCTCGTTGATGTAGTCGATCGCCGCCTGCTGGATGACGGGGACGACCTGTTCGAGGCAGGGGCCGAGGCTCTCGAGATCGCCGCGGCGAACTCCCAACGTCTGGGAGTAGACCTCGAAGCCGGCTTCGTGCAGAAGCTGGTACTCGACCGGCTTGCCCCACTCCTCGAAGACCTCTTCGTAGTTGTACGGCTCGGCGGAGGCGAAGCCCTGCTGGGCGATGTTGCCGCCCTCGGCGACGAAACGGGCGGGCACACCCTCGTACGACGGGTCGACCTGATCGGCGCTCCAGGTGCCGTCGGCGACGAACACCTCGGAGAACACGCCACCGGAGAAGACGTTGACGGTCACGTTTTCCTCGCCGAGGTCGGCGAGCGTCTCGACGTCCGGGTACGTCTCGGGGTCCCACATGATGATCTGTGGGTTGATCTCCAGCGGGGCGAGCACGGACACGAGCGGTGTGTCGGTCTGCAGCACCTGCGACTCGGTGTTGGCGTAGCCGATGTGGATGCTGTCATCGGTGTACAGCGTCGAGGCCACTGGATTGAAGCCGATCGCCGGTCCGCCCGTGCGCACCTCGACGGAGATGCCGGTGTCCTGTCCGCCGGCGACGAGCGGGCCGGTGACCCGCTTCGCATCCGTGTCGACCTCGTACTCGTCGCCGACCATCTCGTACAGCGCACCGTGCTCGGACTCTGGGAACCAGTCGGTCTGGATCACGAGCGGATCCGGGCACACGCCGCTGAGGTCGATGCCGGCGGCGCTTGCAGTCGATCCAGAACCAGCCGTCGTGTCCGTGGTGTCCGCCGTGGCCGTGGTGTCCGCCGTAGCCGTGGTGTCCGACGTGGCCGTGGTGTCCGTCGTGCCACCGGTGGCCGGCGACGTGTCGTCGGCTCCCTCGTCGTCGCTGCAGGCCACGGCCAGCAGGCTGCCGGCGGCCAGCACGGCGAGGGTGCGGTTCGTGCGCTTGTTCATCGGTGCTCCCGGGCTTGTGTGTGTTGGGTGGACTTGGTTGACGGTGTTGGTGGTTGCAAGATCATCGGGTTCGTCCCGTCGATTCGTGCCACTTGGACGTGAAGAGAGTCTGCAGCCAGCCGAACACGAGGAACACGGCGACGCCGAGAAGGCACGAGACGATCACGGTGGCGAACAGCTGCTCGCCGTTGAGCTGGCTGGCGTGCTTGCGCAGCTGCTGTCCGATGCCCGGTGTGCCCTGGCCGAAGAAGAAGTCGCCGACGATGGCGCCGATCACCGAGAGGCCGGCCGAGATCCGCATCCCGGCGAAGATCGCCGGCAGCGCCGCAGGGAACATCAGCTTGCGCAGGCGGGTGAGTCGTCCTGCGTGCTGCAGCGTGAAAAGGTCGTGCATCTCGCGGTCGGCGGACTGCAAGCCGAACAACGTGTTCACGATGATCGGGAACAGCGAGATGATCACGCAGACGATGACGCGGCTGTTGGTTCCGTACTTGAACCAGAAGCCGATGAGCGGCGTAATGGCGAGGATCGGGATCGCCTGCAGCATGACCATGAACGGGAAGACCGCTCGCTCGACGGTGCGGGTCTGGCTCATCGCAACGGCGACCAACATCCCGAGCACAATCGAGATGGCGAGCCCGATGAGCGCCACGCGCGACGTCACCAACAGTGCGTCGAGCATCTCCTTCAGGTTGTCCCACTCGAAGAACCCGACCTGCAGTACGTCATGGGGCGGGCGCATCAAGAACCTGCGGCCTTCGTCGAGCACGAGATAGGTGATGAAGTACCAAAGCCCGATGAGGGCAGCCCCGAGCACTGCGGGCGGCACGACGCGGCTTGTCCAGGACTCGCCGCGGCGGCGCACGGCGCGCGTCGTCACGACCGTGATCGGCGCGTCATCCGTCGCTCCAGTGTCTGCCGCAGCGGTTCGCTCGTCCTGTCCGACGCCGGTCATTCGTGCGCTCCGCGGAGGTCCTTCGAGATGAGGCCGCTGAGCGCAGCGAACTCGGGGTCGAATCGCAGCTCGGGTGGACGGGGATACGCGAACGGAACCTCGAACTCGCTGACGATGCGCCCCGGACGTGCCGACATGACGAGCACACGGGTGCTCATGAAGACCGCTTCGCTGATCGAGTGCGTGATGAACAGCGCGGCGAACCCCTCGGCCCCGAACAGGGCCTGGGTCTGGTCGTTGAGATGCTCTCGTGTGATCTCGTCGACGGCACCGAACGGCTCGTCGAACAACAGGACCGGCGGCCGCAACGTCAGCGTTCGCGCCAGTGATGCACGCATCTTCATGCCACCGGAGAGGGATCGTGGATAGTGCTCTTCGAACCCGGAGAGCCCGACCATGTCGATCGCGTCGGCGACGAGCGTCGACCGCTCGGCGGGTGGGACATGACGGAGCTCGGCGAGCAGCTCGACGTTCTTGCGTACGGTTCGCCACGGCAGCAGTGTCGGATCCTGGAAGACGTAGCCGAGGTGATTGCGATCGATGTCGACCGTGCCGCTGCTGGGCTCCAGCAGTCCCGACGCGATGCGCAGTAGCGTCGACTTCCCGCAGCCCGACGGTCCGACCACCGTCACGAACTCGCCGGCGCCCACCGAGAACGACACCTCGTCGATCGCGTTCGTGCCGTCGGGGTACGTCATTCCGATCGCGTCGAACGTGATGCCCTCGTTCGCCGTCGGTAGGAGCGTCGTCGCCGTCTCGCGCATGCCGTGCGTGGTCCTCTCGATGCACGCCGAACGTACTCCACGCCCATGCGTCTGCGCTTGTTGACGGCGCAGCTCAACGCGTCTGAGTCACCACAAACACCGAGACCTCGGCGTTGTTCGTGACCCAGATTGGCCGGGCTGGCGTCTGAGTCACCGCAAACGTCGAGACTCGGCGTTGTTCGTGACTCAGAAATGGACGGGCGGAAGCGGTGGGTGGTCGGTTGTCGGCGGCGCCGCTCAGAGGGCGAGGGCGGCGCGGCGGCCTTCGAGGATCGCCTCGTAGAGGGTGCGCGGGGCGACGCAGTCGCCGGCTCGATGGACCGCGCCGGGCAGTGGTGGCGAAGGGAGTCGGTAGCCGCAGTCGACAACGGCGACGCAGGGGATCTCGATCTCCTCGCCGCTGAAGCGGTCGGACACGACAACGTGGTCGGCGGTTGCTCGCCGCGGGATCGCCCGGCGGTGGATGCGCACTGCGGCCTGGGCAAGGCGGACGTTGGCAGGTGCGAGGTCGCCTGTGAGCGAGAGCTGGTTGCCGGCGATGTGATCCTGGGTGACGAACACTGCACGAGCGCCGAGGGACTCGGCGAAGGCCACGCCGATCGGCCCGCCGATCGGGTCGAGCACGACGATGTCGCCCTCTGGCGGCAGCACCGCCGTGCCGCGGTAGACCTCGGCCACGTCGAGCACGGTCGCACCGGCGGCTACGGCGAGCGCCGGCAAACCAGGTCGCGAACCCGTGCAGTCGACGGTGGGAATGCCCTCGGGTGCATCCTCGACCTCCTCGCCGAGACGCACCTCGACGCCGAGCCGATCGACCTCTCGTGCGAGCCAATTGATCAGTGCCGCGCCGGGACCGGCAACGGCCGCCATCCCGCCGAGGCGTCCGCTGCGCTCGAACAGCGTGACATCGTGACCCCGGATCGCAGCGACACGCGCCGCCTCGAGCCCGGCCGGACCGCCGCCGACGACGGCGACACCTCGCGGTGCAGCTGCGGGTGCCTCCCAGTCCGGGTCTTCGGTCTCTCGCCCAGTCGTCGGCTCGCCGACGCAGCTCACGATGGGGTTGCGATTGTCGCGGACCTGGCACGTCTGGTTGCACAGGATGCACGGCCGGATCTCGGCGGCGCGGCCCTCTCGCAACTTGGCGACGAGGTCGGGATCGGCGAGTTGCGCCCGCGTCATCTCCACTCCGGCAACAGTGTTGCCTTCGCCCCGCAGGGCGAGCAGCGACTCGGCGAGGGCGAGGTCGACGATGCCGCCCTGCACGTAGACGGGCACGCCGACGGCTGCGGCGACTGCGGCGGCGAGGTCGGCGTTGTAGCCCTGCGGCTCGTGGAAGTCGTTGCGAGTGGCATGCACCGAGAAGATCGACCCACGCACTACGACGACGTAGTCGACGCCGCGTGCAACGAGGTGCGCCGCCAGCTCGGGGGCCTGGTCGGGGGTGATCCCCGCCCATGGGGCGAGCTCGTCGCAGGACAGCCGCAACCCGACGATGCCGTCACCGGCTGCGGCGCGCGTCGCCCGCACGACGTCGGAAGCGAAACCCAGCCGGTCACCACCCCACTCGTCGTCGCGGTGGTTCGTCAGACCGGACAGGAACTGGCGCACGAGGCTGTGCTGGCCGGCGTTGATCTCGACGCCGTCGCAACCGGCATCGATCGCTCGACGGGCCGCCGTAGCGAAGCCGGCGACGACCTCGTCGATGTCGCCGCGCTCCATCTGCTTCGGCACCTCGCGTGTGTTCACCTCTGGCACGGTGGACGGCGCCCACAGCTCCCGCTGGTGATAGGCCGACGAACCCTGCCCTCCGGCGTGGTCGAGCGAGGCGACGACGAGGGCGCCGTGGGGCCGGCAGGCGTCGACGATCGACTGCCAACCGTCGCCGCAGACGTCGGCGAGCGGTGCACGCTCGTACGGCCAGTCGGAGCTGTCGACGCTCGCACCCTCTGTGACGATCACGCCGCACCCACCGCGAGCCCTGCGTTCGTAATAGGCGCGGTGGCGATCGGTGAAGCGACGGTCGTCGTCACCGAGGTTCGTCACGTGCGGTCCGAACATCACACGGTTGGGCGCCGTCACGGTGCCGAGTGTGAGTGGTCGCAAGAGCGCCGCGGTCTCGTCGGCCGTCATGGGAGCGCAGCGCTGTTGCGGCCGCCGGAATCGATCGTCAGCTCCTCGCGGCGCCACAGCCGTCGAACGTTGGCGACGTGGCGGATCATCACGAGCACGCCGATGCCGATGGTGGCGAGCACCTCCCAGGCTTGACGTCCCGCGAGTTCGACGCCGAACGGCAGCGCGACCACGATCGCAATCGAGGCGAGCGCCGCCTTGCCCGTGAGGCGCGACAGCGCGAACCAGGCGACGCCGAGCGGGGCCGAGACGAGTGGGTGGAGCACGAGCATCATCCCGGCACCGGTCGCAACGCCTTTGCCGCCGCGGAAACGGTTCGACACGGGGAACACGTGGCCGACGATGGCCGCCGCACCGAGCGCGTACGCGCCAGGACGCCCCTCGACGACGAGTCCGGCGCCCGCGGCGCTCGCGCCCTTCGCCGCGTCGAGCGTCAGCACGACGACACCGGCGCGCCAACCGAGCACCCGCGTCACGTTCGACGCGCCGGGATTGCCCGAGCCGACTGCGGTGATGTCGACGCCGCGCGAGCGGGCAACAAGCACGGCGCTCGGGAGGCAGCCGAGCAGATAGGCGCCGGGCAGGAGCAGTGCCCACATGGGCGTCAGCGTGCCAGCAGCGTGACGGGAACGGGTCGCGAGTGGTCGACCGACATCACCGGTGGCGTCGAGGCCGCGAGCAGCGCCGCCTCGCCGTGGCCGTTGACGCACTCCGGGTCGGGGCCGTCGAGTGGCAGGCCGGTGAAGAACTTCGCTGCCATGCACCCGCCCTGGCAGGCGTCGAACTGGCCGCACGAGGCGCAGGCGCCGGCGCTCTGGGGCTGTCGTAGCGCGAGGAACGTGTCGCTCTCGCGCCACACCGCGGCGAACCCGCCGGCGTCACGCACCGACCCGGCTTTGAACTCGTCGTGGATGACGAACGGGCAGGCGTAGACGTCTCCCGTCGGGTCGATGAGGCACACGACCCGACCGGCACCGCACATGTTGAGTCCGGGCAGCGATTCGCCGAGCGCGTTGAGGTGGAAGAACGAGTCGCCGGTGAGCACGTGGTCGCCGTGCTCGAGCAGCCAACGATGGATCTCGCGCTGCTGTTCGTTGGTGGGATGCAGCTCGTGCCACGAGTCGGCGCCACGACCCGACGGCCGCAGACGGGTGACGCGCAGCGTCGCCCCGTACTCGTCGGCGAGCGCCTTGAACCCGTCGAGCTGCGCAACGTTGTGTCGCGTCACGACGATGGAGATCTTGAACGGTCCGAACCCTGCGCCGGCAAGGTTGTCCATCGCCGTGCGGGCGAGCGCGTACGATCCGCCGCCGCGCACCGGGTCGTTCGTCGCTGCGTCGAGCCCGTCGAGGCTGATCTGCACGTCGAGGTAGTCCATCGACGCCAGCCGCCGAGCCCGCTCGGGCGTGAGGTAGGTACCGTTCGTGGAGAACTTCGCGCCGATGCCGCGACGGGCCGCGTGGTCGAGGATGTCGAAGAAGTCGCGCCGGATCATCGGCTCGCCACCGCCGATGTTGATGTAGAAGACCTGCATCTCGGCGAGATCGTCGAGCACGCCGAACGCCTCCTGCGTCGTCAGCTCGTGGGGATCACGGCGGCCCGACGACGACAGACAGTGCACGCACTGCAGGTTGCAGGCGTACGTCAGCTCCCACGTCAGGCAGATCGGGGCGTCGAGACCCGACTTCAGTTCGTCAACGAGCGAGTGCTGGCTGGTGCTCATTGGTGAACCATGGCCGTGTGGTCGAACGACAGGGACGACGGGCGGTGCACCAATGACCGCTCCGCTGCTGCGCAGCGGCGCACCGTCACGATGATTCGCTCGCGAGGCTCGCTCACGCCGAGTGCCTCGCGTAGCGCCAGAGGTGCCCGAGCGCGCGGACCGCCCGCTCGCCCGTCGGGTAACAGAGCCGGCCGGTCGCCCGCACCTGGGCAGGACCTGCGTTGGACGGATCGGTCACGGCGAGCTCGGTCGCGGTGAGGATCGGCTTGCCGGTGCTGGCGCTCAGATCGTCGGCGGCGTCCGCGAAGCGGCGGTCCTGGCGTTCGTGGTAGTCGACGATTCGCTCGAGCCCGTTGCCCGGATAGAAGCCGCCGCGACGCATCATCGCCGCCTGGTTCGACTGGATCCCGATGCCGAGGTAGACGACGGCATGGACGTCGTGGTGGTGGACGACGAGCTCGAGCACGTCGGGGATCGTGTCGCGCCGCTCGCCTCCCGCGCAGTCGACCGGGTTGTTGCGGCTCCAACGCGCAGGCAGCAGCTCGTCGATGCTCGCCCGCAGGTCGTCGGGCAACTCCAGTAGCACGAGCTCGCCATCCTTGACGATCGCATCGGCTGTCACGACCCCCCACCCGCCCGCCGTGGTGAGCACGACGACGTTCGGCCCTGCAGGCAGCGGCTGGGTGGCGAACGATGCGGCTGCCTCGAAGGCCTCCTCGACACCGCCGGCGCGCGTGACGCCGGCGCGCCGGCACGCACCGTCGAACACCGCGTCGTTGGCGGCGAGCGCGCCCGTGTGGCTCGCTGCCGCCCGGGCGCCCGCTGCAGTCGCGCCGCCTTTCATCACGACGACGGGCATCGTCGCGGCGACGGCACCGAGTCGTGACATCAGCTCGGCGCCGTCCTTGATGCCCTCGATGTAGCTGAGCGCGACGGCCGTCTCGGGATCGGTGCCGTAGTGCTCGACGAGGTCCGCCACCCCGACCGCCGCGGCGTTGCCGGCCGACACCGCGCGGGAGATGCCGACGCCCGTGTGCACCGCCATGTTCATGAAGCTCGACACGAAGTTGCCGCTCTGGCTGGCGACGCCGATCCGACCCCGTGGCGGGTACGGGGCGACGATCTGGGCGCACAGGTCGGCGGGTGTGCTGACGACGCCCTGGCCGTTCGGCCCGACGAGCAACATGCCAAGTTCGCCGGAGAGGGCGACGAGCTCGGCCTGGGCGGCGATCCCTTCGTCGCCTGCCTCGGCGAACCCTGCTGACGTGAGGAACGCGGCACGGATCCCCTTCGCTGCGCACGCTCGCAGCACGTCAGGCACCGTGCTGGCCGGAGTACAGACGAAGACGAGATCGATCACGCCGTCTGGCAGCTCGTCGACCGAAGCGACCGTGCGGATGCCGAGCACCTCCTCGGCGTTGAGGTTGGTGCCGAAGACGTTGCCCTTGTACCCGGCGGCGAGCAGGTTGTGGAGCGTGACGAAGCCGAACTTCCCGGGATGGCCCGAGACGCCAGCCACGAGCACACCCCGCGGATTGAACAGCGCCTCGAACAGCGCGGCGCCGTGACGGCGACCGGGGCCGTTCGCCGGTGCCGGCACATTGACCGTGGCGTCGACGAGCTCGACGAGCGCGTCGACGACGACAGGTGTCCCGTCGGCCGCGACGACGATCGGGTTGATATCGACGCTCACGACGTCGGTACGAGCGACGGCGACGTCGCCGAGCGCCACGAGCACGTCGATGAGTGCGTCTCGGTCCACGGCAGGCTCGCCACGGAACCGCCCGAGCAGCGCCGCCGCACGCACCTCGTCGAGCATCGAGGCAGCGACATCACGATCGACGGGAGCGGGGCGGAACACCACATCGCCCACCACCTCGGCGCTGATGCCGCCGATTCCGAACATCACGGTCGGGCCGAACAGCTCGTCGCGCACGACGCCGGCGATCAGCTCACGCGCGCCACGAATCATCGGTGCGACGAGGACGCCGACGTCGCCGTCATCGTCGCTGGCTGCGCCGAGTAGCTCGAGCGCCGCAACCCGCACCGCCGCTTCGTCGGCGAGATCCAATCGAACGAGCCCGCGCTCGGTCTTGTGCGCGATCTGGTCGCCGCAGAGCTTGGTGACCACGGGGAACCCCATCTCGGCTGCGGCTGCGACCGCTTCGTCCGCTGTCGCCACGACCACCTCTCGTGGCATTGGGATCGCCGCATCGGCGAGCAGCGACTTCGAGTCCGCTTCCGAGAGCGTGCGCCTGGACACTGTCGCAACGGTAGCGACGGCGTGACGGCTACGAGGCGACGTGGTACGTCAGCATTGCCGCCCCGACCGCCCTGCCGCTCGGCTCGGCGGTCGCCTCACTGCGACAGAACGAGACGGAGCGGCCGCGACGGGTGACCCAACCCTCGGCGACGATGTCCTCGTCGCGTACGGCGCCGAGGTACTGGAGCTGCATGTCGACGGTGGAGAAGCGGGCCTCTCGCGCCAGCGGCGCACCGACGGCGGGCACCATGACCGAGTCGAGGATCGTGGCGATGGCGCCGCCGTGAACGATCCCGCCGGCCTGCAACAGCTCGGGACGGAACGGCAGGCGCATCCTGCAGTAGTCGACGCGCACGTCCTCGATCACGAGACCGACGAGCTGCGGAAACAGTGTCGTGCCCGGCCGCGCGAACTTCATCCATCGCGCCCTCGTCTCGTCGTCGAGCGGGGCGAACTCGTCGGCTCGCGTCATGCGGCGACGATAGGAAGTGGGGTCCTCACTCCACGAGCGCAGCGTGGAAGAAGTGGAGCACGTGCTCACGACGCTCCTGCAGCAATTCGGCGCTGAGCGGGTCGACGTCGAGCAGCCCCTCGACGAAGGGAGCGTCGGAGAACCAGCTCAGCAGCGCCCCGTAGCCGGTGATCAGCAGCTGGCGCGGCTCGTGGT
>Ga0136627_1001121_pt1 | contig 10482 bp, 7 predicted proteins | sample AntDrymUQ4892206_2_FD_104652 | JGI IMG/M metagenome (GOLD analysis project Ga0136627, IMG submission 104652) | Polar desert sand microbial communities from Dry Valleys, Antarctica - metaG UQ489 (22.06) | ecosystem: Environmental > Terrestrial > Soil > Desert | place: Antarctica: Dry Valley... | reverse complement strand
GTAGAGGACCGTCAGCAATATCGCTATCCAGGCGCCGCGCGCGAGAGAGAAGCCGGCGCCGAAGAGACACGATGCGACCCCGGCCCAGCCGAGCCACCGTCGCCGCCCTTGACCGGTCCACGCGAGATAGAAAGCCAGCGGGAACAACGCGACGCAGACTCCCGCATAGGTCAAAGCGTTGCGCGGAAAGGAGCGCAGGCGCGGAACGGTGGTCATGGGGGCTAGTCCCACGTTGTCGAAGAGAAGATCGATTCCCATCGGCCTGAGTACGTCCTCGAAGGCGCGTGCGGACCCTTCGAATCTCACCACGATATTGGTGCCGAACGCGCCGAAAGTCGGAGTGTAGACCGATGCGGCGGGCAGTCCGGGGCTGCGCTCCGCAAGCCGCTCCACTCGATTGCGGAGCTGAGCGCCACCCGCGTTCTTTGCGCGCACGTATTTGATCATCCCGACGGCATTGGGAAAGGCGTCGAGACCGTAGGCCTCCTCGACGCGCGCCCTGACCTCCCTATTCTGTCCGGCCTCCACCGGCAGCCCGACCCATTCGAGCAGTACTCCCGCGGACAGGACGACGATGAAAACGGTCAGCGCGGACACTACGCGCACCCTGTCGTCAAGCGATCTCAGGGTGTCCACGACAGCGAGGATGACTCCGCTGATCAAGCCCTGAATGCCCACCAGAAGCACGAAGTGACGAAAGTCGGCGGTGCTTATGACCGCAACGCCCAGCATCGTCCACGCGACCAGGCCTATGGGGAGCCACACCCATCTGCCGCCGCGCGGCCACCTTCGCTCGCGCAACAGAGTCAGCGCCCACCTCACGACTACGGCCGCCCAGCCGATCAGGATGAGGGTGGGCAGCATGTCGACGAGCCACCCGAACAGCCCCATGAACAACGGCGCGACCAGCGCCAGCGGTAGCGGCAGCGCCAAGCCCACGAGCACCGCGGCAAGCATGAAGAGCCAGAGTGCGATCACGCCCCCTACGAGCGTACCCGTCGCCCACGCAACCAGCCCGGCGACCAGCGACAGGGCGATGCCAGCCCAGAGCAGGCGCGAGACATCACGGGATGCAGGTGAGGGCAGCCGATCGAGGATCTCGCGCGCGTTCTCAGTTCTCACGGCGAGCATCTTACGGTGGCGCAGTCCTAATCCGTAGACGCCGCTGTGCGATCGTACTGTCAACCTGGCGGTCTACGACATCCAAAGCAAGCCACCGACCCCATCGACGAGGAGTAGCTCGAATCAAGGACAATCGCTTCCGTCGCAGCTGCTAAACCTGTCCAGGCGCTTACTGAGCTTCTTGAGTTCCCGCCTACCGGGTCTGTTCTTACTGCCGGGCTCGAGAAGGTTCTCGAGTTGCCAGGGGTCCTTGCGAAGGTCGAAGTACTCCCTGAAGAAAACTCGGCTCCGCTCCTTGCTGTAGTACTCCGTGTACTGATATTCCTTGCTCCATAACGATCCGTACGCGGGCACCGCATTGGAATCCCAGTGCTCGAGCAGCATCTCCTCTCGCCGCCAACCGTCGAGCAAGGAGCGCCCATCCATCTCGGTGGCGGCCTCGGAGTCCACACCGGACGCGTCTAGAACCGTGGGCGCGATGTCCACTAAAGAGACGAGGCGCTTGTCGGCCCCCGGCGTGATGTGGTCCGGCCATCTCATCCCGAAGGGGACATTGACGGACTGTTTATAGGGATAGCGCTTGTTACCAAGACCATGCTCGCCCCACATGCTGCCGTTGTCCGAGACGAAGAGAGCCAGAGTATTGTCCGCCTGCCCCAGTTCTTCGAGCCTCTTCATGACGTCGTCAACCATGACGTCGACAGACATTAGGGTTCGATGCTGCTGCCGGCGAATGCGTCGCCCGCACTTCAAGTCGCACTTGCCTTTGTACGGACGGCGTACGTGCCGTGGTTTTTCTGAAAGGTCGTCCTCGAACACCGCAGCGTTTCCCTTCCACCGACCCACCGGAGCGTCGGCGAAACGAGGTTCGGCAACGTAGGGGATATGAGCCGAAGGTGTCGAGATGTACATCAGCCAGGGGCGGGTGTCGTTCTCCGACTCCCCCCGTTCGAGAAAGCGAAAGGCGCGGTCGCGAAGGAGACGGGTTGAGTATTTGTCCCGGTCGACGACGCCTCCCATGAGGTTGTATTGGCCGCCCGAGTAGGTGGTGGCATTCGACTGCGGGAAGGCCGCCCAGTCGTCGAAGAAGGGGGGGCTCTCTTGAAGCACCCACTCGTTGAGGTACTTGCCGTAGAAGGCCGTTCGGTAGCCGTTGGCTTGGAGCGTTGCCTGCAGGGTTGTGTCCTGGTCGAGTTTGTACGGCGTGAACCTCTTCACCCCGTGGTTGTGAACGAAGCGCCCGGAGAATATGGATGCGCGCGCGGGACAACACACCGGGGTAGTCGAGAAGCCATTGGGAAACCACGCGCCCTCGTCAACGAAATACTCGGACGTTCTCGGCATGACCTCCATCGATTCGGTGCGCTGGTCATCCGTTACGAAGACGAGGATATTCGGCGCACCGGGGGGAGCCGGCACTGGGGGGGGATTCTCGTTGGAGGCACCCTCTTCACCGAACGATTGGACGAGCGCCACGACGACGAAAACAAGCGCGGCGACCGTTAGGAGACCAAGCAGAAGAAGCGAGGGAGAACCTCGCTGGAGTGGAAATCGCACTGAAACAGACTAAAAGGTGCTCGAGCGTCCGCAACCGCGGGCTTTCCTGCTACATCTAGACTCGGGTCGTGTTCTTCATCGTGGGTTCTGCGCGCTCCGGTACGACGCTGTTGCGGATGATGCTGAACGCTCATCCCAGAGTCGCCGTCCCTCCGGAATCGCGTTTTGTCGTGGAGCTCTACAGGGGATCCGGCGAGGTGCTCGTCGCCGACTTCCTGCGTTCTCTCGAAGCTCACAAGCGCTGGCGCACTTGGGGAGTGCCCATCGCATCCGTCGCCGCCCTGCTCGACGAAGAACCGAGCGCCTCCTACGCCGAGGCGGTGGAGGCCTGTTACCGGGCCTTCGCCGGCACCCGAGACAAGAGCCTTTACGGCGACAAAACGCCTCGCTACGTAGAGCACATCGAGCTACTGCATCGTCTCTGGCCCCAAGCCCGCTTCGTCCACCTGGTGCGAGACGGGCGCGAGGTTGCTCTGTCATACGCCGATGTCCCTTTCGGACCGAAGACCGTGGCCAGGGCGGCGCGCCTGTGGGCGACGAGGGTCGACAAGGGAGTCGCAGCCGGCCGGGTCCTTCCCGAGGACCGCTACCTCGAGGTCCGCTACGAGGATCTGCTCGAAGACACCGAGAATCAAGCGCGCGCGCTCAGCCGGTTCCTGGGTTTCGACTTCGACCCCGCCATGCTCGAGTACGCCAAGCGACCGCAAGCCGAGGTGCTCGAGCGCGCCACCAGGTACAACCCCCGGGTCCTCGAGAAGATCGGTCGTACCAGGTCATGGTCCGAGCAGATGCCTAAATCTCAGGTCGAGGTTTTCGAAGCCGTCGCAGGGAAGACCCTGAGTGCCCTCGGCTACGAGCGCTGGTTCCCGCATCCCGGTCTGCCCGCGCGCGTCGCCGCAGGTCTAGGACTGGCTGGGCTGCCCCTGGGCCGGATCCAGACGACCATGAAAGCATCGACTTCGACTTGAACCCTTGGCGGTCCTAGCTGAGGTGGTAGTAGAGCGCCTCGATGGTGCGCTCCCACGCGAGCTCCGACGCGTCGGAGTCGAAGGCGTCGAGAACATCGGGGTGGGCGAAGGAAGGCCCCGTGCCCTCGTAGCGATGCCACTCGACGTCGTGTCCCGCCCCGGCCAGCGCCGCGAAAAGATCGCTCGCCTCGTCCAAGGGGTGGAGCTCATCGACCGCAGCGAAGTGCCCGAGGAGCGGCCCGCTCCACCGCTCGGGCGTCACGAGCTCGCGCTGATAACCGTAGTAGGCCACGGTCGCATCCCGCTCCACCTCGTCGACAAACCTGGTGGCGAGCCCGGCGCCGAGGGAGAAGCCGACGACGCCCAGTCGCGGGTGCCAGTTCTCGGTGAGGTGCGCTGCTGCTGCGCGCACCACTTTGAGCGTGGAGGCAACGTCGAGGGACTCGCCGAGCGCCCTGGCTTGCTCGAGATCGGCTGCGACCTGCCCCCCGCAAAGGTCGGGGGCGAGGGCCGTGAAGCCCTCCTCCGCAAGACGATCCACGTACGCTCGGGTTCCCGGACCGAGCCCATAGGCCTCGTGGAGCACGAGCACGCTGGGACCGACCCGCTCCGTGTAGCCCATGTACCCGGCACCCTTGTCGGCGAGGCCGCCGAAGCTGATCGTCTCCCCCGCCCGCCACGACCCTCGCACGGGCGGCGGCTCGGTGGGATGCTGCGTGTTCTTCATCCTCAGCACCCTAGCCACGCATGGTGCCTGCCTGTCCATCCAGCGCCGTCGCTCGACGACCTCGTCCTGCATCAACGCGATGGGTACAGCCGGGCCCGAAGGAAATGATTCCGAGCTTTCGGAAACAGACCAGCCAGCTCCCGCAAAGTTGTCATGCTCACCCCTCGAGAAAAGAGAAGCGCACCTTTCGGCTGGGGTTGTCCCTGTTGGTGTCCACCAAGACGACGCTCTGCCAGGTCCCGAGCGCGAGTCCTCCTCCCGTGACCGGGATCGTCACGGATGGGGCGATGAAGGCCGGCAGGACGTGGTCACGACCGTGACCGGGCGAGCCGTGGCTGTGCACGTAGTCCAAGTCGGGCGGCAGCAGGCGCTCGATGAGCGCAGCGAGATCCTGCTCGGAGCCGGAGCGCGTCTCCATTACCGCAACGCCGGCGGTGGCGTGCGGAACGAAGACGTTGACCAAGCCGTCGCTTCCGGCCGACGAGACGAACCGTTCGACGTCGCTCGTGATGTCGAGGAACCTCTCGCTCGAGGTGTCGTAGGTGGTGACTTCAGACTGCATCGGCCGGCTCCGTTCTCATGGCGATTGTGGCGTCGTTAGGAGTTCTTGCCGCGTCCCTTGAGTGCACGTTTTCGGACACGATCTATGACCATGCGCTCCTCGGCGTCGAGGCCCATGGCCTTCAAGACCACCACGAACACGACCGCGGCGGCGACGAGTCCGGCCAGCTCACTCGGGATTGAGGCACCCAACACGAGTTTCCACGTACCGAGCACCGCAGCTCCGGCAAGAGTGGCGACGACGGGCTTGTAGAAAGTCCGCCCGAATGGCTGTATGCCCACCAGAAGCTTGGCCTCGATCACTCGCACCGAGTTGACCAGCGCAGTCACGAGAGAGTCGACGACCGCCATCCCGACGGCTCCGTAGTCGGGCACGAGCCACCATCCCAGCGCGACGTACAACGCCACGGACACAATCGAGTTGGCGAAGTTGACTCCGGGGCGACCGGTCATCGAGATCACATAGCCCGTGGGACCTGTGCCCGTGTAGAAGATGTTGCCGATGACCAGGACCATCACGATCCTCTCTGCGCCCTGGCCCCCCGGACCGGCGAAGAGCCGCACGAACAGCTCGGGGACGATCAACAGAGCGGCGAACACGGGGAAAGAGAAAGTTGCGATCCAGCGGTTGATGACCTGGTAGAGCGAACCCAGCCGGTCGATTTCGCCCCTGGAGTGCAGGTCCGAAACCACCGGCGCCCAGATGTTGACGATCCCACTCAGAAACACCGTCCCCGGTCCCTGCAGCGACAGCGCGATGGCGAAGAGGCCGACGTCGCTCGTCCCACCGAAGGCGCCGAGCACGAGTATTCCCAGGCCAATGGACTGGATGCCGAGTAGCGAGGATCCCGCCTGAGGGAGCGCGAAACGGGTCATCGCCCGGAACTGCGGCGCGGGAGCGGCCGTGCGTTCCTCCGGCGCGAGCAGGCGGCGTAGGTACCATCCGGCGGTGATCATGCCGAGGGCGACGCTGATCATGAGGGTCACGACGCTTGCGACGAGCAGGTCGCGCCGAGGAACCTCCCAGAGGAGGTAGCCAACGGCCAGAACGGACACGCCGATTACAAACCGGGAGGCGGGCTGAACGATGTTGCCCGCTATCACCGACGGCACCATGGTCTTGTAGCCCTGAGTGCAGTAGCGCAGAACCTGCATGGTTGCGAACAGGGGCACGTAGAGGACGCCGATCCGTAACAGAAAGGCGAGGTCGTCGATCTCGGACGCATCGTCGCCGAAGATCGCAGCGATCGGATGCGCCGCAAAGAAGATGATCCCGGCCACCAATGCCGAGGCGATGCCCGCACAGGTCAGGCCAACGCGCGCGGCCCCCCTTACTCCGCCGTGATCGCCGGCCGCCCGCGCACGCGCAACCCAGCGCATTGCCGCGTAGTTGTAGCCGGCGAGACCAAGCTGCGCCCCGATGGCGAGAATCTGTGACACCTGACGATAGAGACCGTAGAAGAGTGGATCGAGGATTCGGAACGCGACGAAGGTAAAGCCGTATCCGAGGACGCGCTGCGATACCTGTCCGGCGATCTGGACGCCACCGCCTCGTGCGACGGTCTCGACGTCGTCACGCTGAGCTCGGGTTAGCCCAGCCTTCGGGATTGCGCCTTCGTCGTCAATCAGGTGGCCGCACTCACACCTAGGCGGGGGTCGACCGGTGCACGCGCCTGCGAGCCATGACGTGCAATCCCGCACCCACTGCAAGCGTGAGAGCAAGGGTCGCCCAGCTCACCACCGTGTCGAAGGGCGCTCGGACCAGCGCGACTACCACCATGCCGACGAGGGACAGCAAAAGGACGGACAACGCGGGGGCCATGCCCATGCCCTCGGCGATCGACTGGCCGTCTGGGAGAAAGAAGCGTAGCGCGAGTGCTCCGGGGAGCACCAGGAGCGCCAGGCCGAGAACCACCCGCAACAGGTGAAGAGGGGAGGACTCGTCCTCGAGGGGCTCGGCCGGCGGCAGTTCCGCCCCGGCGACGACCGACACCTCACCATCCGCAACCGCCCATACCTCGTCTTCGCCGGCGGCGTCACCCTCGACTTCGGTGTTGAACCCGCTGGCGTTGAAGGCGTCGGCAACAACGATGATCGGCTCGCCCTCGGCGTTCTCGGTGATGTCGCACAGCGTCTCGGTAGACAGCGCCGTGTAGATGTCGCCCTTCAGCGCGTCCTTCGCTTCCTCCGGATCACACGAGCCCTGTTCAGTCGCCTCTCCATCGGGATCGGTCGGGGTTTCCTGCGTCAGGTTCGCGAGCGAGCCGAGGTACATGAATCCCTGGTCGATCATGCCGTCGGGGAGCCCGTAGCGCGACGTGTTGCCGGACAGTTTCGTGTAGCCCCAGATCTGCTCGTTCCGATCCTCCTGGTCGATCACGAAGATGACGGGGGTGTCTTCGTCGACCCCCACCAGCCGAGCCTCGAGTGCCTCGAGGTCGGTACGCGTTTGAGCGTTGATCCATCCACCCTCGGCGTTGTTCCAGCCGGTCAGGCGGAACCCGGTGGCGAAGTTCGTCGCCACGATGACCGCCAGTACGACGAGACCGATGACCGCTGCGATCATCGACTTCGACATCAAGAAGCGAACGAGGAAGTAGGCGCCGAGCCCAACCAGCAGTACCCAGGCCAGCGTCGTATTGAAGAACCGATAGTAGGGATAGGTCAGGCCCCCGATGAAACCGAACAGTCCCGCGAGCGGCGCAAGCCATAAGATCGACACGCGCGCCAGGTCCTCGTCCACCCAGCGTTTGCCTGCGACCAGAATGCCGACGACGCCGATCACGAACAGAGGACCGTTGAACAACGGCCTCATGGCGTTGACCCACAAACCCATGCGATCCAAGAAGAAATCGCTGTCGTAAGGGGGGGCTAGGGCCGCGTCCGCCAAAGGAGCGGGCTCGCCCCAGATACCGATGGTCCAGATGGCGTACGTGATGACCGCCGCGGCGAGCGCGGTGAGGAGCATAGGAAGGTCTTCCCGCACAACCGATCGGAGATCGAGCCTGCGAAAGACCAGCTTCGCCGCCGCCATCAGCCCCAGCGTGAAACCGAAAAACACCAGCGTCGTGGGATGGGTGAGACCCGCCGCAAGCAGAAAGCCGCCGAAGGCGACGCGCGCGGGCCACGAGGTGCGCGCCTGCGCCAGGAAGCTGAGCGACGCCGCCAAGAAGAAGAGGCACAAGACGTTGTCCAAGTAGCCGACGAACGGTGGAGTGAGATAGAGGCTTCCGGCAAAGTACGCGACCGCGTGCCACAGGAGGGGATCTCGCCGGTGACGGTAGGCGAAGCTCGCAAGAAGCAACGCCGTGAACACGGGAAGCAACACCATCAGGAACACGGTCGTGTGCACGTCGGAGACGCCGGGGATGTTGCGCAGCAACGCACCCGTCACCGGGGCGGTGAGTCGGTAACCGGAGCTGAAGTAGTCGTAGGGGCCCTTGGTCTCAAGCAGCGTCTCGGGCGTCTCCGTTCTGGTCATCTCCGTGCGCCAGGTGTAATAGGCGGGGTCTTTGGTGGGAGCGACCCGGTCGGGATTGGCCAAGAAGGTGCCGCCGAACAAGACCAGCAGGATCAACGCCGTGGCAATGAAGGCGATCGGAGAACCGAGAATGCGCTGAAGTCGTGGTCCCCCGCTCGGCTGTTCGGGTTCCCTGGACGGGGCGCGTTTGACTTCCGTTGTCGAGCTCATGGGTTCGGGCATCCTACCTTCGGTTGCCGGTGCGCGGGTCAGTCCTCCGGCCGGCCTCGGCCCGCGCACGAGATCTCGGGGAGCATTGCCGCCGGAATCGCAAGCTCGAAGAGGCGGTTCTGTGGCTCGAAGCGCCCGGCCCCCGCGAGATTAGTCGCGATGTTCGAGTCGTTGTCCTCGAGTGTGTGACCTCCGAGGAAGCGAGCGACGTCTTCGACGGTGACACCTTGTTCCTCGAGCGCGTCCTCGATGAGAAACACCTCGGTCGGCCACACGGCCCGCACGACGTCTCCGAATTCCTCTCGGATGTCGTCCTCGACTGCGCGCGGGTTGATCCCGTATCCGTCGATGTCCTCAGCGTCGCGCTGCTGACCGTGGTCCGCCGTCAGCGTGACCACCCACTCCCCTGCGCCGACGATGCGATCCAGCTCGTCGAAGATCCTGCCGAGCTCTTCGTCCGTCCGCACCAGGACGTCGTTGACGTACTCGGAGTCCATGTTGAAATAGTGCCCGACGCGATCGATCTGCTTGTAGTTCGTAAACAACAGATCGGTGATGTCGTCTTGCCCGTAGCCCTCGGCCTCGATCATGTCGAGCATTGCGTTTGTGTGATAACTGACGAACGCCGGCGTCTCCTCCGTGCGCGTGGGGTCGTCAAGCGCCACCTCGTCGCGCCAGGTGTCGTCGACTTGACCGTCCTCGCCGTCCAGTTCCGCTACGAGATCGTCGAGGCCTTCGGTGGCGGGCACCGACTCGGGCAGGGTGTAGTGCTCGGGATTGCTTATCCACTCGTTGGTCTCGACGTCGAGCCACATCGCATCATCGTGATCTCCGCTCGGACGCTCCGCCCCCTGCCCGATCATCCCGAGGTGCCACGGCTCGTAGCCGACCATGCCTATCTCGGCCTCGTTGTCGTTCTGCTCGTCCCATCGTTCGGCGACCGTCGGGACCTGAATGAACCGAGAGGACTCGCCTTTCAGGAAAGCGTCGACGACCTCGCCGCTCTCGTCCCGCATCGGGACTCCCGTGATTCCGTGGGTGTCGGGGAAGACGCCGGTTCCGATCGTGGTGTGGACCGCGGGAGTCACCGACGGGTTGCTGCCGACGGTCGCCTGGGTGTAGTTGACTCCCTCGTCCATCATGCGCTCGAGGTTGGGCCACGAGTCCTCCCACAGGTCGAGTGTGTTCCAGCCGCCGCCGTCCCACACGATGGTGAGGATGAGCTTCGGTTTCTCGGACGTCAAGGAGGCCGCGTCCGAGCCGATGACCTCGGGCAGGACCTCGCCTTCGCTCTGGCTCAGGCGCCCCTTCAGAAGCCCCGCAATCGTGGGCGCGATGTCGGCGGTCGTCACCGGACGATCGACGGTCTGCCCGCCCTCGATGAGGCCGGGTCCGTAGAAGACCAGAGGCACGTCCTGGAGATAGGGCCAGGGTCCCGAATGGCTCCACCCACCGGCCCCCGACGCCATGTAGGCGGGAGTCTTCGGCAACAGCGAAATCTGTCCCGACCGAGGCTCGAAGTAGCCGCGCTGAGTGCGCAGCAGGTACTCGGAGGGGAGGGAGCAGGCCTGCTCCTCGAACGAGGGAACCGCTTCGCGCGGGGGACGAGTAGCGGCGGCATAGGCGAAGATCACCAGCAGCACCACGACGACCGCCACCAGAACCAGGGTCAAGGCACGCTTGTCGGTGGTGAGTCGTTTCACTAGTGGCCCGCCGCGCAAGTAGCCGACGCATTCGAACGCCCCTGCATCGCCGATGGCTGCGTTTCTCGTCGCTCACGTACCTCCAGGTACGCTCGACTCCTCGCGCCTTGCCCTCGACGCGCAGGGACGCTCTCGGTGCTGGCGTTACTTACG
>Ga0136627_1001120_pt1 | contig 10490 bp, 9 predicted proteins | sample AntDrymUQ4892206_2_FD_104652 | JGI IMG/M metagenome (GOLD analysis project Ga0136627, IMG submission 104652) | Polar desert sand microbial communities from Dry Valleys, Antarctica - metaG UQ489 (22.06) | ecosystem: Environmental > Terrestrial > Soil > Desert | place: Antarctica: Dry Valley... | reverse complement strand
GTCATCGCAGTCTCCTACCGCGTGTTGCTCGACAAACGCTCAGCGTAGGCGGCATCTTCGCTGCTGTCGTTGGCCGTTCGGATAAGTCCGGCCGCACACCGTTGGCCAGGTCTTCGCAGGGGGTACCCGGCTAGGCATCGATGTTGGACATGACGTGTTTGAGACGCGTGTAGTCCTCGAACCCGTACAGCGACAGGTCCTTGCCGTAGCCTGAGTGCTTGAAGCCGCCGTGTGGCATCTCGGCCACGATCGGGATATGGGTGTTGATCCACACGCAGCCGAAGTCCAGGCGTTTGGCCATGCGCATCGCCCGGCCGTGGTCGCGGGTCCAGACGCTGGACGCCAACCCGTAGCGCACGCCGTTGGCCCACGCCGCGGCCTGGTCCTCGTCGTCGAACCGCTGAACGGTGATGACCGGACCGAAGACCTCCTCCTGGCTCATCTCGTCGTCCTGTCGCAGACCGGCCACCACCGTCGCCTCGTGGAAGTACCCACCGCTGCCGGTCAACGTCGAGCCACCAGCCACGACCTCGTTGTGGGCGGGGCGGCGCTCCAGCAGCCCCACCACACGGCCGAGCTGGTCGGGGTTGTTGAGTGGCCCGAACTCGGCATCAGGATCCGACGGACTCCCGGTACGCGTCGCCTTGGCCTGTTCGGCTAAGGCCGACACGAAGTCGTCGTGGACACCAGGCGCGGCCAGCACGCGCGTTGCCGCCGTGCAATCCTGGCCGGCGTTGAAGTAGCCGGCCCCGGCGATCGCCGCGGCGGCTGCATCCACGTCGGCGTCGTCGAACACCACCACGGGCGCCTTGCCACCCAGCTCGAGGTGGACCCGCTTGAGATCGTCGGCGGCTGCGCGGGCCACCGCCATGCCGGCACGGACGCTGCCCGTGATCGACACCATGGAGGGAATCGAATGGGTGACCAGCGACGCGCCGGTCTCACGGTCGCCGCAGACCACGTTGAACACCCCCGGTGGCAGGAACTCGGCCATCAGTTCGGCCATCCATCGGGTACTGACCGGCGTCGTGTCCGACGGCTTGAGCACGACGGCGTTGCCGGCGGCGATGGCCGGACCCCACTTCCACACAGCCATCATCATCGGGTAGTTCCACGGCGTCACCTGGGCGCAGACGCCAACCGGCTCGCGGCGGACGAACGAGGTGTGACCGGGCATGTACTCCCCGGCCGCCTTGCCCTCCAGAACCCGGGCGGCGCCGGCGAAGAAGCGGATCTGATCCACCGCCGGCGGCACCTCCTCGTCCATCGTGAGCTGCCGCGGCTTGCCGGTGTTCTCGCACTCCAGATCGACGAGCTCATCCGCTCGGGACTCGATCGCGTCGGCGATGCGCAGCAGCGCCAAGCTGCGCTGGGAGGGCGTGGTCTCCCGCCACGACTCGAACGCCTTGGCGGCAGCTGCGCAGGCCGAGTCGATGTCGGGTTGACCCGACAGGGGTGCGGTGGCGAACACCTCGCCGGTCGAGGGATCGACCAGGTCAGTGGTGCGCCCGTCGGCGGCTGGCTGTGCCGCGCCGTTCACGAAGTTGGTCAGGGTCCGCATCGGTCCTCCGCGTTCCGCCCGGCCGAGCACGTCTCGCCCGCGCCGGGATTCTGGACTGCACTTGGCCAGGTGTCCAGGTAGGCTGCCGTCGCACCTGGCGGGTCAGGTGCAGCCGAGGGGGAAGTTCGTGCCGCTGTTCCTGCGCAAGCTGTTGGCCGATCCCAGCCTCGGCCTGCAGTTGGTAGCCGGCGCAACGGGGCTGGACCAACGGGGAGCGGTGCGCTGGGCCCACATCTCCGAGATCCCCGATCCGACCCCGTGGCTGGAGGGCGGCGAGCTGCTGCTCACCACGGGTCTGGCCATCGCCTCCGATGAGGCGCTGCAACGGCGGCTGGTGGCAGGCTTGGACACCCGCGGCTGCCCAGGGGTGGGCTTCGGACTCGGCGTGGTGTGCGACGACGTCCCGGCAGCGTTGGCCGACGAGGCCGAACGGCGGCGGCTGCCTCTGTTCACCGTGCCCTACGAGGTGCCGTTCCTGGCGGTCACCAAGCGGGTGTCCAGTGAGATCTTCGACGAGCACTACGCCGCGCTGCGGGGTGCGGTGGACCTGCAGCGCTCGGTGCTAGCCGCTGTGCTCGCCGACGCCGGTGCACAGGGCGTGCTGGCCACCGTGGCGCGCGCGATGCCGGAGGTTGACTGCGTGCTGTTCGACTACTACGGCCAGGTGCTGGCCGAACATGGTGCGACCGATGACGGGGTCCAGGCCAGCAAGCTGTGGGCCGGGTTGGTAGGCATCGGCACGCGCCGCGACCGCTTCGACACCGAGCTGGACGGACGCCACGTGCACGCTGGCGTCGTGCGGCTGGCCGACACCGCGGAGGCGGTGCTGGTGGTCGTGGCCGATCGCGCCCTGCACGAACACGAGTTGCTGTTGTTCGAGCAGGCCGTCACGGGCGTGAGCCTGGAACTGGCTCGTGGGCTCAGCGTGCGCGAAGCGCGCCGCGGCCGCGTGGACGACCTGCTGTCGGAGGTCGCCGAGCACCGTATCGGTCAGCAGGCGCTGACCCGCTCGCTGGCGCGCCTTGGCATGGATACGACCGCGCCCTACCGGGTGCTGTGCCTGCGCACCGCCCCGCCGCGCACCGGTGATCGCCCGGCACCCGACGAGCGCAACGTCGCCACCCTTGTCGAGGACGTGCTCACCGATGGCGATCGCGTTCCCTTGCTCGGACGCTACGACGGGTTGCTGTACTGCGTCGTCGCGCCGCCCGACGGCGACCAGGGTCAGCGAGTTCATGCCGCGCTGCAGTCGCGTGGGTGGAGCCAGGTGTGCATCGGCCGCAGCCGGCCGCAACGAGACTGCAACGATCTCGGGGCAGCACTGCTGGAGGCCGCCGCAGCGGCGGCGGCGCTGCAGGCGGGTGTCACCGACGTCGAGGCCCTTGGCTTGAGTGGGCTGCTCGCGGGGCTCGGCGGAGACTCGGCCGCCGGGGCGTACGTCGAGCGGGTCCTTGGTCCTGTCCTGGCTCACGACGCCCGCGCCGGCCTTGACGGCGGCAGCTTGGTGTCCACCCTGCGTGCCTACCTGCGGCACGGGTGCCGGCCGGGGCCGGCGGCAGCCGAGCTCGGGGTGCACCGCCACACCCTGGCCTACCGGCTGGATCGGGTCGCGATCCTCACCGGGCGCAGCCTTCGCGAAGGGTCCAACCTGCTAGAGGTCGGCCTCGCCCTGGAGCTGCACGACGCCGCGGCAGGATCGGCGTGACCGACTACGGCGACCTCAGCTTCTGGATGGACGAGGCGGGACCGATCCAGCCGCGCGCCGCCCTGCCCGGCGACCGCGACGTCGATGTCGCCGTGCTGGGGGCGGGCTTCACCGGGCTGTGGACGGCCACGGAGCTGTTGCGACGCAGACCCGGCCTCCAGGTGGCCGTGATTGAGGCCGAGGCGGCCGGGTTCGGGGGCTCGGGGCGCAACGGCTCGTGGTGCGTCGCTGGTCTGGGGCAGACCGTTGGCGGGCTGGCGCGCCGCTTCGGCGACGACACCGCGCGGCGAGTCACCCGGCTGCTGCGCGACACCGTCGACGAGGTTGGCCGGGTCTGCGCAGAGGAGGGCGTGGACGCCGACTTCCACAAGGGCGGGGTGTTGCGCGTGGCTCGGGGGCGCCACCAGCTGCCGGCGGTCAAGGCGGCCTGGGACCTGCGCGTGCGGCTGGGGTTGAGCGACGGCTGCGCCGTGCTGGGCGCCGACGAGCTGCAGGCGCGTGTCCGCGTGCAGCAAGGGCTGGGGGCGCTGGCCGACGCACACGGCGCCACGGTGCATCCCGTCCGGCTGGTGCGTGGCCTGGCCGAACTGCTGGAGCGCCAGGGGGGCACCCTGTGGGAGCAGACGCGAGTCACCGACGTGCAACCCGGCGAAGGCAGGCGGCGGCCGCGGCTGCGCACCCCCTTCGGGACCGTGACCGCCGGCGTCGTCGTCCTTGCCGGCGAGGCCTGGCTCACGCAGCTGCGCGGTATGCGACGCCACGTGCTGCCGCTGTACTCGTTGATCGTGGTCACCGATCCCCTGCCCCCCGAACGCTGGGAGGAGATCGGGTGGCGCGGTCGTGAGGCACTGTCGTCGCACCGGCTGTCGGTGGACTACCTTGCGCGCACCGCCGACAACCGGATGCTGCTCGGAGGACGTGGTGCGCCCTACCACGTCGGCTCGCGTATCCGGCCGGACTACGACCGTCACCGCCCGACGCACGACCTGCTGCGCGCGCAGCTGCGGAGCTGGTTTCCCCAGCTCGGCCCGGTCAGCTTCAGCCACCAGTGGGGCGGGCCGGTGGCCATGCCGCGCGACTGGCTGCCCACCTTCTCGTTCGACCCGTGCAGCGGGGTGGCGGCGGCGTACGGCTTCACCGGCCAGGGTGTGGCGGCAGCCAACCTGGCCGGGCGGGTGCTGGCCGACCAGATCACCGGGTCCGGCCGGCAATGGGCCGGTCTGCCGATGCTCCGGCCTGCACCGCCACGGTGGGAGCCCGAGCCGCTGCGCTGGCTGGCGGTGCGCTACCTGCAGGGGGCCTTGGGGCGCATCGACGCCCGGGCTGCCCGCTCGGGCAGGCCGCCGGCGAAGCTGTCGGTGGTGCAACGGGTGGTGCGACACTGAACGCGCCGGCAGCCGAAGAGGAGCCGTGATGTGGAGTCCGCAGGACGCGGCGCCCGAGCCGTTCGATCCTGAGTACCTGTCGGCGTATCAGGCCCGCTCGTCGTTCGCCGGCGTGCCGCAGCGCCGCTGGGAAGCCGCCGAGCCGGGGGAGGTCGTGATCCTCGGCGCGCCTTTCGACTGGGGCGCGAGCCACCGCCCCGGAGCCCGCTTCGGCCCCAAGGCCATCCGCGAGGCCGACTACCTAGGCCCGGATGGCCGCCGGCCGCACCTCACGGCCGGACTGGACCCGCTGGTGGACCTGCCCGTGGTCGACGCCGGCGACGTGCCCGTGATGCCCGGCTACATGGAGCAGTCCCTGGACAACATCGAGGCGGCCGTGCACTCGGTTGCCTCCCGCGGGGCGATCCCGCTGGTCCTCGGCGGCGACCACACGATCGCCCTGCCCGACGCGACCGGCATCGCCCGCCATCTTGGCTTCGGGCAGGTGGCGGTCGTGCACTTCGATGCCCACGCCGACACCGGGGAGACGCAGTTCGGGATGCTGCACGGCCACGGGACGCCGATGCGCCGGTTGATCGAGTCCGGCGCCGTGCCCGGCCACCGCTTCGTGCAGATCGGGCTACGCGGCTACTGGCCGGATCAGGAGACGCTGGCCTGGATGCGCGAGCAGGGCATGCACTCCTATTTCATGCAGGACTGCGTGCGGCGGGGCCTTGACGCCGTCGTGAACGAAGCCGTCGAGCTCGTGACCAGCGGCGGACCGGACCGGGAGCCGGCCAAGGGCGCCTTCCTGTCGATCGACATCGATGTGGTCGACCCCGGCACGGCGCCGGGCACCGGCACACCCGAGCCCGGTGGGTTGACCGGTCGCGAGCTGCTGGACACCGTCCGGCGCCTCGGCCGCGAGCTGAACGTGGTGGGCGCCGAGGTCGTCGAGGTCTGCCCGGTCTATGACGCCCCGGCCGACCTCACCGCCGCACTCGCCAACCGCGTCGTGCTGGAGCTGTGCACGGGGATAGCCGAACGACGCCGGGCGGGGAACGGGTGAGCCGCGGCTCGGGGGTGCAAGGCGCTCACTGCACGCCGGTGTAGCGCTGCACGGTGGTGAGCAGCGCGGCGAGGTCGCGGATCGGCACCTGCTCGCTCCCCTTCGGCGCGTCAACGACCGCCACGTCGCTTCCCTGAGGCAGGTGGATCACCACGTCGGCGCCAAGGTCCGCCGGCTCGGCGTCGGAGACGATCAGCACATCGGCATGGCCCCGGAACGTCTCGGACCCAGCTTCGGTCACGACGACGATCCCGAGTTCGTCGCGATCCAGGGCACGCGCCAACGTGTCCCCGAGCAGCCTCGGGCTGACGGCGATGACGACGCGGCGGCGCACGGACACAGTCTGCACAACTGTAAGGCAACCCTTTGCCCTGCCGTGCTGTCACCCCTAGATTTGAGGATGGTGGGAAACATGGGCGGCGGCGTCCTCATCGTTGAGGACCATGGGTTACTGGCGGACAGCCTGTTGTACGCGTTGCGCGCCGAAGGGCTCGACGCCGACAAGATCTCGCCGGTGACGGCTGACGGGATCTTGGCTGCCGCCCGGCGCTTGTCCCCCACGGTCGTGCTGCTGGACTTGGACCTCGGCGGTGAGATCGGCTCCAGCGTGGGGCTGATCCCCCCGCTGCACGAGCTCGGCGCCCAGGTGGTCATGGTCACCGGCATCAGCGACCGTACCCGGCTGGCCGAGTGCCTGGAAGCGGGAGCGACCGGGCTGATCGACAAAGCCACCTCCTTCGATCAGCTCGTCGACTCGGTTCGGGAGGTCGCCGACCTCGGCACGATCGTCCCGGCCGCGCAGCGCGACATGCTGCTGACCGAGCTGCGCGAGCAACGCAAAGCTGACCAGCGCCGACATGAGCCCTTCGAGCGGCTGACGCCGCGCGAGCGGGAAGTGCTCGCCGCGCTGATGGACGGAAAATCCGCCAGCGTCATCGCCCAGGAGTCCTTTGTGTCCCTGGCCACCGTCCGCAGTCAGATCCGCACCATCCTCATGAAGCTCGACGTGAACTCTCAGCTGACCGCCGTGGCAATGGCCAAACGTAACGGTTGGGTCTTGCGGTAAGCCTCGCCGCGCGGCATGCCGCGTCCTCAATCTTGGTGATGCGCGGCGCGGCCGGCAACAGCGGGGACGGACCGCTGGCCGACGAGCTGGTGCGCACCTTGCAGGAGATGCAGCTCGGCTCCACACGCGGCCAGGCTCTACGCGGGTTGATCGACCGCACCAACGCGCCGGACCTGCGCCGCTTCGTGCTGGCCCTGGTGCAGGCCGAGGCCTACGGCCTGCCGATGGCCGAAGTCCTTCGGACCCAGGCGGCCGAGCTGCGGGTCAAGCGTCGCCAGCGTGCCGAGGAGCACGCGATGAAGATCCCGGTGAAGATCATCTTCCCGCTGGTCCTGTGCATCCTGCCCACGCTGATGATCGCCGTGTTGGGTCCCGCCGGCATCCGGATGTCCCGCTTCTTCTCCACCGCCGGTCTTCCCTAGCCAGCCTGGAGGCCTCGATGACCCTCTACGACTTGTCCACCACGCCTGCCGTGCTGGCTCCGGTTGTCGCAGAACCGGTCCTGCCGCGGCGCTCCAGCGCCGGCGGTCCGCGCAACGTCGATGACCTGCTGGGCGAACTGCGGGACGAAGCGGCGAACGCCGCAACGCGGTCCGTGACCTTCGCGACCGGCTTCGATCCGCTCGACGCGGTGCTGGAAGGTGGCTTTCGCCAGCACGATCTGGTGCTCGTCGGTGGGGCGCCGGGTGTCGGCAAGACCGTGGCGACATTGCAGTGGGCTCGCAACGTCGCCCGGTCGGGCAGCACGGCGATCTACGCCTGCTACGAGCACGACGAGCGCACGCTGCTTGGCCGGCTGCTGTTGCTGGAGACCGGCGACCTGCTGGACCAGGGTGCGATCGGGCCCAACGCCCGACGGCTCGCCGGCGAGGTCGCGCTGGGCCGCTGCGCACTCGCCGACGGACTCGCGCAGGAGCCGTTGCTCCGGGTCGCCTACGAACACATCGAGGCCTACGCCCGCCACCTTTGGCTGATCAAGGTCTCCGGCTCGCGGACGGATGTCGAGCAGCTCGCAGCGCTCGTCGCCCAGCACGGAGACGGGACCACCGTCCTCTTCGTCGACTACCTCCAGAAGGTCCCAGTGCGACCGGAGCCCGAGCACGACGCGGAGAAGGTCCTGCGCGTGGTGGAGGGGCTCAAAGACCTTGCGCTAGCCTTCGACGTCGCCGTCGTCAGCGTGGCCGCAGCCGACCACGGCGGTCTCGGAGACCGGCGACTACGACTGCAGCACCTGCGTGGGTCCTCCGCGCTGGCCTACGAGAGTGACATCGTCCTACTGCTCAACGACAAGGTCAACGCCGTTTCCAAGGTGCATCTGGCCTACGACCCGGTAAAGGCGAGCACGTTCAAGAACCGGGTCATCTTCTCCCTAGAGAAGCACCGGGCCGGCCAGGCGGATCTGGATCTGGAGTTCCGCAAGGACTTCGCGCACTACCGCTTCGATCCACTCGGCACCTTCGTCGCCGAGCGCTTTTCCGACGAGCGCACCGACCTAGAGTAGGTCGGCTGAGGTTCGTTGCTTCGCGCGGAACCCCCTCCGAAATTGGGCGGCGCGACGGCCGTCATGCGACACTGGCGGGCCAGGGGGTCACCCGCCGCGTTGCAGGGGTGCAGCAAGCCGTCCTCAAGCAGCGAAGCGGTAGGACACCAGTCCGTCAGAACCTGGCGCAGCGGCCCCCTAGACTGGCCGCCGTTGCCCGCCCGCGAGGCCCGGATGCCGCCGGATCGACATGGAGGACGCATGAGGGCTCGACGCCCCCTCGGCGCCGTGCGCAGCGCTCGTCGTGGCGTGTGCAGCTGGGCCGCTGTCGGCCTTGCCGGGCTGCTGCTGGCCGGCTGCCAGACCGATCACCCGCAGAACACGCTGACACCACAGGGCCCGGTGGCCGACACCCAGCAGAACCTGTGGTACGTGGTCTTCGTGATCGCCGTGGTGGTCTTCATCCTGGTCCAGGGTCTGATCCTGTACGCGGTGTTCCGCTTCCGGGACCGTGGCGACGACGATCAGTCGATCCCCAAGCAGGTGGCCGGCAACACCCGCCTCGAGATCATGTGGACCATCATCCCGGCGATCATCCTGGCCGCGATCGCCGTGCCGACCGTCAAGACGATCTTCGACCTCGCCGCGGTGCCGTCCGACCCGTTGGAGGTCCGCGTCGTCGGCAAGCAGTACTGGTGGGAGTTCGAGTACACCGGTGAAGAGGGCCAGGGCGTGGTCACCGCCAACGAGCTGCACATCCCCGTGGACCGTCCCGTGTACCTGACGATGGAGTCGATCGGTCAGCAGCCCACCGACCCGACGGGCGTCATCCACTCGTTCTGGGTTCCCAAGCTCGCCGGCAAGCAGGACGTTGTCCCCGGTCACCAGCGCACCATGACGATCGAAGCCAGCGAGCCAGGCAGGTACGAAGGCCAGTGCGCCGAGTTCTGCGGCCTGTCGCACGCCAACATGCGCTTCGTGGTCGTGGCCGACGCGGCCCCCGAATTTGAGGCCTGGATCCAAAGCCAGACGGAGCCGGCGGCCAGCCCGACCGACGAGCTGGCGGCGCGCGGCGAGCAGCTGTTCACCGAGCGCACCTGTGTCATCTGCCACGCGATCACCGGCTACGAAGGCGGCGATGAGGCTCGCGTGGGACCCGATCTCACCCACTTCCAGGAGCGTGAGAAGTTCGCCGGGTACATCCTGGAGAACAACGACGAGAACCTGACCGCGTGGCTGAAGGACCCGCAGGCGGTCAAGCCGGGTTCCCAGATGCCCAACCTGCAGTTGTCCGACGCCGACGTGGACGCCCTGGTGGCGTACCTGCGCACCCTCGAGTAGCGGAGCCGACACCCATGGCTGTCACCGCCCACGAACCGGTCACCCGGCGCAGCGCCTTCCGGCGTCCCACCGCCGAGACCGGCATCTGGAGCTGGATCACCACGGTCGATCACAAGCGGATCGGCATTCTGTACTGGGTCACCGCCTTCTTCTTCTTCCTGGTTGGCGGCATCGAGGCGTTGCTGATCCGCGTGCAGCTGTCCCGCCCGGAGAACACGCTGCTGTCGGCCGACGCGTACAACCAGCTGTTCACCATGCACGGCCTGACGATGATCTTCTTCGCGCTGATGCCGCTGGGAGCCGCCTTCTTCAACTACCTGCTGCCGCTGCAGATCGGCGCCCGGGACGTGGCGTTCCCTCGGCTGAACGCCTTCAGCTACTGGGTGTTCCTCGCCGCCGGCATCTTCATCTACTCCGGGGTGCTCCTCGGCGGGCTGCCCGACGGTGGCTGGTTCAACTACGCGCCGCTGAACATCATCGGCCCCGACCCGACCGCGACGGAGGCGGCAGGCCAGCTCGCGGTGGCCGAGGCCAACCACATCTCGCGGATGGTCTTCTACTCGGTCGGCCTGCAGATCGCCGGCATCGCGTCGCTGGCGTCGTCGGTGAACTTCATCGTCACCATCCTGAACATGCGTGCACCCGGCATGACCCTGATGCGCCTGCCGATCTTCACCTGGGCGACCTTCGTGACGTCGTTTCTGATGCTGTTCGCGATGCCGGTCATCGGCGTGGCGTTGTGGCAGCTGATGTTCGACGTGCGCTACGGCACCAACTTCTTCAACCCGGCCGCCGGCGGCGATCCCGTGCTGTGGCAGCACATGTTCTGGCTGTTCGGTCACCCCGAGGTCTACATCCTGATCCTGCCGGCCTTCGGGATCGTGTCCGAGGTGCTGCCGGTCTT
>Ga0136627_1001119_pt1 | contig 10496 bp, 11 predicted proteins | sample AntDrymUQ4892206_2_FD_104652 | JGI IMG/M metagenome (GOLD analysis project Ga0136627, IMG submission 104652) | Polar desert sand microbial communities from Dry Valleys, Antarctica - metaG UQ489 (22.06) | ecosystem: Environmental > Terrestrial > Soil > Desert | place: Antarctica: Dry Valley... | reverse complement strand
TCGCCCATCGCCATGATCGCCCGCTCGAGATCAGCACCGGCCGCCGTCAGGTGGTACTCCGAGCCCTTGCCCGACAACGACGGCCACCGGTCGAGCACGCCCTTGCGCTCGAGGTGCCGTAGCCGCTGCACGAGCAGTGAACGTGAGATCCCCGGTAAGCCGCGAGCGATGTCGTTGAAACGAGTGCTGCCCATGATCAGCTCTCGCAGGATCAACGGTGTCCATCGGTCAGCCATGACCTCCGCGCCCATCGACACCGGGCAGAACTTTCCATAGTCCGCCATCGCGACATCGTCTCACGGACGGCCGCCGAGCGCAAAGTCCGAAATGTGGACCGGGTTGGTCCACTCTTTGCACTGGTATCTGCCGCACCGATCGGCACATCTGGGTGTCATGACCATCAGTGAGACATCGATCGACGGGCTGACGCGGACGGAGGAGCTGACCATGTGGGCGGCATCGCTGGCGCCGTGCTGGAAGCGAACGCGGCGCGACACGATCGCGAGGGCACGTGGGTCGACGAGTCGTATCAGCATCTCATCGACCAGGGGATGCTGGCGCTTGCCGTCCCCACCCAGCTGGGAGGCATGGGGGCGACCATCCGCGAGACGGCGATGGTGATGCGCGTCCTCGCCTCGTCCTGCGCCTCCACGGCCCTCGCGATGTCGATGCACCAACACGTCACGGCGTTCACCACCTGGCGGTACGGACGATCGATGCCTGGCGCAGAGGCGACGTTGCGGAGAGTGGCCGATGAGCGGATCGTCCTCGTGTCCACCGGCGGCGGCGACTTCACGCGGCCTCGCGGCGAGGCGATCCGCGTCGACGGCGGCTACCGCGTCAGCGGTCACAAGATCTTCGCCAGCCAGTCACCTGTCGGCGCCGTGATGTCGACGATGTTCCCGTACGACGACCCGGAGCAGGGCATGCGCGTGCTCAACATGGCGGTCCCGATGGCGGATGGCGTCGCCATCGAACAGAATTGGGACACGCTCGGGATGCGTGGTACGGCGAGCAACGACGTGCGCATCTCGGACGTCTTCATCCCCGACGAGCGCGTGCTCGCCAACCGGCCCCACGGCGTCATCGACGCGCCGCTGCAGGTGATCGCCAGCATCGCCTTCTCGATCGTCGGGGCCGTCTACCTCGGTGTCGCCGAGTCGGCAGCCAACGCGGCGATCGCCAGCGTCAGCGGCACGCCGAAGGCGGCCGATCCGTCGTTTCAGCGGCTCGTCGGGCTGATGCACAACCGGTTGCGCGTCGCCTCGTGGTCGCTCGACGGCGCGATCGGTGCGGTCGGCGACGATCCGACACCGTCGATGGACATGTTCGCGACGGTGATGGCCGCCAAGCGCGAGATCGCGCTCGCCGGCATCGAGGTCTGCGACCTGGCGATGGACGTCGCCGGAGGGGCAGCATTCTTCAAGGGTTCGCCGATCGAGCGCGCCTATCGCGACATCCGCGGCATCAAGTTCCATCCGCTCACGGTCGAACAGACACTCGTGCACGCCGGGAAGTTGGCGCTCGGGCAACCCTGCAACGAGCTCTGAGCTCAGCTCACGGCAAAGCCGCTCGCCTCGCCTCCGGGCTCACCGCCTCCGCTGCGCTTCGGCTGTTCACCATGCTCAAGCGTGGTGGCGGCGCAGGGGAGGCAGGCCTTCAACTCCCAAGCGCGGTGAGCAGGTTGGTCGGCGTGTCCTTCGGGAAGATCTTCGGCCAGGCGGTGGCGATCCTTCCGTTCTCGTCAACGAGAAACGCCGAACGCTGGATGCCCATGAACTTCTTTCCACTGCGTCCCTTGAACGACGAAAGGCGGAGCTTGTCGCCGTGCTGATCGGCAAGGGTGAAGGCGGGAGCGTTCTTTCCAACTTCAGGCACGACACCGATTCTAGAGATGATGGGCGAGCGGCACCACGAGCTGGGAGTTCACACGATGGCAGAGCGTCTCCGTTTCGGCATCTTCATGGCGCCGTTCCACCCTGCGGGAGAGAACCCCACGCTCGCCATCGAGCGAGACCTCGCACTCGTCGCACATCTCGATCGCCTCGGTTGGGATGAGGCGTGGATCGGCGAGCACCACTCTGCGGGTACCGAGATCATCGCTTCGCCCGAGATCTTCATCGCTGCCGCGGCTGAGCGCACCCGACACATCAAGCTCGGAACGGGCGTGATCAGCGTCGCGTACCACAACCCGTTCATGGTCGCCGAGCGTGCCGTGCAGCTCGACCACATGACCCGCGGGCGGTTCATGCTCGGCCTCGGACCGGGCTCGCTGCCGACCGACGCGCTCATGATCGGGCTCGATCCGACCGAGACGCGCCCGCTGCTCGAGGAGGGCGTCGACGTCATCATGCGCCTGCTGCAATCCGACGAGCCGGTGACCAGCGAGACGAAGGCGTGGACGATCAGGGACGCTCGCCTCCACCTGCGCCCGTACTCGGACCCGCTGTTCGAGGTCGCCGTGCCGGCGGTGGCGTCTCCGTCGGGTCCACGTCTCGCCGGCCGCTACGGCCTCGGTCTGCTGTCGATCGGCGCCACCCAGTCGGCCGGGTTCGACGCCCTGTCGCTGCACTGGGACGTGATGGAGGAGCGAGCGGCGACGTTCGGCACGGTCGCCGACCGCTCGAAGTGGCGGCTCGTCGGCCTGATGCACATCGCCGAGACACGAGATCAGGCGCGCAAGGACGTGGCGTTCGGGATCGGTGCCTGGTTCGACTACTTCCAGAAGACGGCGGCGTTCCCGCAGATGGCGGTCGGTGATGGCACCGAGGTCGACGAGCTGATCGACTTCGTCAACGACTCGGGACTCGGTTCGATCGGCACCGCCGACGACGCCGCCGAGCAGATCGACCGGCTGCAGAAGCAGTCTGGGGGGTTCGGCTGCTACATGACGCTCGCTCACGAGTGGGCGAACCCGCAGTCGACGCATCGCAGCTTCGAGCTCATCGCCCAGCGGGTGTTCCCTCAGTTCCAGGGGCAGGACTGGAGCACGAACAACGCCCGCAGCCGGGCGCGTGACGCGCGGCCCGAGCTCGCCGAGCGCAACATGCAGGCGGTCACCGACATGGTCGAGAAGCACCAGCGCGAGCTCGCCGCCAAGCCGGCGTCAGGTTGAGGAGGTCGATCGATGGATCACCGCGATGTGCTCGTCGAGCTGTTCGGTCGCGTCGACGAGCACGTCCACAGTGCCGTCGATGGCTTGAGTGCCGAACAGCTCGTCGCCGAGGTCGCGCCCGGATCGAACCCGATCGGATGGCTCGTGTGGCACCTCGCTCGCGTCCAGGACCATCACGTCGCCGAGCTGCTCGGCGAGGATCAGGTGTGGGCCGGCGAGGAGTGGGCCTCGCGTTTCGGACTCGACCCCGATCCTGATGACACGGGGTACGGCCACACTCCCGACGAGGTCCGCACCGTCCGGCCGGACGGCCCCGGCGCGCTGGTGGGTTACTACGAGGCCGTCGCTGCTCGAACCCGGTCGTTCGTCGAGGGTCTCACGGCCGACGACCTCGACCGTGTGGTCGACGCCGGCTGGGACCCGCCGGTCACGGTCGGCGTGCGCCTGGTGAGCGTCGCCGACGACGACATCCAGCACGGCGGCCAGGCCAGATACGTGCGTGGCCTGCTCGCCAGGCGGTGAGGCTCGCCGATGTCAGCGAATCCCGGGGGCGTCGCGTGTTTCGCTGACACAGGCAAATCGGGACCTACCACGGGGAGGCGTTCGCCGTCGCTAGGTTGAGACCATGTCGAGGCGGATCTACGGTCTCGAGAACGAGTACGGGGTCACCTGCACGTTGCGCGGGCAGCGCCGGCTGAGCCCCGACGAGGTTGCCCGCTACCTGTTTCGCCGTGTCGTCAGCTGGGGGCGCAGCTCCAACGTGTTCTTGCAGAACGGTGCACGGCTGTACCTCGACGTCGGCTCACACCCCGAGTACGCAACGCCGGAGTGCGACTCGCTCTACGACGTCGTCGTGCACGACAAGGCGGGGGAGCGGATCGTCGAGGGACTCGTCGCCTCCGCCGAGCAGCGTCTCGCCGAGGAGTCGATCCGTGGCACGATCTACCTCTTCAAGAACAACACCGACTCCGCGGGCAACAGCTACGGCTGCCACGAGAACTACCTCACCCGACGTGCCGACGACCTCGGGCACTACAGCGAGGTGCTGATCCCGTTCCTCGTCACCCGCCAGATCTACGCCGGTGCCGGCAAGGTGCTGCACACCGCGCGCGGTGCGACGTACTCGATCTCCCAGCGAGCCGAACACATCTGGGAGGGCGTCAGCTCAGCGACGACACGCAGCCGGCCGATCATCAACACCCGCGACGAGCCACACGCCGACGCCGAGAAGTACCGGCGTCTGCACGTCATCGTCGGTGACTCCAACATGAGCGAGCACTCGACGTTCCTCAAGGTCGGTTCGACAGCGTGCATGCTGCGGATGCTCGAGGACCCCTCGGTCGTGCTGCGCGACATGACGCTCGAGAACCCCATCCGGGCGATCCGCGACATCAGCCACGACCTCACCTGCCGTCGCACCGTGCGCCTGCTGAATGGTCGCGACGTCAGCGCCATCGACGTGCAGCGCGAGTACCTCGAGCGGGCGCTGCGCTACGCCGATTCGAAGGGATTCCCGCCGCTCGAACAGCGTGCTCTCGAGATGTGGGAGCACTGCATGACGGCGCTCGAGAGCGACCCGATGAAGCTCGATCGCGAAGTCGACTGGGTGATCAAGCACCGCCTGATCGAGGCGTTCCGCGAGCGACACGGGCTGCCGCTCGGGCATCCTCGGGTGCAACTCCTCGATCTGCAGTACCACGACGTCTCGCGGCATCGCAGCCCGTTCTACAAGATGCAAGACCGTGGACTCGTCGAGCGCGTGTGCACCGACGCCGACATCGACGAAGCGATCGACACGCCGCCGCAGACGACACGCGCCCGGCTGCGCGGCGAGTTCGTCCGGCGGGCGAAGGAACGACGACGCGACTACACGGTCGACTGGGTGCACCTCAAGCTCAACGACCAGGCGCAGCGGACGGTGCTCGTCAAGGACCCGTTCCGCAGCCGTGACGAGCGCGTCGAGCGGCTGATCGAGTCGCTCTAGACTCCGTCATTCCGCCGGTCGCCTAAGCATGGCGAAGCGCCGAAGCGCAGCGGAGGCGGTGAGTCCGGAGGTGAGGTGAGCGGCGTCGCCGTGAGCCGGGCTCAGGACGATACGGTGCGGCTCGTGAACGAGGAGCAGCGCCAGGGTCTCGAAGAGCTCGCCACATGGCGAGCCTCGCTGCGCAGTGGCACGGTGAACGGTGACGACGCCGAACCGGGCACGGTCGCTGCTGCCGGCCCGGCGACCCCCGTCGCCGTCGTCGACCGTGAGACGTCGAACGGCGAGGTGACCGAGACGGAGTTGGGCGCCGATCCCGACACGGTGAACGACACCGACGACACCGACATCGAGAACAGGGACACCGCCGCCACCGTCGAGGAGACCGACTCGGCCGCCGTGAGCGAGCCCGACACCGCCGGCGACCGCACCGAGGTCGCCGAAACCGAAGACGACGAGGACGAGGAGGACGAGGCACCGCGACGGCGCCCGCTCGTCGACTGGCTCGTCGTCATGGGCATCGCCTTGCTCGCCGCGTTCCTGATCAGGACGTACGTGCTCGCCCACTTCGTCGTCGACGGCACCTCCATGGTCACGACGCTCGAGGACGGCGACCGCGTGTTCGTCAACAAGCTCTCGTACCGCCTCCACGACCCCAATCGCGGCGATGTCGTCGTGCTCCATCAGCTCAACGGCACATCCGAACGAGACCTCATCAAGCGCGTGATCGGACTTCCCGGCGAGTCGATCGAGATGCGCAACTGCCAGGTGTTCGTCGGCGGCCGGCTGCTCATCGAGCCGTACCTCGATCCCGAGGTGGTGCGGCCGGGCAACTGCGGTGAGGACTTCGAACCGCTCGATGTCGAGGACGGTCGGGTGTTCGTGATGGGCGACAACCGGGGTGGCTCGATGGACAGCCGCGTGCTCGGCACCGTCGACGAGGACGATCTCGTCGGCCGGGCGTTCGTCGTGTTCTGGCCGAGCAGCAACTTGCGCTGGCTCTAGCTGTACCCGGCCATCAGGTTGGTGACAGGCGGCTGATGGGTGGAAGTCCGTCGAACGGTAACTGAAGGCGTTGTCTGTCATCACCCGCTCGATCCGATCGATCCCGTGAGCAGCGAAGCAGTCCACAGCACGAGCGAAGAACCCAGCACAACTGCCGGCGCGCTCGTCGTTGAGGATCTCGCTGTACGCGAGGCGGCTGTGATCGTCGACGAGCGAGTGAACGTAGTCGAACCCGATGCGCCGCTTGCGATCGCGCCTGGTCGAACCCATCTGGCGGCCCACAGCGCGACAGCCACGGCCGTCGGGGGTGCGTCCGATCTTCTTGACGTCCATGTGCACCAGCTCGCCGGGTCGATCACGTTCGTAGCGCACCGCAGTGGTCTTGGAGGCGCGGATCACCTCGCCGGTGAGCGGGTCCTTACTGCCCACGGCGTCACGGTCGACCTCCGTCGGTTTCTGCGGCCACCCAAGCGTCGTCCCGCCTGACCAAGTACGACGACCCCCAGCCAGCCCAGTCCGATCAGAAAGACGAGCCGAGACAACATCTCGAGACCGACGAAGTTGATCACGAGGGAGACGAGAATGGAAGCGGGGATCGCCCTCGGTACGACGCGTGTGGCGAAGAGAGCGGCCGACAAGATCACCCAGCCCAGGAAGAGCCCGACGAGAAGACCGCCGAAGATGAACTTGAGAGCAATCCCACCTTCCAACCGCTGCAGCAACGCGACCATCTGCTGTCGGTCGGCGGCGGGGTGGACCATCTGGTGTTGCAAGAGCTGGATGCCCTGAATGACGGCCAAACAGAGCAGTCCGACCACGGCGAGACTGGCCCCGGCGAGGGCGTCGAGCGGTCTTCGGTGTTGCAGCAGATGCGCGACGCCAAGCACGGCTGGAACGAAGAGAGCAAGCGACAGCAGGCTGACGAGGGCGAACGCCAGGAAGCGGTCCGGGTCGGCGGCGATGTGAGGGAGCGGATCGGCGAGGCGCCGGCTCGCCGAGTGTGGCGGTCCGAGAGCGGATAAGACGAGAGAGAGCAGGGGCGCCAAGATCATCGAAAGGCCGGAGCCGACCCGGCGCAGGACTCTCACTCGTCCTCTCATTGGTCGCCTAACCTCCAGGCCATCGCCATTCTTGGACAGGTGAAGCGGCATGTGGATCATCGTGCCACTTTGGTGCCTGCGGTCTGCCCACGCCGGCCGTCATCAGCGTCGTCGCGAAAGACACCAGCCACCTAGCCCCGTCACCAACGTCATGGCCGAGTACATCTAGCGCCGCGCTAGCCCTCGACGACCGACTCTCGGCGTGCGACGTCGACCATGACGTCGACGTGATCGCTGTAGACCGCGTCGATGCCCATGCGCAGCGCCGGCGTCAGCACGTGCTCGAACTGCATGTCCCAGCCGAACGCGAGCCGATCGAAGCGGTGCACCATCGTCACGTAGCCTCCGGTCCAGTCGGTGTGGTGCATATTGAGCGCGTCGATGCCGGCTCCGGCGAGCGTCGCCGAGCGTCGCTCGATGCCCTCTGGGATGCGCTTACGTCGCGTCGAGTCGACGAGGCGGACATCGTCGTCGTAAGGCCGCAGCGCTGCGAGGAACGTGTGATCCGGGTGGCACAGCCACAGCCGCGACAGCATGTCGGGTGCGAGCGCACGGACCATGTCGATCACGACCGTGGCCGACGCTGGCGACTTCACGTCGAGCGAAAGGTGGTAGGCGCTGCCGCACGACTCCAGCAGCTGGTCCAGATCAGGGATGTGTGACGGCAGCTCGCGCCGGGCGAGGTCGGCGATGGTTCTGCGGCGCCAGCCGTGCACGACACCGTCGTGGTCGAGCACGGGCACCCCGTCGGCGCTGAGCCAGACATCGCTCTCCAACCCCGTGGCGCCGAGGCGCAATCCCAGCTCGAACGCTGCCAACGTGTTCTCCGGCGCGTGGGCACGAGCACCGCGGTGGGCGAACAAGATTGCCGGCTCGTTCAGTGTCGGGAGTCGTTGCTGCACGGCCGTCGATGATGCCACGCTCCTAGACTCCGCCCTGTGTTCAACCTGTCGGGCAGCGAACTCGTCTTCATCCTGTTGCTGGCGCTCGTCGTCCTCGGACCCGAGCGGCTGCCCGACGCGATGCGCCGCTTCGGGCGCACCGTGAGCGAACTGCGCAAGATGGGCGCCGGGTTCCAGGAGGAGTTCCGCTCGGGACTCGACGAACCGATGCAGGAGATGCGCAAGACGGCTGATCTGATCAGGGGCAACGCCGACTTCGGATCATTCGCGAAGGGTGCATTGACGAAGCCCAAGGAGAAGTCGCCGTCGGCGATGAGCGTCGACCTGACCCCCGACGAGCTGAAGGTGAAACCGGATCCTCCGGACGAACCGGCGGCGGAGCCCGCGGTCGCTGGTGCCGAACCGTCCGCCGACCACGACATCGCGTCGGACGACTTCGGTGTCGTGCCGTCTGCTCGCGACGAGGTGCAGCCCGAGCCTGATGACGTCGACGACTTCGGTGCCGTGCCGCACGCTCGCGAGCGATGAAGAACCCGCTCTCACGAGATCGGTCGGCACGCACGACCGACGCGACGATGTCGCTCACCGAGCACCTCGGCGAGTTGCGCTACCGCATCATCCGCTCGGCGCTCGCCATCGCCCTCGGCGCGGTGGTCGTCATGGTCTTCTACGACCAGGTCCTCGACTTCCTCGTCGAGCCCTACCGCAGCCTCTGCGCCCGCAAGGACCCGGCGTTCTGCAGCAGCGACGACCTGTTCACGCTCGACCCCGTCGAGGGCTTCTCGACCCGGCTGCGCGTCGCCACGTACGGCGGTGTCGTCATCGCCCTGCCCGTCGTCATGTGGCAGATCTGGCGCTTCATCGTGCCGGCGCTCGAGGGGCGCGAGAAGCGCTACGCGATCCCGTTCGTGCTGACGTCGGTGACCCTGTTCCTCCTCGGCGGCACGATCGCCTACTTCACCCTCGAGCAAGCGCTCGAGTTCCTCATCTCATGGTCCGGTGACGACGTCGGGCAGGTGTTCCAGGTTTCAAAGTACATCCGACTCGTCCTCTTGATGATCGTCGCCTTCGGCATCGGCTTCCTGGTGCCCGTGCTGCTCGTGTTCCTCCAGCTCGTGGGCGTGCTGACACCGCAGTTGCTGCTGCGTGGGTGGCGCTTCGCGATCGTCGTCATCGTCATCCTTGCCGCCGTGATCACCCCGTCAGGCGATCCGATCTCGATGCTCGCGCTGGCGGCGCCGATGACGTTGCTCTACTTCATCGCCGTGCTCATCGGCTGGCTGTTCCAGCGCTCTCGACAGCGCGCCGCGAGCGCGTGACCGACACGCACCGCCGGCACTACGAGTTCTCGCTCGACCCGTTCCAGCGCGAGGCCATCGCTGCCATCGATGACGGCGCGCACGTCGTCGTCGCCGCCCCGACGGGTTCTGGCAAGACGGTCATCGCCGAGCACGCGATCGATCGCGCCCTCCGCTCGGGGGCCAGGGCCTTCTACACAGCCCCGATCAAGGCGCTCTCGAACCAGAAGTATCGCGACCTCGTGGCCTTCCACGGTCCCGAGCGCGTCGGCCTGCTGACGGGCGATCACGTCGTCAACGGCGACGCCCCCGTCGTCGTGATGACCACCGAGGTGCTGCGCAACATGATCTATGCGGCGTCGCCAGCGCTCGCCGAGCTCGGACTCGTCGTGCTCGACGAGGTGCACTTCCTCCAGGACACCTATCGCGGACCCGTGTGGGAGGAGGTCATCATCCACACACCCGCCACCGTGCAACTGGTGTGCCTCTCCGCGACGATCGGCAACGTCGCACAGCTGACCGAGTGGATCGGGGCCGTACGCGGCCCGGCGGTCGCCGTCGTGGAGACCGAGCGGCCCGTGGAGCTGACGAGCTTCTACCTCGCCCGAGATCGCGCCCGCGACCGGCTCGTGCTCGAACCGGTCTTCCGTGACGGCCAGGCGAACCCGGCTGCCGCCAAGCTCGACGCTGACGCCGGTGCCGGCGGGTGGAGCGGCGGTCGACGGTCACGCCCCTCGCGACCGAGGGCGATCGACCGCAAGGTGTCCGTGCCGGGGCGCGTCGAGACGGTCGAGCTGCTCGCGGCCCGAGACATGCTCCCCGCCGTCTACTTCATCTTCAGCCGCCGCCAGTGTGCAGAAGCGGCCAACGCCGCCTTTCTGGCCGGGCTGCGCTTCACGGACGACACGGCGCGCCGCCGCATCGCCGCCATCGTCGACGCCAGACTCGGTTCGCTCGACGGCGAGGATCTCGACGTCCTCGACGTCGACACGTTCGTCGCCCAGCTCGACGCCGGCATCGCCGCGCACCACGCCGGGATGGTGCCACCGTTCAAGGACGTCGTCGAGCGCTGCTTCGCCGAGGGCCTCGTCAAGG
>Ga0136627_1001118_pt1 | contig 10496 bp, 10 predicted proteins | sample AntDrymUQ4892206_2_FD_104652 | JGI IMG/M metagenome (GOLD analysis project Ga0136627, IMG submission 104652) | Polar desert sand microbial communities from Dry Valleys, Antarctica - metaG UQ489 (22.06) | ecosystem: Environmental > Terrestrial > Soil > Desert | place: Antarctica: Dry Valley... | reverse complement strand
GTCCCGCGACCGACCGAACGGCACGCCGAAGTGCTCGGCGCACTCGTCGCCGCGCATCAGCCCAGGGGCAACCTGGTGACGGACGCGCAGATGGCGGCCCTTGCGATCGAGCATTGGGCTGAACGTGTGCGCGGCGGACACCGACTTCGCGCGGTTCACCGAAATCCGATGGGAGAACCCGATCGCCTGACCGCGAGGAGCGTCAGGGTGTTTGACTTCGCGCGCAAGGCCTCCTAGCGTGTGAACGAACGTTCGCTTCACGGGCTTCCAGCCCGACCTGCGAAGTCGTGCGCCGCGGGACAGATCCTGCTGCCCATCCGGGAGGACCGAACCGTGAGAGGCATCCCACCCAAGGCCCCGCTCGCTCTGATCATCGCGCTGACGGTCGCACTCGGCGCGTGCGGCGGCGGTGAGGAAGGGGGGACCGACGAGGCCGTCGAGAGCGACACAGGCACGACGCCCACCGGGGACGGTGACGCCCCCTCCCCCGCCACCGAGGACGCTGACGGTGCCACGACCGCCCCCGAGGAGGCCGACACCGGCGCCGCCGGGCCTCGACCGGAGACGCTCGTCGTGGACAAGTCCTTCGACCTCGCCACCGCCGACCCCGGCCGCCAGTTCGAGGTGACCGGGACGATCGTCGGGGTGGCGCTCTACGACACGCTGCTGACCTTCGAGGACGCCGACGTGTCCACGCCGGTCCCGCATCTTGCGGAGAGCTTCGAGGCCAACGACGACGCCACCGAGTTCACGTTCACGTTGCGCGACGACGTGGTGTTCGCCGACGGGTCCGCCCTGGAGGCGGACGACGTGGCGTTCTCCCTCAACCGCGTGCGCAACCTCAAGGGCAACGGCTCGTTCCTGATGGACGGCGTCACCGCCGAGGCCGTCGACGAGCGGACCGTCGTGCTGCGGGCGGAGCAGCCGACCCCGCAGCTGCCCCGCATCCTGCCGAACCCGACGCTCGGCATCCTGAACGCCGACCTGGTCCGCGAGAACGGCGGCACCGACGCCGAGGACGCCGCCGAAGCCGACACGGCCGAGGAGTTCCTGAACACCCAGTCCGCCGGGACGGGGCCGTACGTGCTCGAGCAGTTCGACACGACGACCGAGACCATCCTCGCCGCGAACCCCGACTACTGGGGCGAGCCGCCCGTCTACGACCGCGTCGTGCTGCGCAACGTGGAGGCGGCGACCCAGGCGCTCAACGTGCAGAGCGCGCAGTCGAGCATCGTGCTCGATCTCGCCGCGGACCAGCTCGGCCAGCTGCGCGGCGACCCCAGCCTCGACGTCGTCGAGGAGGCCTCGCCGAACATCTGGTTCCTCTTCGCCAACGCGAACCCGGAGATCTCCGACGTCACCTCGAACCCCGACTTCCGCGAGGCCGTGCGGTACGGGCTGGACTACGACGCCATCCTCGAGCTCGCCGGCGACGGCGCGGTGCGCGTCCCCGGCATCATCCCGAACGTGTTCCTCGGCGCGCTCGGCGAACAGGAGGCGCCGCAGCGTGACGTCGACCGGGCGACGGCGGCGGTCGAGCGACTGGGCGGCGACGTGACGGTGGAGTTGGAGTACCCGAGCGACTTCACCGCGAACGGCCTCAACTTCGGTCCGGTCGCCGAGCGGGTCCAGGCGACGCTCGCCGAGGTCGGCATCACCGTCGAGCTCACGCCCGCGCCGATCGCGACCGCCCTGGAGACCTACCGCGCCGGCGAGGAGCAGATGGGCCTGTGGCTATGGGCCCCCGACTATCCGGACCCGGCCGACTACCTCGTGTTCGGCGCGGGCGGCATCGTCGGGCTGCGGGCCGGCTGGCCCGCCGGCAGCGACCCGGAGCTCGAGGCGGTCATGGAGGAGGTCGCCACGACCGTCGACGACGCCGAGCGTGAGCCGCTCTTCGAGGAGTTCCAGCGGCAGATGAACGAGCGTGGTGTGATGTTCCCGCTGTTCCAGCCGACGGCGTCGGTCGTGGCCCGCACCGACGTGGGACCGGTCCAGTTCCACCCGGCATGGACCATCGACCTCGAAGCCGTCGGTCGCTGAACCCGCCGCATCCTGCTGCGGGCGTGAGCCGCACGCCCGCGGCGTGACCCGGGGAGGTCCGCACCCGTGCTGTCGCGGTTCGTCGCGCGTCGCTTCGCCGCCGCCGTCGCGCTGGCGTTCGGCGTGGTGCTGGTGGCCTTCCTGCTCACCAACCTCGTCCCCGGGGATCCCGCCGCGGCGAACCTCGGGCAGCGGGCGATCGAGGATCCCGACGCCGTCGCGGCGTTCCGGCGCCAGTACGGCCTCGACCAGCCGCTGCCGGTGCAGTTCGGGCGCTACCTGACGAACCTCCTCACAGGTGACCTCGGCCGGTCCCAGCAGACGAACCGGCCGGTGCGCACCGACCTCGCCGAGTTCGGTCCCGCCTCCGCCGAGCTGGCCCTGACGGCGACGGCGATCTCGCTGGTGCTCGGCATCGGCCTCGGCACCCTCGCGGCGGTGCGCCGCGACGGGCCGATCGACCAGGCGCTGCGGGTGGTCTCCCTGGGCGGGGTCTCGGTGCCCCTGTTCTGGCTGGCGCTGATCGCGCTCTACCTGCTGTCCTTCCGCCTCAGCCTCTTCCCGGGCGCCGGCCGGCTCGGCCCCGGCGCGCCGCGCCCGCCGTCAGTGACCGGCATGTACACCGTCGATGCGGCGCTCGCCGGCGACTGGGCGACGTTCCGTTCGGCGCTCGGCCACGTCCTGCTGCCCGCCATGGTGCTCGCGGCCTACACGATCGGCCTGCTGACGCGGTTCACGCGCTCGTCGGTGCTGGAGGTGCTCGGCAACGACTACGTCCGGGCGGCCCACGCGAAGGGCCTGCCGGTGCGCCTGGTGGTCCGCCGGCACGTCATGCGAGCCGCGCTGGTGCCGATCATCACGGTCGTGGGCACCGCCTTCGCGTCGCTGCTCGCGGGGACCGTGCTCGTCGAGCAGATCTTCAGCTGGCCAGGAATCGGCTCCTACGCCTACCGCAGCGCCACGACGCTCGACCTCCCGGCCATCATGGGCGTCAGCCTGTTCGTCGCGCTCGTGTACATCTTCGTCAACTTCGTGGTCGACGTGCTCTACGGCGTCATCGACCCGCGGATCCGGGCCTCGTGAGCGCGCACACCGCCGCCGGGATCCCGCTCACTCGCCGGCAGCGCCGGCTGACCCGGTCGGCCTGGCGGCAGCCCCTGGCGGTCATCGGCCTGAGCATCGCATCGGTGTGGCTCGCGATCGCCGCCCTCGCCCCCCTGATCGCGCCGACCGACCCGATCCTGCAGGAGTCCGGCCGGTTCCTCGCGCCGTCCGCGGAGCATCTCATGGGCACCGACGGGCTGGGACGCGACGTGCTCTCCCGCGTGCTCTACGGCGCCCGCATCAGCATCCCGCTCGCGTTCATGCTCGTGGGGCTCTCCGTCACCGTCGGCGCGACGCTCGGCGCCGCCGCCGGCTACGTCGGCGGCTGGCTCGAAGAGGCGGTCATGCGCGTCGTCGACCTCGTCTTCGCGTTCCCCCCGATCATCCTCGCCATGGCCGTGGTCGCCGCGCTCGGTCCGGACCTGCGCAACGCGGTGCTCGCGATCGTGGTCGTGTCATGGCCGTCCTACGCGCGCGTGACCCGCAGCCTCGTGCTCTCGCTGCGCAGCAGCGAGTACGTCGCCGCCAGCCGCCTGCTCGGCGTGTCGTCTGCCCGCGCGCTCGTCCGTGAGGTGCTCCCGAACGTGGCCGGCCCCGTCCTCGTGCTCGCGACCCTGGAGCTCGGCAACGCGGTCCTGCTGCTGTCCGGCCTGTCGTTCCTCGGCCTGGGCGCGGTGCCGCCGTCGCCGGAGTGGGGGGCGATGGTCTCCGAGGGCGCCAGGACGTTCAACTTCTGGTGGATCGGCGCGTTCCCCGGGCTGGCCATCCTCACCGTGGTCCTCGCCTTCAACTTCCTCGGCGACAGCCTGCGGGACGCGCTCGATCCCCAGACCTCACGTGCGGTGAGGGAGCGCGCGCTGTGAGCCTGCTCGAGATCGACGGGCTGGCGATCGCGCTGCCGACCCGCACGGGCGTGCGCCGCCTCGTCGACGGAGTGGACCTGCGGGTCGAGGCGGGCGAGGTGGTCGGGCTGGCGGGCGAGAGCGGCAGCGGCAAGACCCTGACCGCCCTGTCGGTGCTCGGCCTGCTGCCGCACGGCGCGCAGACCGGCGGGCAGATCCGCTTCGACGGTCGCGACGTGCTGGCGCTGCGCCGCAGGGAGCTGCGCCGCCTGCGGGGCGCCGACGTCGCGATCGTCTTCCAGGACCCGACGACGGCGCTGCACCCCATGATCGACATCGGCACCCAGCTGACCGAGCACCTGCGCGTGCACCGCGGCGTCTCACGGAAGGCCGCCAGGGCCCGGGCGGTCGAGCTGCTCGGGCTGGTGCGCCTGCCGGACTCGGCGCAGGCGCTCGACGCCTTCGCGCACCACTTCTCGGGAGGGATGAAGCAGCGCATCGCGATCGCGATCGCGCTGGCGTGCGAGCCCCGGCTGCTCATCGCCGACGAGCCGACGACCGCGCTCGACGTGACCGTGCAGGCCGGGATCCTCCAGCTGCTCGACCGGCTGCGGCGCGAGACCGGCATGGGCGTCGTGCTCATCACGCACGACCTCGCGGTCATGAACGTCACCGCGGACCGGCTCTACGTGATGTACGCGGGCAGGATCGTCGAGGAGGGCGCCACACGAGGAGTCCTCGACTCGCCGCGCCACCCGTACACGCGGGCGCTGCTCGACGCCCTGCCGGAGGGCGACCGCCACGGCCGCCCGCTGCTGCCCATCCCCGGCGAGCCCGCGACCCCCGAGGCGCGGCCGGCCGGCTGCCCGTTCCACCCCCGCTGCGTCCACGCCCGGCCGGAGTGCTCCTCCCGCGTGCCGGAACTGGTCACGCTCGCAGGCGGGCGGGCGGCGGCGTGCCCGGTGGATCCGCTCCGCGGGGATGGCTCGTCGGTCGAGCTCGCTCGTCATCGGGGGGGCTGACGTGGCGCTGCTCGAGGTCCGCGAGGTCACGGTTGAGTATCGCCGGCCTCGGCGCCCCCCCGTCCGCGCGGTCGCCGGCGTCGATCTCGGCGTCGACCGCGGCCAGATCGTCGGGCTGGTGGGCGAGTCTGGCTGCGGCAAGTCCACGCTCGCACGGGCGATCGTCGGGCTGCTGCCGTGCGCGTCCGGCAGCGTGACGCTGGACGGACGCGCCGTCCGCCCCCTCGGCCGCGGCGCGCGACCCGTCGCCGACCGGTCGCTGCAGATGATCTTCCAGGATCCGTACGCGTCGCTCAACCCCCGCCGGCGGGTCTGGCGGCAGCTGGCCGACGGGGTTCCTCGGGACGACCGGCGGGACGCCAGGGACCGGTCCGCGGAGCTGCTGACCGCGGTCGGCCTCTCCCCCGACGCCGGCGACCGCTACCCGCACGAGTTCTCCGGGGGGCAACGCCAGCGCATCGCCATCGCCCGCGCCCTCGCCGCCGAGCCGTCGGTGATCGTCGCGGACGAGGCGGTGTCGGCCCTCGACGCCTCGACCCAGGCGCAGGTGGCGAACCTGCTCGTCGACCTCGCGCGCGGCCGCGGGCTCGGACTGCTGTTCATCTCCCACGACCTGTCCGTCGTCCGCCACATGGCCGACAGCGTCTCCGTGATGTACCTCGGCCGGATCGTCGAGTCCGCGCCCACGGGGGCGCTGTGGTCGCAGCCGCTGCACCCCTACAGCGAGGCGCTGATCCAGGCGGTCCCCGGGTTGGGACCCGGCGCGCAGCCGCCGACCGGACTGCCCGGCGAGGTCGGGGATCCGGCGAGGCCACCGGCGGGCTGCCGGTTCCACCCCCGCTGCCCGTACTCCCACGAGCGCTGCCTGGTCGAGGATCCGGCCGCCGTGACGATCGTGCCGCGCCGGCGCGCCGCCTGCTGGCTGCAGCCCGCCGGCGGCCCGCCGCGCCCGCTCGACGAGGTCGCCCCCGCCGAGGTGAGCTCCTGAGCACCGCACGCCACCGCGACGGGACGGTCTGGGAGGGCCTCGCCGGCTACGCGCGCGCGGTGCGCCGCGGCGCGCGCATCGCCGTGTCCGGCACGACCGCCTCGGCGCCCGACGGCACCGTCCTGCACCCCGGCGACACCGGCGCCCAGACACGCTGCGCCCTGGAGCGGGCCCTCGCGGCCGTCGCCGCGCTGGGCGGCCGACGCGGCGACGTGGTGCGGTCGCGCGTCCTCCTCGTCCCGGGAGCCGACTGGGAGGCCGCCGCCGCGGCGCACGCCCTGGTGCTCGGTGACGTCGAACCGGCCAACACGCTGCTCTTCGTGGCCGGGCTCGTCGGCGAGGGCCACCTGGTCGAGGTGGAGCTGGACGCTGAGCTCCTCCCCGGCTCCGACGGCGAGCCGTCGTGAGGTTCAGCCTCCGGCTCAACAACGACACGCCGCCAGACGCCTTCGCGGACCTCGCCGCGGCGGCCGAGGGGGCGGGCTTCGACCAGCTGTGGGTCTCCCACGACCTGTTCCTCCGGTCGGCGCCCGTGCTGCTGACGCTGGCGGCGACGCGGACCTCGCGGATCGGGCTGGGCGCCGGCATCCTCAACCCGTACTCGGCGCATCCGGCCGAGCTCGCGATGACCGCGGCGACCCTGAGGGAGGTCACGGGCGGCCGGTTCCTGCTCGGCCTGGGGGCGGGCGCCGAGGAGTTCCTCGCGTGGGCCGGCCTGCGCCGACCCGCGCCGATGGCCCGCACCCGCGAGGCCGTGCACGCCCTGCGCGCGCTGCTTGCCGGGGGACGGCCGTCGGAGCGCGACGACGCCGGCGCCGGCTGGACGGAGGACGCCTACCTGCGCATCCCCACCGGGCCGACCCCGATCTACCTCGGCGTCATGAGCCCGGGGATGCTCGGGCTCGCGGGCGCGGTCGCCGACGGCGCGCTGCCGCTGCTCTTCCCCCCGGAGCACTACCCGGTCGCGTCGACGCAGGCGGCCGACGGTGCGCGCGCCGCCGGCCGCGACCCCGACGAGGTCGACGTCGCCGCGTGCGTGTGGGTGTCGATCGACGACGACCCCGACCGCGCACGACTGGCGCTGGCCGACAAGATCGCCTACTACGGCCCGTCGTTCGCGCCGTACCTGCTCGCGCGGTCGGGCCTGTCGCCGGCCGACTTCGCCCCGGTGGCGGAGTCGCTGCGCCGCCACGGCCCTGCGGCCGCCGCTCGCACCGTCACGCCGGCCATGCTGCGGCTCGGCATCGCGGGAACCGCGGCCGAGGTCGTGGACCGGTGCCGCGGGCTGGTCGGCCAGGGGGCGCGCCATCTCTCGTTCGGTCCGCCCCTCGGGCCGGATCCCCTCGCCGCGGTCAGGGCGCTCGGCCGCGACGTGCTCCCCGCCCTCCGCGAGCCCCGGGTAGGCGTCAACTTGTTGCCTCCTTCATCGCGACGCAAACTTGACCGACGTGGAATCGCCACGCAAACTTGACGTGTGCGCTCGCCGGCGAACAATCCCTTCGTGCCGGGTTCGGACCGCGTCCCCGAGATCTGGGCGGGACGGGCGCTGGAGCTCGCGGATTGGCGCGACGTCCTCACGCCGCGGCGGCTTGCCGGTGTGTACGAGCGCGGGCGGATCGTCGTGGGGGAGTTCGGGATCGGCAAGAGCGTGCTGGTGAACCGCATCGCGACGGAAGCCAGCGAAGCCGGCCACTGGGTCGCCGGCCACGTGCGCGTGCCGGTCGGCGCGGACGCGCTCGCGCTCGTCGCCGAGTCCATCCGCGAGGTGGCCGCCGGCCGCGACCTCGATGCGCGCATCGGCCGGCGCGCCGGCGGCCTGCTGCAACGGATCGAGGAGTTGACGCTGCCGGCGATCGGCGGTGGGGTGAAGCTGCGTCCGCGGCCCGCCGATCCGAACGCGTACCGGACGGTCCTGCGGCTCCTGATCGAGGTCGCCACCCTGGCCCAAGCGGCCGGCAGGCTGCTGGTGCTGCGAATCGACGAGGTGCAGAACGTCGCAGCGCCGGGACCGCTGTCGCAGTTGCTGACGGTGCTCGGCGATGCGCTCGAGGCCACCACGACCGCGGTCGACATCGCGGGCCTCCAACGCGACCGGGTGCTGCCGCTGGCCGTGTACCTGTCCGGGCTGCCGGACGTCGGCCGCAAGGCGGGTGCCGCGGGGGCGACCTTCTCGCGTCGCTTCCGCGCGCTGGAGCTCGAACCGCTGGACGAGCAGGAGCTGCGCACCGGCCTGGCGCCGTTCGCCAGCGAGGGCTGGCCGGTGCTCGCTGCCGACGGACCCGACCGGGTGGTCATGGAGCCCGCCGGGATCGACCTCGTGGTCGACCGCTGCGTCGGCGACCCGTTCCTGTTCCAGCTGGCGGGCGAGGCCGCCTGGAACGCGGGCACCGGCGCGGTGATCACGGTCGGAGAAGTGGAGCGTGGTTGGCGCAGCGCCCGGCGCGAGGTCCTGCGCTACGTCGAGGCGCGGCTCGAGGGCCTCACCGAGCCGCAGCTGGCGTACCTCAACGCAGCGGCCGCCCTCGACGACGGTGATCGCACGGCCGCGTCGATCGCGCGAGCGCTGGACCGCGCCAGCTCCACCGAGATCGCCTCGACGACCCGATCGCTGGACGTGCACCACGCGCTGATCCGCCGCTCGGCGGGCCGGATCACTTTCCGCTCACGAGCGCTCCAGGCCCATCTTCGCGGCGACTGGCCCTGAGCGCGGTGACGGGACGCCGACGAACCGTCGGCCGGCGCCGCGGGATGTTCCCAGGCGGCGCGAACGGCGCTGCCGCTTCAGGCTGAACCAGAACATCGCGCCGTCCCCCACACTGCCTGTGTGTGTGTGCGCGGTGTGAGGTCTCGGCAGTCGGTCGAGGGCCAGCCGGTCGGCGTACGCCGGATCTAGGACCCGACGTCCTCGCCCTGGCAGCAGTGGTCCTTCCAGCCGCACTCCGGGCACTTCCAACCGGTGCGATTCGGGTCGTACCGGGCTCCGCACTGCACGCAGTCCTGCGGCAACGTTAACCGACGGAGTGGCCGTGTCGGGCGAGGCCCGCGTGTCGGGCGTCCCGACGCCCGCGTGCGTGATGAGCCGGCCGGTGCTGCGCCGCCGTGGACCGGCGCATCAGGATGCGACAGCCCCCGCCGTCGCATGCTCAGCGACCGGGGACGCCTCAGCCCGCGGGGACGCCGGCCGAGGAGACTGTCGCCGCGTTCTCCTGGGCGACAACCCGGTGAGCGGGGTGCCGCTTGTCGGCGGCGTACATGGCGCCGAGGATCAGCGCGCCGACGGTGAACAAGAACCAGACGAAGACGATCTGCTCGAGCATGGGAACCTCACTGTCGATTCGGACGATCGCTCTTGGTATCGGCACGCCCGGCGCCCGGCTTGAGGACTTCTTCCAGATCTTTTTCCGATGCCCGTCCCCGATGCCCGTCCCCGATGCCCGTCCCCGATGCCCGTCGAAAGGGCGGGCGGCGGCCGCGGCGGGGCGAGGAATCGGCGCATCGCCCGTGTCGGGGCCCGGCACCATGGACCGGAACGCGCGATCAGTCGGCGCTCGCGTGTGGTGCGGCGCACGCGACGGTAGTGTCGGCGCCATGAGCCGACTGGCACGCCGCGCCCCCGCGCTGTTGCTGATCGCCCTGGGCTGCGCGCTGGTCGGCCACCTGTGGATGCTCCAGGACGTCGGCGTGCGGCCATCGGCCGAGGGCGGCGTGCACCAGCCGGCGCACGCGGCAGGGCACGCCTCAGCCGCGCCGGTGCACGCGCCGGGAGGGCACGCCTCGGCTGCGGCGCCCAGCCACGCCAAGAGCGGCGGCGAGGACCATCCAGGGCACACGATGATCGCGACCTGCGTCGCGGTCCTCGCCGGAGTCGGCGTGCCGCTCCTCGCCCTGCGTCACCGGCCGAGCCGTGCATCCTCCAGTTCCGTGCCCGCGCGTGGCATCCAGACCCGCCGTCCGCGGATCTCGTGGCACCTCCCGCCGCCCCGACCACCGGTCGACGAGGGCGTTCTCCTCCGGATCTAGAGGCCATACCGGCGCCGCTCACGCCCCGCCGGACTCCTCGCGTGCCCGCCTCGCAAGTGGCATCGCGCTCTTTGCCTCAGTCAGTCACGAACCCCAAGGAGAACCTCAATGCACCGGTTCCGTATCCTCGCCGCCGCGATCGCGGGCACGTTCGTGCTCGCCGCATGCGCCGACAACCCGACGGCCGAAGCCCCAGCGGAGACCACCGCCGCTGCGCCGGCAACGACGACAGCCCCCGACGCCACGTCGACCCCCGCGGACGCCGAGACGTCCGCCTCCTTCAACGACGCGGACATCGAGTTCCTCCAGGGCATGGTGCCGCACCACAGCCAGGCCGTGGAGATGGCCCAGATGGTCCCCGACAACACCGACCGTCCGGAGCTCAACGAGCTCGCCGAGATGATCATCGCCAGTCAGAACGAAGAGATCGAGCTCATGCAGGGCTACCTCGCCGAGGCCGGCGAAGAGCCCGCCGGC
>Ga0136627_1001117_pt1 | contig 10499 bp, 10 predicted proteins | sample AntDrymUQ4892206_2_FD_104652 | JGI IMG/M metagenome (GOLD analysis project Ga0136627, IMG submission 104652) | Polar desert sand microbial communities from Dry Valleys, Antarctica - metaG UQ489 (22.06) | ecosystem: Environmental > Terrestrial > Soil > Desert | place: Antarctica: Dry Valley... | reverse complement strand
CGCCGCGGAGTTACTTAAAGAAGTCTATCACGGCATCACGTTCGCCGATGGCATACGAACAAATAACGACACCATCAGAAAGGCCGCCTGAACTTATTTACACACCTCTTGACGGAAGCTCGCTTTCGAGGCCAGTGCCGTCGATTATCTGTTGAAACCGATCCGTAAGGAGCGGCTTTTACAGGGACTGCAGCGAGCCAGAGTACTAAGCCGGGGTGCGCTCGATATCCTCAAGGAGCGGACCGCTCCGACTCGAGCCCGAACCCATCTGAGCACGCCGGTAGGCGGCAGCCTGAGGCTTGTGCCCGTGGATGAGGTGCTTTATTTCCAGGCGGATCAGAAGTACGTCACGGTAGTTTGGACGGGAGGAGAGCTCGTCATCGAGGAGCCGCTGAAAACCCTAGAGGCCGAATTCGGCGAGCGGTTCCTCCGCATCCACCGCAATGCTTTGGTATCCCTCTCCCGAGTCGAAGCCCTGGCGCGCGATGGTGCGGGTGGCCTAGCGGTTAAATTGCGCGGGACAGAAAAGCGGTTGCCGGTCAGCCGCCGGCTCAGCGGTCAGGTGCGCAGATGTCTTAAATCGATGAGAAGGGCTGAGGAAGGCCTGCCGGCCGATGCGTATGGTCAGGACTAGTTCGAGTTGCTACAAAAGCCGCCGATTGTAGGGAGATTTAAAGCGCCAAAAAACTGGGTACGCAGAGACCTTTGGGACAGACCCCGGCTACCCGATTCGGGCGGCTAGGCCTAGAGCAACTTACGGAATTGCTCGACAGAGAGTCCAGCATCGCGCACAAGACCGCCCATGGTGATGGCATTGATCGGATCGTGACGAGGAACGGTGAGAATGCGCTGGCCATTCGTCATCACAATATGCTTGCCCTGGCGTGCAATCCAGAATCCCGCCTTCTCAAAGGCACGCACTGCATCCAGGTGGTTGACGCCAGCAACTTTGGGCAATCGCTACACCGTGATCTCGACTTCGCGGACCTCTTCGCCACGGAACTGTTCCTCGACGACAGTTAGGTACTCGCGAATGGCTTCACGGATATTGTCCAAGGCTTCCTGCTCCGAGCGTCCTTGCGACCAGCAGCCGGGCAGTCCAGGCACAGAGACGCTGTAGCCTTCGTCAGATTCGTGAATTGCGATCTTGTACTTCATTTGAACCTCCGAAAGTAGTATAGCTCTCTCGCGTTTCAGATGCCCAGCTAACCTTTTCAAGGCTCGCGTTTTAGTCTGGCTCTAAGATCAGCGAAAGGCTTAAACGTGGCGGATCCCTCCGTTTCGGGGCCCAGAGTCATTCCCTCCCCGAGAACCGCGTCGGTGTATCTGGCGTGCTCGTTGTCGTGGCAGTAGCGGCACAAAAGCTCCCAATTGCTGCCGTCCGGCGGGTTGTTATCGTGGTTATGGTCTCTGTGATGGACGGTGAGGTCATGCACGGTTTCGGGGGTAAAGCCGCGCCCGCAGCGCGTGCAGACCCAGGGGTAAAGGCGCAACGCTTGTTCACGGTAACCCTGAAGCCGCTGATCGTGCTCGTCGCGGGCTTGGGTTACGATTTCGTTAAGCTTTTCTTGGTTAAGGGCCCCGCGCACGGGTCGCGGCGGCCGGAAAAGTGTCGTTGCCATACACCCTCGCTCGAATTGAATATTTCCATAACTATAGCCGATGGAAGTGGTTAGGATCGCTACGCACGTCGCACGGGCATGTTACCCTCGCGCCCGAATCTCCCATTATCCGTCCGCGAGCGGTTGCTTACATCGGTTGTTCAGCCAGTTGACAACGATGTAAGCCAAAGCGATACGCCGGCTCGAAAACACATGATCACTATCCAGCGTCTCTACCGTAAGATCTCCGTGGCCGGTTTCGCGTAGCGCCTCGACCAGGGGTTCATGATGTTGATCGAGGGGAAGGATGGTGTCGCCTTCGGCCCCGATGAGTAACAGGGATCTACCCGCTAGCCTCGGGACGAGCCTGCGCAGATCGTAATTAGGCGCGTGCGCCATCCAGCGCGCGACCGCGGCTTGGCCAGCGTCGCCGACGATGGCGTTCGCATCGTCGATGTAATAGGCGAGTTGCGAGGCGAACTCGGCGCTTTGTTGGGCCAGCTCGCCGAACTTGCCGAGATTGGCGCCGGCGAGCGAAGCCCCGCAGCGGAGCCGAAGATCGCCAGCCAAAACCTCGAACGAGACATACCCGCCCATGCTGTGACCGATGACGGCAAGGCGATCCGGGTCCGTGCGGTATTTCCGGATAGATTCCGCTGATCTTATAAAGCCAACTGCGGCGTGGGCGTCTGCAATGGCGTGCTCTATCGAAAACCGTCCTTCGCTGCCCCAGGAGCCGCGATAGTGAAAAAAGAGCACGTTCCAGCCGGCGCGGCGGATCACGTGGGCAAGATCCAGGTTTTTCTCGTTGCCTGGATAACCATGCAACAAGATGACGGCCGGGTGCGGCCCCGGGCCCTGCGCGACGTAAACGATGCCACTGAGCTTGGCGCCCTGGCTACGGATCACGACCGGCTCCATCGCCGGAGGATAGGCCCGATCGACGGCCGGGGGATCCATGAACACCGGATCGAGATCCGCGCGTGGCGCGGGTGTTTGGCACCCGGCCCCGGCGACAGTGCTTAGGGTGATCGCGATGAGCGCGTTCCGATAGCGATAGGCGTGGCGCATTGGCGTGATACAAGGTTTATTGTTCAAGGAAATATATCTTCTATAAAATTGAGCTGCAATGAGTCTATTAGGAATGGATGCTTTCCCGCATGTCAACACCCGCCGTTTGCAGCGCGGACTTTTCCGCGACCGAAGTTGAATCTGGTCGGAATGTGCTTCGGATCGCCTCTTTGGTTGCGGCCGCACTCCTCGCGGCGCTTTCGCTTGGCGCGTGCGGCGGGCCTGCACGGTTGCCGGTCCTGCCTCAAACCATGCGGCCGATGTTGGAGCCGATGCACGCGGTGATGCCGGATGGAGTCTTGCTGCCATCGCAGGCTTGGGTGCCGCCCGGGCCGGTGGTGGCCGTGGTGCTCGCTCTGCACGGGTTCAACGAATATAGCCATTCTTTCACGGCCGTGGGTCCTTACCTCGCCTTGCGCGGTATCCTCACCTATGCATGCGACCAGCGCGGCTTCGGCGCCACCGCGCGTCCTGGGATCTGGGCGGGCAGTGAGCGCCTCGTCGCGGACGTTTATGAGCTTACGCGTTTGCTAAAACGGCGCCATCCCGGTGTTCCGCTTTTCATTTTAGGCGAAAGCATGGGCGGGGCGGTCGCGATGGTAGCCTTGACGCGGCCCGGCCCCCCAGAGGTCGAGGGTGTGGTGCTGGTGGCGCCGGCGGTGTGGGGCCGGCGTTTATGGAATCCGTTCATGCGGGCGACGCTGTGGGTAATGGCGAATACCTTTCCGGGTCTTACCGTCACCGGCCGTGGCCTCAAAGTTCGCCCCTCGGATAACGATGCCATGCGAGCGAACCTGTCCCGCGACCCACTGGTTATCAAAGCGACACGGTTCGACGCCGTTGCCGGGCTGAGCGATCTCATGGATGAGGCTTTAGCGGCGGTTTCCCGCCTCAGGCATCCGTCGTTGATTTTGTACGGCGCCCACGATGAAATCATTCCGAGGTCCTGCTTCGAGCGCTTTGTCGAGGGTCAAGCGGCGGCGGACGATTGGCGGCTTGCATGGTATCCCCAGGGTTACCATATGCTGACCCGCGATCTGCACGCCTCAGTGGTGCTTAAGGATATCGCGAGTTGGATCCTAAACCGGGCGGGCGCGCTGCCCTCGGGGCACGAGTGGTTCCCATCCAAAGCGAGTAGGCCACCTGTGAGAGGTGCGGCGCCCGCCGTGCGCTGAGAGCGCCGAGTGATCGATCTGGCGTTGACAGCATGCCGTGAGATAGGTAACGTCGTTGTCGCGATTTACCCGGCGGTTCGTCTACTTGGAGACGTGGATTTACGATCTATTAGGATCAACCGTTAGGGCTTTGTTTAGATATTGGAGTATTCCGAGGCAAGCGTGGATACGAGATTTCCTAGAATCGAGCGGCTACCGCCGTATGTGTTTAGCACCGTCCAGGAGCTCAAGATGGCGGCGCGCCATCGGGGCGAGGACATCATCGATTTCGGGATGGGAAACCCGGACCAAGCCACGCCGCAACATATCATCGATAAGTTGGTCGAAGCCGCCCAGCGTAACGATACCCATCGCTACTCGACATCGCGCGGGATCCCGCGTCTGCGCAAGGCGATCTGCGATTGGTATAAACGCCGCTACGACGTTGACCTGGACCCGGAAACGGAGGCCATCGTGACCATCGGATCCAAGGAAGGATTGGCGCATCTGTCCATGGCCATCGTCAATGAGGACGATACGGTACTGGTGCCGAATCCCGCCTATCCGATCCATCCGTTTGGCTTTATCATCGCCGGCGCCGGCGTGCGGCATGTACCCATCGGGCCGGGGATCGATTTCTTCGCGGAATTACAGAAGGCCATCCGCGACTGTTGGCCGAAACCGAAGCTGCTGGTCCTCAACTTCCCGAGCAATCCGACCACCCAATGCGTGGAGCTGCCGTTTTTCGAGCACGTCATCGCCATCGCGCGCGAGCACGGAATTTGGGTCATTCAAGACCTCGCCTACGCGGACTTGGTTTTCGATGGTTATAAGGCGCCTTCCATCTTGCAAGTGCCGGGCGCCAAGGACATCGCGGTGGAGTTCTTTTCGCTCTCCAAGAGCTATAACATGCCGGGTTGGCGCGTAGGTTTCATGGTGGGTAATCCCCTCTTGGTGAAGGCATTGGCCCGGCTCAAGTCGTATTTGGACTATGGGACTTTCACCCCGATTCAAGTAGCTGCTATCGCGGCCCTGGAAGGGCCGCAGGACTGTCTTACCGAGATCAGGCGCATGTACTGGCGCCGCCGCGACGTGCTCTGTGAGGGGCTCAACGCCGCCGGCTGGAGCGTCGAGAAACCGCGCGGAACCATGTTCGTTTGGGCGCCGATTCCGGAACCTTATCGGAGCTTGGGTTCCTTGGAGTTTTCCAAGAAACTTCTCTTGGAAGCCAAGGTGGCGGTCTCGCCCGGGATCGGTTTTGGCGAGTACGGCGATCAGTACGTACGCTTCGCGCTCATCGAGAACGAGCACCGGACCCGGCAAGCGATCCGGGGGGTCCGCGAGATATTGCGCAAGGGCGACGCGATGCCGGTGCGTTCAGTCCATGGCTTGTAGCTTTATGGCCAGCTGGTCACGCTGGAATCACGTATTCAAAGCGGTCCTTTGAAGTGCAGGACTTGATACCCGTACAAGTCGGGCTCCTCGGCCTCGGCACCGTGGGCGGCGGGACCATCCAGGTCTTGCGCCGCAACCGGGATGAAATCACCCGCCGCGCCGGAAGGGCGATTGAAGTCACCTGCGCGGCCGCGCGCGACCTCGATAAACCCCGCGGCCTGCCTCTCGATGGGATTGCAATTACGAGCGATCCTCTGACGCTCATTAACGATCCCGAGATCCGGATCGTGGTCGAATTGATTGGCGGCGTTGAGCCGGCCCGTACCCTGGTGCTCAAGGCTATCGCGAACGGCAAGCACGTGGTAACGGCGAACAAAGCCTTGATCGCAATCCACGGCAACGAAGTGTTCCAAGCCGCCCAGGAGCGAGGCGTGATGGTGGCTTTCGAGGCCGCCGTGTGCGGCGGAATACCGATCATCAAGGCGATCCGCGAAGGGCTGGCCGGGAACCGCATCGAGTGGCTCGCCGGGATCATCAACGGGACCGGGAATTTCATCCTCACCGAGATGCTGGATAAAGGCCGCGATTTCGAGACCGTGCTGCGCGAGGCGCAACGCCTCGGCTTCGCGGAGGCGGATCCGGTCTTTGACGTCGAGGGCATCGACGCCGCGCACAAGCTCACGATCCTGGCCGCGATCGCCTTCGGCATTCCCCTGCAGTTCGACAAGGTGTATACGGAGGGGATTAGCCAAATCACGCAGGCTGACATTGATTACGCGGAGCAACTGGGTTACCGGATCAAACACCTCGGGATCGCGCGCGATGCCGGAGACGCCATCGAGCTGCGGGTGCATCCGACCTTGGTGCCGCGGCGGCAACTGCTTGCCAATGTCATGGGGGTGATGAATGCGGTGCTGATCAAGGGCGATGCCGTCGGCCAGACCTTGTATTACGGGGCCGGCGCCGGCGCCGAGCCGACGGCCTCGGCGGTGGTGGCCGATCTCGTGGACGTGGTGCGTACGCTCACCTCCGATCCGGAGAACCGCGTACCGCATCTGGCCTTTCAACCGGCCGCCCTATCGAACCGCCGCGTGGCTCCCATGGACGCGGTCGTCACGGCCTATTACTTGCGCATGCACGCGGTGGATCAGCCCGGAGTCTTGGCGGACATCACGCGCATCTTCGGTGACCTTCGGATCAGCATCGAAGCGATCCTGCAGAAGGAGCCGGTGCCGGGCGAACCGCATGTCCCCATCATTTTCCTAACGCACCGCGTGCGGGAGCGCTCCATGAACGCGGCCATCGAGCGCATCGAGGCCTTGGAGTCGGTGACAGGCCGGGTGACGCGCATTCGCCTGGAGACGTTCGCTTGATTTTAGAACAAGCCATGACGCCCTACACCGGACTCATAGACCGTTACCGCCGGCGCTTGCCGATCAGCGATGCTGTGCGCATCATCAGCCTCTGCGAGGGGAATACGCCGCTCATTCGCTTGCAGAACATTCCCGAGGTCATCGAGCGCGATGTCAAAGTATATGTCAAATACGAGGGGCTGAATCCGACCGGTTCTTTCAAAGACCGGGGGATGACCGTGGCCATCACCAAGGCGGTGGAGGAGGGCAGCCGCGCGGTGATCTGCGCCTCGACGGGGAACACCTCCGCTTCCGCGGCGGCCTATGCCGCCCGTGCAGGGATCGCGGCGTTCGTGTTGATCCCCGAAGGCAAGATCGCGCTCGGAAAGCTCGCGCAGGCCATGATGGCGGGCGCGGTCGTATTGCAGATCCGGGGAAACTTCGATGCCGGGATGCGGCTGGTAAAGGAGGTCGCCGCGCGGGCGCCGGTGACCATCGTCAATTCCATCAATCCTTATCGATTACAGGGACAGAAAACCGCGGCGTTCGAGATCATCGAAGCGCTGGGACGGGCGCCGGATTTCCACTGCATACCGGTCGGTAACGCCGGTAACATCACCGCCCATTGGATGGGCTATCAGGAATATGCCCGCGATGGCGTCGCGAAGACCTTGCCGCGGATGTGCGGCTACCAAGCAAGCGGCGCCGCGCCGTTTTTACGCGGACATGCCGTCGATGATCCGGAAACGGTAGCGACCGCCATCCGCATCGGACACCCGCAATCCTGGGATCAGGCTTGGCAGGTAAATAAGGAATCTCAGGGATGGTTTGATGAGTTGAGCGATGAGGAGATCCTAGCGTCCCAAAAGCTCCTAGCAGAAAGGGAGGGTATCTTCTGCGAACCTGCTTCGGCGGCCTCGGTCGGCGGAGCCTTACGCGATCTCGCGAGCGCTAAGATCCCCGCCGGGAGCGTGGTCGTTTGCACCCTCACGGGCCACGGCCTCAAGGATCCTGACATCGCGATCCGGCAAAGCAGCGCTCGGCGCGTGAATGTCGATGCCACGCTCGCCGCGGTGGAGCGGGCGATCATGGACAATATGACTTAAGGGAATGAGGTGCCCTTAAGTGGATCGGTCTACCCGCGGCTGACGGGTCAGTTTCCAGCAGCGGTGGACGTGCGGCCGGCGGGCGAAGTCCAGGGGAATCGTGTCACGGGTGATGTCTTCGATGTCGATCCCGGTTAAGGAAACCCGCAGCTTGAAATGCTTGCTGTTGGTCGAGAACAGCAGCACGCCATCGGCGCTCAGAAGCTTGAGCGCATCCTTGATCAGAGCTTCGTGATCGCGCTGGACGTCGAAGGTTTCAGTCATGCGCTTCGAGTTAGAGAAGGTCGGCGGGTCGAGGAAGATGAGGCCGTAACGTGCTTTGCATTGCGCCGCCTCCTGTATCCATTCCAGGCAGTCCGCCTGAATAAACGCATGCGCACCCGTATCGATTCGATTCAAGGCGAAATTGCGCCGCGCCCACTCGAGGTAGGTGTGCGAAAGATCGACGCTCGTCGTGCTCGCGGCGCCCCCCAAGGCTGCATACACACTGGCGACGCCCGTGTATCCGAACAGGTTCAAAAAATGCCGTCCGGCCGCCAGGGCCTTGACGAGGGCGCGCGTGCCGCGATGATCGAGAAACAGGCCGGTGTCGATATAGTCCGTGAAATTCACCGCAAAGCGATAGCCACCCTCACTGACGGTCACGAAGCGTCCTTCCTCGGCGAACTTCGTATACTGCGCCCGGTCTTTTTTTCGTTGGCGTAGCTTGAAAAACACCCGGTTCTCCGGTACGCCGGTGAGATCGGGAATCACGGCGAGAGCGGCATCTCGCCGCGCCGCCGCTTTGAGCGCGTCGACGGCGGGCGGGGGCGCGTACTCCTGCACATAAACCCAAGACTCTTCGCCCCCGTAGAAGTCAATCGCTAAGGCGTACTCGGGTAAGTCGGCGTCATAGAGGCGGTAACATTCGACTCCCGATCGCCGCGCCCAGCGGGCCAGGGAGCGCATATTCTTGCGGAGACGATTCGCAAACATCTCGACGCCCTGCGCCGCCAAGCTTGCCGGGCGCTCTTTGGTATCCGGTAGCTCGATCGGCGGAGCGGCGGCGCGCTCGGAACAGTGAAACAACGTCAAGGAGCACTCGAGGCCGCCGTTGTACAGCGGGATGGATCTGCTTGCATCCATCCGCAGCCGGTAGAGAAGCTTGGTGTTCTCCGTAAATACCGCCGCGTCCCAGCCCGAAAAATTGCGCCTGAGCGTGTCACCGATCTCGGCATAGAGTCGCGGCAGCTCGCTATCGCCGCCGACCCTGCGTCCGTACGGCGGGTTAACCACGATTAATCCGGCCGTTGGCGCTCTGGGTAAGGCCACTTGCAGTTCTTGCCGTGTGAATTGAACGACGCCGGCTATGCCCGCGCGCTCGGCGTTCTTACGCGCCGACGCTACCGCACGCGGGTCGTGGTCGAACCCGGCGATCGCCGGCATCTTCTTGATGCATTCCTGTTTGCGAGCCTGCGCCTCGTCCTGCAGCCGCTCCCAAAGTGCCTGATCGTGGCCGCGCCAAGCGAGGAACCCGAAACGCCCGCGGATGAGCCCCGGTGCGATGTCCGCGGCGATGAGTGCCGCCTCGATGGGAAGCGTGCCCGAGCCGCACATCAAATCCATGAACGGTTGACCCTCGGCCGCGCGCTGGGGCCAATCCGCGAGCAACAGGATCGCGGCGGCGAGGTTCTCTTTTAACGGCGCTAGCAGGGCGTCGTCCCGGTAGCCCCGCCGGTGCAGGCTCTCGCCGGAGAGATCAATGCTTACCGTGGCCTCGTTTTTATATAGGTAAACGTTGATTCGTAAGTCGGGCCGATCCAAAGCGACCGTCGGCCGCGATCCGAAGAGTTCGCGGAATTGGTCGACGATCGCATCTTTGACCTTGAGCGCTCCGAAATGCGAGTGGGTGAGGAATGAATCGGCGCTATTCAGATCGACGGCAAAGGTGTTGTCAAGACCAAAGTGTTCGTGCCAGGCGATCGCGCGCACGCCATCGTACAGCGCTTCGGGATCGGAGGCCGGAAACTGGCCGAGCCGTAGGATGACCCGCGATGCGACGCGCGACCAAAGGCAAGGGCGGTAGCCGGCTTCAAGCGTGCCCGCGAATGCCACGCCCGCCGATTGAACGCGGATCTTGGTGGCGCCGAGCGCTGTCAGCTCCCGTGCCAGAAGAGCTTCAGTCCCTTTCGGTGTACTCGCGAAAAAACGTAGGATCAATTCAATTCTCTCGCGTTGAATTAATCAGCGATAAACTCATCGATTGCACAATACTGCGCATTCTAATGTAGCAAGTAGCCCGGAAGGAGCGCAGCGGATTCCGGGGAATTAGGTAGGGTCCTCCATTATCATTTCCCGGATTCCGCCCCTTACGGGGCTTCATCCGGGCTACGATTTCTAATGGGTGACCCCTTACCCCATGCGCGGATGCTGTAATGTCGCACGCCGATCGCCGCGCGGACCTGCTCCAAGAACGGTGAGGGTCGCATTGCCTCCATGGCGCTTCTCCAGTAGCCTGTATCAAGGAACAGTAAACTCCGCGTTTTCCAAAGTTTAGGGCTGGATAGACGGACGATTTCTATATTTCGCCACGGGACCCGGTATCCAATGTCTTGAGGTATATTTGCAGAAGGCTTCCGGTAACCGACCACCGTTGCGGTACTTTTTTTGAACAGAAGATGAACGTTGCGCGGAGCCACGGGGAGCTTACAATGCGTACTAGGGAACCTCTGCAAAAGTCCGCGATCTGATCGGTAGGCGCACCGAATACAGCCGAGGATGATAATGAGCAGACAGATGACACTGGGTACGGGCTTCGAGAAGTACAGCAAGACGACCCGT
>Ga0136627_1001116_pt1 | contig 10506 bp, 9 predicted proteins | sample AntDrymUQ4892206_2_FD_104652 | JGI IMG/M metagenome (GOLD analysis project Ga0136627, IMG submission 104652) | Polar desert sand microbial communities from Dry Valleys, Antarctica - metaG UQ489 (22.06) | ecosystem: Environmental > Terrestrial > Soil > Desert | place: Antarctica: Dry Valley... | reverse complement strand
CTCCATGAAGCGCTCGCCCTCGGCGTTGTAGAGGTGAGCGCCCTCGCCGCGCGCGCCCTCGGTGATCAGCAGCCCGATGCCCGCGAGCGTGGTCGGGTGATACTGGACCATCTCCATGTCCATCAGCGGGGCGCCGGCGCGGTAGGCCATCGCGATGCCGTCACCGGTGCAGATCAGCGCGTTGGTGGTCGGGTCGAAGATCTGGCCGTTGCCGCCGGTGGCGAGTATCACGGCCTTGGCGGTGATCACCTCGAAGCTGCCGTCGCGGATGTTGCGCGTGACCGCGCCCGCGATGCGGCCCGTCTCGTCGCGCACCAGCGCGGTCGTGAACCACTCCTCGTAGCGGTCGATCGCGTCGAACTTCATCAGCTGCTCGTAGAGCACGTGCAGCAGCGCCTGGCCGGTGATGTCGGCCACGTAGTAGGTGCGCGCGGCGGAGGCGCCGCCGAAGGCGCGCGTGCCGAGGCGGCCCTCGTCGTTGCGGTGGAAGGTCACGCCTAGGTGCTCGAGGTGGAGCACCTCGTCGGGCGCCTCGCGGCACATGATCTCGATCGCGTCCTGGTCTCCCAGGTAGTCGGAGCCCTTGACCGTGTCGTAGGCATGGCTCTCCCACGAGTCCTCGACGTTCAGCGCCGCGTTGATGCCGCCGGCGGCCGCGTTGGAGTGCGAGCGGACGGGATGGACCTTCGAGATGATCCCGACCGACGCGCCACCTTCGGCGGCGGCGAGGGCTGCGCGCTGGCCGGCGAGGCCGGCTCCGATGACGAGGACGTCGTGCTGGGGCATGGTGGAGAGGCTGCGAGCGGGCGCCGAGTGTATGCGAACGCCGCCCTCACCCAGGCTACGGCCCGCGCCTCCCGGAGGCGCACCGTTTGGCGCGCCGCGGCCGGCGGCCAGCCCTCCTTCACGACGCGGCGGGCGCGAGCGCCCGACGGACCTGATCGAGCGTCACCACGCCGCGCAGGCGCCCCTCGCCGTCGACGGCCATGATCGCGCCCAGGCGGCCGAGCCCGTCGAGCCCGAGCAGCGATTCGAGCGGCTCCTCGAGCCCGACGCGCAGCTCGCTGCGCTCGCCGGCCACGTCGGCGGCCATCACCGAGGCCACGGTGCGCTGCGCCCGCACCGCCTCGGGCACTGCCTCGACGGCCTCGCGCGTGAGCAGGCCGGCGAGGCGCCCTTCGGCGTCGACGACGGGAAACCACGGGAAGCCGTAGCGCGCGAACAGCTCGTCGTGCGCGCGGTCGAGCGTCAGCTCGGCCGGGGCGGCGACGGGCTCGGCGTCCATCACGTCGGCGACGCGCATGCCTTCGATACGACCGGTGAGCCTGCTCTGGACCTCGGCCGAGCGGGCCGCCTGGCCGAGGAAGAGCCCGACGAACGCGAGCCAGATGCCGGTGATCAGCGAGCCCTGGAGGAAGAAGTACGCCCCGCCGGCGATCATCAGGTAGGAGCAGATCTGGCCCAGGCGGGCGGCGAAGCGGGTCGCCTTGGCGCGGTCGCCCGTGCGCCACCAGGCGATCGCGCGCACGATGCGCCCGCCGTCGAGGGGGAAGCCGGGGATGAGGTTGAAGACGAGCAGCAGCGCGTTGATGAAGGTCAGGTAGCCGAGCACGGCCAGCGTCTCGTCGCTGCTGACGGCGTCGAAGCTGGCCGAGCTCAGCGCGTCGTCGGCGCCGGCGATCAGCGTGCCGGCGCCGAAGCAGGCGGCCGCGATCAGCAGCGTCACCAGCGGCCCGGCCGCGGCGACGCGAAACTCGACGCCGGCCGAGGCGGTGTCGCGCTTCATCTTCGCCACCCCGCCGAGCATCCACAGATCGATGCCGATGATCCCGATCCCGTTGCGCAGCGCCACGACCGCGTGGCCGAGCTCGTGCAGCAGCACGCTGACGAAGAAGAGCAGCCCCGAGATCACCGCGAGTGCGAACGCGGTGGTGTCGCTGCCGCCGGGAAACAGGTCGCCGTAGTAGCCCGAGAGCGACCAGATGATCAGGAACAGGATCAGGAACCAGCTCGGCTCGACGCCGATGCGGATCCCGAAGACCCGCGCGAGCTTGATCGACTGGCCTCCTCCGAGCACGGACCCATCGTGGCACGAGCGTCGCCTCCCGGCCCCGGAGCGGGGCGGTGAGGGGAGGTTCTCGCTGCGGTGCTCGTCCGATGAGGTCATCGGTGCGGTGCTCGCCGGATCAACGATCCGGCTGCGCGCCTCCCGCGGATGATCGGACTGCGCTCCTCGCGCTAGGGTCTCGCCGCCGGCGAACCGAAGGAGCCTGACGTGCCGAAGATCAAGGTGGAGAAGCCGGTCGTCGAGCTGGACGGCGACGAGATGACCCGGGTGATCTGGGCGTTCATCAAGGAGAAGCTGATCCTGCCCTACCTCGATGTCGACCTGAGGTACTTCGACCTCGGGATCGAGCGCCGCGACGCCACCGGCGACAAGATCACCGTCGACGCCGGTAACGCGATCAAGGAGCACGGGGTCGGCGTCAAGTGCGCGACGATCACCCCCGACGAGGCGCGCGTGCAGGAGTTCGGGCTCAAGCAGATGTACCGCTCTCCCAACGGCACGATCCGCAACATCCTCGGCGGGGTCATCTTCCGCGAGCCGATCGTCATCGACAACGTGCCGCGGCTCGTGCCCGGCTGGACCAAGCCGATCATCGTCGGCCGCCACGCTTTTGGCGATCAGTACCGCGCCGAGGACATCGTCGTGAAAGGCCCGGGCAAGCTGACGCTGACCTTCCAGCCCGAGGGAGGCGGCGAGCCGACCGAGGTCGACGTGTTCGACTTCCCGGGGCCCGGGGTCGCGCTGGCGATGTACAACCTCGACGAGTCGATCCGCGACTTCGCGCGCGCCTCGTTGCGGTATGGCCTCGATCGCGGCTACCCGGTCTACATGTCGACCAAGAACACGATCCTCAAGCGCTACGACGGGCGCTTCAAGGATCTCTTCCAGGAGATCTTCGACGCGGAGTTCAAGCGCGACTTCGAGGCCGCCGGGCTGACCTACGAGCACCGGCTGATCGATGACATGGTCGCCGCGGCGCTGAAGTGGGAGGGCGGCTATGTCTGGGCGTGCAAGAACTACGATGGCGACGTGCAGTCGGACATCGTCGCCCAGGGCTTCGGCTCGCTCGGGCTGATGACCAGCGTGCTCATGACCCCCGACGGCAAGACGGTCGAAGCCGAGGCCGCCCACGGCACCGTCACCCGCCACTTCCGTCGCCACCAGGCGGGCGAGGCGACCTCGACCAATCCGATCGCGTCGATCTTCGCCTGGACCCGTGGCCTGGCGGCGCGCGGGCGGATGGACGAGACCGCGGCGGTCGTAGAGTTCGCGCAGACGCTCGAGCGCGTGTGCGTGGAGACCGTCGAGCGCGGGAAGATGACCAAGGACCTTGCGCTGCTCATCGGCTTCGACCAGGAGTTCCAGACGACCGAACAGTTCCTCGACTCGATCGACGCGAACCTGCAGCGGGCGATGGCGTAGCGCTCGCCACCAGCGTCCGCGGACCCGCGCGGCGCGCAACCACCTCGAATGGAGGAAGTTCCCGGATGAGTGACACACCCGTACGAGTAACCGTCACAGGCGCGGCCGGCGCGATCGGCTACGCGCTGCTGTTCCGTATCGCGAGCGGGCAGCTGCTCGGGCCCGATACGCCGGTGGCTCTGAACCTGCTCGAGATCCCCGACGCCGTCAAGGCGGCCGAGGGCACGGCGATGGAGCTCGGCGACTGCGCGTTTGCGCTGCTCGCGAGCATCGACGTCCACGACGACGCGCGCGCGGCCTTCGACGGGGTCGACATCGGACTGCTCGTCGGCGCGCGCCCCCGGGGCCCGGGGATGGAGCGCGGGGACCTGCTCGAGGCCAACGGCGGCATCTTCAAGCCCCAGGGCGAGGCGATCAACGCCGGCGCCGCGGACGACGTCAAGATCCTCGTAATCGGCAACCCGGCCAACACCAACGCCCTGATAGCGGCCTCCAACGCGCCCGACGTGCCGCGCGAGCGCTTCACGGCGATGACCCGCCTCGACCACAACCGCGCGATCTCGCAGCTCGCGTCCAAGGCCGGTTGCGCGGTCTCGGACATCAGCAACATGACGATCTGGGGCAACCACTCGGCGACCCAGTACCCCGACCTGTTCAACGCCAGAATCCGCGGCGAGGGAGCGGCCGGCGTGGTCGACGACCAGAGCTGGATCGAGGACGACTTCATCCCGACCGTCGCCAAGCGCGGCGCGGCGATCATCGACGCGCGCGGCGCCTCGTCGGCCGCCTCGGCGGCCAACGCCGCGATCGACCAGGTCCACGACTGGGTGGCGGGAACGCACGAGGGTGACTGGGTCTCGATGGCGGTGCCGACCGAAGGCAACCCCTACGGCGTCGAGGAAGGCATCATCTCCAGCTTTGCCTGCACCTGCTCCGGGGGCCAATGGACGATCGTCGATGGCCTCGAGGTCGGCGAGTTCTCTAGAGACCGCATCGACGCGACGGTGGGGGAGCTGGTCGAGGAGCGAGATGCGGTGCGAGAGCTGGGTCTGCTCTGATCTGAAGGAGAGCCCCGGGGACGCGCGCCCCCGCGTCACCTGGCCGCGGTTGACGCGGACCCCCGCGTCACCTGGCCCGTTGGCTCAGCTCGCGGGGTGCCACCCCTTGCCGTCCTTGCGCACCTTGCCCTCCTGCTGCAGGGTCGGCATCACGCGATACAGGTAGTTCGCCTGGATGCCCATGGCATCGGCGAGCTCAGGGATCGTGATTCCGGGCTGCGCACCGACGAGCTCCTGCGCCTGCAGCGCACGCCTGCCGCTGCCTCGCGGGCGCCCGCGGCGACCGCCGCCGGCCCCGCTCGAGCGGCGCTTGCGGCCACCCGTGGAGCCACGCGCGCGTCCCGAGGTCGAGGGAACGCTGGCGAGCGCCGCCGCCGCCTTCTCGAGGCGATGGTACTCGTCGACGAGCGGGCGCAGCTCGCGCAGGCGACCGTCGATCTCCTTGCGCTTATCGTCCAGAAAGTCGGTCATGTGCATTCCTTTCCCCTAAGAGTTACAGGGAGAGCATGACACAAGCAGGCGATTTGGGTAAGCAGGCCGTGTCGATTACTCGACGAGCCGCTTAAGTGCCTCGAGCGAGCGGTCGAGCTCACCACCCGTAACGCGCTTGACGACTGGTCCTGCCATCTTGCCCAGCGCGCCGCCCGGAAGGTGGTACTCGTTGGTGTAAGAGAAACGGGTGCCCTCGCCGTCGGCTGTTAGGTCGTAGATGACCTTGGCCCTGGAGCGCATCGGGCCCTCACCCTCCCAGACGACGCGCTCGGCGCGGTCGTTCTGTACGACCTTCCAGCGGACCTTGAAGCTGCGTCCTGCCAGCTTGAGTCGCTGGGTGAGCGTCGAGCCCTTGCGCAGCGCGCCGCTGGGCGCCTGCTCGAGGCCCTGGTGGATGGTGACCCAGTCGCCGAGGCGCCGGGCATCCATGATCACCTCGTAGATCGTCTGCGGCGGGGCGTCGACGTGGACCTCGCGCTGGACCTTCATCGCGCCGCGAGCTCCTCCTCGCGCTCCCACTGACCCAGCGCGCGCTCGACGGCGCGGGTGAAGCCCAGCGGGCGGATCCCGTACAGCGCCGGCGCCTCCAGGGCGTCGCGCGGCAGCAGGTCGCGCTCGAGGCTCTCCATCAACGGGCGGACGAGCTCGAGCGGCTGCTCGGTGACCGCGCTGACCACGGCGCTCGCGGGCGGCGTCAGCGAGCACGGCAGCCCGACCGGCGCGCGTCCCACGCCCATCGCTTCGGCGATGGCCGCGACGAGCTGCCGGTAGCTGACCACGTCGGGTCCCGCGATGTCGAGCGAGCGCCCGGCGCTCGCGGGGACCTGCGGCGTGCGCGCGAGGAACTCGACCGCGTCGCGCTCGGCGATCGGCTGGGTGCGGTTCTCGCGCCAGCTGGGCAGGGGCAGGACGCGCAGGCGCTCGACGAGGCGCACGAGCATGCGAAACGCCGACGACCCGGCGCCGATGACGATCGAGGCACGCAGCGCCGTCGCCGCCGGGGCGGCGTCGAGCAGGGTCTGCTCGACCTCCAGGCGCGAGCCGAGGTGGGCCGAGGGACCGTCCTCGCCCGACGGGGCGATCCCGCCGAGATAGACGATCCGCTCGAGGCCGGCGCGGGTGGCCGCGGCGGCGAAGGTCTCGGCCGCGCGGCGGTCGCGGGCGCCGAAGTCCTGGTCGGCGGCGGCCTCCATCGAGTGCACGAGGTAGTAGGCGGCGGTGCAGCCGTCCAGTGCGGCCTCGAGGCCCTCGCCGCTGAGCAGGTCGCCGCGCGCGACCTGAACCCCGTCGAGCGGCTCGAGGCGGCCGGGGTCTCGGGCCAGCGCGCGCACGGGCCGTCCTTCGTCGAGCAGTCGCTCGACGAGGCGCCCGCCGACGTATCCGGTCGCACCGGTGACAAGCTCCATCGCGCCAGAGTACGGCGGTGGGTCACGCACGGCTCACGACCTCGCCCCCCTGCGAATCTCGCAAAGACCGGGGGTAGTTGCGAACAGCCTGCATTTTGGGTGAAAACGAAAAGGTACGGCTTTGCGGGAAGTCGGCCGACGGCGACCACCGAGGTGGTGGACGATGCCGCAGGCTGAGCGACGGCGACGAGGGGATTCCACGGATGGCGAAGGGGAAGGGCAGGAGCAGGGCGGACAGGGGCGAGGTCCGCTGCGAGGACTGCTTCTTCCGCCAGAACATGCTGTGCGCGCTCGAGCTCGACGAGCCGTGCACGACCTTCCGCCCCGCCGCGCGCGGCCTGGTGCCCGAGCGCCAGCTCGCGTTCGTCTTCCGGGCCGAGCGCACGCGTGCGGCGTACGCCTTTCCGGCGCCGCAGGCCGGTTAGGAGCAGCCGGGGGCTCGCGCCCCCGGCCCGCCTGGCCGGCCGAGCAGGGCTCGCCCCCGGCCCCCCTTTGCCGGCCGAGCTGGGCTCGCCCCCCCGAGGACCCCCTGGCCGGCCGAGCAGGGCGGGTGCCCGGCCGGCGGCATCAGGTCGCTGTACGCTTTCCGCGATGAAGGTCACGGTGCTCGGCAAGTCGCCGGCGTGGCAGGACGCGGGCGGTGCGTGCTCGGGCTACCTGGTCCAGGAGGACGGTGTCTCGGTCGTGATCGACTGCGGCAACGGGGTCTTCTCGAAGCTGCGCCAGTTCGTCGACTACACCGAGGTCGACGCGGTGCTGGTCTCGCACCTGCACGCCGACCACTTCCTCGATCTGGTCCCGTACTCCTACGCGCTGACCTACGCGCCGCGCCAGCAGCCGGTGCCGGTGCCGCCGTGGCCCGGCACCGACGATCCGGCCCGTCCGCGGCTGATCGCGCCCCCGGGGGCGGGCGCCTGCTTCCGGCGGGTCGTCGGCGCCTGGGGCAGAGACGACCTGATCGAGAACGCGTTCGCGCTCGAGGAGTACGAGCAGAGCTCGACCCCCGAGGTCGGTCCGCTGCGCTTCAGCTTCCAGTCGGTTCCTCACTTCACCGAGACCTTCGCCATCCGCGTGCGCTCGGCCCAGGGCGGGGGCTCGCTGGCCTACGGCGCCGACTCGAGCCCGTCAAAGGGCCTCGTCCGGTTCGTCGACGGTTGCGACCTGCTGATCATCGAGGCGACCCTGCCGCGGCCTGAGCGCAGCGGCACGCGCGGGCACCTCACGCCCGGTGAGGCCGGCGAGCACGCCCGGGCCGCCTCCGCGGGCCGTGTCGTGCTGACCCACATCTCTGACGAGCTCGACGCGACCTGGGCGCGCAAGCAGGCCAGCGCGGCCTTCGGCGGCCCGGTCGAGGTGGCGCACGAGGGGGCCGTGTACGAGCTTTGAAGGACTGACCCGGATACGCTCATCGCGATGAACCGCGAGCGCGATCTCTTCCTCGGCTTCGAGCGCATGCGGCGCGAGATCGACGAGCTGTTCGGGGACGCGTTCGAGCGCACGGGCTTCCGCGGCCGCGGCTTCTCGCCCTCGGTCGACGTCTACTACACCGATGCGCCGCCGCGGGCGGTCGTCAAGGCCGACCTTGCGGGCGTGCTGATCGACGACGTCGCGCTCGAGATACGCGGGCGTCAGCTGCTGATCGCCGGCCGCCGCCGCGCCGAGCAGGCCGAGGGCCGGCTCTTCCAGCAGATCGAGATCGAGCACGGGCCCTTCCGGCGCGCGGTCGAGCTCGGGGCCGACGTCGTCGCTGACGACGCCCGCGCGAGCTACGAGGACGGCATGCTGCTCGTAGAGGTCCCGCTCGCGGCCGGCGGCCAGCGGGCCCGCCGCGTGCCGATCGAGGAGGCGGGCGGGCACCAGTGATCGAGATCCCGACCGGGGACGGCGCAGCCCAGGAGGTCGCCGTCCGGACGAACCTGCCCGACGCCCTGCCTGTGCTCCCGCTCAGGGAGAGCGTGCCCTTCCCCGAGACGCTGACTCCGCTCGCCGTCGGCCAGGAGCGCTCGGTCGCGCTGGTCAACGACGTGCTCGGCGCCGACCGCATGCTGGTGATGGTCGCCTCGCGCGAGGGCGAGATCGAGGACCCCGCGCCGGAGGACCTCTACACCGTCGGCGTCGCGGGCACTGTCGCGCGCATGATCAAGGTGCCAGACGGGACGCTGAGGATCCTCGTCCACGGCGCCCAGCGCGTCGAGGTCGGCCGCTTCACTCAGCGCGAGCCCTACCTGGTGGCGGAGATCGCCGAGTCGCCCGACGAGGTCTCGCCCTCGCCCGAGCTCGAGGGCCTGTTCCGCAACGTCCAGCAGACCTTCTCGCAGATCATCGGGCAGGTCCCGTACCTGCCCGAGGAGCTGCAGATCGCCGTCGCCAACCTCGAGGACCCGGGCGAGCTCGCGCACATGGTCGCGGGCGCGCTGCGGATCAAGACCGCAGAGCGCCAGGAGCTGCTCGAGGAGCGCGACCTCGCCCGGCGCCTGCGTCGCCTCTCCGAGCTGCTGGTGCGCGAGGTCGAGTTGATCTCGATCGGCTCGAAGATCCAGTCGCAGGTCGAGTCCGAGATGGACAAGGGCCAGCGTGAGTTCTTCCTGCGTCAGCAGCTCAAGGCGATCCAGGAGGAGCTCGGCGAGGCCGACGAGCAGCAGGCCGAGGCCACGGAGCTGCGCGAGCAGATCGAGGCCGCCGGGCTTCCCGAGCATGCCCGCAAGCAGGCCGACCGCGAGCTCGCACGCTTCGAGCGCCTGCCGCCGCAGTCGGCCGAGCACGGCGTGATCCGCAGCTATCTCGAGTGGATCGCCGGGCTGCCGTGGTCGCGCAGCACCCAGGACCATCTCGACCTCAAGGCCGCGCGCAAGCGCCTCGACGCCGATCACTACGACATCGAGAAGGTCAAGGACCGCATGCTCGAGTTCCTAGCGGTGCGCAAGCTCAAGCCCGACGCGAAGAGCTCGATCCTCTGCTTCGTCGGCCCACCCGGCGTCGGCAAGACCTCGCTGGGACGCTCGATCGCCGGCGCGATGGGGCGCGAGTTCGAGCGCATATCGGTCGGCGGGGTGCGCGACGAGTCCGAGATCCGCGGTCACCGGCGCACGTACGTCGGCGCGCTGCCGGGTTCGATCATCCGCGCGATGCGCGACGCGGGCTCGGCCAACCCGGTCCTGATGATCGACGAGATCGACAAGATGGGCGCCGACTTCCGCGGTGACCCCTCGAGCGCGATGCTCGAGGTGCTCGACCCCGAGCAGAACGCGAGCTTTCGTGACCACTATCTCGACCTCGAGTTCGACCTCTCGCGCGTCCTGTTCATCACCACCGCGAACCAGCTCGACCCGATCCCGGCGCCACTGCGCGATCGCATGGAGACGATCGAGCTCTCGGGCTACACCGAGCACGAGAAGCTGGAGATCGCCAAGCGCTACCTCGTGCCGCGCCAGATGGAGCAGAACGGCGTCGGGCGCTCGAAGATCGGGTTCACCGATGCCGCGCTCGTGGAGATGATCGACGGCTACACGCGCGAGGCGGGGGTCCGCAACCTCGAGCGCGAGATCGGCGCGGTGTGCCGCAAGGTCGCGCGCGAGTTCGCCGAGGACACGCGCAAGAGCAAGCGCACGGTGCGCCCGAAGCAGGTCGCCGAGCTGCTCGGCCGCCGCCGGGTGCAGCCCGACACCGCCCGCCGGACCGGCGAGCCGGGGGTCGCGACGGGGCTCGCCTGGACGCCGGTCGGCGGCGACGTGCTCTACGTCGAGGCGACCGCGTTCCCGGGCGAGGGCAAGCTGCAGGTCACCGGACAGCTCGGCGACGTCATGAAGGAGTCGGCCTCCGCGGCGCTGTCCTACGTCAAGCGCGACGTCTCCGCGCTCGGCGAGGAGGTTCCCGGCGACTGGTTTCGCACCCACGACGTTCACGTGCACGTCCCCGCGGGCGCGATCCCCAAGGACGGTCCCAGCGCAGGGATCACGATGGTGACCGCGCTCGCGTCGCTGGTCTCCGGCCGGGCCGTACGCTCGGACACGGCGATGACGGGTGAGGTCACCCTGACGGGCCTGGTGCTCCCGATCGGCGG
>Ga0136627_1001115_pt1 | contig 10507 bp, 4 predicted proteins | sample AntDrymUQ4892206_2_FD_104652 | JGI IMG/M metagenome (GOLD analysis project Ga0136627, IMG submission 104652) | Polar desert sand microbial communities from Dry Valleys, Antarctica - metaG UQ489 (22.06) | ecosystem: Environmental > Terrestrial > Soil > Desert | place: Antarctica: Dry Valley... | reverse complement strand
CCTTCGAAACCGTCCAGGTTGAGTGAGAACAGGCCCAGCATGACCACGCCCATGTGCGACAGGCTGGCGTAGGCCAGGAGGCGCCGCAGGTTCGACTGGCCGAGGGCGACCAGTGCGCCGTACACCGCGCCCACGACGCCGAGCAGGGCCATCAACCAGAACCACTCCGAAGCGGCATCGGGAAGCAGCGGGATGACGAATCGCAGCAGCCCGTAGGTGCCCAGCTTGACGCCGACGAGGAAGACGCTCATGCCGACGATCGGACCGTGCTCCAGCACCTTGGGCAGCCAGGTGTGGAACGGGAAGATCGGAGCCTTGGCGGCGAAACCGAAGAACAGCAGGAAGAAGATCAACGTCTGGGTCTCGCTGGGCACGCCGGTCTCGAGCAGCGCTAGCAGGTCGAAACTGTAGCCACCGGTCTCGTGGGCATGGCCTCGCCCCAACAGCAGGATGCCGATTAGCATCAGCGCAGAGCCGACCGCCATGAAGCCGACGTACTCTCCAGCGGCCTGCCGTCGCTTGGCACCCGTCCCCCAGCGTGTGATCAGGAACCAGCTCGGCACCAGCTCGAGGACGAAGAAGCACCAGAACACGATCAGGTCGAGTGAGGCGAAGGCACCGACCATCGCGGCCTCCAACGCCAGCACCGCCATCGCATAGTGGCGCGCATCGCCGGTGGAGGCCGGCGTCGTAGCGCGCTCGGCGTAGAGGATCACCAGGAGGCCGAGCAACGAGGTCAGCGGAATGAACAGCAGGTTGATCCCGTCGACCCCCAGATGCCAGCTGACACCGAGGACGGTCTCTGAACGCTCGACGAACTGGACGTCGGTGGATCCGGACTCGAAGCGTGCGACGAGATACCCCGCCAGGAGAACCTGGAGGCTCGCCCCGCCGATGGCCAAGGCTTTCGCCGCCGCGGCCTTGCGGACGAACTGCAACACCGCGCAGACCACGAGCGGCAACGCGATCAGCACCGAAAGCAGTGGGAAGCCCACCTGATCGGCGGCCATCACCTCATCGAGGTTCATCGGGTGCCGACGATCAGGACGAGGAGTGACAGCGCGAGAACGCTCCCGATGACCGGCAGCCGGCCCAGCCGCTGCTCGAATGTCAGCAGTCGCCGCTGGGAACCGGCCGCCGCGCTCGAGACGGCCTGCTCCACCCCACTCTGGAAGACAGTGACTTCCACTGCGTTGGTGATCCGGGCAATGATGCCGGTCATCTTCGAAACGGTCGTGTCGAGCGGTTGGAAGACGTGTTGCTCCAGCCGCTCGGCCATGGCTGCCAGGCCATCGGCGACGGCGGTGAGCACGCCACGACCTCCGGATCGCTGGAAGACGACCCGCTCGATCCCTTCGGCGAGGCGTGCTCCTGCCTCCGCCGCGCCACCGACACCACCACGACCGCCGGACCGTAAGGCGACGAGTCGCGCGGTCCAGTCAGTGCGGCCGGCGGCGGCTCCGGCGGCTCCGGCGGCCGGGGCGTCCTGCAGCCAGGCCAGTCGATCGGGTGGCTCGGCGAGCACCGTGACCCCGGCGTCGTGCTCGTTGCGGACTTCGCTGAACCGCTCCTCCCACGTTGCGGGCCGGGTCGGCTCTGCCCTGGTGACCAGTGAGAGCTGACGGTCGAACGCCGCGCTGTCGAATCTGTCGAGTGCCCGCCCCAGCGCCGTGACCGGAGCCACCACTCGGCGGCCGTAGACGTCATCGAGGTAGCCGCGGTTCAGCGACCACCAGTAGAGCCGACGTGCTGTGGCCGGGACCGCCGCCGGGGGAAGCTCATCGCGGAAACGGTCGAGGTATCGAGGGCTGTACCAGCCGGAGAGCAACAACAAGGCGATGGCACCGGTCAGCAGCACGGCGATGAGCGGGTTGCCGAGGGGCACCCCGACGGCGCCGTCGACCGTCGGGCTGAGCAGTCGCTGGAACCACGAGCCACTGAGACCGCCGGGCAGGACGTCGAGGACCAGGCCAAGCGCCACGAGGCCAGCCAGGACGCCGAGCGGCTTGATCAGGCGAGTCGTGCGATTGCTGCTCGTCTCATCCGGATGAGGGGCGGGGGTCTCGGAATTCTCGCCGGGGTGGACCTCTTCGCGGGGACCGGAGTGGTCGGCGAAGGCGACCACTGTCATTCGCCTCGCCGAGAACACGCCGGCGAAGATCGCGATCAACGCGAGAGCGAGCACGACCCAGGCGTTCGCGGCGAGGCCGCCGGCGCCGCCGACCGGTTCCAGCAGCCGACCGATCAACGGCAGTGCGAGCAGCCCCGTCGCCACCGCCAGGACGGCGATGGCTGGCAACCGTGCGGTGTCTTCGGGCCGGCGCACGGCGGTCGGGTCGGGGCCGCCGTGGAGGTGGTGCAGGATCGACGGCGCGGTCAGGAACAGATAGCTCTTGTAGAAAGCGTGAGCGACCAGGTGGAAGATGGCGACAGCGTAGAGACCCAACCCGCAGAACAGGAACATCAGTCCGAGCTGCGCGGTGGTCGACGCAGCCAGGAGGCCCTTGATGTCGGTTTGGACGTAGCCGACGAGCTGTCCGTACAACGCAGTCAGTGCGCCGACGATGCCGACCATCAGGAGAGCGGTCGCCGCCTGGTCGAAGATGGGAGCCGAGCGCACCACGAGGTAGACGCCGGCAGTCACCATGGTGGCCGCGTGCATGAGCGCGCTCGACGGCGTTGGGCCTTCCATCGCCCGCGCCAGCCAGGTGCCGAGAGGAAGCTGCGCCGACTTGCCGACTGCGCCGAACAGGAGTAGGAAGCCGACCACTTCGACGGTGCCACGCGGCAGGGACGACACCTCCGCAAAGACCTCGCCGTACTGCAGCGACCCGGTGTAGGCCAGGAGCACGAACATCGCGATCAACAGCTCGGCGTCGCCGACACGGTTCATGACGAATGCCTTGGTTCCTGCCTGGGCTGAGGCGGGTCGGTCCTGGTAAAAGCTGATCAGCAGGTAGGAGCAGACCCCCACGCCCTCCCAGCCCAGGAACATGACCAGATAGTTGTCCGCCATGACCAGGACCAGCATGGCGAAGACGAACAGCGAGATCACCGTGAAGTAGCGGGTGAAACCGGCCTCGTTGTGCATGTAGTTGACCGAGAAATGTGTCACCAGCGCGCTGATGCCCGTCACGACCAGCATCATCAACACGCTCAGCGGGTCGAGCAGGAAACCGAACTCGACACTGAGGTCGCCGCTCTCAAGGAAGCGATAGAGGGTGACCTCGCGGGGGCCCGGCTCAACCACCATCGCGGCCGCGATGTAGAGGCTGGCCGCGAAGGCCACGGATACGGCGGTCACCGCGATCCGCGCGACAGCCACGTGTCCGTAGAGGCGATCCCCCGACAGGGCGTTCACACCGTTTGCGACCGCAGCACACAGCGGCAGGGCGCAGACGATGACGGCTGCCACCTCTACGCTGCTCACGACTGCACTCCGATCTCGCGGCCGGTGGTGCTCTCGATCAGCGCGGGGGGCAGGAAGCCCTCCCGCCCGCGGTAGTACTCGTGCGAGTCCGCGACCACGGGTAGGTCAGGCACGTGCTCCTCCCACGGTACGAAGCCTTCACCGGCCACGAAGCGCGTGAAGGCGCCGCTCTCTGGGTCCATCGCGACCAGCTGCACCCACTCGTTGTCCAGCAGCTCGGCGATGGCGGGCTGTCGGCCGTAGATGCCGCCCAGCACCTCGAGGGTCGACTCGACGATCAGGAGCAGGCGCATCGGTTCGTGGATCTCGATCATCTGGCGCGGCAGCCCGGTGCGGAGGTCACTTGCCGCCCCCTCCATCACCCCGAGAAGTCCCGACACGTTGTGCGGCACCTTCGTATCGCAGCCGTAGACGCGGTTGTCGACGCTGGAGAAGTAGTACTCCAGGTTGATGCCTGCGCCCACCGGTCCCAGGGCGAGCAGGATGCGCTCGACGAATGCGCCGGTCGGATCTTCGGTGGGGTTGTAGGAGATGACGAAGCCGCGCCGGTCGAAGAACGCCCCTTGGGTCAGGCAGCGGCGGCCGACGACGGCGAAGGCATTGGTGCAGTGGCCCCACTCGGGGCGGACCTGGGACAGGTCGCGGCTGCGGGCCTCGACGTGGCGCAGCGCCGCCGCCGGTGAGGGATCCACCGGTGCTGAGGCGAACCGTCGACAGCGTTCACGCGCGGAGTGCGCTCGCGCCTCGTCGAGGTCGGCGCGCAGCGCCTCCCACTCCGCGGCGTGGGAGTCGGGGATGTCGGCGGTGTCGAAGAAGTCGACCTGGTCGCTCGCGGTGTTGTGGATCCCTCCCACGAAGTGTGTGTCCTCGGGAAGGTCGATGCCACGCTCGCGCAGCAGCGCCCGCACCCCCGACCGGTTGGCCAAGGCAGCGAATGCGCGGCCGTTGGGTCCACCGTGCTTGCCGCCGCACGCGCCGCAGTCGTGCGCCGATTCATGCGGGTTGTTGACCGATATCGAGCCGTGTCCGCAGAAGACCACGAGCCGGGCGAAATGATGGGTCATGCCGATGTTGCGCAGCACTGCCTCGACGCGGTCGGCCTGCTCGACGGTCTCGAAACCGCGGCCACCGGCGTCTCGGTCCAGGGTGAGCAGCGTGGGCGGCAACGGGACGAGCCGGCGGCGCGTGGCTCCGGCCAGCTCGGTCCACCCCCTCGGCGCCAGCACGCGGCCGATCAGTGGCACTGCCTGGACCAGGCCGGTCAGCTGCGTGAGGAAGAACGCCGAGACGGCATTCCGCTTGATCTCCCAGTAGGTGTTGTGGAAGACCTGCTCCCAGGCCTGACGTGAGGTGCGGCGCTCGGCCGTCTCGGCCACCTCGGGGCGAGGAACCTCCTGGACCCGGTGTGCGGGAAGGACACCGGCGGGGCAGAGCGGGGTCACGCCGTGGTCGTCGAGACCGCTGTAGTCCATCGCGACTCCGAAGAAGCCGCCCGCACCGAATGTCTCGTAGCCGTCGTCGAGCTCGTCGAAGGCCCGGTGCATTGCCTCCTCGCGCTCATCGATGCAGAGCACCAGCTGTGCCTTGGGTCGCACCGTGCGGTCACGCCAACGGCCACGGTCGCGGTTGGCCGCGAGCGCGCCGAGGATCTCCTCGCGGTAGTGGCGTTCGAACGCGGCCAGCCAGACCGGACCGTGTGAGGGCTCCGGGAAGGCGTCGAGGACGGTCAGCAGACGGTCGCGGAGACTCGCGGAGAGGGACCGTACGTCCATGGCTGACCACCCCTGCAGCTGCGCGAGGCGGAACAACCGCCAGGCGTGGTCTTCTGCACGGAACTGACCCCCCGTGCCGCGGTTGTGCTCCTGGTGGGCCCAGGCCAGGTCGCCAAGGTGGGCCCAGGACTCCTGCGTTCGGCTCCCTGCCCCGAGCTCGCGCACGGAGCCCGCGAGGAAGGGAGGCACGGTGCCTGCGAGTGCTGCGGTCCGCAGCCACAGCTCGTGGGGGCGTCCGCGCAGGTGGGTGACGAGTTCTGCCGGCTCGAGGTCCCACGTGCGACGCGTCACGGCGGTGACCATGACCGTCTCGACGAAGAGGCGAACGGCGAGATACTGCGCGAGGTCGGTGGGCTGGGCCTGTTGCCGGGGGAACTGCGGATTGGAGCCGCGCCAGTTCATCATCCCCGCCCAGCCCGGCAGTGCGGCCAGGGCGCGGCCGCAGTAGCTGCCCCAATGCTCCTCCTCGACTCCCAGGCGGGTGAGCAGGAGGACGGTGGCGTCCGTGGGGTCGTCGGGCAGCGCGGCCGCCTCGTCGCGCCAGTCCGGGAGCCCTTCGAGATCCAGCGTCCGGTCGTGGTCGAGGGAGCGGCGCCATGCCTCATAGAAGCCGAGCGTGCGGTCCGGCATGCGCCAGGCCGCCTGGCCGAGATCGAGGAAGGCTGCACAGCGACGGATCAGGTAGCTGTTGACGCGTTCGACGATGTCCTCGCCGACCACGGCGTTCAGGAGGTCTGCGTGGGTACGGTCGCGGCCGATACGGTCGAGCTGGTCACCGGCGACCAGCTGAAGATGGGTGGCCAGCCGGTGCCGGGGATCGGCGGCTCTCACTGCATCGGCGAGAGTCTGAAGTGCGCTGTCGCTCGCCTCGCCGGACTGGTCTGCGAGGTCGTACAGGGCCTCAGCGGCCCTGCGCGACAGTCCGCCTGCATCGGTGTCGGCCAGCACGAACCAGGCGGCGTACGCCGCTTCGCGGAGCGCTGGCCGGGTGGCCGCGGCCGGGTCGCCGGCGGCGCGCTCACGCATCCTGTCAAGCACGGCGGTGGCGGCGTCGCGTACAGCCGAACGGAGCTCGCGACTCAGCGGTACAGGGGGGCCATCCCCGCTCCCCATGCCCTCGAACTGCTCGGCGACGTGCTCCTGCGCCATATGAGGGTCGCGATCGCGCAGGGTCACCGGGTCGGTCGGTCCGTGGGGATCGGTTAGGCCGAACGCGGCGAGGCAGGCCTGCCACAGGCCTCCGACGGCATAGCCCTCCAGGTCACCGGCGCAGTGCTCCTGGAGAGCGTCGAGCGTTCCTGGCACGTTGAAGTGGCGTCGAGCCAGTCCTCGCACGGTGTGGGCCTCGGCCTGCAGCCACAGCTGACGGGCACGCTCTGGATCACGGTCGGTGCCCGGCAGGTGGGCGCAGTGGGCGTCGACTGCCGCGAGGTATGCGTCCTGCCGCTCAGCTGGAATACCGAGGTCCTGCAGCAGACGCGCGACTGGAGCGATTTTCGACGCGGCGGGATCGGCCGCCAGGTTCGTCGTCACCTCGTCGCGCACCGCTGCGGGGGCGTCCACGCCCAGCACGTCGCAGAGCCAGTAGGCCAGCGTCCAGTCGGAGCCGATCCGGTGGATGCTCGCCGAGAGATCCGCGTTCGAGCGTTCGAGCAGCCGGGACCGGACGGCTTCACTGACATCGTCTCCCACGCGCCGGCGAGCATGGCCGCTCGTCATGGCCTCGCCCAGCACGGCAGGAGAAATCGCCGTGGCGCCGTACACGAGGTGCAGCCTGCGGATCTCTGCTGCGAAGGTGTCGCGACCGCCGACCGTGCCCAGCACCGCCGTGGCGCCGAGCTCGGGCCGCACCGCGAACACCGCGTCTAGGTCGGCGTCGGTGATGCGGCCCGCCTGATAGCGGGCGCGCCCGGTTTCGACGGGTTCGTAGGCGCGCCCACCGAGCAGCTGCTCGGCTTCTGCCACCGCGCGCTCGAAAGGCTTGTGCTGAAGACCGTGCAGGGTGTTGTGGTGGACGAAGGTCGTCATCGGGCCCTGGCTGGGCAGCAGGTGTCCCCAGTGCTCGAGCTCATGCGCGAGGTGTGCGCGCTGGGTCTCGTGCACCGCCGGCGCTGCTGCGGAGTGTTCCGGTTCCATCGGCCCGCGATCAGCTACTGACCGAGCTCATCGCGCGGACGGTCGCATCGAACAGGCTGAGAGCAAGGCTCGGAAAGATCCCCAGCACGACGGTGAGCACTGCGAGCGGCACTGCCGCCGTCAGTTCGCGGGCGTCGAGGTCTCGGATGCCCTGCCAGCGGGGGTCGGGCTCGCCGGTGAACATGGCGGTGATGACCCGCAGGGTGAACGTGGCGGTCACGAGGATGCCGAGGCTTGCGAACAGCACGAACAGGCCCCAGCGTTCGAAAGCACCGAGAAGGGTCTGGAACTCGCCGACGAACTGCGCCAGGCCGGGCATGCCCATCGACGCCAGGAGGCCGAGCATGATCAAGCTCGTGTACACCGGCACCTGAGTACGCAGGCCAGACAACTGGCCCAGTTCCATGGTCTGCGTGCGCTCGTAGATGATGCCGACGAGAAGGAACAACCCGCCCGTGATGATGCCGTGGGCCAGCATCATGAACATCGCCCCAGATACCCCGGTGACATTCAACGCCGCGATGCCGAGCAACACGAACCCCATGTGGCTGATCGACGAGAACGCGACAATCGCCTTGAGGTCGGTCTGTCGGAAGGCCAGGAAGGCGCCGTAGAGGATGTTGACCAGGGCCAGCACGAACAGTGCTGGCAAGAACGCCTGCAGACCCAGCGGCAAGGTGTCGGCGACGCGCAACAGGCCGTAGGCGCCGAGCTTGAGCAGGATGCCGGAGAGCATGATGCTCACCGGCGTCGGCGCCTGGACGTGCGCCAGCGGCAACCAGCCGTGCAGGGGGAACACGGGGATCTTGACAGCGAAGCCGACGAAGAACGCGAGGAACGGTGCGATCTGGAACCCACGCGTCCAGTCACCGCTGGCGGCCTCGAGGGCGGCCATGTCGAAGGTGTGCGGCTCGGCGGCGAGATACACCGCGAAGATGCCGAGGAGCATGAAGATCGAGCCGCCGAGGGTGTACATGAAGAACGTCAGGGTCGCCCGCTCCTTCTTCGGGCCTCCCCACATCCCGATCAGGAAGAACATCGGAACCAGGGCGATCTCCCAGAACACGTAGAACAGGAACCAGTCCCGCGAGACGAACACCCCGAGGACCGCGAACTCCAGCAGCAGCATCCAGGCGAAGTACGCCTTCGGACTACGGTCCACCTTCAACGACGCAATCAGCGCGACGACCGTGAGCACGGTCGTGAGGAGCACCAGCGGAAAGCTGAGCCCGTCGACGCCGAGCGTGTACGTCATGCCGAGCTCGGGAATCCAGGGAACCTGCTCTGTGAACTGCGGTTCGGACGAGGAGCGGTCGAAACGGAACAGAAGACTCCACGAGAGCACGAGGGAGCCAACGGCGGCAGCGAGGCCTACGCCCTTGAGCAGCCCCGGCTTGGTGCCGGGGAGCAGCAGGACCACAGCCACGCCCACCATGGGCAGCCATGTGATGGCAGTGAGAATGGGCACGTCGCTCCTGAGCGCTGGGACGAACTAGGACCGTGAGCGGGGCCCGGGGGCGGTCCTCGTTGCGAACTCGTGGTCGGTGTCGGCGGTCAGGTGCTCGTCACCTGTGCGGACCACCGTGCCCCCATCGGCGATGTAACCGAGCTCGAAGTCGCGAAGGCGTTCCAGGACCGTGGGGTCGATGTAGTGCACGCCGGAGAAGTCCAACGTCACCTTTCTCCCGGTCGGCAAGGAGTCGAGCCTGGAACGCAGCTGGATGAAGTTGTGGAAGCCCATGGCCTTGCGGAACTCGATCCGGATCTCGTCCTCCCGCTCGGTGAACGTGAAGTCCGGCTTGAAGAGGTTGCCGACCGCGGTGCCTTTCACGACGGCCCAGATCAGGCCAAGGACGATCCCTGTCGCCACTCCGATGAGCAGGTCGGTGAGCAACACGGTGAAGGCGGTGATGATCATCAGCACGAAGTCGACCTTGCCAACGTGCCAAGCGTGCCGGAAGTCGTTGGGATGGGCGAGCTTGAAGCCGATGACGAGCAGGATGCCGGCGAGCGCGGCCAAGGGGATGAGCTCGAGCAGAGCCGGTGCGGCGAGGACGAACCCCGCGAGGAAGACCCCGTGGAAGAAGTTGGACCACCGGGTGCGTGCGCCGTTGAGGATGTTGGCCTTGCTCCGGACGACCTCGGCGATCATCGGCAGGCCGCCGATCAGGCTGGACACTGCGTTGCCTGCGCCCTTGCCGATCAGCTCCTTGTCCATGTTGGAGCGCCGCTGCCAGGGGTCGAGCTTGTCGACGGCCTCGGCGGTGAGCAGGGACTCGAGGCTGGCGACGAACACGTACAGCACGATCCACTTGATGGCGGGACCAGACAGGATCCCCGAGAAGTCGGGCAGGGTGAAGCCGGCGAGGAGACCGCCCTCGCCGAGGTCCAGTCGGGGACCGGCGCCGTTGACCAGCGCTATCGCGGTACCCACGACGACGGCGGCCAGTGGGGCAGGCACGATCTTCGCGACGCTGCCCAGCATGGGCCACACCACCATGACCAGGACCGCCGCCAGGCCGACGAGTGCGGTCTCGGGCACGAGGTTCGCGAAGCTGGGTGGGATCGCTGTGAGGATGTGGAAGCCGTGCTCGCGGGGGTTCTGGAGGCCGAGCACCACGTGGATCTGACCGGCCATGATGATCAGACCGATGCCTGCCAGCATCCCGTGAATGACCGCCAGGGCGAAGAACCCGGTGAGCTTGCCTGCCTTGGCGAAGCCCAGCACGATCTGGATGCCACCGGCAACCACGCCGACCGCCAGGGCTCCGGCGAAGCCGAGCTCGGTGACGGCTCCCAGGACGATGACGATCATGCCGGCGGCAGGGCCGTTGATCGTGACGTAGGAGCCCGACAGCAGGTTGGCGAGGGTGCCAGCCACGATGCCCGAGATGATGCCGGCGATCGGCGGCGCCCCGGAGGCGAGCGCGATGCCGAGGCACAGCGGCAGCGCGATGAGGAAGATGATGAAGCCCGACACGATGTCGGTCTTCCAGTTCTCGGCGAGCCCCGGTAGCCAGTCCTTGGGTGGAACGGGTCGGCCTGGTTGCGAGGTTGGTGTCGAATTGGGTGCGGTCGCGTCGTCAGCCGTCATCGCTGCCCTCTTCCGTAGCTGCTGCGCTGGCGAATGTCCGTGTGGTCATCCGCCGTGCCACGGTTATAGTAGTCT
>Ga0136627_1001114_pt1 | contig 10507 bp, 8 predicted proteins | sample AntDrymUQ4892206_2_FD_104652 | JGI IMG/M metagenome (GOLD analysis project Ga0136627, IMG submission 104652) | Polar desert sand microbial communities from Dry Valleys, Antarctica - metaG UQ489 (22.06) | ecosystem: Environmental > Terrestrial > Soil > Desert | place: Antarctica: Dry Valley... | reverse complement strand
CTCTTCCACCGTGTCGATGCGGGGCACCATGATGCCCTCGGCGCCCAGGTCCAGGGCACGACCGACGCGCAACCGCGTGCCCTGCTCGACACGCACGATGGCCGCCGTACCGGTGCCGGCGATAGCCTGAAGCATGGCCAGAAGGTCGCCGTCCCCGCCCGCACCGTGCTCAAGGTCGACCAGCAGCCAGTCGAGACCCGCTCTACCGCACACCTCCGCCACGGCCGGTGATCCGAGGTTGAGGAAGGTGCCGATGAGCGTCTCTCCGGCGAGCACGCGCTGGCGCAAGGGACGAGCGACGGACATGCAAGACCTCCGAGTGGCCGACACGTCGGCCGGGGGCGTGGTGCGTTTGACGGAAGGGAGCGCGTAGCCCAGAATCGCTGGCTCGTGGGCCGCTAGCTCAATGGTAGAGCAGCTGACTCTTAATCAGCTGGTTGAAGGTTCGAGTCCTTCGCGGCTCACCACGTCCCGGACCCTTACCGTCGCTTCCGCGCGTCCCCGGGACGTAGCCCGCCCCATCGGCGCGGACGATAGGGTCGGGGACTTGAAAAGGGGAGGGGAGCCTCGTACCCAGAATACGAGGCTCCGCACCTCCCTTGCGGCGTCGCCTTCTCGTATGGATCACGAGGGGACCGCCGTCGCCCGAAGACTACCACACGGTGTAAACAAATGCTAGACCCAGGGGGGTCAGTCCAGCGGCAGGCGGTTCAGAAGTACCAGCAACGGTCGGGTCACGGGCGCCGGTGTTTCGGTGACCGGCAGCCGTAGCCAGTCGTCGCCCCCCGCGCCGGGGTGATACGCGCCCGCGAAGCGCCTGGCGGATAAAGCGGAGAGCCCCATCGAGGCGACCGCTGCTGCGAGCGTGACGCCCTCGCCACGCAATCCTCTGGTGGCCACGCAGAGCCGCCCATCACGCAGAACGTTCCCCAGGCGCTCGTGCCGATGGCGGAATGGCTGCGCCATCAACGATCGCCCCTCCACCCACAACAAGTCGGACGCTACGAACGCCGCCTCACCACCAGTCGCGGTCGGATCCGCCAAGCGCCGACGGAGCAGCTCACCATCAGGTCTGCCCTCCCCATCGAGGACCAGCAGCGTCCCGTCCAGCACGACGCCGTCGGCCCCGAGCTGGGTGCCGATGACCTCTAGTTCCGGAAAGGTCGAGAGCGGATCGGCCAGGTGGTCCGTTTGCAGGCGAAGGCGTCCGCCCTCAGCGAAGGCGAAGGTGCGCGTCCCGGGCCACCAAGGCTCGAAGAAGTAGTCCTCGTCGTCGAAGGGAGCCTCGCCGACGGTGGCGGTCATGGGCGCCATCCGCTCCGGCAGTCGTGCGGATGGGTGGACCCCGCCGTCCAGTACCAGCCGGAGCTGCTCGGGCGGGTCCGCCGGTCCGTCTCGTTCCTTGCGCGTCATCGTTCAGAGTGGCGCCGGCCGTCCGACGCCCTGCGACTCAAGCCGACTTGCGCTTGCGTTCCGTTCGGGGCTCGGACTTGCCGGCCGCCGACTTGGCGGCAGCCGTCTTCGCTGCCGCGGACTTGGCAGCCGTCTTTGCCGCGGGCTTGGCGGCTCGACTCTTGCGGACCTCTGCCACGGAGGTTGGTTCCTTGGCTGCGGCGGAACGGGCGCGGCGCGCGGGCGCCTTCGCGGCTGGCTTCTCCTCGGCGCTGTCGGCTGCTGCAGCATCGGTGCTGCGACCCTGTCGTGCGGCTGCCACGCTGGCTTCCAGGACGGCCATCAGGTCGGTCAGCTTGCTGGTCTCCACCACCGGCTGCGGCCGCTCCACGGGCTGACCATCGATCTTGGCCTCGATGACGCCCATCAGCGCCTCGCGGTACTCGTCGTGATAGCGGGACGCATCGAAGTCGCCCTTCATGGCCTGCACCAGTTGCTGGGCCATGGTCAGCTCCGCCGGCTTGAAGTCGAACTCCTCCTCGGGCAGCTCCAGCTCTCCGGGATCGCGCACCTCATCCGGCCAGTAGAGCGTGGAGAGGAGCATGGTCTTGGAGTAGGGGTCCAGCGAGGCCAGCAGCTCACGATCCTTGAGCACGATCTTGCAGATGGCCTGGAGGTTCGACTCGCGCAGCACGGACTTCAACAGGTAGAAGGCCTTGCGGCCGACCGCTTCGGGCTCCAGGTAGTAGGCCTGCTTCACGAAGGTGGTCGAGAACTCCTCCCGATCGGCCTCTACGAACTGTTCTATCTCGATGGCGCGCACGGTCTTGAGCGGCACCGACTCGAGATCGCCCTCCTCGATGACCACGTACTGCCCTTTGGACCACTCGAAGCCGCGCACGGTGTCGGAGCGCGAGATCTCGCCGTGCTCCGGGCAATGCGTCTTCATCTGGATACGGTTGAGGCACTCCTTGTGCAGCAGGTTGAAGGAGAGCCCGCCGCGCGGCTCAGTGGCCAGGTACAGCTTCACGGGGATGGTCACAAGACCGAACTGGATGGCCCCCCGCCACATACTCCTGGCCACGTTTTCGCCCTCCTGTCTACCGCAGCCAGACGAGGCATGGCTGTCGGTCCATGACCGGAGTCTACCCTTCGCTTCCCTGGCTGTTCAGCACCAAGGTGATGATCCGGCGGCCGTTGCCGAGATCGGCCACGAAGGTCCGTTCGCCGCTGTCGGCGCTGCCCGAGACGAGGTCGCCCCAGCCATCGGCGGCGGGCGCTCGCTCCGTGGATCGTGCCGCGGGCAGCTGGGAGACCGTGGTGGTCTTGTCCGCTTTGGCGTACATCGCCTTCAGGTCCCGGTAGTCCCGGCGGTTGGGAGTCTGGTTCGACTTGGGGCGATTCGTGTAGTCCAGGCACGTACCCAGATTCGCATTGTCGAAGTCCTCGTCCTGGTGGTCGAGGCCCAGCGCGTGCCCCACCTCATGGCACATCACATAGTTGCGCCAGGCCTTCGTGTCGTACTTGGGCGTCTGGAAGTAGGTGTCGTTGATCTTGATGGTCACCTGCGCGATCTGGTCTCCGTGGGCCCAGATGGTGGTCAGGCCGAGCCAGCCCGTGTCACCGTAGGTCGCATTGCAGACCTCCACGCGATCCGTCGTCGGGTCGCAGTTGCGCCGTCGAGTGGCGCCCGCCACGACCTTGGTATCGAGGACGGTCGAGACGCTCCACTCGGACGATGCGGAGCGCAGATGGGCATCCCACCCGCTCGTGACGTTGTCGCCCAGCGCGATCGTGAACGGGTTGGTCGGGCGCGCCCAGTGGTACGAGCCCCATTGATCGGCAGCTGCTGCGCCAGGGAGTCCTGCCAGGGCGCAGAGTGCGAGGCCGAGCATCAGTAGGGGACGGCGAATGTGGTGTGACATCTGTTCCCTTCGAAGCGGAGATGCACGGTGGAGTGCATGTAGGTCAAAGTACCGGCGGCCCTAGTACCTTTGGTTGCTTCGAGTGTTGCTCCGTTGTTCGGCGGCACCGACCCTCGGAGACGTGGTGTGCCGCCGCAACGGGGAGGGAGCGGCTGCGAGATGCACGCTCCGGCGATGTCGCTATGCTCGCCCTCAGTCGTGAGGCGTCTGATGCTGGCCGTGTACGTGTTCGGAGCGGTGCTCGTGGGGTGTTCCGGGGGCACCGTCTCGGAGCCGCCCGGTGAGGGCTCCTCGACCGGGTCGACGGCGCTACCCGCTGCGCCCGCTGCGAGTCCCATGCGGGCACCCACGGCACGCACCTCGCCCCGTTCGTTCCGTTACGTCGCGTTGGGCGACTCGTACACCATCGGGACCGCCATCAAAGCGCGCAACCGCTGGCCCAATCAGCTGGTGCGGGCGCTCCTGCCGGACGTGGCGCTGGAGCTGGCGGCGAACCTCGGCGTCAACGGCAGGACCTCGGCCCAGCTCATCGAGGAGCAGCTGCCCCGGCTGGACAGCCTCGAGGCCGACTTCGTGACCGTCTTGATCGGCGTGAACGATGTATTCCAGGGCGGCGACGCCGACACGTATCAGGCCAACGTCCGCACCATCCTGGACGACCTTCTGGAGCGGCTGCCGGCCAAGCGCATCCTCGTCATCTCGACGCCCGACTACACGCTCACGCCGGAAGGGGCCAAGGACGGTCATGCCGCGTCGAAGAGCGCCGAGATCGCGCACTTCAACCAGATCCTCCACGAGGAGGCGCGGGCCCGGGGCGTTGGCTGGGTGGACATCAGTGACGTGGCTGATCGCGTGCCGGACGATCCGACACTGGTCGCTCATGACGGCCTGCACCCCAGCGGCAAACAGTACTCGGGCTGGGTGGAGCTGATCGCGCCGGTCGCTCGCGAGCTGCTCACTCAGGACGAGTGATCAGCGCAGCCAGTAGCGGCGCCCGAGCGGCAGCTCGGTGGCCGGCGGCACAGCAAGGAGCTTGCCCTCGAGCGTGACGCTGCCATCGCCGAGGTCCACTTCGACTGGTGCCGTGGCTCGATTCAGCAGCAGGTGCGCGCGGGTCAGGCCGCGGGTCCCGCCGACGGCGATGAGCCTGCGGCGCGTGCCCAGCCGGCGCCCCAGGTCGGAGGACGCGGCCCCAGACACGAAGGTCACGGCCACCGAGGCGGGGGCCAGGCCGAGAGCGCCCCAATGGCCCCGCGAGCGGGTCGGTTGCGCGCCTTCCACCGTGGCGTTGCCATCACCCAGCGAGCCCCAGGCCGGGTATCCCGACTTCAGCACCAGCTCCGGTCTCACCCCGAACCAGCCGGGGCGCCAGAGCACGATGTCGGCAAGGCGGCCGGGACGGAGCGAGCCGACGTGCTCAGCGATGCCATGGGTGATGGCGGGTTCCGCGGTGACCTTGGCGAGGTAGCGCAGGACGCGCGCCGCGTCGTCTTCGCCATCGTCCGGCAGGCCCGTCAAACCCGCCGCCGCCTCGCTTCGGCGCCACGCCTTCATCACGTGGGCCAGCTGCACCGTGCGGCGAAGCGTCTCGCCGATGCGTCCCATGCCCTGCGAGTCGCTGTTGATGATGCTGATGGCGCCCAGCTCGTGGAGCGGCCCTTCGGCGGCCATGGTGGCCGGATGGATCCGCTCGGCCATCAGCGCCAGGTCGGCAGGCACGTCCCAGCGACCGCCGTGGTTGAGCATGATCATGGGTAGGTGCTCGGCGGCCGCGGACGGCCCGAACGGGATGGTCGGCGTGGTCGAGGAGCAGATGATGTTCGCCTCGCGCACAAGGCCGATGAGGTCCGGCACGTGTCCACCGCCGGCACCCTCCACGTGGTACGCGTGTACGGTCCGTCCACCGATGGCGGCGATGGTGTCCTCCAGCTCCGCGCTTTCGTGCAAGCCGTCCGTATGGAGTGACACAGACACGTCATGGCTGGCCGCGAACGTCAGGGTCGCGTCGATGAGTTCCGGGTCTGCCCCGTAGTCCTCGTGGATCTTGAAGCCGCAGGCGCCCGCCTCCAGCAGTGGCAAGAGGGCCGCGTCGCCGCCCGCCCGAGCATTGACCTGGAGGCCCACGTTGAGCGGCCACGCCTCGAGCGACCCGAGGGTGCGCAGCATGGAGGCCGGTGGCTCTTCGAAGCCGGCCGTGACGAGCGTCGTGACACCTGTCGAGAGGGCCGCGGGCAGCAGTCCCGGATGGATCAGGTGTACGTGCGAATCGACGATGCCCGGCGTAGCGATGAGGCCGTAGGCGATGACCGGTTCCGTGTGGGGCCCGATGGGCAGCTCGATGCCGTCACTGATGTCCGGGTTGCCGGCACGACCGACACCTACGATGCGCCCATCCTTGATGCCGATGTCCGCTTTCAAGCAGCCGATGGCGGGATCGAGCACCACCGCACCCAACACCACGGTGTCGAGATCGCTGGCGCCATCGTGATGGTCTCGCTGGGCCATCCCGCGACGCATGGTCCGTGCGTAGCCCCACATGGGCTGGTCGCCGGGCGCCTGACGGTCCTCCGTGACGCGCACCCATAGATCGCTGTCCGCCAGGCGGATGCGGTCACCGGCCGTCGGGCCATAGGCGGCCAGGAAGTCCTGGCGGGAGCGACTCACGACGGTTCTCTCATGCCGCCCTCTTCGCCAGCCGAACCGCCTGCTCCGCCGTAGGCCACCAGGACGACGTCGCGTTCCTCACCCGGTGACCACCGTAGCGACTCCCCAGCGGGAAGGTCCAGCCGATGGCCACGCGCCGCCTCGCGGTCGAACTCCAGCCGCGCGTTGACACGGTGGAAGGGAAAATGCGAAGAGACCCGGACGATGCGCCGCGACGTGTTCCTGACCCGCAGGCGACGCGCGCTCCGCTCGTCACGGAGAACGGGGGGACCCTCGCCCGGGATGATCTCGCCCGGCACCATCTGGCCCGGTGCCGATCGCCCCAGCGGATGGAGCAGGACGACGAGCCGGGTGCCCTCGTCCATGAGCACTTCCAGCCGGACCTCGTCGACCAGCGCCGGGACGCCTTCCAGGCACTCTCTGGCCGTCACGGCACCACGTCCCGCTTCCTCGATCTGATCGTAGGCAGCGCCGGCGCGGGCACTCTCCAACATGGCGTCGCAGATGAGCGCCACCGCCTCCGGTGCGTTGAGAAGCATGCCGGCGGCACGATGGCGGCGGGCCAGCTCGGCGGCGGTGAAGATGATCAGCCGCTCTTCTTCCAGCTGGGTCAGTCGCATGAGCGCCATCGTAGCCACCTGGCTCGGCTTCGTAGTGCCATATCACGGCCGGTTGAGATGCACCTGCAAGCCGCTCGCGCGTCGGTCCGGAACGGCCGGAGCGGGTCCGGGAGCAGGCTGATCGCTGACACTTCCAACAGGAGAACCCAAATGGCCATCGACCTTCTGGGCGGCATCCGCCGTCGTGCTTCTTCCGCCGACATGCCCGAGCGGCGAGACTTCTCGCTTCCGGACATCGACCTCCACGATCTGCCCAAGCCTGACCTGGCGGCTGCCGGACGAGCCGTGAGCGAGGGCGTCGGGGCTCTGGGCAAGCGTATCGACGAGATCGGGCGCGACATGCGTCAGGTCCGCGTCGTGAAGGGGCCCGAGCCCCGCGTCGCGCCCGCCGTGGGCGCCGCCCTCTTGGGCGGCCTCGGCGTCGGGATGGGCCTTATGTACTTCATGGACCCGCGCGTCGGCCAGCAGCGTCGCGAGCGCCTGATAAGTCGCATCCAGGGCCTCTTCGGTCAGGTCAAGCAAACGGTCAACGACAAGCGGGGCGCGACGGGCAGCGAATGGGACGACATCGGGACGGGCGAGAGCGCAGGCTCTTTCGGATCAGGCGCGGGCCTGACGACCGACCCCTTGAGCACCGACCCCTTGAGCACCGACCCCTTGAGCACCGACCCGCTGGCTGATCCGTTCGCGGCAAGCCCCGCGACCTCGTCTCTCGACGCGCCCGAGTTGGCCGAGTCTCGCGTCTAGGACCTCGCTAGGCACGAGGCACGTGCTAAGCTGACACCCGACTTGCACCGGTCCTGAGAGGCCGGGCTCACGGTCCGAGAGACCGGGCAAGGAGGACGTTCGATCGTACCTTTCAGCGACCACCGACCCACGCCGGGCGGTGGTCGTTCCATGTGCGACTCTGCCGTTCACCCTCGGATCGGGTCCTCCGGGGCCGCGCTGCTGGCGCTGGAGGACGGCACCGTCTTCCGTGGCCAAGCGTTCGGGGCAGCGCTGGCCGGCGGCGGCGACCTTGTCGTGAACACCAGCCCGAGCGGTTATCAGGAGGTCTGCACGGACCCCTCGTATGCCGGTCAGCTCGTGGTGATGACCCATCCGCTCATCGGCAACCACGGCCGAACGGTGGCTGACGACCAGTCATCGCGGCCGTGGCTTCGTGGCCTCATCGTGGCCAACGCTACGGCCGCCGTCACCGACGATGCTCGTCAGCTGGTCCATCTTCTCCGCGATCGGGGCGTGCCGGCCATCGCCGGCCTGGATACGCGGGCCCTCGCGCGCCACCTGCGCGCCACGGGGTCGCAGCGAGCGGTCATCACGGCCCCCAACGACAGCGACCCTGAAGCGGCAGCGGCCGCTGCGCGGGACCAGCAACGCTGGGAGGATCAGGACTTCGTGGCGCAGGTCTCCACGGAGGCTCCGCACGACGTCGGCGCGGGTGGATCCGTCGTTGCCGTAGTCGACTACGGACTGAAACGTGGCATCGTGCGGGCTTTGGTGCAGCGCGGCGTGCGCGTCCGCGTGCTGCCGCACAACGTGGGCGTGGCCGAGGCGCTGGCACACGACGTGGCCGGGCTGGTGCTCTCGCCGGGCCCAGGCGATCCGGCTCGTCTGACCGGGCCAGCGGGCCTGGCAAGGGCGGCCATCGCGGACGGCCGGCCGCTGCTGGGCGTCTGCCTGGGGCATCAGATCATCGGTCGGGCAGCCGGCGCGGAGACGCGCCGGCTGCGCTACGGTCATCACGGCGCGAACCATCCCGTGCGGGATCTGACCAGCGGGCGCGTCCAGGTGACGGCGCAAAACCACGAGGTCGAGGTGGTCGGGGAGAGCCTCCCCGCCTCGTCCGGGTTCCTGGTCAGCCAGCGCAACCTGAACGACGGGTCCGTGGAAGGGCTGCGACATCGCACCTTGCCCATCGAGACGGTGCAGTACCACCCCGAAGGCTCGCCGGGTCCTCATGATGCGATGGAGGTCTTCGACCGCTTCGTGGAGCGGCTCAGCGCGTGACGCTCGACGTGATGGCGCCCGTGAAGCGCCGCATCGTGGGAGCGGATCCGCCGGCAGCGAGGGGGGGACCGCCGCGCAGCGTGCTCATCATCGGCTCGGGGCCGGTCATCATCGGGCAGGCCGCCGAGTTCGATTATGCGGGCACGCAGGCCTGTCGGGCGCTGCGCGACGAGGGCGTTCGGACCATCCTGCTGAACTCCAACCCGGCCACGATCATGACCGACCCCGGCGTGGCCGACGTCATCTACCTGGAGCCGCTCACGGTCGAGGTCGTGGAGCACATCCTGGAGCTCGAACGGCCGGACGGGTTGCTCTGTGGGCTGGGCGGCCAGACCGCGTTGAACCTCGCTGTCCAGCTGTCCCGCGCGGGCGTCCTGGAGCGGCACCGGGTCCGGCTGCTGGGCACGCCGCTGGAGGCCATCGAGATGGCCGAGGATCGCCAGCGCTTCCGCGCCCTTCTGGACCGGATCGGCGAGCCGTATGCCCCGTCGGACATCGTGGAGGGCACCACGCCCGCGGAGCGGCAAGCAGCGGCGGACCGTGCTCTCGCCGTCATCGGCCTGCCGGCTGTCATCCGGCCGGCTTTCACGATGGGCGGGTCGGGCGGCGGCATCGTGATCACAGACGCGAAATACCGCGAGCGCGTCCGAGCCGGCCTCCGCGCAAGCCCCATCGGCCAGGTCATGGTCGAGCGCTATCTTTCGGGCTGGCAGGAGATCGAGTACGAGGTCATGCGCGACGCGGACGACACGTGCATCGCGGTCTGCTCCATGGAGAACGTGGACCCGCTGGGCGTCCACACGGGCGACTCGATCGTGGTGGCGCCGGTGCAGACGCTCTCCGACCCGGTGCACCAGCGGTTGCGTTCGGCGGCGCTGAAGATCATCCGGGCGCTTGGTGTGGAGGGCGGCTGCAACGTCCAGTTCGCGCTCTCCCCGGACGGGTCCGAGCACGCCGTCATCGAGGTCAACCCGCGCGTCTCGCGCTCATCCGCGCTGGCCTCCAAGGCGACCGGCTATCCCATCGCGAGGGTCGCGGCGCAGATCGCCGTGGGGCGGCGGCTGGGGGAGATCCCCAACGCCATCACCGGCACGACCGTAGCGGCCTTCGAGCCGGCGCTGGACTACGTGGTGGTGAAGCTGCCGCGCTTCCCGTTCGACCGATTCCCGGGCGCCGACCGGGCACTTGGCACGCAGATGAAGGCGACCGGCGAGGTGATGGCCATCGACCGGACCTTCGGGGCGGCGCTCAACAAGGCGCTGCGCGGGCTAGAGCAGTCAGGAGCGGGGTTCCTGGCGGAGGATCCGCTCTGGGTGGCGGAGGCAGACGAGCTCGCAGCGTCCGTGGGCGACGGGCGGTCCGGTGATGATGCGGCGCGGCTCGCCCAGTTCCTTGCACCGTCCGACTCGCGGCTCTGGCGGATCCTGGCGCTCCTTCGACGGGGCATGCCGGAGGCCGACATCGTGGCCGCCACCGGAATCACGCCGTGGTTCGTGGCGGAGATGGGGCGACTCGTGATGATGGAAGGGTGGCTGCGGGCGGCCGGCGCCGATCTGCCCGACGACCTCCTGACGGCCGCCAAGCGAGCTGCCTTCGGCGACCGGGACATCGCGCGGATCATCGGCGTGACCGTGGAAGAGATCGCGCGCCGTCGCGCAGCGATCCGCCTAAGACCCGGCTACTCCATGGTGGACACCTGCGCGGCGGAGTTCGCCGCGGAGACGCCCTACTTCTATTCCACATATGCGGCGTCTGATTCGCCGCCCGAGGCGAGACCGGTAGAGCGGCCGGCGGCGCTGGTCATCGGTTCCGGACCGGTGCGAATCGGGCAGGGCATCGAGTTCGACTACTGCGCCGTTCAGGCTGCCGACGCGCTGCGCCGCCTCGGCATCGCGG
>Ga0136627_1001113_pt1 | contig 10512 bp, 9 predicted proteins | sample AntDrymUQ4892206_2_FD_104652 | JGI IMG/M metagenome (GOLD analysis project Ga0136627, IMG submission 104652) | Polar desert sand microbial communities from Dry Valleys, Antarctica - metaG UQ489 (22.06) | ecosystem: Environmental > Terrestrial > Soil > Desert | place: Antarctica: Dry Valley... | reverse complement strand
TTTCACGAAGACCGCCGCCGCTGCGCCGCTGGGCGCGATGGCGCTGGGGATGCCCGCCGCGGGATCGCTGGGGTATGGGGTCCTGAACGCCGCTGCCCAGGAGCAGATGCTGGAGCAGGTGGTGGTGGCGCTTGGTTCCGACCCGCTCTCCATGATACCGAACACAATCGTGGATTGGACGACCGATATTCAGCTAGCCCACATGTACGATCGGACACTCCTCCGCGACCCGGCCCAGGACTACGAGGTCGCAGCGTGGCTATGCGAGCTCACCAACATAGATGACCTCAACTGGGAGTTGTCGCTGGTCAGTCCAGACATCACCTTCCACAGCGGCAACCCGTTGACCGCCACCGACTTCAAGACCGCGATCGACTGGGCGCTGGACCCCGCGAACGAAAGCCACTATCTCGAACGCTGGGAGCAGTTCGAGGAAGTCACCATCGTTGACGACACGACCTTCCGCATCACGACCACCGATCCGTTCCCGCTCATTGCAGAGCGACTGGCTGAGCTCTATCCGGTTGACACGGTGCTGATCGACGAAATCGGGTGGGAGGCATACGCCGAAGCCCCGAGTGGGACCGGGCCGTTCCGGTTCGTCGAGTGGGCTCGAGGCGAGTACCTCCGCGTCGAGCGCAACGAGGATTACTGGCACAACGACGTCAACGTCCAGGAAGTCGAGTTTCGGTTCATGCCGGAGTTCAGCTCGCGACTGGCGGCGCTGCTCGCGGACGAGCTCGATGTGGTCAAGGATGTCCCGGTTGACTCGATCCCGAATGTCGAGGAGAGCGACAACGCCCGCATCGCGGCGATCCCATCTTCTCGCGTGAATTACGTGGCTCTCGTGAACAATCGGGAAGACAGCGTCTTCAACGATATTCGCCTGCGCCAGGCGGTCAACTACGGTGTCGATGTCGACGGCATCATTGCCGGCATCTTCCAGGGGCAGGCAACGCGCATGGCGGGAGCGCTTTCGGCGCTGAATCCAGAGGTAAACGCGGAGATCGAGCCTTACCCGTACGATCCGGAACGGGCACGAGAGCTGATCGCGGAGGCGGGATACGAGCCGGGCGAATTGACGGTGACGATGGACGCGCCGCAGGGACGCTACCCGATGGACACCGACGCCGCGCTGGCGATCGCCGCGTCATTGGGTGAAGTCGGCATCAACGTCGAAGTTCTCTACAACGAGTGGGGCACGCACCTGGAGAAAATCGTGGGCCGGAACACCGGTGACATGTTCTACCTCGGTTGGGGCCCGGCGCTCGAAGCGTACGGAACCCTGGCGTTTCTCTTCGTCGGCGATTCGACGTACAGCGGCTACACCAACCCGGAAGTCGAGGAGTTGATCGCGGAGGCGACCGTCCTCGTTGACGCCGAGGCGAGGCAGGAGATCTGGGACCAGGTCCAGCAGATGGTGTATGACGATGCCGGCTGGCTGTACCTCTGGCAGCAGCATGACATCTACGGTGTCTCGGACGAAGTGGCCTGGGAGCCGCGACCAGACGAGTTCATGTGGATGGGGAGCGCGGAGCCGAGCGTCTAGATTCTTCGGCATTCACGTTGCATTTGCCCAAACGCCGCGGATCGGGCCGCGGGGCGATAGCCTGACGAACGGACCGACACCAGTTCGGACCCTGCGTTTCTGCGTCGGAGTTACACATGCGAGGGTACCTGCTCGGTCGCCTTGTCTCGGGCATCATCGTCATTTTTCTCGCCCTGACGGCCGTGTTCTTCATGGTGCGGGCGTCGGGCGATCCGGTGCTGCTGTTTGCGCCGCTGGACACGTCGCGGGAGGGAATCGAAGCGATTCGCGAGCGGATGGGGTTCAACGATCCGCTCGTGGTGCAGTATGCCCGCTTCATCGGCGACGCGGTCCAGGGTGACTTCGGCGATTCGACGCGGGAGCGCCGTCCCGCGATGGAGATCGTTCTTGAGCGGCTGCCAGCGACGTTGCAACTCGGCGGCGTTGCGTTGCTGATTTCGCTCACGGTCGGCATCCCGCTCGGCATCCTCTCGGCCACGCGGCACGGCTCTGGGTGGGACAAGCTCGCACGGGTGATATCCGTTGCGGGTCAGGCGGTGCCGGGTTTCTGGCTGGGCCTCCTGCTGATCCTCTTCTTCTCGGTTCGATTGGGTTGGCTGCCGACGAGCGGTCGGGGCGGCGTCGACCACATCATCCTGCCCGCCGTGACGCTCGCCGCCTTGAGCACAGCGCGGTACGCGCGATTGACCAGATCGACAATGCTGGACGTGCTCGGGCAGGATTACATCAGGACCGCCAAGGCCAAGGGGCTTGGTGACCGAATCATCTTGTGGCGGCACGCACTGAAGAACGCGAGCGTGTCGCTGATCACGCTGACCGGCCTGGAGATCGGTCGGCTGATCGAGGGTGCCGTCGTGGTCGAGCAGGTCTTTGCCTGGCCCGGCATGGGGAGGGTGACGGTCCAGGCGCTACTCAACCGTGACTTCGCCGTCGTGATGGCGGCCGTCGTGCTGTTCGCGGCGATGTACACCATCGCCAACCTGCTTGCCGACATCGCCTATGGCTGGGCCAACCCGCAGGTGAGGTTGTGATGCGCACCGCGACCCTCTCCTCCGCCTCCGGCGATCGCGAGTTCACGAGGCAAATCAACAGGCAAAATCGGCTGCTGCGCTCGCTCCGCAAGGACTGGTGGGCGATGGGATCGCTCACCTTTCTGGTGATCGTCACGCTGGTGGCGATTTTCTCGACCTGGATTGTCCCGGACAATATCAACAGTCCCAACTTCGCCGATCGGCTGGTGCCGCCGCTGACCGACGGCTACATCGCCGGGACCGATCAGCTGGGGCGGGATGTCTGGGGCCGGATGCTGCTCGGAGCCAGAATCTCTCTCACCGTCGGGTTCGTGACGGTGATTTGCGCTGCGTTAATCGGCGTCCCGATCGGGATGCTGGCCGGCTACTTCGGCGGGTGGCTGGATGTCATCCTGATGCGACTGGTCGATGTCCAACTGTCGTTCCCGTTCATCCTGCTGGCGCTGACGATCAACGCGATCCTCGGCCTGGGCCTCAGGAACATTATCATCACGTTGGTGATCGCGGGCTGGATCGAGTACGCCCGCGTGGCGCGGGGTGAGACGTTGGTTGTCCGCGAGAAGGAGTTCGTGCAGGCGGCGCACCTGACCGGGTGCGGGAGCCCGCGCATCTTCGTCCGGCACATTCTGCCGAACATCATCACGCCGCTGATCGTGATCGGGACGTTGCAGGTCGCACGGTTCATCATCGCCGAAGCGAGCATCAGCTTCCTCGGTTTCGGCGTGCAGCCTCCCACAGCGGCGTGGGGGAGCATGGTGAGTGAGGGGCTGGACTACATCTTCTCGGCGTGGTGGCTTATCACGCTGCCGGGGCTGGCGCTGGCGTTCGTCGCGCTGGCGGTTAACATCACCGGCGACTGGTTGAGAGATACGCTGGATCCGCGCATCAATGCGTAGGGGTTGACCAGCATGTCGATTGCAGACAAGGTCGGGAGGACACAACTTCCTCCCCAACGAGGGAAGGGAAACCAAGGTGGCATTTGTTCCGCAGAAGGTGTTCGCAGATCGTTCGAAGGTCATTCGGGAGTGGCTTGGTGAGCATGATTACCGTGCGTTGATCATCACCACGCCCGACCACTTCTACATGGTGTCCGGCTTTCACCTCGACGTGGCGCCGTGGGAGCGACCGGTCGCGGCGGTGATCCCGGTCGAGGGCGAGCCGTTCCTGGTGATGAACGAGCTGTCGACCAATCACCTGAAGTTCGCCGAGGACCGCAAGTCGCTGTTCATCACGGACTACACGATCTACGCCGAGCATCCAAGCTCCGTCAATCGGAACTGGACCCGTGACCAGTGGGGCGATCTCCTGGCGATGAGACTGGCGGAGCGAGGCATCACCACGGGGAAGCTCGCGGTCGAAGGCGGCGGACCAACCGCGCTCCGGCTCGCCGCGCCGAAGCTCGCATTCGAGGATGTGACCAGCTACCTGATCAGCCTGCGGGAAGTGAAGTATCCAGAAGAACTCGACATCCTGCGGGACTGCGCCCAGCTCACCGATTATGCCCAGGATCGGTATATGGAGTTGTTGAAGCCCGGCATGAACGTGACGGCGTTCGACTTCGAGATCAGCAAGCTGACCCACGAAGAAGGCGCGCGTCGGTTCCCGGACGACCGGCTTGAAGTCCGTATTCGCTCGTCAAGTGGCGCCTATTCCGCGGCGCCGCACGGGTCCGGGGCATTCTGCGCTGAGAAATTCGAAAAGGGTCAGGGTGTCGTCAACATCATCGTCCTACGCCTGAGCGGGCTGGTAGTCGAGAACGAGCGAACGCTGTTCGTGGGAGAGCCGAAGAGCGACGTGCAGCGGCGAGCGTTCCAGGCCGCGACCGAGTCGTGCGAGGCTGCCGCCGCCCAGATGGTTGCCGGGAACCCGGTTTCCAGCGCGGACGCCGCCGCGCAGCAGGTGATCGAGGCGGCGGGGTTTGGCGAGAACATCAACCACCGTACGGGTCACGGCATTGGCATCGCCAGCCACGAGTTCCCGGACGATATGCCGTTCCTGCATCGCCCGTTCAAGGAGCGCGAGGTGTATTCTTCCGAGCCTGGCATCTACATTCACGGCGTTGGCGGGTTCAGGCACGACGATACCGTGTTCGTCGGCAAGAAGTCGCCCGAGGTGGTGACGAAGCGGTCGAAGCGGCTCGAGGATCAGATCGTCCCGGTGTAGTGTCGTTCACCGTGTCGGTAAGGCAACGGCAAGACGGCCAATCTCGCTGAATGTGGACGCGTAGTGGCCGATCCTGTATCGGCCCGGTGTCACCGCTCTCCAGTCTTGGCGGACACGGGGTCTACCGCTCCGCGTTCCCAGCATTGGAACGTCATTTGAGCTACCGACACACGCTGTAGTCTCCAGGGAGATATCCATGGCACGGTATCAGGAACCCGGTTGGTTCGTATCTCGGGTGGCGAATGGCGCGGTGGCGTTCGTGATCGGCAGGCTTGGGAAGTCCCCGTCGGGGGCGCACCTGCTCGAGGTCCGGGGACGAACGAGCGGCAAGGTGCAGACCGTGCCGGTGAATCCGGTGACGGTCGGTGGCAACCGGTTCCTGGTCGCGCCGCGAGGCCAGACGCAATGGGTGCGGAACTTCCGGGTTGCCAGTGAAGGCGTGTTGCGGGTCGGCAAGGAGTCGGAGCGGATCGTCGGTCGCGAAGTCGAGGACGCCGACAAGCCGGAGGTGCTGCGGGCATACCTGGACCGCTGGTATGGGCAGGTGAAGGGCCAGTTCGACGTACCGAAGGGTGCATCGGTGGAGCAATTGGCGGAGATCGCCGCGAACCATCCTGTGTTTCACATCCATTCAAGGGAAATTGCCTGAAAAAGGGTATTGACGTACAGAGTTCTGTAGCATATGATCGCAGTCAGGCGATAACCGCTGAGGTTGTCGCGCCTGTTGTTCGATGCCATCGAGAGATGGCCCACACTCGGAGGGCGATAATGTCGCAGATCAACTGCTTCAACAATCTGTACATCATCGTCATCGCCCTGACCCCAGTGTCGCCAGATGGCGCCGCCGGTGCAGGGGTGGAGTGTGCCCATCGAACGGAGGATCTTCAGCATTAGGTAGCTGACAATCCATCGAACGAGACCACTCCCCTCCCGGCAACGGGTTTGAGGGGAGCTTTTTGTGTGCGGTTTTCGGGTGGCCCGGCTCACAAAACGCCGTGGGCAGGGTTGTGCAGACAGGAGGGAAGCTCATGTGGAATGCAGATCGAATCCTGCATTGAATGTGATGGTTTCAGGCTCGGGACGGCGGCAGCCAGTTCCTGGCGGATCAGAAAGGAACGAAACGCAATGATTCGGAATCCGTATCAGGTCACGCAGCAATACATCGTCTTTCAGTCAGGCCGAGAACACAGGCCACCAGATATCGCATGAGCAGACATGCGCTGCTCGAGAAAGAGGCAGTCATGCAATCAATCATCCATCCGGAACTCGTCCGGATCATCCATGAGACAGAGATGCGCGAACGAATGGACCGCATCGTCCCGGAAAGCTACCGACGTTACCGCGAGCCGATCCATTCCATCAGGGTCATTCCGGCCCTTCGTGCCGCCACGAGCAGGGTTCTGATCGCGGCGGGAACCTGGATCGCCCCGGTGCCGCGCCATTCCGTTCTGTCGGAGAGGGCGATGGGGGTGGGAACGACCACAGGCGCGGCGGATTAACGCGGTGCGTTATGGTGAAATGGCGACCCTATGTCGATCCCTACGCACCCGAGAATGAGAGGAGAGCATCGTGAATGACATTGATCGGACCACTGGCATCCCCTGGTAAGTCAGGGCACACCAGAGTCGAGGCCCACCGTGGCGCCGATGCCGATATTAATAAAACAACACATCACTCGCGTAAATCGCTGGTTCCTGCTATCGTCGATGGAAGAACCGATCGGACGGAGCCGGCGAGATGCAGTCACCGGGAACAGGGGAAACGGAATGTCCGAAATGAGATCAGAGCTGGCCCTTGAGTTAAGGGACGTGAGCAAGGTCTTCAAGAAAAAGCGAAACGAATACGCGCACGCGCTCAAGCACGTTTCGTTCGAGATGGGGCGAGGCGAGTGCATCGGCATCCTGGGGCCGAACGGATCGGGCAAGAGCACGCTGGTCCGCGTCATCTCCACGCTGACCACGCAGGATACGGGCAGCGTCCATATCTTCGGTCATGATGCCGTCAAGCACCCGAGGACGGTACAGCGATTCATGAACCGGGTCAGCGTCGAGGCGAGCTTCTTCAAGAAGATGTCGTCGCGGGAGAACCTGATCTTCGGGGCCAAGCTGTACGGCGTGCCGGATGGCGAGAGCCGACCTCGGATCAAGGAGATTCTGGACGGCGTTGGGTTCGACTACAAGCGGGTCAATGAGCCGATGGAGCATCTGTCGCGCGGGATGCAGCAGAAGATCGCGCTGGCGCGGGCGCTGCTGACCAGCCCGGTGTTGATGCTGCTGGACGAGCCGACAACCGGTCTCGACCCGCGCAGCAAGAAGGACGTGCAGTCGCTGATCCGACGGATCCGGGCCGATCACGAATCCTCGATCCTGCTCTGCACGCATGACATGGACGAGGCGGAACAGCTCTGCGACCGGATCGGCATCCTGCTCAACGGTGAGCTGGTGGCGCTGGATACGGTTGATGGGCTGAAACAGCATTACCAAAAAGACCGGGTGTTGCCGACGCTCGAAGAGGTGTTCATGTCGGCAACCGGTTCGACGCTGGAAGAGGCGGAATTCGCGGACGAGCTCGAAAAAGAGCCGGTCGCGCAGGGGGTGTGAGAGATGCAGATTGCATCCGCGCCGAGGTCGCGGTCGAACTGGCAACGTGAAGCCATCGCGATCTGGGGCTACGTCCAACGAAACTATTTCTTGACCAGGCGCTACTTCCTCTGGGAGGTAGTCTGGCTGGTCTACTCGGTGATGAACGCGCTGACGATCGGGTTCATCGGCGTGGGAGTTGCCGGTACGCCGGAAGAAGTTGCGATCTTTACGACGTACCTGCTGATCGGTACGCTCATCTGGAGCTACCTCTCGATGATCTTCGACCTGCTGTCGGAGACCGTGAGTTGGGAGCGGTGGGAAGGGACGATCGAGTACACGTTCATGAGTCCCGCCAGCCGGGCGGCGCAACTGCTTGGCATGGGGGTCTACGCGGTCGTGTACGGCATCGTTCGCATGATCATCATGCTCGGCGTGATCTCGTTGTTCTTCGACATGGACTTCGGGAACGCGAACTACCTGGGCGCGTTGGGACTGCTGGCGATATGCAGCGTCTCGCTGGTCGGGTTCGGGATGGTGGCGGCGGTGATGCCGCTGCTCTCCCCGGAGAAGGGCCAGCAGGTGACGAGCATCGTGACGGCGGTGCTGCTGCTGGTGTCGGGCATCTACTACAGCGTGGATGTCCTGCCGGGATGGCTGCAACCGCTAGCGATCATCTCGCCAGTAACGTACGCGCTGGATGGTATCCGTGACATGCTACTGCTCGGTGACTCGTTCGCGAGTCAGTGGGGCAACGTCTGGCCGCTGCTGATCATGGGCCTGATCTTCCCGCCGCTGGGGTTGTACCTGTTCCACAAGGGCGAGATGTTCGCCAAGCGGACCGGTCGCCTCAAGCGGAGTGGCTGATCCCCTGATCATCACGTGAAAGTCGATGTTCAACGTCCCACCGGATCGTTCGCGATCCGGTGGGACGTTTTTTCAGTACCAGGGCAAACGGACCTCGAATCACGTGATACAGTGTGGTTATACCAGGTCCGGTTGTTTGGCAAGCGATCTCACACACCGCCTCGTGGGGGAGGACCTTGTGTCCTCCTGCGGCTCGGGCTGACACAAGGTCGGCCCCTACGAGTCAATGTAGTCGCAAACCGCTTACGCCGTGTTGTGTCACCCGAAGATGTAGCGATCCAGGAAATCGTTCCGGAATGCTCCGCGTGGGTCGAGCTTGCTGGCGAGGCGGCGGAAATCCGGAAGGCGCTCGTAGCGGGCGTCGAGAGCGCTGGCGTCCAACATGAACTGCTTTCCCCAATGCGGTCTTGGCTCGAACGGCGCCAGCGCCTCTTCGACCAGCGGCAGCATCCGCTCGACGGCGGCGGGGTCGGACTTCCACGAGACGTGAATGCAGACGGTCTCCCTGCTATAGGCGGTGCTGAGCCAGAGATCATCGGCGACGACGGTTCGCACTTCCGAAATGTGCAGGTGCGGCCGGATCGCCGGTGCGAGATCGCGCATGGCTCGAAGCGCCGGGACCGCGACGTGGCGCGGGATCATGTATTCCGCCTGAATTTCATCACCGCTGGCCGGCACCGACTCCATTCGAAAGTGTGGAAGGCGGTCAGCCCAGGTCCCCGGAACGCCGAGTTGCTCGGTGCAACCCTCCGCGGAGAGCCTCCTCACCGGATGGAGCGGACCGGAGGCTGCCGCCGCGCCCATGAAACTGTCCGCAAGCGACGCTGGATGGTCCGGATCGACGCGGCTCTTGACCCAGACCTGATCAACGGTGTCGCCGTAGTCCGTAAACAGGCTGACGCTGTCGGCAGCCGACATGACGTCGTCGAACCGCTCGAACAGGATTTCCCAGTCAAGATGTTCGAAGATCTGCTGCCGCATCTGGTAGGTCGGCTGCACGTCGAGCGTGACGCATGTGATCACGCCCAACGCTCCCAGGCTTACCACCATGCCGGCGAAGTCGTCGTCGCCGCGAGACACCGTCACGACCTCGCCGTCGCTGGTGACGAGTTCCAACGCCGCGATCGCCGTTGCCAGGTTGCCACTGGCGTCCCCCGAACCATGCGTGGCCGTGGCGACCGCCCCGGCAACCGAAATGTGCGGCAGGGACGCCATGTTGTGTAAAGCCAACCCATCGCGTTCGAGCGCCTGGGCGAGGTTGCCATAGCGCATTCCGCCGCCAACGGTGACGGTGCAGGCGGTTCGGTCGATCTCGATTGGCTGATCGAGCCGATCAAGCGACACCAGCTCGGCGGAGTCGGCGATGTCGTTGAAGCAGTGGCGGGAGCCGAGGGCGTGGAGCTTCGGGGTCGCCGCGATGATCGATCGCAGCTCGTCCATCGAGGTGGGCTGATGCAGTCGCGCCGCCCGGTAGGCATGGTTGCCCGCCCAGTTCGTACCGATCATGGCCATCTGATTCCTCTCGTTGACTCGCTGGTGCTGCCGTTGATGTGGATTGTACCAATGGCGACCGGTTTACCAGGTGATCGTATAGACGTAGGAGAGCCCAGCGGGGTAGATCGTGACGGGTCGGTCGGTTTTCGCGATCACTGCCTGACCACGCCGGAGCGCCAGCGACTCGTTCGGGGAGGCGATGGCGGGGTCGCCCGCGAGGGAGACAACAATCACTGGTGCCCCGCCGTGGCGGGACAGATCGAGCGGTTGGGTGATCTTCCAGCGGTGGGTGGCGGTGCTGCCGAGCGTCGGATACGTCGTTCGGCGGTTGTGTTTGTGGAAGTCGTCGACTCCGTGCGTGGGTGACGCCAAGGCAAGGGGAGCGTGCGGCGTTGGGACCGTGATGAGCACGCCCAACTGGCCGCCCGTGATTTGCAAGCCTGCGCCTGCTGGAACGCGGATCGAATCCCCGGGCGCGATGGGCCACATGGACGTTCTTGCCGATGCGTCAATGGTTGCGGTGGCTTTGGCTTCGTCCCGGACCCAGATGACGTGCCAGATCGACGCGTCAATCGAAGTCAGACGTGACAAAACGTGTTCATCCATGCTGGTGTCGACCAGCATGATGCCAGGGTTCGGACTCTGGTGAACCTGCTCCGGGAAGACGTAGCGGAAGGAGGTAGCGTGGTCGACCCTGCCCGTGTAGCGGTCGATCAGCGTTGTGCTTGCGCTGACCGTCGAGGCATCAGGCACGGTCGGCAGGAGGCGGAGCGAGCGCTGGATCATCGCTGCTGGTCCCTCGTCAGATTCGAGAAACCGTTCGCGCTCC
>Ga0136627_1001112_pt1 | contig 10515 bp, 6 predicted proteins | sample AntDrymUQ4892206_2_FD_104652 | JGI IMG/M metagenome (GOLD analysis project Ga0136627, IMG submission 104652) | Polar desert sand microbial communities from Dry Valleys, Antarctica - metaG UQ489 (22.06) | ecosystem: Environmental > Terrestrial > Soil > Desert | place: Antarctica: Dry Valley... | reverse complement strand
CTCGCCGACGGCAACGTGCGCTGCTGGGGCTTCGGCTTCAACGGCGAGCTTGGCTATGGCAACAGGAACAACATCGGCGACGGCGCGGGCGAGATCCCTGGCGCGTTCGGACCGGTGGACCTCGGCGGCACCCCTGATGACAGGCGCCGCGCTACGGCGATCACCGCCGGCAACGGCCACACCTGCGCGCGGCTCGACAACGCCAGCGTGCGCTGCTGGGGGTTCGGCGGGCAGGGCCAGCTCGGCTACGCCGACACGCGTACGATCGGCGACGACCCCAACGAGCTCCCGGGCTCGTTCGGACCGGTCGATCTCGGCGGCGGACACACCGCTGCGGCGATCAGCGCCGGCAACTCCTTTACATGCGCGCAACTCGACGACGCCAGCGTGCGCTGCTGGGGATTCGGCGGGCAGGGCCAGCTCGGCTACGGCAACCTGGACACGATCGGCGACAACGAGACCCCCGGCTCGGTCGGGCCGCTCAACTTCGGAACGCCTCCGATCCCGACCGTCTCGATCAACGACAGGCGGGTGACCGAGGGCGATTCCGGTGAGGTCGACATGACCTTCACGGTCACGCTCTCGTCGGCGAGCAACGACATGGTGGGGGTCGACTTCGCCACCGTGGACGACACCGCGCGCGCTCCCGCCGACTACGAGGCGAGGAGCGGCCGGCTCATCTTCCCGGTTGACGATACGAGTGAGAGCGTGACCATCAAGATCAAGGGCGACACGCTCCACGAGCCCGACGAACGCTTCCTGGTCAACCTCTCGAATCCCACCAGCGCCACCGGTGCAGACCTCCAGGGCGTGGGGACGATCATAGACAACGACCTGCCCGCGCCCCCCTCCAGCCCGGCACCGAAGCCGAAACCCGTCCTTCCCCCCCCCAAGGACGACTCGCTTCGCGTGAGGGCTGCGCTTCGCGGCGAGCGCCTGAGGGCGCGCGCGCTGCGCCGCTGCCTCAGGGGCGCGGCGGGCCCCACGCGGAGCAAGACCCCGCGGGCCCGGCGCCGCGCCGCCCGCCAGCGAGCGGCGACGCGCAGGCGCTGCCTGCGACGCCTTGGTCGTACCCCCGGCCGCGTCACGGGGCTGAAGGCGCGTGCGCAATCTCGCACTAAGATCGTGGTCAGCTTCCTGGCCCCCGGCTCAGATGGGCGCCGCCTGCCCCCCGCGCGCAGCTATCTGATCAAGCAGTCGACCAAGCCGATCAGGGGCAGGCGGGGCTTTCGCCGCGCGGCGACCCTCTGTCGCGGGAGCTGTCGCTTCAAGGTCACGCGCGTCGGGGCCAGGATCACGCTCACAGTCTCAGACCTGCGCCCCCGCACCACCTATTACTACGCGATCGCCGCGCGCGACAACGTCTCGCGTAGGGCCGGGCCGCGCTCGCAAGTGGTGAGAGCTCGGACCCGATAGGGCGAAAGCCGCCGCGCCCGGCCCCCGCTTGTCCAAAGCAGTCTTCCCTCGGTGGGCTCGTGCCCGACCTCGCCCGTCTCGAGCCCCTGGCTACCGCTTCGCCAGCGCTGCCGCCAACCGCTCGATCGCGGCGATCGCCGGTGAGTCCGGGGCATGGTCGATCGGCGCTACGCCCAGGCGCTCGGCGGCGGCCACTCCATCGTCGGCGGGTAGGGACGCGAACACCGGCTCGCCGATCATCTTCTCGACGTGGCTCGCGTCACCTTTGTCACTCACGCGGTTGGCTATGAACACGACCCCTACATCGCGGCTGCGCATCCGCACGATTCGCGCCACGCGCCGCGCGGTGAGGGCCGACTGAGCGGTGGGCTGGACCACGACCACGTAGGTGTGCGCGTAAGAGGCATAGTCGTGCGCCATCTGGCGTGGCCCCGCCGGCAGGTCGCCGATGAACGTCCAGTCGCGCAACGCTCGGGCATCGGCGATGTGGTGGACGACCTCCCAGAAGGCTTTGCTCGAGCCGATGATCTTCTCGAACCCTTCTCGCGGCGGCTTACCGAGCTGCAACAGCCGTACGCCGTCCGGCGCAGCGGTCGCGTAGCGCTGCACGGCGCGCACCGGCCCCATCCCCTTCCTCCAGCCCCAGTAGCCGTTCTCGTGCCGCACCACTGCGTTGCCCAGCGGCGGCTCGGCCGGCTCAGGCCCGCTGCCAAGGCTCAACGACAGGCCGGGAAGCGGATCCGAGTCGAGCGCCAGCACGCGCGCGCCCTGCCGCGCCATCAGCCGCGCCATCGTCCCGGCGATGACCGACTTTCCCGCACCACCCTTACCCACCACCGCAACCCTCATCGGCGCGACACTAACCGGCTCCTCGGGGGTCACAGCGGCCTATACTAACCTGACAGTCCGGGTGCAGGGCGTCGGTGCGATGCGCTGCGTTCTAACTGCTTCGTGCTTTGCTCGCTCGCTCAACGTGGAAGGAGAAGGGACTCTGTTGCCAGAACGCCGACCTGACTTGCGGGGTGCGCGCGTGCACGAAGGCCTTCGAGAGGCCTCGACCGCCTCGCCGGCGCGCGCCCTGAACCATACGCGACGGCTGGGCGCGCTGGTAGCGCTCTCCGCAGCGGCGCTGGGCGTGTTCGCCGTCTCGCCGGCCTTGGCCGCCGACCAGCAGGTGCAGGCCGAGGACAACTCCTTCGTGCTTCCGGGGGTCGCGGTGAAGCCGGGAGAGTCCGTCACCTGGCGCTATCCCGGCAACAGCGAGACCCACAACGTGCACTTCGAGGACGGGAAGTTCACGAACCCGGCAATGCCCATACGCGGACCCTGGACGAGCACGCGGACCTTCCCCAGCGAGGGGACATTCCTCTGGTACTGCGAGAACCACGGCGGGCCGGGCGGTCAGGGCATGTCCGGCGTCGTGTACGTCAATGACACCGGGACCGTCCCCGGCACCCCGCCGGCGGCCTCGTTCACCGTGTCGCCGGGCGTCGCCAGCCTTGGCCAGAACGTGAGCTTCAACGCCACCGGCACGAGCGATCCGGACGGCACGATCATCAGGCACGAGTGGGACCTCGACGGCAACGGCTCCTTCGAGACCGACACCGGTGGCAGGCCGAATACGGCGCTGTCCTACGCCTCGCCCGGCCCGCGGACCGTCAAGTTGCGCGTCACCGACAGCCAGAGGCACAGCAGCGTGACCACGCGGTCGCTCATGGTCACCGCCGACCCGATCGCCTCGTTCACCGTCTCGCCGAGCCCCGCGCAGACGGGCCGGGTCGTGAGCTTCAACGCCTCCGCTTCGAGCGACCCGGACGGCACGATCGCGAGGTACGAATGGGACCTCGATGGCGACGGCTCCTTCGAGACGGACTCGGCCACGACACCCATGACATCGCGTTCCTATCCGAGCCCGGGTACGGTGACCGTCAAGCTGCGCGTGACCGACGATCTCGGCGTCACCTCCGTCACGACGCGGTCGCTTCGGATCGACGCGCCCAGCCCGCCCCAAAGCCCGTCCCAGAGCCCGCCCGCCCCTAACGTCCGTCTCCTTCCGAACGTGCTGCGCCCGAGGGTTTCGGCTCGTCAGGTCGGTCGAGCGATCCGCGTGCGCGTCAGTGGACGCATGCTCGGCAATCGGGGCCGGGCGTGCAGCGGCCGGATCAAGGTTGGAACCCGCGCGGGGGTACGCCGAGTGGCGACGCGCACCGGCCGGATGGGAGCCAACTGCCGATACAGCACCTCGTTCCGGGTACCGCTCAAGCGCCTGCCACAGCGGCTTCGTCCGCGACGCAAGCTCCTGATCGTCAGAGCGAGCGTGCGCTACCAGGGCAACTCGCTCCTGGCCACCGACCTCTCGCCCACGGGGCGGGCACGGGTCAAGCGGTAGGTCCGACCCCCCCTCCCGGGGGCTTTGGGCGAACGGAGAACGCCGACGAAGCGCTGAAAAGAAAGCCAGTTCATCCAAATCGACAGCTCTACGGAGGTGATGCTCGTATGGAACGTGTGCGGCTGATGTGCTGGTGTCGAAACTGCGTCAGCGGCCTGCACCTGCCTGCTTTTGCAGCGCAAGAGGGCGGACTGTTCGCGGCGCAGGGCCTCGAGGTCGAGTTCGTGGGTTGTGCCAGGGCGCCCGATTGGACCCTGCAGGGGTTCGCGGCGAGGCCCAAAGCGGTAGCTGCGGGGGACGCTGACTTCGCGCTGAGCTCGGTCGCGTACCTGCTCGCCGCCCAGACCGAGGCCGAAGGGCGCCTGCCGGTTCGGTTCGCCGCGGTGTCCCACCAACGCAATCCGATCGCTGGGATCGTTCGGGACGATTCGGCCCTGGACGGTCCGGAGGATCTGACCGGCGCTCGGGCGGCGAGGTGGAGCATTCCCTGGTACGCCCGGGAGTACGCGGGCGCACTCGAACACCTCGGCTTGGGGCCGGCTCAGCTCGTCGATACCCAAGACCCCGACGGGGCGCTCGGACGGGGCGAGATCGATGTGATCCCGACGTGGGTCGACATGAAGCTCAACCACATGGGCAACGGATTCCCCGTTCGCGCGATCCCGCTCGACATCGAGGTCTACGCGACTGGCCTCATAGCGGCCAACCGCCTGCCGCTCGAGCTGGTCTCGCGAATGCGTGACGCGTTCTCCGCAGGTTATGACCTCCAGGTCGAGGAGCCCGAACTCGGGATGGCAGCGTTCAGGCGCCGTTTCCCGGACATCTCCGAAGAGCACATTCGCGCCAGTTGGTCCCTGTTCGAACCGTATGCCTTCGACGCCGCCCGTCCCGGGTCCATGCGCGCGGATCGCTGGGAGGCGACGATCGAGCACACGGCCGCCACGCATAGCCTGTCCTCGTTCGCGGGTGAGCAGATCTACCGCCCGGAGCTGCTCGCGCCCGCGATGGAGCCCTCGCTGGCGTAGCGGGCGCAAGCTTCGGCGCTTTCGGCGGCGCGGATCGAAAAGCGGCTGCTCGGGTTGGGTGCTGGGGGCTGCTCCGCTCGCGTGTGGCGCCGCGGGTCCTCGCCGCGGCCTCAACGCCGGACGGTGAAGCGCGCCCGCCTGGCCTCCCCGCCGGCGGTGACCGCCAGCACTGCCTTGGCGCGGCGCCGACGGCCGGCCATCAGCCGCCGCAGTCTCGCCTTGCCGCTCCGGGAGAGCTTCAGCGTGACCTTCACCCGGCCACGCGACAACCGCAAGCGACGCACGCTGCCCACCCTGCGCCCCCTCACCTTCAGGGTTGCCCGCAGCGTCGCTCGGTTCTTCGGCACCGCGGCCTCGAAGCGCAGCCCGCGGCGCAGGATCCGCTTGAGGCGCTTGGGCGACAGGATGCGAATCTTGCGCGAGAGGGTGTCGGCCGGCTTGGGCTTCGAGTCCGAACCCGGGGGCGGCGACTGCGGCTTGCTCGGGGTCGGGTTGCTCGGGCCCGGGTCGCCCGGAGCCGTAGGTGCCCGAACCGTCTTGAACTGGGTCATCATCCCGTCGTCCTCGTGCTCGAGCACATGGCAGTGGAAGATGAACGTACCGGCATAGTCGGCGAATGGGATGTCCACGACCACCTCCTCGCCCGGCGCCAGATGCCAGGTTTCCTTGAGCCTCTCGTAGGGCGGGGGCGGCTGCCCGTTACGGCTGACGAGCTTCTGATCGCCAAGGTGGATGTGGACCTGGTGTATCTGTGACGTCGGGTTGCGGAAGACCCAGCGCTCGGTCGTGCCGACCGTCGGTTGCGCGTCGATGCGGTTGGGATCGAAGCCCAAGCCGTTGATCGTCCACTTGGCGCCGGTGCGATCCATGTTGAAGACGCGGGTGGTCACCGGCGTCCCGAAGTCCGGCATCGGCCTGAGCGTGTCAGGCACCGGCGAGCTGTCGTCGGTCACATCCCGGGTGACGCGGAACTGCATCACCTCGGCGTCCTGCTCGCCCGGGCCGAACGCCGCGTCGGCGTTTTCGAGCACGATGTCCTCGTTCAGGTGGCCGGCGAAGTCGATCACGACATCCGCTCGCTCTGCGGGACCGAGCTGAATGGTCTTGCGCGACACCGGGGCGGGCAGCAGGCCGCTATCGGCCCCGATCTGGGTCATCGCCTGGCCGTTGCTCAGCCGGAAGCTGTAGTCGCGCTTGTTCGAGGCGTTGAGGAGCCGGATGCGATAGCGGCGGTCACCTACCTCGTGGAAGGGCCGGGGCACCCCGTTGACGAGGGTCACATCCCCGAAGACGCCGTTCTCGGAGAACTGGTACGGGATCTGGTTGTCCGCGTCGAACGTGCGGTCGGCGACCAGCAGTGGGAGGTCGTACTCGCCCTTCGGCAGGTTCAGGCGCTGCTCGAAGGGATCGTCGTAGATGAACATCCCGGCCAATCCCCTCCAGACGTTGCGGCCGGTGACCATGTCGCGGTGGTCGTGGTACCACTGGGTCGCCGCGCGCTCGGGGGCGCCGTTGTCGGTTCCGGGGTAGTTGTAGGTCTTGCTGGCGCCGGGGGGGATCAGGAAGCTCGACGGCTGGCCGTCGCTGTCCTCGGTCGTCTGGGCCCCGTGGTGGTGCAGGCTCATGCTGCCGGCGCTCTCGTCCAGGTTGTTCGTGACGGTGACGTTCGTCGGCACGCCCGTCGGCCGGCGGATGATCGGTCCGGGGAAGCTGCCGTTGTAGGTCGACATGGCGGTAGGGGGACCCGTGGGCAGGATCTGTTGCTGGGTCTCGTCCATGGTGAGGTTGATGTTCTGACCGGTGAGGGTCTCCGGGAAGGTCAGCGGCATCGAGAACCTCGGGTAGTCGGGGCTTGCCGCCCCACTCACCGGGACGATCGCCGCCGCGCCCGCGACGACGAGCGTCGAGGCGGTGAGCAGGAGGCGCCTGCGGGGCGTGGCGGGGAGGATCGTGCGCTCGCGCCGCCGTCGCAGCAGAGCCAGTGCGCCCAACGAGAGCAGGAAGGCGACGGGGAGCGCCAGCGCTGCGTCAGTCGCCCCATGGAGCAGGGTGCTCGCCAGCCCATGGCTCTCCTGAGCCATGCCCGGTTCGATCGTGCCTCCAGGGGCCCCCGCGTGGGCCACGCCTGTCTCGTCGGCGCTGTGCAGGACGCCGTGGGCGCCCGCGGCTGGGGCGAGGAGGACGGCGAAGGCCACGGCGCTGCCCGCCGCCGCACGTGGAAGGCCGCGGTTCCCCTGCGGGTGCGAGCGCATGCCCCACCAGGCCGCCGCCAGCGACAGCGGGAGCAGGAGCAGTCCGTCGCGGAGGAAGTGTGAGCTGCCGCCGGCGACCGGATCGACGGTGAGGACGTAGGCGTGCAGTGCCTCCATCCACGCGAGCGTGCCAAAGGCGAGCACGGCCGCGAACAGGCAGATCGCCGCCTCGGCATTCCAGCCCACCCGGATCCGCCGCTGTGAGGTCTGCATGGGTCCTCCCTCTCTGTCTGTCACGGCCGCCGCACTACGCGGTCGGCGGGTTATCATGCCAAGGCTTCGCATCAACGCAGCGTCGCCGCGGTGTAGGCGATCCGGATCGGTTCGCACCAGATCACGATCGAGCGGATCGAGTCCGCGTCCACGTTCCTTGGCAGGAGGTAGTTCTGGTTGCCGAGCGTGGACTTCAGCGGCGCGAACTCGGTATGGCCAGACCGCAGCGCCTGCTTCGTGGTGCGCGGCTTCTCGGTCTCGCTGAGCCACACGAAGAGGTCCGTGTTGGCGGAGGTCTCGAAGCCGTCGAGGCGCAGCGCGAGCCGCCCACTGGCGAGCCGGTAGAGGTCGACATCGCCGCTCCCGCGGCGCTCGATCGGGTAGAAGCGCCCGCTGGACACGATCTCGGCACCTTCGGCCTTCATGGCCGGCAGGGGCGGCTCGGCGATCGGGCCGGTCACCTGCTGCTCGACCACGGCGCGCCAGCGTCCCGAGGTCTCCACGGCCAGCTCGAGCTCTCCGGTGTCGATCGCCTCCGCTTCGCCCCTGCCGGGACAGCGCCCGGACCCGAGCGGGTTTCCCTCGTCGGGCGCCGGCGTCTGGCTCACCTCGAAACGGCGGCCGCTGCAGCGCCAGCGCAGCCGCCACTGCACGGCCTCGCGATCGATGCTGACCGTCTGAGTCGCAGCGCCGAAGTCCTGCAGCGTGGTCACCTGCTCCCATCGCGGCGCGGCCCGGGAGCTGGCGCGCTTGGAGCTGGCGCTCTCGTTCTGCTCGACCTTGGTGAAGGGATCCCGGCGCTCGCTTGCTTCGTCGCCGCCGCAGCCCGAAGCCGCAAGCACCGCCGGAACCAGAACCCCGCTCGTCGCGAGCCGTCTCAGGCCCGGGATGCCCACTGAGCGCCTCACTGCTCGGCCCCGTCGCGCTTGTCGCGCGCGACCGCCAATTCGCCGATCCTGCGCCCCAGGCGAGAGCCGTAGACATCGTCGACCGGCCAGTGGATCCCGCCCCAGATGCGCGACCGCCCGGCCTCCCGGCCCCGGGCGCGCCACAGCTTGGCCTGGTCGGGGTAGGCGTGAGCGAGCACCTCGGCCGCGGCCGAGGAGTAGGTCGAGTGCCCGGAGACGTAGGCCGGAAAGAGCGGTGTGTCCACCAGGGGCTTGAAGTCGGGGTCGATGCTGTCGCGGATGCCGTTCTCGGGCCGCGGATACCAGTAGGCGTACTTGGCGTCCCAGGACGCGACGCCCGCGTCGGCCATCGCGACGGTGAGCGTCGCGAACAGGCGGGTGGCCTTCGGCGTCGTCAGCGGCTCGTCGTGAAGGCGCTCGAGCACGACCTGCATCCAGATGCCGGGGGGCAGCGCCGTGCCCTCGCCGCCCTCCCAGAACCGCGCCGCCTTCTCCTGCTCCGGAGTGAGGCTCTCCTTGGCGCGAACGACTGCACGGGCCTCCTCCAGGAACTCCGGTGTGCCGACCGGGGGAGGCGGCGGGGGCCGGAACTGGCGGCCGGACTTCATCAACCAGGTCTCCCAGGTGCCCGCGACGGGAGACACCGGCCGCGCCACAGAGCCGGGCGGCGGCTCCCAGTAGCGCGGGCCGGCCCCAGGCCTGGAGCCGTCCCACTTGCGGTCGGCGCCGTCGTTGTCGGCGTACTCGATCACCCGCTCCGCGACCCGCCGGCCGAGCTCGGCGCCCGCATCCACGTCGCTCGGGTAGTTGACGCCCGCCGCCACGCGCGCTCCCGAGATCTCCACAGCCTGCCGTTGGAGGCGAGCGGCGGGCTCGTCGGGGTAGAGGTGGGCGAGCACCCGCCAGGCGGCGCTGGCGATCGCGGCCTGGTCAGACGGATAGGAGGGATCCTCCGACGGATCGAAGAGGGCACTCTCTTCGGGGGCCTCCCGGTCGTACTCGTACTTCCAGTGCCAGGCGGCGACCGCCGCATCGTGCATCGCCACGCTCACGAGCGCATAGTTGCGAGAGGCCGTGACCGGATCCTTGGGCCGCGCCGCGACGAAGCTCATGACGTCTCGCAGCCACGGCTCGACGGCCGGTTCGCGGTCCAGCGCCCGAGCCCGCTCCTCGTCACGCCCGCTGCGCGATTTCACCGCGGACCGCAGCTCCTGGACGTCCCGGTCAGCAGCTCGCGAGCCCTCCCGCGGCGGCGGCGGCACCTCGATCTCCACGCCGGACTCGATCACCCACGGCCGCCAGTCCCCGGCCGCGGGCTCCGCGGCCAAGGCACCCCTGACGTCGTCCCCATCGCCGCTGCCGCAGCCGCTCGCGAACGCGACTGCGGCGACAGTCGCCAAGACAGCCAGCGAACACGCGAGAAAGCGGCTCACACCGGCACTCGTACCCGACCGCGGCGTCGACCGCTCATGACCCTTCTCCCTCGAGAGCCGGCTCGACCGCAACACGACCACCCATCTGAGCCTTCCCTTCCAAACGCCCTCCATCAGCGGATATCAACGTCGCGACCCGTCACCGAAGTGCCAAGGTTAACAGGGGGGACTGACAAGCTGCGCCAGCATTCGGCCGTGAGTCCCGCAGGGCCATCTGGGAGCAGAAGCCCTCCGCTCGGAGAAGCCGCCTGCTTCAGCTGGCGGAGCCATCACGTCACAACCGGCGGTCATCGACGCCGCGATCGTGCCCGTCGCGCTCGGCATCGGGCTGGTCGACAAAGCCTCCGAACTCGACCGGGTCTCTACCCTTCGCCTTTCTCCTCTCTCGTCGGCAGGTTCATGTATCTGTCCTCTTGCTGGCGCGCTGCTGCTCGTACTCGGCTGCGGAGCCGCTCGCAGTCTGCTCGCGAGCTTGGCTACACCCAGTACCACAACACCCCACCGGCCGCCTCGCAGCGGTCCCACCTGAGCCCGCCAGCGGGAGCGAGACGCGGAAGGTCCCGCGACGGGGTGTCTCCGCCCTCCTGACCGGTCTCCTTGGCCGATTGCGCCAACAACGCGAGGTTGGGGTAGACGTGCACGCAATGAGTTACAACCCACTTGTTCGGAAGGCGCAGAGAGAACGGAACCCTGCCGGGATGAGAGCCACAGAGGAAGCGTCGCCCCCGTCCCGCGGGCCGCAGGTGGGTACCGCGGCGCCCGAGCATCCCCGCGACACCTCCCCGAACATAAATATTCGCTTGGAGGGGGGCGAGTTTGGGGTCGACGCCGCCTGTAGGGATAGTGCCCTCTCCTTCGACGACCCGCCGCCGACCACTT
>Ga0136627_1001111_pt1 | contig 10531 bp, 17 predicted proteins | sample AntDrymUQ4892206_2_FD_104652 | JGI IMG/M metagenome (GOLD analysis project Ga0136627, IMG submission 104652) | Polar desert sand microbial communities from Dry Valleys, Antarctica - metaG UQ489 (22.06) | ecosystem: Environmental > Terrestrial > Soil > Desert | place: Antarctica: Dry Valley... | reverse complement strand
CGGCCGGTCGAATTCGCGATCGAACCGTCGCGACGGCTCATATGTAGGCACGGCTAGCGCCCTTCGTGCTCGAGCGCACCGTCGAGGCGGTCGAAGCTCTCCGTCAGCTCGGCCTCGCTGAGCGGACGATTCGCGAACTGCCCGATCACCTCATCGCTCGTCTCCGGTCGCAGCACGAGCGTTCCGTCATCGCGCTGTTCGACCACGTCATAGCTCCCGGCGATGCCGGGCTCGGTCAGGGTCACCTTCATCGGTGCCTCCTTCATGGTTGAGATTGTGCCACGGCCCGCGGGCCGCGTGACGCAGCTCCTGGTCGTCGACCTCGAGCGCCGCGTCGGTCAGGACACTTGTCGAGTCGAGCGGCAGGGGCGTGGGTCGCGCGCGATCTCCCTGCAGATCGGACGGGCTAGCGTTGCAATCTGGTCGGGGTCCGGCCTGCAAATCGGTCGGCCATACCCGGTAGGCTGCGCGGGTGTCCGCCAGCTCACCGCCGATGCTCGAACGGCACGTCCGCCCACGGGTGGAGGAGGCTCTCCAGGACACCCGCGTGGTAGCCGTGCTCGGAGCGCGACAGGTGGGCAAGAGCACTCTCGTGAAGACGGTCGCCGACGAGTATCTCGGTGCCCGCGTCGTGACCTTCGACGACCAGGTCACGCGAGCGGCCGCACAGGACGATCCGACCGGATTTGCCATGGGCCTCGACCTGCCCGTGGTCATCGACGAGGTTCAGCGTGTGCCGGACGTCCTGCTGGCGATCAAGCAGCGCGTCGACCAGGACCCGTCGCCCGGCCAGTTCCTGCTCACCGGCTCCGCCAACATCCTCACCGCCCCTCGGTCAACGCCGGACGTGTTTCGAGGCCGTCGTTCACCTCGCAGGAGCCGAAGCGTGGCGCAGCAGGTCGTCTCCCCTCGAGCGTTTGCTTCCATCGAGGTCTGCGCCTCACCGGGTCAAACCGAGGCCGCGCCCGAGGTCATATTTGACCTAGACTGCGTCTATGAACGCAGCGGAGCTGATCCGAGCGACACGGCGGCGGAACGGGCTGAGCCAGGCATCACTCGCGCGCCGCAGCCAGACCAGCCAGCGGCACATCAGCCGCATCGAGGGCGGCGATGTCTCTCCCAGCGTCGACACCCTGGGGCGGCTGCTGCGAGCGATGGGAGAGCGCTTGGAGCTGGCCGCCGTGCCCGGGCCGCGTGCCAACGCGTCCACGACGGAGCTGCGGGCCGCCGTAGAGAACTCGAGGCCGGGCGAGCGCTTCGCCGAAGTCGCCGAGCTCTCGGAGCTCCTGACCAGCGTGCGGCGGGGGCAGCCTCGGTGACCGACAGCGCCGATCGCCCGGACGGGTCGCGCGTGCCGCGTCTGCGGGCGGTCGACCTCCTTCGGACCCTCTTCCGGCACGGTGTCGAGTTCGTGATCATCGGCGGCTTCTCGCTCGCGGCCCACTCAGCCGCACGGGCGACCAAGGATCTCGACATCGTTCCAGAGCCCAGCAGGGCCACCTGGCGCAGCTGATGGCCGCGCTCGCAGAGCTCGAAGCCGACCACCTCGACATCGGCGACTTCGATCGGGGCGAGCTCGTCGAGCTCAACCTCGAGAACCTCGTCGAGGGACAGGGCAACTGGGCGCTGCGTACCCGCTTCGGTCGCCTCGACGTGATGCAGTACGTCGAAGGAGTGCGAGGCTACGAGCAGCTCCGTGACGGCGCGGTGATCCCCGAGATCGAGTTGCTCGACGAGGCGGTGATGTTCGCCGGGCTCGACGACCTGGTGGCAATGAAAGCCGCCGCGGGGCGCGATCAGGACCTGCTCGACATCGACACGCTGCTGCGCTCACGTTAGAAGGCAGAGCGTGGTAGCCGAGGACCCGCCGCTGCTCGGCGTCGATGACCACGTACGTCCGCGCCGAGCCGACGGCGCCTCGCGAAACAGCGACTCGTCGCGCTCGGCGATGCGGAGGTTCAGCCGCGAGGTCTTCAGGTCAGCCATGGGTGGACGAGCGTACACACGGTGTACGGCGACGCCCCGACGCCCCCGGGGGTCCGCCCGCACTCTCACGGCTAGCGCGGGTTGGACGGCCTGGGGACGCCCAGCTGCTTGCAGATCGCGATCGCGACGCCAGGGCCGATCTCGTTGTGGCGTGGCATGACGGAGCGCCCTCCGGTCGGTCCGCGCCACTTGGTGTGGTTGGCGCCCTCGTCGAATGCTTCCGCGCCGTGCTGGCGCAGATGGCGCTCCAGTGCGCGGCGTTTCAAGAAGCCAGCGGGAGGTCGAGCGGCTCGCGGTCGGGATCGACGGTCTGGTCGGGCTCGGGCTTGAGCATCAGTCGCAGCGCGTCGACCACGTTCTCGCGCGCCTCGCCACGGGTGCGACCCTGGCTGACCGCGCCGGGAACCTGCTCAACCTGCGCCATGACCCATCCCTCACCACCGTCGGAGTAGCGGATGGTGAAACGCAGAGCGTCGCTCATCGCACTTACGGTATCGACCTCTTGGACTCAGCGAGGTCTGGAGCTGAGCGGGCGCGTCCTTCGAGCTGGCTCAGCTGCGACCAGCTGACATGGCTGCACCGGCGCCCAAGGCGGCGATGGTTTCCTTGGCGGCGACTCGCCGAGCGGGAGCGCATCGAGGTCCAGCTGGCGATGCCCGATGAGCAAGTCGAACGCCGAGACGGCCTCGAGCGTGCGCACCGTGCCGATCACCTGAACCGAGAGCTCGACCACCGGCATGAGCTGTAGGTGAGCGACCTCGTCGATCTCGCGCGACGTCGCAGGTCTGGGTCACGATCGCCGTCCAGCCCGAGGCGATGCTCAGCGCCGCCGGCGCCCAGATGCCCTCGTCGTCGACGGTCTCGAGGTCCTCGGCACCCGGCAGCAACGAGCCCTCCGGCGCCTCCAGCAAGACCGCGACCGGCGTCGCCCAGCACGTCGCCCTGCCGCAACGACCGGGCGGTTTTCTCCGCGCGGGCCTTGCCGGCGTCGCCCAGCACGCTTCAGGCGTGAACCTTGCGCCGAGCGTTGAACAGCTCGCCGCCCCAGCGCGGGTGGCCGGCCGAGGGGACCATTGTGCTACGCTATGTAGCACAATGGCGGAGTCGGTCGGCGTTCGCGAGCTGCGACAGAACCTCAGCAAGTACCTCGCGCGGGTCAAGCGCGGCCAGACCCTGACCGTCACCGAGCACGGCCGCGACGTCGCCGCGCTGGTGCCCCGCGGCACCGGCACCGAGGCCTACGACGACCTCGTCACGCGCTTCGGGGTCAGCGTCCCGACCGAATCGCTCGAGGTCGTGGCCGCACGGCTCCCGCACGTCGCCGCGCCCGCCGGGGCCACCGACGCCTTTCTGGCCGAGAGCCGTAGCAGGCGCGCCTGAGTGCCGGTGGCGACCGTCTACCTCGACACGAGTGCGCTCGGAAGGGTGCTGCTGGGCGAACCCGGCGCCGCCGAGGTCCTGACGGGCCTGGGCGCGTTCGCCCGCCGCGTCTCGAGCAGACTCCTGCGCGTCGAGCTGCGCCGGCTCGCGCTGCGCCACGGTGTGCTCGACGCGGCGCAGGAGCTGCTCGCCGGCATCGCCCTCGTCCCGCTCGACGCGGTGACGCTGGCAGGCGCCGAGACGATCGAGCCACGGGACATCGCCACGCTCGACGCGATCCACCTGGCGACGTGCGTTCGGATGGCCGACGACCTCGACGCCGTGATGACCTACGACGCCCGGCTGGCTCGTGGCGCCGAGCACCACGGGCTGGCGGTGCTGGCGCCAGGCTGATGGAAGCCGTCAGTGCGCAGCGCTGCGGGTGTCGGCAATCTGCGCATCGAGCTGCGCCGGCTCAGCTCGAGCATGGCCGGCCGCATAAGGGCTGATCGTTCGTCGAATGCTTCCGCGCCGTGCTGGCGCAGATGGCGCTCCAGTGCGCGGCGTTTCAAGAAGCCAGCGGGAGGTCGAGCGGCTCGCGGTCGGGATCGACGGTCTGGTCGGGCTCGGGCCGCAGCGCGTCGATCACGTTCTCGTGCGCCTCGCCACGGGTGCGGCCCTGGCTGACCGCGCTGGGGAACCTGCTCAACCTGCGTTATGACCCATCCCTCTCCACCGTCGGAGTAGCGGATGGTGAAACGCAGAGCGTCGCTCATCGCAATTACGGTATCGCCCCTGGAGGCCGCGTCTCGATCGGACTCCTGCGCGTCGAGCTGCGCCGGGCTCGCGCTGCGCCACGGCGTGCTCGACGCGGCGCAGGAGCTCCTCGCCGGATCGCTCTCGCCGCTATAGTGTACGATAAGGTGTACAACTTCTGGAGGTCGGCTGTGGGACGCGCGAAAGGCTTGAACCAGGTGCGAACGCTGGCCACCGGAGAGGCCCGCAGGGAGCTGCCGAGGCTCGTTCAGCAGATGGCCGCGAAGGCAGGGCCCTCAGACGGCCTTCTTGATGACGCCGTGGGCATCGGCCCTCACCGGAAGGGCGGTGCGGTACTGGTTCCCGAGATCGACGCAGCCGCTCACTTGGGCGAGGTCGAAGAGCTAAGGACACGCGTCGAGGAGTTGGAGGACGACCTGGAGGACGCCGGGATGGCGCTGTTCATACAGGCCCGAATGGCCGGCACTTCCGGGGAGCGTCTGAGCGCCGAGGAGTTCCTGCTCGGCATCGGGATGGAAGGCCACGTTGACCTCCTCCCCCGACCCTGAGGGCTACAGGTTCGAGTTCCTGCCCGAGGTCCAAGACGAGGCAAGCCGGCTGGACGAAGAGCTGCGTACCGTCATAGCCGGCATCGTCGTCGAGCTGCACGAGAACCCTCACCTGGGGGAGTCGATGGACGAGCGTTGGCCGCAGAACCTGGCCGGCTCTCGCAAGATTCGCTTCGACAAGCCCGGCTGGAAGCAGAAGCCGCGCTACCGGCTCGTCTACCGCAACGAGCCCGGCGACGGGGCCGTCTCCATCATGGTCGTTCTCGCCATCGGCCGCCGCGACAACATGGTCGCCTACGCAAAGGCATCAGCGAGGCTGACGCGCCGAATGGCCCGAGAGAGCCGGCCCCCGAGAAGCAACCAGTAGGCCGGCAGCGCCGGCAGCTCGAGCATGGCGTGCGAACCCCGACGGAATCGCCGACGGCGAGCGGTGGATCGCGCCGTAGGTAGGTAGGTCCTGACGTAGGCCGCCCCGCCCTGCCCAATAGAGGATCGAGCCGGAGCCGGTTGGTCATCTCAGGGGCTCACGTCGTCCTCCAACGCAAGAGCATCAGGCAAAGCAGGACGCCGAACCCATGCCCAACGGCCTTGTTGGGTAGGGTATTGGCCTATGGCTCAGGCTGCTCGAAGCACTGGACGCCCCCGCCCGGTCGTCGCGAAGGAGGCCTCTTGGCTCGCGAAGGAGCGGACGGAGTTCCTGATCGGCTCCTACGGCGGAGTCACGAAGCTGGCTCGGACGCTTGGCGTATCGGCGAGCCAGCCATCTCGCTGGAGGAGTGGCGCCGAGCGCCCCGGCCTGGAGACGGCCCAGCGTCTGCTCGACCTGGATCACGTGATCGCTCGGGCGCTCCTGCTGTGGCAGCCTGACGTGGCTGTCACCTGGCTCGAGTCCCCCAATGCCTTCCTGGACCACGCGCGCCCGATCGACGTCGTGCTGTCTCGGGGGGCTGGTGAGGTGCTCGACGCGATTGACGCGGCGCTCAGCGGCGCCTACGCCTAGTGCTCCTGTACCGGGTCTTCGCGCACCTTCCGGCCGCGACGGTCGGTCAGCCCGGCCACCCGGAGTACTTACCTCCTCACCAGGGCAAGGGCCGTCTCGACAACCCCGGTGAGTACCTGTGCTGGTACATGTCGGCCGAGCAGAGCGGTGCGGTGGGAGAGGTCTTCGGCGACCTGCTGCAGTGGTCGAACCCGATGTTCGTCGCCCCGCATCTGCCTGGCTCGGCACGCGCCCTGGGCACCTACGCGGTTCCTGACGACACGCCTCTACTCGACCTCGATGACGCGCAGGTCCTGCTCGACCGGGGACTGCGACCCACACAGGTGATCGAGCGAAATCGGCCCGTCACGCAAGGCTGGGCTCTGAAGATCTTCGAAGAGAGGAACGTGAGCGACGGAACCAGACGGTGGGACGGAGTGCGCTGGTGGTCGTACCACCGACCTCAGTGGAGGTTCTTCGGCCTGTGGGGGGTGGATCCCCAGGTCGCGGAGGTGCAGGAACTCGCGCTTCACCATCCGGCGGTCATCGACGCGGCCAAGGCTTTGGGCAAGCCGCTGCCGTAGAGGCCGCCGCGGTGCAGCACCCCCTACCCGATCGAGTCGTAGACCTTGAACATCGGCAGGTACGTCGAGATCACGACGAAGCCGACGATCAGGCCGACGACGATGATCATCACCGGCTCGAGGATCGACGTCAGCGCCTTGACCGCGGCCGCGACCTCGTCCTCGTAGAAGTCGGCGACCTTGCTGAGCATCGTCTCGATCGCGCCGGTCTCCTCGCCCACGCCGATCATCTGGGTGACCAGCACGGGGAAGGCCTCGGGTGATCTGGTCATCGGCTCGACCAGCGAGCCGCCGCCCATCACCGACTCGCGGACCTCGACCATCGCCTCCTCGATCACCTTGTTGCCCGAGGTGCGGCCGGTGATGTCGATCGCCTGCAGCATCGGCACGCCCGCGGCGCTGAGGCTCGAGAACGTGCGCGAGAAGCGCGCGAGCGCGACCTTCTGGACGATGCCGCCGATCTTCATCGGCGCCTTGAGCTTGGCCCTGTCCCACTGGCGCCGGCCCCGCTCGCTCTTCTTCCACCTGCGGAAGGCGTAGATCGAGCCGGCGGTGACGGCGATCAGCAGGTACCAGCGGCCGGTGACCAGGTGGGAGAGCATCACCGTGAACTGGGTGATCGCCGGCAGCTCGCCGCCGAAGTCCTTGAAGACGTCCTCGAAGACCGGCACCAGGAACGCGACGAGCGCGATCAGCACGAGCAGCGCGAAGCCACCGATCAGCGACGGGTAGACCATCGCCGCCTTGATCTGTCGGCGCAGCGCGTCGTCCTTCTCGAGCTGGTCGGCGACCCGGATCAGCGTGCTCTCGAGGATGCCGCCCGTCTCGCCCGCGGCGACCATCGCGATGTAGAGGTCGTTGAAGACGTTGGGGTGGCGAGCGAGCGCGTCGGAGAACGAGAGGCCGGCCTCGACGTCCTTGCGGACCTGGACCCAGGTCTCCTTGAGCAGCTCGCTCTCGGTCTGCACCTCGATCACGTAGAGCGTTCGCAGCAGCGACATCCCCGACGAGATCATCGTCGCGAGCTGGCGCGAGGCGATCGTCAGCTCGGCCGGCTTGACCTTGCGGAAGTTTGCGAGCAGGTCACCGGCGCTGGCGGGCTTCTGCTCGTCGATGTCGGTGACGATCAGGCCTTTGGCGCGCAGCTGCGCGGCGACGGCCTGCTTGGTCTCGGCGTCGATTTCGCCGCGCGTGGAGACGCCGGCCAGGTCGAGCGCCTTGAACGCGAAGACGGCCATCAGGCCGCGACCACGGTGCCCATCAGGCGCCGCAGCTCCTCGGGCGAGGACGAGCGCGCCTCGGCGAGCTCGCGGGTGATCTTGTTGCGGCGCACGAGGTCGGCGAGCGAGGCGTCCATCGTCATGCCGTGGCTGCCGCCGGTCTGCAGCGTCGAGTAGATCTGGTGGGTCTTGCCCTCGCGGATGAGGTTGCGCACGGCCGGCGTGGGCACGAGCACCTCCACGGCGCAGACCCGACCGGCGCCGTCGACGGTGGGCAGCAGCTGCTGGGTGACGATGCCCTAAAGGCCGACCGAGAGCTGCGTGCGCACCTGATGCTGCTGCTCGGGCGGGAAGACGTCGACGATGCGGTCGACGGTCTGGGCAGTGTCCTGGGTGTGCAGGGTCGCGAAGACCAGGTGACCGGTCTCGGCGGCGGTCAGGGCCGTGGAGATCGTGTCGAGGTCGCGCATCTCGCCGACGAGGATCACGTCGGGGCCCTGGCGCAGGGCGGCCTTGAGCGCGAGCGCGAAGGTCTTCGCGTCGGCGCCCACCTCGCGCTGGTTGATGATGCAGCTCTTGTGGCGGTGGAGGAACTCGATCGGGTCCTCCACGGTCATGATGTGCTCGTGGCGCTCGGCGTTGATCAGGTCGATCATCGCCGCGAGCGTCGTCGACTTGCCCGAGCCGGTCGGGCCGGTCACGAGCACCAGGCCGCGTGGCTTCTTGGTGAAGTCACGCAGGATCGGCGGCAGGCCGAGCGAGCTCAGCGCCGGCATGTCCTGGGGGATCAGGCGGAAGGCGGCGCCGAGCGAGGCGCGCTGGAAGAAGACGTTGACGCGAAAGCGCGCCCTGCCGGGGATCGAGTAGGCGAGGTCGAGCTGCCAGTCGGTCTCCAGGCGCTGGCGCTGGTCGTTGGTGAGGATCGAGTAGACGACCTCGCGAACCGTCTGCGGGGTCAGCGGCGGGTAGTCGAGCGCCATCAGCTGCCCGCGCTTGCGCAGCATCGGCGGCGCGCCCGCGGTCATGTGGAGGTCCGATGCCCCCTGGTGCATGACCTCGAGCAGCACCTCTGCGAAATCGAGCTCCATCAGTCGTCCCTCCTGTGATCGGCGGGGTTGGTGATGACAGGAGAAGCCATTAGGACCTCCTATCGGCAGCGCGCGCGCTCACGTGACCCTTGCGACCTCGGAGATCGCGGTCAGTCCCTGCTTGACGCGCTCGAAGCCGTCGCCGCGCAGGCGCGTCATGCCCTGCCTGACCGCCACGGCGGCGATCTCGTCGGCGGCGGCACGCTCGATCGCGAGGTCGCGGATCTCGTCGGTGATGGCCATCACCTCGTAGAGCCCCGTGCGCCCCTTGAAGCCGGTGTTCTTGCAGCGCGGACAGCCGACGGGCTCGAAGGCCTGCACCTCGGCGCCGGCGTCGAAGCCCGCGGTCTCTAGCGCGGCGACGGTCAGCGTGTGCGGGCGCTTGCAGTGCTTGCACAGCAGCCGCACGAGGCGCTGGGCGACGATCGTGTCCAGCGCGGAGGCCGAGAGGAAGGGCTCGATGCCCATCTCTGTCAGGCGCGTGACCGCCGACGGGGCGTCGTTGGTGTGCAGCGTCGAGAGCACGAGGTGCCCGGTCAGCGCCGACTCGACCGCGATCCGCGCGGTCTCCGCGTCACGGATCTCGCCGACCATGATCACGTCGGGGTCGGCACGCAGCATCGAGCGCAGCCCGCGCGCGAAGGTCAGCCCGGCGCGCAGGTTGACCTGCGGCTGGTTGATGCCGCGCAACTGGTACTCGACCGGGTCCTCGATCGTGATGATGTTCTTGTCGACCGTGTTGATCGAGTTGAGCGCCGAGTAGAGCGTCGTCGACTTGCCCGACCCGGTCGGGCCGGTGACCAGCACGGCGCCGTAGGCCTGGTGGAAGCCGCGCTCGAAGCGGGCGCGCGCCTCGCCGGCCATGCCGAGCACGTCGAGCGTCAGCAGCGCCTGGCTCTTGTCGAGCAGGCGCATCACGATGCCCTCGCCGTGTACGGAGGGCATCGTCACGATGCGGATGTCGACGGCCCGACCTTCGACGCTGAGCCCGACGCGGCCGTCCTGGGGCATGCGCTTCTCGGCGATGTCCAGGTCGGCCATGATCTTCACGCGCGAGATCACGCCGAGGATCATGCGGCGAGGGATCGTGGTGGTCTCCGAGAGCACGCCGTCGACGCGGAAGCGCACGCGCATCTCGCGCCCGTCGGGCTCGAAGTGCACGTCGGAGGCGCCCGGCTCGACCGCCTGGGCGATGATCGAGTTGACGAGCTTGATGATCGGCGCGTCCTCGGCGGACTCGCGGATGTCGGTGACTGGCGCGATCTCGTTCTCGGCCTCGTTCTCCTCGATCGCCTGCGCGACCGCGTCCTCGAGACGGCTCCTGCGCCCGATCAGGGCGTGCACGTCCTCGGCCGAGGTGACGGCCGGGCGGATCTCGTGGCCGGTCAGCAGCTTGAGGTCGTCGAGCGCGAGCACGTTCGACGGATCGGCCATCGCCACGATCAGCGCGCCCGACTGGTCGAAGCCGATCGGCGCCGCCTCGAAGCGGCGCGCGGCGGTGTGCGAGATCAGGTTCAGCGCGGCGACGTCGGGCTGGTAGACCCCGAGATCGACGTAGTCGAGGCCGAAGCGCTCCGCCAGGGCGTGCGCGAGCTGGTTCGAGGTCAGCGCGCCCGTCTCGAGCAGCAGCTGCCCGGTGCGCTGGCCGCGCCGGCGCGACTCCTCGACCGCGGCGTCGGCCTGCTCGCGGTCGACGTAGCCGAGCGCGACGATGACGTCGGCGATGAAGCGCGACGGGCCGGTGCGCCTGGTCGGCGCGAACAGGCCGGTGCCGTCGCCCTCGTGGTCGACGAGGCCGCCGGACTCGTCGAAATGGCGCAGCGGCGCCGCGGGCTGGTCGCTCACCGCGCGTCCATGACGAGCTGGCGCAGCGTTCCCGCGTCGACGAAGCCCTCGACGAGCTGCGCCTGGCGGTCGCGCCCGATGATGGCGATCGCCGGGGCCTGCGCGACGCCGAGGCCGCTGATCACGGCGGCGTAGAGGCCGCGGG
>Ga0136627_1001110_pt1 | contig 10532 bp, 8 predicted proteins | sample AntDrymUQ4892206_2_FD_104652 | JGI IMG/M metagenome (GOLD analysis project Ga0136627, IMG submission 104652) | Polar desert sand microbial communities from Dry Valleys, Antarctica - metaG UQ489 (22.06) | ecosystem: Environmental > Terrestrial > Soil > Desert | place: Antarctica: Dry Valley... | reverse complement strand
GAAAGACCTCGAAACAGTGGACGGGTGGATGTCGGACGTAAGCTCGTACGTTCCGGCCCTCTTCGGCTCGAAGCAGTGGAGGGCCGGCCACGGTCTCGGAGAGGTCTACCGGAGGGTGAGGCGCGCGCCGAGGGTTCCGACCCCCGCGAACCATCTCGACAACGTGGTGCGCCAGTACCGGGCCTGGAAGTCCGGGAAGGGCGAGGCCGGAGCGGCGGGCGGAGCCGCGCTCCAGCCCGTGGCGCCGGAGGGCCGACCGGAGAGGGTCGTCCGGATACTCTTCGAGCTGGCGACACGGAGGAGGAGCTTCAAGCCGTTCATCAAGTCGGTCTCGGAGAGAGGCGTCTCGGCGGGGAGGCGGAGGCTGCGGCGCGAGATGCGGAAGCGGAGGCCGAGGATGTCCCGCGAGAAGCTGGCGGAGAGGATAAGGGAGCGTCTAGGGCCGACGCCGAACGCCCCCGCCTCGGGCTGGTCTTTCGTCTCCATAATCGTCCTCCACCGCAACGGACTCAGCTACCTCGAAAAACTCTTCGCCGGACTCGCCGACCACACCGACTACCCCGGCGGTTTCGAGGTCGTCCTCGTGGACAACGGCTCCACCGACGGCTCCGTGGAGTTCGCGAGGTCCGCCGGGAGACGGTTCGCGGTACAGGTCGTCGAGAACGGAGAGAACCTGTCTTTCTCCGAGGGGAACAACCAGGGCGCGCGGGCCGCCTTCGGCGACCTCCTCCTCTTCATGAACAACGACGTGGAACCCTTCGAGACAGGCTGGCTGAAGGAGATGGTCGCCCGGCTCGAAGGCGACCAAGCGGTCGGGGCGGTCGGGGCGCGGCTCCTCTATCCCGGCGTGACGGAGCACGACACGCCGACGGGCTACGCCGTGCAGCACCGGGGGATCAAGTTCCGCAAGGTCAACGGCGAGGACTACCCGCGCAACCTCGGCGTCGGCGAGGACGCCCTCGACGAGCATCTCGGCGAGGTGTCCTCCTCCCCGGCGGCGCAGGCGGCGTGCCTGCTGATGAGACGCGAGGCTTTCGATGCCGCCGGAGGCTTCACGCCGGGGTATCGCTACGGGAGCGAGGACGTGGATCTCGGGCTGAAGCTCGTCGCCTCGGGCAAGGAGGTGCTCGCCAGCGGTCGGGCTGTCCTCCTCCACGACGAGTCGCGTTCGCAGAACACCGCGGGCCGGGACTTCATGAAAAAGAACCGCACAGGGAACCGCAAGCTCTTCCTCGAGCGGTGGGGTCCGATGATCCACCGCAAGCTCCGGCTGGAGCGGCTCGGGGCGGGGAGCTTCTGGACCGAAGAACCGCCCCACGTCGCAATCACCCTCTCGAGCAACGATCCGAAGGACGGCTACGGCGACTGGTACACCGCCCACGAAATGGGAGACGCGCTCGAAGCGCGAGGCTGGCGCGTCAGCTACGCCCAGCGCAAAAAGGGCGACTGGTACAGGCTCCCGGAGAGCCTCGACTACCTCTTCGTCCTCATAGACCAGTACGATATTTCGAAAGTTCCTCCGGGCGTGACGACGATTGCCTGGATCCGGAACTGGACCGACCGCTGGCTCTCCCACCCCTGGTTCGAGGACTACGATGTCGTCCTCGCCTCCTCTGCCATCTCGAAGGAGATAGTCGAGCGCGAGTCGAACCAGAAGGTAAGCGCCCTCATGCCCATCGCGGCCAACCCGAAGAGGTTTGCCCGCGCCCCCGTGAACGACACCTCCCGAAACGACTACGTCTTCACCGGCAACTTCTGGGGCGAGGTCCGGGGCGCCGTCGGGGGATTCGAGATCCGGTCGGGCGAGAAATTCGAACTCTTCGGCAAGGGCTGGAAGGACGTTCCCCGCCTCTCGGAATACGCTCGCGGATCCGTCCATTACGACGAGCTTCCTCGCGTCTACTCCTCCGCCAAGCTCGTCATAGACGACACCGCCTCCCCCACCCTCCCCTACGGCGCGGTAAACTCCCGCGTCTTCGATGCCCTCGCGACCGGCACGCTCGTCGTGACGAACTGCGAGGCGGGCGTGCGCGAACTCTTCGACGAGGATTTCCCCACCTACAACGGTCCCGCGGAACTCCGGGCGACCCTCGATGCCCTCCTCGCCGACGAGGATCGCCGCGAAGAACTCGCCGAACGCTACCAGCGGATGGTCCTCGAAGGACATACCTACGAGAAGCGTGCGGAGCAGCTCACCACTATCCTGCGCCGGAGAGCCGGGGCGCTTGGCTTCTGCATAAAGACTGGCATACCAATGAGGAAAGAAGCTGAGTCGTGGGGGGATCTCCACTACGCCCGAGCGATAAAACGCCAACTGGAAGAGCGCGGGCATCCGTGCAAAATTCAGACCCTCGACGAGTGGGACGCCCCCGAGGGTCTGAGCTACGACGTGGCCCTCCACCTCAAGGGCCTCACACCCTACACGCCGAAGACCGGGCAACTCAATGTACTCTGGAACATCAGCCACCCGGAGAAACTCACGGCGCGGGAGTGCGACGGCTACGACCTCGTCTTCGTCGCCTCCCGGAGGTGGGCGGAGCAGCTCCGGGAGGCGACGAACGTCCCCATACTGGTGCTGGAGCAGGCCACCGACCCGGACGTCTTCTTCCCGGAGTACGACCCCGCCCACGACCGCGAGCTGGTCTTCGTGGGCAACTCGCGCAGGGTGCGGCGCAGGGTACTCGACGACCTCCTGCCCACGAACAGGAACCTCGCCGTCTGGGGCAGGGACTGGGAGGGTTTGATCGGCTCGAAGCACATCGTCGGCCACTACCTCCCGAACCGCGAGGTCCACAAGGCGTACTCCTCGGCGGCGATAGTCCTCAACGACCACTGGGACGACATGCGCGAGCATGGCTATATCTCCAACCGCATCTACGACGCGCTCGCCTCCGGGGCGATGGTCATAAGCGACGACCTCCCGGAACTGCGCGAGAGCTTCGGCGACGCCGTCGTCACCTACCGGACGCCCGAAGAACTGGAGCGACTGATCTCTCACTACCTCGAATCCCCGGAGGAGAGGAGGGAGAAGGGACGGCGCGGTCGCGAGCTGGTACTCGCCGATCACACCTTCGAACGCCGGGCCGAGGAACTGCTCCGCCATGTCACGGAGCGCCTCAAGGACACCAGCGTCCGGAACCGGATCCACTCCTTCGCTCTGTGAAGGTCGTGGCGCGCCGGGTGGCGGTAGTGATCCCGAACTGGAACGGCGAGCGTTTCCTTGAGACGTGTCTCGGCTCGCTGCGCGAACAGTCCTTCGAGGACTTCGAGACGATCCTGGTGGACAGCGGCTCGACCGACGGTTCCCTCGGCTTCGTCGCCGAAAACTTCCCGGAGGTCCGGGTCGTAGCCCTCGGGGAGAATCGGGGTTTCGCGTTCGCGGCCAACGAGGGGATTAGGAACACCGACGCGCCATACGTCGCCCTCCTCAACAACGACACCGAGCAGGATAGCCGCTGGCTGGAGGCTCTGGCGCGGCGGGCGGACTCCCACCCCGAGGCCGGGTTCTTGGCGAGCAAGCTCCTCGACTTCACCGACCGGACTCTCCTCGACGGGGCGGGGGATGTAATCCGGGCGAGCGGTCTCCCGTACCGGCTCGGCCACAAGGAGCGGGACCGGGGGCAGTTCGACCGTCCGGCTTACGTGTTCGGAGCCTGCGCCGGGGCGGCGATGTACAGAAGATCCATGCTCGACGATATCGGGCTCTTCGACGAGGACTTCGAGTCGTACTGCGAGGACAGCGACCTGAGCTTCCGGGCGCAGCTCGCCGGTTACCGATGCCTCTACGTGCCGGACTCGGTCGTCTACCATATCGGCGGCGCCTCGACGGGCGGCAAGAGCAGTCCGATCGCCACCCGCCTCGGCACGCGCAACAGCCTGGGCCTGCTCGTCAAGAACGTTCCGCTCTCTATCGCGCCGCACATACTCCCGTTCTTCCTCCTCGGGCAGCTCGCCCGACTCACCGTGAAGGCGCTTTCCTCCCGCGAGACGCTCCAGGCACACCTTCAGGGACTGAAAGAAGCAAAGGGGCAACTCCCGCTCATGTTGGAAAAACGGCACGAGATACAGTCGAAAAAGCGCGTCTCCAGTGCGGAGACGCGCAAGCTCCTCCGCGACTCGTCATCCGCGGCGGCGGCGAGCATGGCACGCAGGCTACGCGACAGGCGGCTTAGACGTTGAAGTTCTCCATCGTAATCGTCGAATACGCCTCATGGCCCCTCACCCTCCGGTGCATCGAGTCTTTGCGGGCGACGAGGCATGGCGGCTTCGAGGTCATCGTCGTGGACAACGGCTCGGAGGGGAAGCCCTCGGGGATTCCGTCGGGAACCGTCGTCGTCGAGAGCGGGAGGAACCTCGGGTTCGCCCGCGCCGTGAACCGCGGTGTCGCCGCCTCTTCGGGCGAAGTCGTCGTCCTCATAAACCCGGACTCGCTCGTCGGAGAGGGCTTCTTCGAGGGGATCGAGGCATTCTTCGGCACGAACCCGAGGGCCGCCGCAGCCGGGCCTCGGATACTCGACGGGAACGGGGAGCTTCAGCTTTCGGCGAGGCGCGAGGTGAGCCTCGTCTCCGGCCTCCTCGGGCGGACCTCCCTCCTCACGCGCCTCTTCCCCGACAACTCGCTCGTCAAGGGCCAGTTCCCGGCGGTCACGGCGACAGAGGCTCCCGCGAAGGTGGACTGGGTATCGGGGGCGTGCATGGCCGTCCGCCGGGAAACCCTCGGCTCCGTCGGACCGCTCGACGAGAGGTTCTTCATGTACTTCGAGGACGCGGACTTGTGCCGGAGGATCCGGGAGTCGGGACTAGATGTGTATTACTTGCCAGACATCGAAGTCTCGCACCAGGCGGGAGGAAGCACGAAGGACCGCGCCCGCGCCGTCTGGAACCTCCACAAAAGCGCCTTCCTTTACCATCGGAAGCACGGCTCGCACGGCCCGCTCAACCTCTTCAGCGCGACCGTGTTTCTCGGACTCGCCATCCGGGCCGCCGCGAAGCTCGCGGCTTCGTTCGGAGATCGCTCGAAATCACGATGAAGCAAGACGCTCGTAAACCGCTTCGGCTTTCCGAAGGAGTTTCATCGCGTGGGGGGGTTCCAGTTCGCGGCTCGCCCGCTCCTTCGCCTTCTTCCTCGACTCGGAGGGGCGCGACACGGCATCCTCCAGCGAAGAGACACCCTTGAAGCCTCTCTCGTAGACTTTGTCTATACGTGAGAAGACTTTGGCGACGTTCTCTTCGGTGTGGCGAAAGGGCGCGAAATTCGTGCCGAACTTCGCGTTTACGCGCTCGATGACCGAACTGTAGTCGCTCGTCACCTCCTCGAAGGGGCCGAGGACGAACGAGTCCCGGTACCTTTCCACGGTCTCGTAGAAAGAGACATAGTATTCGAGGGCTTGCTCGACGGAGATCGGGTCTCGGACTGCGTAGGAAAGAACGGCATCCTTCGGTTCCCGGATCAAGACCAGAGCCGGGGTCTCCCACTCCGCCGCCCGGATGACCTGCGCCGGGACGTGGAGGTTGTTGGCGAGACGGACCTTCCGCCGCTGCGCCCGCCTGAAGGCGGCCACGGCGAACGAGTTCGCGGACCTCGGGAAGCCCTCTATCAGGAGTTCGGTATCCGGCGCGACGGCTTGCGGGGAGTTCTTTCGGAGGAGGGAATAAAGAGGGAAGAAGACGGCGGGGCGTTTTCCGGCATGGATCTGGACCCACTTCTCCACCTTGAAAAGAATGCGCGAACGATCCACCAGACCCGAGAACACCCCGAAAACCTTATCCCGAACCGTAGCGCGGAAGCAAACCCTCCGGCGCGTCCGAGAGGAGGGGCACCCCTTTATCCTTCTCCGAAAGACTCGGATTTGCCATCGGCCACTCTATCCCGATCTCGGGGTCGTTCCAGAGCACGGCCCCCTCGCACTCCGGCGCATAGTAATCGGTGCATTTATAGAAAAACAGCGCGGCCTCGCTCGTCACGACGAAGCCGTGCGCGAAGCCCGGCGGCACGTAAAACTGCCGCTTGTTCTCCGACGAGAGCACGACCCCGGCCCATTCCCCGAACGTCGGCGAGCCGACTCGGATGTCCACCGCCACATCGAAGACCTCGCCCTCGAGGACGGAGACGAGCTTACCTTGCGGGTTCGGGTTTTGGAAGTGGAGGCCGCGCAATACGCCCCGCGCCGAGTACGAGAGGTTGTCCTGGACGAACTCCCCCGTAAGCCCGTATTCTTCATACCTCTTCCCGTTGAAGCTCTCCATGAAGAAGCCGCGCTCGTCCCCGAAGACCCTCGGCTCGACTATGACGACGCCCGGCAATTTCGTCTCGATCACGTTCACAGCATGAACTCCTCGGTTTGGATGAGTTCTATGAGGTACCGTCCGTAGCCGTTCTTCATCATCGGATGGGCGAGGCGTTCGAGTTGCTCGGCGCCGATATAGCCTTTGCGGAAGGAGACCTCCTCGGGACACCCGATTTTAAGTCCCTGTCTTTGCTCCAGCGTCTCTATGAACCCCCCGGCTTGCTGCAAAGACTCGTGCGTCCCCGCGTCGAGCCACGCCATCCCCCGCCCCATAAGCTCGACCCGGAGGCGGCCCCGTCCGAGGTACTCGACGTTCGCGTCGGTGATCTCATACTCCCCCCTCGCCGACGGCTTAAGCTCCGAAGCGATCTCCACGATTTCGTTGTCATAGAAATACAGCCCCGTGACCGCGAAGTGCGACCTCGGCTTCTCGGGCTTCTCCTCGATGGAGAGGACCGTACCGCCCCCGTCGAACTCGACGACGCCGTACCGCTCCGGGTCGCGCACGTAATACCCGAACACCGTCGCCCCCTCGACCCGGCCCGCGGCGTTTTCGAGGAGTTCCTGAAAACCTTGCCCGTAGAAAATATTGTCCCCGAGAACGAGCGAGACCGGGTCGCGCCCGACGAACTCCCGCCCGATGACGAAAGCCTGCGCCAGCCCCTTCGGCTCCGGCTGCTCGGCGTACGTGAAGTTCACGCCCCACTTCGACCCGTCGCCGAGGAGTTCCTCAAAGCGAGGCAAATCGGACGGCGTCGAGATTATGAGGATGTCGCGGATGCCCGCCATCATAAGCGTCGTGAGCGGATAATAGATCATAGGCTTGTCGTACACGGGGAGCAATTGTTTGCTCACCGCGAGCGTCAACGGGTAAAGACGGGTGCCGGAGCCTCCCGCCAAAACTATTCCCTTCACGAAATCTCCATCCGATACTCTCCTTCTAAAATCCTTCAAAAAAGCTCCCCGCGAAGTTTCGGACAAACCGGGCGCGGGCGCAAGCTCCGGGTCGCTCTTTTAGGTTATTGGTTGGTGGTTATTGGCAAATACAAAAACCAAAAACCCGCAACCAAGAACCGGAGCGACCGAAGCCGAAGGCAGAGCGACCATTGACATCGGGGCGATGTTTGAATAGCCTCATTACCTGTATGTCCACTATTTTCTCGAAGGTTCAGTCGGATTGAGCGCGAAGGCATCCTCCTCGCACCCCGCGAGGGTGGAGAAGATTTTTCTGTTCGGGGTCGGGGGGGGCTGCGCGGCGGTCTTCAACCTCGCCCTCGCGTATATCGGGGTGGACATCCTCGGCCTCGACTCGACCCTCCAGCAAAACATAGTGAACCTCCTCGCGATGGAGGCTTCACTCCTTTTCAGCTTCGTCGTGTACCGGACGTTCGTGTGGAGACTGAAAGGCCGCGACCCCTCGGAGATCTTTTTGAAGCAGCTCCCGATGTACCATCTCTCGGCGGGGGCGGGCATCCTCGCGAGGGTCGCCATCTTCCCGATCCTCCAATATGCGGGGGTTTATTACCTCATAAACATCGCCGTCGGCATCGTCGCCGGGGCCGCGCTCAATTTCGTCCTCGCCGACCGCTTCGTTTTCAAGGAGAAGGAGGGATGAGGCTCTCCGTCGTCATCCCGGCCCACAACGAGGAAGGCTCCATCGCCGATACGGTCGAAGCCGTGGCGGAGACTTTGGAGGCCGAGGGCATCGAACACGAGATACTCGTCGTCAACGACAATTCCTCGGACGGGACGGAGAAGGTTCTTCGGGAATTGACTTCCCGGAATCCGACGGTGAGGTATGTGAACAGCCGGGTGAGGAACGGGTTCGGGCGGGCGATACGGACGGGACTCCATCACTTCACCGGGGACGCGGTGGTCATAGTGATGGGCGATGGCTCCGACAGCCCGGAGGATATCGTCCGTTATTACCGGAAGCTCGACGACGAGGGATACGAGTGCGTCTTCGGCTCCCGGTTCATAAAGGGGAGCCGCATCATAGACTATCCGCGACACAAGCTCGCGATAAACCGCCTCGCGAACTTCTTCGTTCGCTCCCTCTTCACCTTCCGGTACAACGACACGACGAACGCCTTCAAAATGTACCGCCGCGAGGTCATCGAAGGCTCGCAGCCGCTCATCTCGCCACATTTCAACCTCACCGTCGAGCTTCCGCTAAAAGCGATCATCCGCGGGTACTCGTACGCCGTCGTCCCCATAAGCTGGACGAACCGGAAGACCGGGTTCTCGAAGCTGAAAATCCGGGAGATGGGAAGCCGATACCTCTTCATCGTGCTTTATCTCTTCCTCGAGAAATACCTATCCCGCGGCGATTATCGTCGGCCTCCGAAGAGGGAGCATCCCGCCCCGGCGCGAGACGCGCAAAGGAGCGGCGAATGATACGCAACCCGCCACCCCGACGTAGTGGCGCGCCGACGGAGCGCCCCCCCCGCGGCGCATCCTTCGCCGTCGGGACGCTTTCCCCCGCAAAGGCTTCTCGACGAGGAACCGATGCGGTCGCCGGAGAACCGGACAGCGACGGAACGGACTCGGCGTGAACCGGGAGAGCGTCCTCGTGACGGGCGGCGCGGGCTTCGTCGGCTCGAACCTCGCGATGAAGCTGAAAAAGGACAATCCTTCACGGAGGATCGTCGCCCTCGACAATTTGAAGCGGCGAGGCTCGGAGCTGAACATCTCCCGCCTCGCCGAAGCCGGGGTCGAGTTCGTCCACGGCGACATTCGGAATAAAGAGGATTTCCCGGACGAACCGTTCGGCCTCGTCCTCGAATGCTCCGCCGAGCCGTCGGTGACGGCGGGGTATTCCGGCTCGGCGGAGTACCTCATAAACACGAACCTCGCCGGGACCATAAACTGCCTCGAGCTCGCCCGGAGGCACGCCTCGGACTTCGTCTTCCTCTCGACGAGCCGCGTGTATCCGATGGCGAAGCTCTCGAACCTCCGGTACTCCGAAGGCGATACTCGCCTCCACCTCGACGACGAACAGCCGTATGCGGGAGCTTCGGGCGACGGTATCTCGGAAGAGTTTCCGATGGGCGGCGCTCGTTCTTTGTACGGGGCGACGAAGTTTGCTTCGGAGATGTTCGTGGAGGAGTATCGGGAGGCGTATGGGATGCGGGCCGTCGTCAATCGGTGCGGGGTCGTGACGGGGCCGTGGCAGATGGGAAAAGTGGATCAAGGCGTGTTCGCGCTGTGGATGGCCCGCCACTATTTCAAAGCCGGAAACCTCTCGTACATCGGATACGGCGGGGAGGGAAAGCAAGTCCGCGACCTCCTCCACATAGACGACCTCTTCGACCTCGTGAAGCTCCAAACACATGATCTCGACGCCTTCGACGGCGGGACGTTCAACGTCGGCGGCGGGAAAGAGACGAGCCTCTCGCTCGCCGAGACGACGGAATTGTGCCGGGAGATAACCGGGAACGAGATAAAAATCGGGAGCGACCCCGAGACGAGACAGGCAGACATTCCCGTGTACATCACGGATCATGGCAAAATAACCGACCTTTGCGGGTGGTGTCCGAAGCGGGGCGCGGAGGAGACGATGAAGGACATCCATGCGTGGATCGAGGCGAACGAACCTCTCGTCAAGCGCACACTCACATCATGAGAAACGGAGAAAGCATGCTCGATAAAATCTACCGATCGAGGTTCGCCCCGCAAACGCTCGTGGCGAAGCGCGAACTATGGAACACGCTCGTAAAGGAATTCCTCCAAAAATACGTCCCGAGGGACGCGGTGGTGGCGGACATCGGGGGCGGATATTGCGAGTTCATAAACGCGGTGGAGTGCGGGAAGAAGTACGTCGTGGATCTCAACCCCGACGTGGGGGACTTCGCCGCGAAGGATGTGGAAATCCTCATGTCCGACGCGAGCGACATATCCCCGCTTTCGGAATCGAGCGTGGACGTGGTGTTCGTGAGCAACTTCTTCGAACACATGCCGACGAAACAACATCTCTTCGACGTTCTCGAAGAGATCCACCGCATCCTTCGTCCGGGCGGGAAATTGCTCATAATTCAGCCGAACATCAAGTATGCGTACCGCGAATATTGGGACTTCATCGACCATCACATCGCGCTCACGGAAAACAGCCTCGCGGAAGCGCTCGGCATCACGGGATTTTCGGTGGCGGAGTGCATTCCGCGCTTTTTGCCTTTCTCGGTGAACTCGAGTCCTTCGCAGTCCGCCGAGCTTCTCAAACTTTATTTGAAGATGCCGCTCGCGTGG
>Ga0136627_1001107_pt1 | contig 10556 bp, 8 predicted proteins | sample AntDrymUQ4892206_2_FD_104652 | JGI IMG/M metagenome (GOLD analysis project Ga0136627, IMG submission 104652) | Polar desert sand microbial communities from Dry Valleys, Antarctica - metaG UQ489 (22.06) | ecosystem: Environmental > Terrestrial > Soil > Desert | place: Antarctica: Dry Valley... | reverse complement strand
GCGGATCCCGACGATCCTCGGACGAAGATGCTCGAGAAGATCGAACGGCAGACGTTCAGGGCGGCGAAGATCGTCAACGGCTTGCTGAACCTCGCGCGGCCGGCCCAGGTGGATGCCGGACCGATCGATCTGCACGCCGTCATCAACGACGTGCTCTCGCTGCTGGAACACCAGCTGCGGAACAGCCGGATCCAGGTGCGCAAGGAGCTCGCGCCGGCGGCGCCGATTGTCGAAGCCATCGAGTACAAGCTTCAGCAGGTGTTCCTGAATCTGTTCATGAATGCCCGCGACGCGATGCCGCGGGGCGGCTGGCTGACGATCGCTACATCACTGGGGCCGGACGGCGCGGCGGTCATCGAGGTGTCGGACACGGGGTCGGGAATCCCTGTCGATCAGCTCTCCCGGATCTACGATCCGTTCTTCACGACGAAGGACATCGGCAAAGGCACCGGCCTGGGTCTTTCCATCACCTACGGCATCGTGCAGGAGCACAACGGAACGATCACCTGCGAGAGCGCTGTCGGGCAGGGCACACGCTTCGTGCTGACCCTTCCTCTGGCCTCGACCCGTGCGCTCAGACGCGACGCCGGGCGGTTCTCGTAGAAACAGCACGCCTCAGGCGGACCCCGACACATGAACCGTAACGGCACCATTCTGATCATCGACGACGAGGAGATCATGCGTGAGATCCTCGAGACGCTGCTCACGCGCGAGGGGTATCAGGTGCGCCTGGCCGCCAACGCCGCCGAGGGCCTCGAGCTCGCGCGTGCGCTGCCGTTCGACGCCGTGATCATGGACGTGATGATGCCCGGCATGGACGGGATCACAGCGCTCGACGAGCTCGCGAAGATCGACAGCGACCTGCCGGTGATGATGATCACGGCGTTCGCGTCGGTGGAGAACGCGATCGCGGCCATGAAGCGCGGGGCCTTCGACTACATCACCAAGCCCTTCAAGAACGAAGAGGTGCTCGTCGTCGTCCGGAACGCCCTGGCGCAGCGGCGGCTTGTCGCCGAGAACCGTGCTCTCCGCCAGAACCTCCAGGCCCATCAGAACCGCTTCGGAGAGATCATCGGGCGCAGCTCGCGCATGCGGCAGGTGTTCGACCTGATCATCCAGGCAGCTCCGTCTCGTACGACCATTCTCATCAACGGGGAGAGCGGCACCGGCAAGGAGCTGATCGCGCGGGCGCTGCACCAGAACTCGACGCGCTCGGATCGCGCCTTCATCACGGTGAACTCCGGCAACCTCCCGCCGGACCTGCTGGAGTCCAACCTCTTCGGGCACGTGAAAGGGGCGTTCACGGGCGCGATCTACCCGAAGAAGGGACTCTTCGAGCTTGCCGACAAGGGGACGATCTTCTTCGATGAGATCGGCAACGTCCCGCTCGAGACTCAGGCCAAGCTCCTGCGTGTCATCCAGGAGCGGGAATTCATGCGGCTTGGAGGTGTCGAGACGATCAAGGTGGACGTCCGCATCATCGCCGCGACGAACGTCGACCTCCGGCGGATGGTGGACGATGGGAAGTTCCGCGAGGACCTCTACTACCGGCTGCACGTCATCACCGTGGAGCTTCCGCCGCTGCGCGAGCGCAAGGACGACATCGCGCTCCTCGTGCAGCACTTCCTCGACAAGTATGGCCGTGAGAACCAGAAGCCGAATCTCGAGCTCAGCCCCGAGGCGCTGGACCTGCTGCTCGAGTTCGATTGGCCGGGTAACGTCCGGGAGCTTCAGAACGTGATCGAGCGGGCGTCGGTGCTGTCGTCCGGCTCGCGCATCGACGTCGATCTCGTTCCCGAGCACGTGCGGAGCAGCAAGCGGTTCCAGATGCCGCAGGTGGCGATCCCGCCCGAAGGGATCTCGTTCCGGGAAGTGATCACCGACTTCGAGAAGCGCCTGATCGAATCCACGCTGGAAGCGGCCGGCGGCGTCCAGAAGCGGGCGGCCGAGCTGCTGCACATCAAGCCCACCACGCTGAACGAGATGATCAAGCGGCACGACATCCGTCCGAGACGGAAGCGTGGCACCCCCCTCGCGGTGCCGTCTCCACAGGACGGAGTCGATCCTCCGGATGAGGAACCGGCAGACGACGAGATGGAAGAGCTCTCGAAGTGGCGGGGCTGAGCCCTCGCCCAGCCCGCGCTCACCCTCTCGCCTGCCGCATCCTCGAGAACATTCGTTCGTACTTTCCCAGCACGACCTCCCACCGGTAGTTCTGGCGCACATAGTGCCGGCCGTTGCGCCCCATGGCCTTGCGCAGCCGGTGATCCGAAAGCAGCAGGCGAAGGCATTCGGTGAACTCGTCCCGATCCGCGTAGAAGAGCCCGGCATTGCTGGATCGGCAATGGTCCACGAGGACCTCGCTGCGGGCGTTGGCGAGCACCGGTGTGCCGACGGCGAAGGCTTCCAGCGCGAGCAGCGACAGGCTCTCGTAGGGGGAGGGCACCACCACGACGGTCGCAGCCTCCAGCGCCTGGAGCCGCTCCTGATCCGACAGGCGGCCGGCGAACCGGATGAAAGGTTCCTCAGGCAGCGGCATCAGCTTGATCCCCATCAGGACCAGCGACGCGTCACCCCCTTCCTGCACGTACGTGCTGAAGTACTCGATCAGCTCCTCACAGCCCTTGCCCGGGTCGATTCGCCCGCCGTACAGGGCTATCGGCCCGTGAAGCCGGTGCCGCCGGCGGAAGACGCTCCCGCGCTGCGTCAGATGCGGGCGAAAGCTAGGCGATGCTTCATCCGGCCGCTCATCGTCTTCGATCGGCTCAGAACGGGGGGCGCCGTCGTCCCGGCTCTCGTCGTCCCGGGGCTGCGCGTGCGCCTGGGGGAGTTCCACGCCGCACCCAATGGTCTCCTCCTCGACCGCCCGGATCGAGAAGTGCGTCGTGAGGAACCTCCGTTCGGCGTCCGTGTTGTACGCGAGACCCGCAGGCAGGCTGAACAGCTCCTTGTAGATATCCAGGTGGATGGCCGGTTCGTCGTGCGCGGTTGGCACCAGGATGGTCTTGTGGGGAGCGATGCGTGCGGCGAGCACCGTCGGCGCATAGAGATAGGTGAACAGGATCAGGATGTCGTACTGATTCTGGTTGCGTTCGACGAACTCCAGCAACGCAGGGCACCAAGGCCCCTGCTGGCGCAGCCACTCCACCTCGTCTTCCCGGCTGTGGGAGTTGTTGAAGATCCACTCGGAATATCGATTGAACGCGTCGATGTCGCGGGTGCGGGCATTGGCGAACCGGCGCACCGTCACGCCACGGATGCGGTCGGTGCCCTCCGCGTAATCGTTCTTCCAGGTGATGTAGTCGGCCGCGCAGGTCGTCAGCACCTCGACCTGGTGCCGGGGGGCCAGCCGCTCCGCGATGAGCCGGCAGTGGTACTCCGATCCCCCCAGAATCTCGGCTCCGTAGCGCTGGACGATGAATGCAATCTTCAAGGAGGTGATCCTCTGGCGGCGCTCAAGCGCCCAGTGTTGCGAGAACGTCCGTGAGCCGTGCCTGAATACGTTCGGGAGCGAAGTGCGCCAGACGGCGCCGCTGCCCTTCGAGCACCCGCTCGCGGACCCGACGATCGTATACGAGCGTGCCGAGCATCTCCGCCGCCAGCTCCAGGTCTTTCGGCGCGAAGAGGACGCCTGCTCCGCCGAGCGTCTCCGGCACCGCCCCGGCCGCATAGGCGAGCACGGGCACGTCTGCCGCCATGGCCTCGACGAGTGGGACGCAGAAGCCCTCGTGCTCGCTCAGCGACACGTAAGCGTCCGCCCACCGGTAGTAAGCGGCGAGGTCCTCGTCCGGAACCCCGCCGGTGAAGAGGAACCGCTCCGGCAGCATCCTGTACTGCACGATCAGCGCGCGAAGCATCGAGTAGTAGCGCGGCAGCCCGTCGTACCGCCCCACGAAGATGAACCGGTAGTAGCTGTCCACGTACCGCTTGTAGACCTCCGCCAGCCGGATGTGATCCTCGATCTTCTTGTTCGGGACGATGCGCCCGACGAAGAGGATGTTGATCAGGCCGTCCCCCAGTATCCGCTCGAGAGGAGGGCGTCGCGGGGCTGACGTGATGCGCCCCGTGTTCACCGCAATGGGCATCACGCCGGTTCGGCCGAATCCGAGAGCTTCCAGCTCCTGCCGGTTGAACTCGGAATCCCCGAGTGCCAGATCGACCCGGCCTGCAAGCGACCGGAGCTCCTGCCGGCCGATGGCCGCCAGCCGGAACATCTGCGCATCGTAGGGCGCGAAGAACGGGGCAGGCGTGATGTTGTGATACTGGAGCACGCGCGTGCCGCTGAGCGACGCGAACGCCTCGGTCATCGGTGAGGGCAGCGCGAAGTGGAAGATGGTGATCTGCCCCTGTCGTGCACCAGGGTCGGAGAAAGGTTTCACATCTTCCCGCAGGTCGTCGTCCATGGTGAGGGCATACAGGTCCGAGACGTGCCCGGCAGCCCGGAGCATGTCCCTCACGGTGCGCGCGCTGTCCCCGATGGCATCCCCGCGATGGGCGGCCGGGACCCACTGGTTGATGATCATTCCTGTCGCTGCACGGCGGTTTCCGTTCCTGGCGGGTCGGGCAGAGCACGGTACAGTGCCGGCCTGTACTGCCGCAGTTCCTCCAGCCGCTCGAACTGTTCGAACTGTGCCCAGAAGTCGAACGCAACCTCGGGAGCCGGGCGTGGCGGGTTCCGGAGCACCCCCTCGACGAATGCACGTAATGTCGAGGCGAAATCCTTCCGGCGCAAGCCGTCGAGCGCGGCGTCCTGTGCGGCGACGATTCCGCTTTCCACCGTGCTGTCGCTCAGAACGGCGTCGATCAGTCGTGCCACCCCGGAAGGATCCTTGAAGTCGTAGAGTACGCCGGCGCCGTCCATCGTTGCCGGCACAGCGGTCGCCGCGTACGCCAGCACCGGCACTCCCTTGTGAAACGCCTCGACGATCGGGACACAGAACCCTTCGTGCTCGCTGGCACAGAGGAACAGGTCGGCGATGTCGTAGAGCGCCGACAGTTCCTCGTTGGAGACATGTCCGAGGAAGTGCACGTCTGGAGTGCCGAGCTTGGCCACGAGCGCGTGGAGCATGGCCAGATACCGCTCGAACCCGCTGAAAGAGCCCACGAGGAGCAGCCGCGAGCGTGGGTTGTGCCGCGTCCGATACATGTGGAAGGCGCGGATCACGTCCTCGAACTTCTTGTTGGGGATCACCCGTCCGACGAACATGAGGTTGGTCCACCCATCGTCGAACCCGGCGGACAGCGTGCGGTCGGAGCCGGCATCCAGGTGCGAGAAATCGGGGACGACCGGAAGGACACCTGTGTGCCGGAATCCGAGACGATCGAGCTCCTGCCTGTTGTACTCGGAATCTCCCAGCGCCAGATCGCAGCGGGCGGTGTAGGCCGTGAGCTCCCGGCGGCCGCGGAAGCAGAGCGTCACGAGATCCTTGTGTACGCCGATGAAATATTCCGGTGGGGTGATGTTGTGGTAGACGAGGATCATGCGGCCGGGCAGCGCGTAGGCCGTACGGGAGGCGCGTGAACCGATCGAGAAGTGGTGGATCAGGACGTCGTGTTCCTCGATGCGCCCCACCATGTCGCGGTAGTCGAGTGTGAGGTGCTCGAGGCGGGGATCCGCCGTTTCGACGAAGATCGAGGACTCCCAGCCGGCCTCGCGCAGCGCTCGGTGGATGCCGAGCACCTCGTGCCCTATTGCGTCACCGTAGCCGAGGGTGGCCAGCACCTGGTGCACCCGCGGACTCCCGGCTCGTGGGGCACTCATCCGTGTCGTTCCCCCTCGATGACGGCCCCCGACGGGATGCCCGCGAGCACTGATTCGGCCGCCGGCAGGGAGGCCCGGCGCCGCGCCAGCCATCCTGGAAGCGGGGCAATGGGCGGAGGCGCCGTCTCCCGATCCAGGCGCTGGAACATCTCCAGGTACTTGCGCTCGATCACCGGCCAGGCGTAGTTGCGGCGGAAGAACTCACGCCCGTTCTGGCCGAGCCTGTGGTGCAGCGGTCCATTCGATTCGAGCGAGTAGAGCGTTTCGACGAAGTCCTCGTAGCGTTCGTAGTACAGACCGGCATTGCTCCTGATGCACTGCCCCTTGAGCACGTCGCACCGTCCGTTGGCGAGCACCGGGCGTCCCAGCGCCCAGGCCTCGAGCGCAACCATCGAGAGGCTTTCGTAATAGGACGGCATTATCAGCAGATCGGACGCGGCGAGCGCATCGAACTTGTCCTGATCGCCGAGGAAGCCCAGGTGGTGGATCCGGCGGTGCTTCGGCACCGGCATGACGGCGCTTCCGACGAGAACCAGGTCCAGCCCGCGGGGAAAGATGGTGGCGTAGCGCTGGAAGTAGTCGAACAGCTCCCCGCACCCCTTGTTCTCGTCGATACGGCCGATGTAGATCGCGAAGGGGCGAGTGATCTTGAATTTACGCCTGAACCCGGCGGGATCCGTCCGCTGGGGAACGTCGGACCCAACGCCGACGACGACTCCCGGCACCTGCTGGTTGCCGGTGGCGGACCAGATCATCGCGCGCTCTTCCTGCGAGTTGTACATGACAGCGCGGACGCTGCGGAAGACCGGCCGGAACATCTCCAGGCCGATTGCCGGGTCCCGCTCGGCGGTCGGCACGAGCACGGCTTTCTGGTGAAGGCGCCGTGCGGCATGCCACGCGTGGTAGTAGCGATAGCTGAAGATGACCGTGTAATCGAAGGCCGCGCCGGCAAGGTAGTCGATCATCGCCGGGCTTGCCGGGCCCTCACTCTCGAGCCAGGCAACCTCGTCGGCCAGCGAGTGCGTGTGGCGGAACACCCGTTCGGATCGGCGGCCGAAGTCCCTGGGCTTACGCTCGTGGCGGACCGGGAAGCGCCGCACGGCCACGCCGTTCACCGTTTCCACCCCCGGCGGCAGCTCGTTGCGCCAGGAGACGTAGTCGCGCGCACAGGTCGTGACCACCTCGACCTCCGCATGGCGGGCCAGGCGCTCGGCAATGTACCGGGCGTGCAGCTCGGCGCCGCCGTTGATGTCGGCGCCGTACCGCTGCACCGCGATCGCGAGCTTCACGAGCCGGTGGAGGGGTCAGCGGGCGGAGCGCCGGCGCGTTCCGGCCCGACCTGAGTCTGGTCGCCCCGGTCCGGAACGTCCTGTCCGCCAGTCCCGCTGTCAGACGGGGACCCTTGCCGTACCTCGCGATGATCCCCGGGGGGGCGTCTGGGCCTCCGGCGGCGACGGCGGGCCCGCCGTTCCTGGTCTCCCTCGACCGTGCGGCTGTTGTCGAACGGGGCGGGTGGCCCCGTCGGGGCGGCGCTGCCCGGGCGGTACATGACCACCCCTTCGAGCGCCCTCGCGCGCCGCTCGTCGAAGTCGAGACGGCTCGACATGGATTCCACGCGCATCTTGAGGTTCTTCACCTCGATCCCCACACGCGTGAGCTCGATGACCAGGTTGTGCATGACCTCGTAGTGCAGCGCATCGAGCTGCTCCCGCTTGGTGTTCAGCTCCGCCTGGATGTTCAGCGCCCGGATCAGCGGATTCGGGTTGAAGAACAGCTTGAGGATGGGGTTGAGCACTTTCCGCATCCAGCGGATGAAGCCGCGATGCGTCTCGTAGAGCGTGGAGTCCTCGAACGCGAAGTTCTGGGGCTCTGTAATGGCCGCTCTCGAGCGGCGGAACTGGTCGAGCAGATCGGAGCGGACCCCCCGCGGGTCGAGAAACTTCTCGAGCTTGACGTTCGCCAGCTCGCGAATCTCCTCTTCGGTGTAATCCACGCCGCGCTTCTCCCGGATGCGCGACCTGATCTGCCGCATGATCTGCTCGACGTCGACGTTGTCGGATCGAACGTTCATATCAGACATAAAGGTCCTATGTTTTCTTCGCCGCCTGCGCGTGCCGGCGCCGCGAGCTGAACTCCGGCGCTTCTCTCACGCAGGTACCGAGAATCCCGAACGACTCCTTGAGCGCCCTGAGTCCCGTCTTCTCGAGGACCGCCGCGTCGGATCCCACGTCGGGGAACCCCTCAGGCGTCCCCTTCACGGTCTCCCAGTTGCGGAACAGCCGCCCCCAGGGACTTGCGAGCACGGTTTTCATCAGCCGCCTGGCGTTGTAGGGATACCAGAAGCTGTCGTGGTAGAGCACGCTCGCGATGTACGCCCAGGGCGCGAGCACGGTCTTGAGCGACCACTCGATCGGCCCCTTCATGGGGCCCCAGTAGATCTGGTGCTGCATGCGCGAGGCGAACGTCATCTTCTTGAATGGGCCGGTGAAGTGCCAGTTCTCCGCCGCCGCGGAGGCGTCTCCCACGATCTCGATTTCGCGCGGATCCCCGCAGCCCAGGCCCAGATCGTGCGCCAGCCTGATGAATTTGATCGAGAGCGGGTCCATGCCCATCAGCTTCGCGGCCACAGCATCGATGGCCACCTGATCCGAGCTGGCGAGGATCACGTTCTTCACGTGCGGGACCATGCAGCGCGGGCCGGGTCCGTCCCCCGCAAAGGTCCCGTCCATCACCGCGAAGACTCCCTGATGAATCTTCTTCTGGATCATCAGCAGGTCCACCAGCGTCTCGTGGATGACGGGATGTGTCCAGTGCCGGTGCTCGTTCAGCAGCCCGCCGAACGCGTTCTTCATCGCGCCTGTCGTCGTGGTGAACACGTGCGTCTTCACCGTCGGCAGGTGGATGATGTTCTCCCCGATGAACCGCTTCGGGATCATGAATCCCTTCGGGTACACCTCGTTCAGGCAGAGGAACTTCCGGGTGAGGTCACCGACGGCCTCGCGGATGTTGATCCACTCCTCGGTCTCGTAGATGTGGATGTTCCGCAGCCCGTGCGCCTCGACGACGTTGATCTGCTTGTTCTCGCGTTCGCCGAGGTGCGCATCGATCACGACCGTACGGTTGTGGCAGGCGTGAATGAGCCCGGGATCGTAGCCGTCCGCCTTCATCGCCTTGATCACGCCGTCGAGCTGCCAGGGTGTCGTGGAGCTGCCGGGAAAGAAGAAATGCCAGGAGATGTTCACCTTCAGGGCCGTATCCACCGCCTTCGACACGACGTCCTGGTACCCCGCCAGGTTCATCACCGTGTGGTAGTCCCGCAGCACGGTGGCGGGGGAAGTGCGAAGGATGGCGACTCTTGCCTTGCTCATGTATTCCTGGTCCCTGGATATCGAGCTACGTGCGCCAGGGCAGCAGCGGAGATGGGCCGTAGATGATCAACGTGACCGCCACCGCCCACAGCGCGACGCAGGCCAGGAGCGGCCGGTCGGTCAGCAGCATGTCCGACGGGCTGCCGCCGCCCGCCCTCTGGTGCACCAGATAAAGGTACCGGAAGATGCCGTAGAGCGGAAACGGCAGCGTCAGCCCGAGGCGGTCCGAGTGGAAGCGCTCGATTGTCTCAGGGCTCACGGTGTAGAACGCATACGCCACGAGCGTCGAGGCCGTGACGACCGAAATCATCTGGTCGAGGAGGTACGGGCTGTATTCCTGCAGAATTGGCCGGTGCCCTGTTGCGCCATCCGCCAGCAGCACGAGCTCGTGCCGCCGCTTGCTGAGCGCCAGGAACAGCGCGAGAAGGATCGTGAGCACGTAGAGCCAGGGGCTGATCGGTACCGCAATGGCCACCGCCCCGGCCGCCGCGCGAATCACGAACCCGATGGCAATGGTCAGCACGTCGATGATGACGATGTGCTTCAGCGAGCCCGAATAGGCTGCCAGCAGCATCACGTAGGCCAGCGCCATCCCGCCGAACGCCCGGCCCATCCAGAAGGCCATCCCCAGGCCCCCGGCGGTGAGCACCGCGGCGACAAGAAGGGCCGCCCCCACCGGAACGGCTCCCGAGGCAATCGGCCTGTCCTTCTTTACCGGGTGCCGCCGATCGGCCTCGCGGTCCGCCAGATCGTTGACGAGGTAGACGACACCTGACAGAGCACAGAACACCGCGAACGCCTCGACGGCCCTGATGACCGAGGAGGCATCGAACAGACGCTGGCCGAACAGCAGCGCGGCAAAGATGATGAGGTTCTTCGTCCACTGCGAGGGGCGCAGAGACACGAGGAGCCCGAGCACCACCGAAGTGGAGCCAGGCTGGGACACCGCCCCGTCGGGACCGGTTCCCTTGATGATGTCCGGAAAAGATGGTCGCGCCATCGGGAGCGCGGCGGGTCGGGCGTGACCGCCGCCAGGCACGGCGGTCCGCCGCAGCGTCAGTGCAGGCCGGCAGCCTCGCCTAGGTGAAGCTCTGAATCGCTTCCTGCTCGGAGTCGTACGTCTCGAAGACCGTGAGCAGCTTGGTGATGGCGAGCAGATCCTGAATGCGTTTGGTCAGGTTGAGCAGCTTCAGCTTTCCCCCCTGGCGGCTGACGGTCGTGTAGGTCCGGACGATCTCGCCAAGGCCGGCGCTGTCGATGTAAGGCACGCCTTCGAGGTTGAGCAGCAGCTTTTTCCGGTCCTGCTGGATCAGCGAATTGATCTTGTCCTTCAGCAACTCGTCGCCTTCCCCGAGCGTCATCTTCCCCTTGAGATCCAGAACCGTCACCCCGTCGACGACCCGTTCGTCGATCTGCATTGCCGCTCT
>Ga0136627_1001106_pt1 | contig 10557 bp, 12 predicted proteins | sample AntDrymUQ4892206_2_FD_104652 | JGI IMG/M metagenome (GOLD analysis project Ga0136627, IMG submission 104652) | Polar desert sand microbial communities from Dry Valleys, Antarctica - metaG UQ489 (22.06) | ecosystem: Environmental > Terrestrial > Soil > Desert | place: Antarctica: Dry Valley... | reverse complement strand
TGTGCTTCTCGCCGCCGAAGGCGAAGAGTGAGTGCCTGTGCTTCTCGCCGCCGAAGGCGAAGAGTGAGTGCCTGTGCTTCTCGCCGCCGAAGGCGAAGAGTGAGTGCCTGTGCTGCTCGCCGCCGAAGGCGAAGGTTCAGTGAGCTCGCGTCGGGCGTCGGGTGGGCGCGCGTCCATGCTTCGAAACGTAGATCCGGCATCGGACGGGATCGCCCGCGGGTCGGAGGAAGACGGTGGAGCCGGCCGCCGTGACGGCCAACCGGTGGAGCCGCGCGGAGTAGGTTGAAGCCCGATGAAGCGCACCGCGCTGATCACGGGTGGGACTGGTGGCCTCGGGCGCGCCGTCGTGGACGCATTCGTCGCGGACGGTTGGCGGGTGGTCGCGCTCAGCCGCGGCGGCGGCGAGCTCACCGGCGCCGAGGTCGTCTCGGCCGACCTCACGGATCCGCAAGCGGTGGCGCGGGTCGTCGGCGCCGCCGCCTCCCACGCCGGCGCCGAGCTGCGCGCGGTGGTCAACCTGGTGGGCGGCTTCGCGGCGGGCCAGCCCGTCGCCGAGACTCCGGTCGCCGACTTCGAGGCCCAGTTCACGCTCAACCTGCGACCGGCCTACCTCGTCACCCAAGCCGCGCTGCCCGCACTCGTGGCCGCGGGCGGCGGTGCCGTCGTCTGCGTCGCCTCGCGCTCGGCGCTGCATCCGTTCGCGGGCGCGGCGGGCTACTGCGCCGCCAAGGCCGCCGTGATCACGTTCGCGCAGGTCGTGGCGCGCGAGCACGCCGCGGACGGCGTGCGCTGCAACGCCGTGCTGCCGTCGATGATCGACACGCCCGCCAACCGCGCCTCGATGCCGCCCGATCGGCACGCGAGCCTGACCCCGCCCGCCGAGATCGCCGGCGTCATCCGCTTCCTGTGCAGCGACGAGTCCACGCCGACGACAGGCGCCGCCATTCCCGTCTACGGCGGCCCGTGACTCAGGCCGCGCCGCCGTAGAAGCGGATCGCGCGGTCGGCGAGCGCGCGGGTACGGCGCTCGTTCCCGATCGCGTTGAACGCGATCGCGACGCCCGGGATGAGGCGGCCCGCGAGCTTGCGCGCGGAGCGCACGCCGAGCAGCTTCGCGAGTCGGAGGGCGAGCGCCTCGTCGCGCTCCAGCTTCGAGCCGACGTAGGCCTCGACCACGGTGGAGCCGATCCCGTCCAGCGCTTGGCGGGCGGTCTGCGGGTCGTCATAGAAGTCGTAGAGGACGAGCAGTTCGGCCGGCCGCATCGGATCGTGCGGGTCATAGCCGTAGGCGGCGGCGACGTAGAACACCAGCCGCGCCTGGATCCAGGCGAGCGCCACGAGGTCGGGGACCATCGTGACGATGCCGCCGACACCGGTGACCGCGCCCTCGAAGCGCGCCATCGTGGCGTGGCGCTTCTTGGCCATCCGCGCGAGCTCGGCGGGTGCGACGGCGTAGCGCCCGCGCTTGCCGTCCGCCCAGCGCTGCGCCTGCGGGGCGAAGGTCCGTCCCGCGGCCAGGGCGATGTGCTCGGGCGAGCGGACCGGGTCCTGGCGCAGCCGGTCCCACAGGCCCGGCGGCAGCTCGCGCGTGAAGGAAGCCTTGTCGGTGGCGCTCACGGTGGGAGCGTACCCAGCACCGCAGGCTTCGCTCTGCGCCGCCGCACCGGTTCTTGCCGGGTGGCCTGGCCATGACGGCTACTCTGGGCGAGATGCGACGGCCGCTGACGATCCTCTGCCTCACCCTCGCGACGTCAGTGCTCAGCACGTCCCTCGCCGCCGCTCAAGTGCCCGTGCCGGAGCCGCGCATCCGCGCCGGCGTCACGGTCTCGGGCGTCGACGTCGGCAACCTCACGCTGGCCGAGGCGCAGCTCAGGCTCGAGCAGACGCTCGCCCCCCTGCTCGCACAGGACATCGTCGTTGTCGCCGCGCGCAAGCGCTTCACTCTCCGGCCGTCCGCTGTCCGGTTGGCGTTCCGCGCGGACAAGACCGCCCTGCGCGCCATGGCCGCCGGGCTGGCGGCGCCGCCGGCGGTCGACGGCACGCTGCCGCCGGCGTCGGCGCTGCCCTCGGTTGCCTACCGTAACAAGTCGATCTGGCGCTTCGCCAAGAAGGTCGGGAGGTCCGTCGCCATCGCGCCGCGCGACGCGCGACTGAAGATCAAGCTCACCCGCCTGATCAAGCGCCCGGGGCGCCCCGGGCGCGCATTGGCGGTCCGGCCGCTCACGGACCTGGTCAAGACCGTCCTCGTCGACCCGCTCGCCGCGCGCGAGATCAGGGCCACGACCGAGCGTGTCACGCCCGACGTGCGGACTCGGGAACTGAAAAAGCTCTACCCCACGGTGATCACGATCGACCGCTCGAGCTTCCGGCTGCGCCTCTTCAAGCGCCTCAGGTTGGCCAAGCGCTACGGCGTCGCCGTCGGGATGCCGGCGTACCCGACGCCGACCGGCCTCTTCGCGCTCCAGAGCAAGCAGGTGAACCCGATCTGGACTGCGCCCAACTCGCCGTGGGCGGGGGAGCTCGCCGGCCGCCAGGTCACCGGCGGCGCACCGGACAACCCGCTGAAGGCTCGCTGGATGGGCGTCAGCGGGGCGATCGGCATCCACGGCACCGGCGAACCCGGGTCGATCGGATCGCGGGCTTCGCACGGCTGCATTCGCATGAAGGTGCCGGCCGTGATCGACCTGTTCGAGCGCGTGTCCATCGGCACACCCGTGCTCATCGCGTAGCGGCACCCGGCCCTGTCCCGTCTCGCGCTGCCGGGGATCCGATGCGCCGGGTAGTGTCGCGCCATGCGCACGGGGGACGAGATCGAGCGCCTCGCGGCCCGTGCTCGTGAGCAGGGGCGCCTGGGCATCGACACGGAGTTCATGCCCGAGGGCCGCTATCGACCGCTGCTCTGCCTCGTGCAGATCTGCGTCGGCGACGAGGTCGTCGTGCTGGATCCGATAGCAGACGACCTCGGGGACCCGTCCCCCCTGGCCGCGGTCCTGGCCGATCCTGACGTGGAGATAGTCCTGCACGCCGGCCGCCAGGACGTGGCGATCCTGCGCCGCGCGTGGAGCGCGAGCTTCACCAGCGTGTTCGACACCCAGATCGCCGCCGGCTTCGCGGGCTTCTCCGCCCAGGCAGGCTACACGGGCCTGCTGCACGACGTGCTCAAGATCCGGCTGGCCAAGTCCGCCTCGTTCACCCGGTGGGACGCCCGGCCGCTGACCCCGGAGCAGTTGCGCTATGCCCGCGAAGACGTGGAGCACCTCCTTCCACTGGCCGACGAGCTCCAGCGCCGGCTCGTCGAGCGCGGGCGGCTGGAGTGGGCGCGCGAGGAGTGCCATGCGATCGCGGAGGCGACGGACGAGCGCGACCCGCGCGAGGCATGGCGCCGGCTGCCTCGCATCTCCGGCCTTGACGCGGGCGAGCGCGCGCTCGCCCGCGAGCTGGCCGCGTGGCGGGAGCACACGGCGGCAGAAGAGGACCGCCCCCTCGGGTCTGTCCTGCGCGATCCCACGCTGGTCGAGCTCGCCAAGCGGGGTCCGAGGAACGCCAGAGAGCTGAGTCAGATCCGCGGAGCGGGGCCCGACGTCGTCCGCCGCCGCGCGCGCGACATCCTCGCCGCCCTGGACCGCGGTCGCGCCGCGGAGCCGGTCGCGCTCGAGGAGGGCGAGCGGCTGGCGACCGACGCCGGCGACGGACCGACCATCGCGCTCGCAGAGGCCCTGGTGCGGGCACGAGCGCAGGAGGCCGGGCTCGCGTACGAGCTGATCGCCGCGCGCGCCGACCTTGCCCCCGTGGTGGTCGCCGTCCGCCGCGGCAAATCGGAACCCGACGTGCGCACACTGCGCGGATGGCGCCGCGAGCTTGTCGGCGACGAGTTGCTCGCGCTGCTGGACGGGAAGCGTCGCCTCGGCGTCGTCAACGGGCGCGTGGAGGTGGGCTGAGGCGCTCCAGCGGCGCTGGAGGACCCGCGGACGCGCTACCTGGAGGTCTGAGCCGCCGGGCTGAGGCGCGTCATCAGACCGGGCGGCAACCTTCCGCCGGTCGAGAGCCACGAGCCGGCGAGGATGAGCAGCAGACCGGCCACGGCGCTGGGCCCGAGGCCCTCGCCGAGCAGCGTGACGCCGAGCGCCACGGCCACCACCGGGTTGACGTAGGTGATCACGGTCGCGCGGCCGGGCCCGACCTCGGCGATCAGGGCGAAGAAGAGGAGGAACGCGAGCGCGCTGCAGGCCAGCCCGAGCACGAGCACGGAGATCACGGTCTGCCCCGACGGCATCGCAGCGGGCGTCGAGATGGCCGCCGCCGGCGCGAGGACCAGGGCCGAGATGCCCATCGAAGCGGTCACCGGACCGAGCGGGTCCATCGTGCGGAAGCGGTGCTTGACGATCATCGGGCCCGCTGCGTAGCCGACGGCGGCCAGCAGGATCGCGAGCGCACCGAGCAGCTCACCCGGCCGGCCCGCGACGTCGAGCCCGAGCAGTAAGACCACGCCGGCGAAGCCGACGACGAGGCCCGCGAGGCGGGAGCCCTGCGCCCGCTCGTCCGGGTCGATCCGCAGCGCCATCAGCGCGACGACGAGCGGGACGGCGGCGATGAGGATGGCGGCGAGCCCGGAGGAGACGCGCTGCTCGCCGAAGCCGATCAGCGGCCACGGAAGCACGATCTCGACGACGGAGTAGACGAGCAGCGGCTTCCAGAACCGTCCCAGCCCCCGGAACGCGCCCTTGTGCAGCGCGTAGGGCAGCAGGATCGCGAAGGCGACAACGATGCGGCCCCACGCGACCATCACCGGCGAGAGGTCCTCGACCGCCAGCTTGATGAACAGGTACGGGATCCCCCACAGCACCGAGACGGCCGCGAACAGCGCCCATGCTCGCGCGGACATGCCGGAGGAGGCCATGGCTCCATGAGAGCAGGCGCCGCCCGGCGCCGCCAGTCCGATCGCTTGCAGCCGCCAGCAGCCGCACTGATGCTTCTAGGCTCCCGAGCGCATGACCTCACCGGGCGCCACGTGGACTCCCGACGCCATTCCCGGCCTGGGGGGCCGCCGGGCGGTGGTCACCGGCGCCAACAGCGGCCTCGGGCTGATCACCGCGCGCGAGCTGGCGCGCATGGGAGCGTCCGTCGTCATGGCCTGCCGCAACCTCGGCAAGGGCGAGGCGGCGCTCGCCCAGGTGCGTGGCGCCGCGCCCGGCGCGCGGGTGGAGCTCGCGCAGCTCGATCTCGGCAGCCTCGACTCCGTCCGCGTTCGCCGCGGCGCAGGAGGAGGCTCTGCATCTGCTCGTCAACAACGCCGGCACAATGGCGCCGCCGCGGGGCGAGACGGCCGACGGCTTCGAGTCGCAGCTAGGAACCAACCATCTCGGCCACTTCGCGCTCACCGGCCTCCTTCGCCACTCACGAGCGTCGCCGCGCATCCCGGCTACGCCGCCACGAACCTGCAGTCAGCGGCCCCGCCCATCCTCGATCGGCTGGTGCTCGGGTTCCTCAACGTGGTCGTCGCACAGAGCGCGGAGAAGGGAGCGCTGCCCTCGCTCTACGCGGCCACCGTCCCCGACCTGTCGGGCGCGAGCTACGTCGGGCCCGACGGGCTTGGTGAAACGCGCGGCGATCCCCGGCTCGTGAGCATGAGCGAGCGCGCCCAGGACCCGGAGACGGCGCGCCGGCTGTGGGCGGTCTCGGAGTCGCTCACCGGCGTGACCTACGTCTTCTAGACGAGCGGATCGATCCCGGTGAGCCCGTCGATGCTGGAGGCGTTGCTCACGGTCGAGTAGCGGCGGACGGCGTCCGGGCCCTCCTTGCGGATCCGGTTGTCCGCGAAGCGCAGCAGCTGATCGCGTTCGCGTTCGAAGCGCATCTCCGGTACCGCGTAGCCGCACGCGTCCGCGATGCGGGTGACGTCGACGTTCACGATCGACCGGACCGCCTGGAGCTGCCGCGGCTCGAGCGCGAAGGAGTCGAGGAGATCGTCGAACTCCGCCTCGCCCTGCTGCACGACGCGGCCCCGACCATGCAGGCGAACGATCTTCGGCGGACCCACGAACGCCGCGAACATGACGCAGACGCGCCCGTTCTCGCGCATGTGGGCCACCGTCTCGATCCCGCTGCCGAGCATGTCGACGTAGGCGAAGCCGTGTGGCCCGGTGACGCGGAACATGTTCGCCCCGCCCTTGGGGGAGACGTTGACGTGACCGTCCGAGCCGCTCGGGGCGGTGGCGACGAAGAACACCGGTTGCGCCTCGATGAATGCGCGCAGCTTCTCGTCGATGTGCTCGAAGACCATGCCCATGGCCGGCCAAGCTAGCGCACGAGCGCGTGGATCAGGCCGTGCACGAGGTTCGGGGTGAGCACCGGGTACGTTTATCCGCTCAACCGATGATCTTCCGCCAGATCACCCACGACGACCTCGGCTGCGCCTCCTACCTGGTGGGCGACGAGCAAGCCGCGGTCGCGGCGGTCGTCGATCCGCGCTTCGAGGTCGACGAGTACCTAGAGCTCGCCCGCTACATGGGCGTCAGCATCGAGCACATCCTCGAGACCCACAACCACGCCGACCACGTCTCCGGGCACGGGCGGCTGGCGGCGGCCACCGGCGCGACCATCCACATCCACCGCGAGGCCGCCCCGGAGTACGAGCACGAGCCGTTCGACGACGGGGACGAGCTCGTGCTCGGCGCCCTGAGGATCCGCGCGCTCCACACCCCGGGCCACCGGCCCGAGCACACTGCCTTCGCCCTGATCGACTGCAACCGCGGGGAACGGCCGTGGGCGGTGCTCACGGGTGACACGCTGTTCGTCGGAGACGTAGCCCGCCCTGACCTCGCGGTCGAGAAGTCCGACGGGGCACGCGGCATCTTCCGCTCGCTCAACCGGAAGCTGCTGACGCTGCCCGGCGACGTCGAGATCTGGCCCGGGCACCTGGGCGGGTCGATGTGCGGCGGCCCCGGAATGGACATGAAGATCTCCTCCACCATCGGGTTCGAGCGCGAGCACAACCCGACGCTGGCGATCACGGACGAGGACGCGTTCGTCGCAGCGGCGCTGGCCGAGCTTGGCCCGCAGCCTCCGAACTTCAAGGCGATCGTCGACCTCAATCGCGGGCCGCTGTTGACCGACGGCGTCGAGCTGCTGCCCCTGGCGCCGCGGCAGGTCGAGCAGAAGCGCGCCGAACGGGCGCTGCTCGTGGACGTGCGCACCGACCAGCAGTTCGACGACGCGCACATCGCCGGCGCCATCTGCAACCCGATGCTGCGCGCCGGCTTCGGCTCAAAGCTCGCGTGGCTGGCCGACCGCGAGCGCGAGATCGTCTTCATCGGCCGCGACGACGAGGACGGACGCAAGGCGGGCCGGTTGGCGGTCGCCGTGGGGATGCGCACGCTGGCCGGCTTCCTGCACGGCGGCATGACGAGCTGGCGGCAGGAGAAGCGGCCGGTCGAGCGCATCGAGCGGGTGGCCCTCGAGGACCTGCCGGACCGAGTCGGCTCTGACGGCGACCTGCAACTGCTCGACGTGCGCGAGCAGAGCGAGTGGGACGCCGGTCACATCCCCGGCTCGACCTTCAAGCCCTGGCACGACATCGACCGCCTGCCCGACGGGCTCGATCCGGCGCAGCCGGTCGCCGTCCTGTGCGCCTCCGGCGAGCGCGCGGCGACGGGGGCGAGCCTGGTGCAGCGCTACGGTGGCGAGCAGGTCGTCCACGTCGTAGACGGCGGCGTGCCGGAGTGGGGGGCGCTCGGGCACCCGCTGGTTCGGGCTCGGCTTCCGGCGTGCGGTCGCGACGTCGCTGGTCATCATCACGCTCACCGCGACCGATGAGCTAGCGGTCGCGTTGCTCCTCGCGCCGGTCCTCAGCCTCCTCGCGTCGCTCTTCCACCGCTTCGAGGCGCTGCTCCCGGCGTTCCTCGAGCGCCTCCTGCTCGGCCGCGCTGTACGGGCCGAACTTGAGCGTCACCACGGTGATCGCCACGACGACGATGAGCATCGCGGCGATCAACGAGCCGAGCATCTGGCGCTTGTGGGACCGGTCGTTCACGCCAGGAAGCCTCCAGCCGACGTCGCCCAGGTGAGGCAGAGCAGCACGAACACGCTGATCCCGAGCACCGGGAGGAAGCGGCCGAGGCCGAAGTCCCGGCGCACCACGCTCACCTTCAGCGCGAGGACGGCGAGCAGCGCGGTGCCGGCGACCTCGTGGACCGCACTGTCATCCTCGAATCCGTAGACCGAGACACAGGCGACGCCCGTGCACAGCAGCACCAGGGCGATGGTGTCACCGACCGCACGGTGTGCTCGCAACGCCGGCGGCGCGGCCAGAAACGGGACGCGGACCCTGCCGTATCCCACCGCGATCACCGCGACTGGCTGCTGATGGCCACGGACTGCTCGTGCACGAGCTTGGACGTCTGCGCGCTCTTTGACCGCGATGGGGAGCATGCGACCGCGTCCGACGGCGCGGAGCCGTTGCGTGCAAGGCGCGTCCGGGGCGTGGCCGTCGGCTTCTAGTGTAGTGTCTCGGAAATAGCTTGACATGTGGGTGGGGGTGAGGTAGCGTCTGGGGGGTGGCGTTGAGTGTCGTCGCGGGCGCGGTTTCTGACGAGCAGCGGCTGCTGTTGGAACGGTGGGCGAGGGCCCATGGCACGCCGCAGAGCGTTGCGATGCGTGCGCGGATCGTGCTGATGGCCAGCGAGGGTGAGTCCAACAGTGCGATCGCTCGTGACCTCGGGGTCAGCCGTCCGACGGTGATCATGTGGCGCGAGCGCTTCCGCGTGGGTGGGCCGCAGGCGCTGACCGAGGTGAAGCCTGGCCGCGGACGCAAGCGAACGATCTCGGCCGCGAAGGTCAAGGCGATCGTGCAAGCCACCACGCAGACCGCGCCGCCGGGCGAGACGCACTGGAGCTGCCGCTCGATGGCCAAGGCCCAGGGCGTCAGCCCCGCCACGGTGCAGCGCATCTGGGACGCGCACGGTCTGCAGCCCCACCGCGTGCGCACGTTTAAGATCTCCAACGACCCGCTGTTCACCGAGAAGCTCACCGACGTCGTCGGGCTCTACCTGAACCCGCCCGAGAAGGCGCTGGTGCTGTGCGTAGACGAGAAGAGCCAGATCCAGGCTTTGGATCGCACCCAGCCCAGCCTGCCGATGAAGCCCGGTCGCGCCGGCACGATGACCCACGACTACAAGCGCAACGGCACCACCGCCCTGTTCGCGGCGCTCAACACCCTCGATGGCAGCGTTATCGGCCAGTGCCTGCCGCGCCATCGTCACCAAGAGTTCCTGAAGTTCCTGCGCCACCTCGACCGCGAGTTCCCCGGCGACACGGACCTGCACCTGATCGTCGACAACTACCGCACTCACAAGCACGCCAACGTCAACGCCTGGCTTGCCAAGCACCCGCGCTTTCACCTGCACTTCACCCCGACCAGCAGCTCCTGGCTAAACCTCGTCGAGCGATGGTTCAAAGAGCTGACCGACAAGGCGATCCGTCGCGGCATCTTCTACAGCGTCCCCGACCTCATCGCCGCGATCCAGCAATACCTCGACGCCCACAACGACGACCCCAAGCCATTCGTCTGGACCGCCTCAATCGACACCATCCTCGAAAAGGTCGCCCGCTGTAAAGCCGTTTTCGAGACAGTGCACCGACGCGCTCGATGCCGTCGACGAGCTTGACCGGCTCGATGCGACCCTCGACCACCGCGAAGAGAGCGCGCTCGCCTCCCTCGTGCACCGCGTACTCGCCCGGCACGAGGCTGATATCCGCCGCCGTCCGCGAGAGCCGCTTCCGCTCGGCCGGGCCGAGTGCCGCGAAGATCTTGATCTCGCCGATCTCGTCGGTCGTCACCATGGCCGGCGATCCCGTCGCCATGACATTTGTGACGCAGCCGTCCGTGGCACATCACGAGCGCCTGCGTTCGTCGTCATAGCCATCGAGCACTCGTTCATGGTGTACGCCCAGAGAGCGCCCGAGCCATCACGCACGGGACGCAGCGCGCAGACACTACTCGGTTGCTCGTGGGCGGCACGTCGCAGGCACCGTGAGGTCGGAGGGTCGACCTGACGACTCAGACCCTTGTTCCGCAGGTTCGGGTCGGACGGCTACGCATCAGTGAAAGGGCTGACGTATCTCAGGCGCGGCTCGGGACCGCAGCGTCCGCGTCGTGTCGCTGCTCGGCGATCCGTCTCGTCGAGATCCACCGCCTGGAGAACGAGGCGGATCGTCTCCACCGCGACGCCGTGGCTTCCTTGTTCGCCGCAGGGATCGACCCCGTCTTCGTCATCCGGTGGAAGGACATCTTCGAGACCCTCGAGCACGCAGTCGATGCGTGTGAGTCTGTTGCGACCTCGGTGCCCGAGCAAGGGCGCCCCAGCGGACGGTTCGGCCTCCGCCCTGGTGCCGTCCCAGCTATTCGAGGCCTCCGGCGCCACGCGTGGTGCCGATCAGATCAGAGCGGGCCCTGATCCCACGGTCCCGTCACGGCGAAGGTCATGCCTTGGCCTGCGTGCTCCTCGATGGTGCCACGCGTGGCGCCGAGGATGTTGCAGAACAGCGTCTGGCCATCCGGGCT
>Ga0136627_1001104_pt1 | contig 10564 bp, 11 predicted proteins | sample AntDrymUQ4892206_2_FD_104652 | JGI IMG/M metagenome (GOLD analysis project Ga0136627, IMG submission 104652) | Polar desert sand microbial communities from Dry Valleys, Antarctica - metaG UQ489 (22.06) | ecosystem: Environmental > Terrestrial > Soil > Desert | place: Antarctica: Dry Valley... | reverse complement strand
TTCGTCGGCTACCTGCCGCGCAAGCGCGGGGAGCTGACCGTGCTGCTGCGCGCGCCGGAGACGATCGTCGGCTTCGAGTCGCCCAACCGTGTGGCCGCGTCGCTGGCGGTGCTGGCGTCGATCGACCCCGAGCGGCCGGTGGCGGTCTGTCGCGAGCTGACGAAGATCCACGAGGAGGTCGTGCGCGGCGGCGCCGGCGAGCTGGCCGCGCGCTATGAGTCCCAGCCGCCGCGCGGTGAGGTCGTGCTCGTGATCGGCGGCGCGCCGGCCGTCGAGCCTGAGCTCGCGCCGGCGCTGAGCGCGCTGCGCAAGCTCGTCGCGGCGGGTGCCAAGCCGCGCGCCGCCAGTTCGGTGGTCGCGTCGCTGACCGGAGTGAAGTCCAACGCGCTGTATCGCGCGCTGATGGAGGAGGAGCCGACGACGTGATGCGGCTGTACCGCGCGCCGTACTCGACGAACGTCGAACGCGTGGCGCTCGCCTTGGCCCACAAGGGGTTGGAGGTTGAGTCCGTCTGGATCGAGTACAGCGATCGATCGCCGGTCGAGCGCGTGTCCGGGCAGTCGCTGGTCCCGGTCCTGGAGCTCGACGACGGCGCGGTCGTGTTCGACTCGATGCAGATCGTGCGCGTGTTGGAGGAGCTCTTCCCCTCGCCGCCGCTGTATCCCGCCGACGCCGCCGGCCGGGCGCGGACGATCCACTTCATCGACTGGTTCAACGACGTGTGGAAGGTCGCGCCGAACGCGATCGAGGCCGAGATCGAGCGCGACGAGCCCGACGTCGCGCGGATCGACGAGCTGGCGGCGCGGATGTCGGATGCGCTGGTGAGCTTTGAGCAGATGCTCGAGGGGCGCGCGTACCTGATGGGTGAGGCGTTCTCGGCGGCCGACTGCGCGGCGTATCCGTTTTTGAAGTACGCGCTGCGGCGTGAGGTCGACGACGACGAGCTGTTTCATCGCGTGCTTGACGGCTACCAGCGGCTTGGGCCCGAGCACCGGCGACTGCGCGACTGGATCGAGCGCGTGGACGAGCACCCGCGGGTCTGAGCCTGGATCCACGCTGAGCAACGGCGTAATCTGCGCGGTGTGGACGCCTATCTGGCTGTCGCGAGCAAGCGCGAGGTGCGCGAATACGAGGACCGCCCGCTCGAGCATGCCTCCGAGCGCCGGATCATCGAGGCCGGCCGCGTCGCCGGCTCGTCGAAGAACCGCCAGGGGCGGCGCTTCGTGATCGTCCGCGACGACGGCATCCGCGAGGAGGTCGCTTCGTCGGTGTGGAACGGCGACAACGTGCGCGGTGCGGCGTTCGTCGTCGCGATCGTGGTGGGCGCGAAGGGACCGACGTCGTTCGACGCCGGGCGTGCCGCGCAGAACATGATGCTCGCCGCCGCCAACGAAGGGATCGGCTCCTGCCCGAACGGTGTCGCCGAGGCCGAGCGCCTGCGTCACGCCGTCGATCACGCGGAGGACGAGAGCGTCGCGACGGTGCTGACGTTCGGCTATCCGGAGAAGCCGCTGCGCGATCCGGAGTCGCAGTCGGCGCAGGAGTGGATCGACGCCGCCGACCGGCGGTCGCTGCGGGAGGTCGTCAAGGAGCTGTAGGGCCTGGTCGGGGGCGCGGTTTGTAACGAACCACGCGCGACTGTGCAACAAGAGGCCCTCGGTCTGCGCAGCGCGGTCGATCTGGCCGTAGGTTCGCGGGCATGCGCGTGTTCTTGGTGTGGTTGGCGGTCGCGATCTGCTGCGCGGCCGCGCCTGCGATGTCGGCGTTCGCCTCGCCCCGCTGGCGGTGGCCGGTGGAGGGGTCGGTGCTGCGGTTGTTTGCCGTCGGCCCCGATCGGTTTGCCGCCGGTCAGCATCGGGGCGTGGACCTCGCCGCGCCTCCCGGGGCGCGGGTGGGGGCGGCCTGCGGCGGCCGCGTGAGCTTCGCTGGGCGCGTGCCGCGCGGTGGGCGAACGGTGAGCGTGCGCTGCGGGTCGCTCGTCGCGACCTACCAGCACCTCGGCGTTGTCGCGGTATCGCGTGGGCAGATGCTGATGGCGGGCGCGCGGATCGGGACGGTGGGGCGGGCGTCGCCGCGTCCGCACGTGCATCTGGGCGCGCGCGATCGCGCGACCGACGCGTACGTCGACCCGCTCACGCTGTTCGCGGCGGGCCCGCGGGCGCTGCCGCCGCCGCTGCCGGCGGCGCGTCGACCGCCGCCGCTGGGGCCGTCGCCCGTGGCGCGCCGGCCGGTGGTCGCGCCGAGGCCGGCGCCGGTGCGGGTGGCGCCCAGTCCGCTCGCGGTCCCACGGGCGCTTGCGGCGCGACCCGCTCTGCCGTGGTCGGTCTGGCTCGGCCTCGCGCTGTTCGGCTTCGGCCTGCCTCTCGGCGGGCTCGTGCGCGTGCGCCGCCGGCGGCGGCGCCTACGTCGCGCCCCCGTTCCGGTGCCGCGAACAGCGGCGTGAGCGCGGAGTCATACCGCCATCCCGGGGTTTCAGGCACAACGTTCCTGGACGACCCACTAGCCTCCGAAATCGATGTCCTTCTACGTGACGACGCCGATCTATTACGTCAACGCGGCGCCGCATCTGGGCCACGCCTACTCGACGATCGCGGCGGACGTGATGGCGCGCCACATGCGCCAGCGCGGGGAGAACGTGTTCTTTCTGACCGGCACCGACGAGCACGGCGAGCCCGTCGCGCTGGCCGCCGAGCGCGAGGGCCTGACGCCGCGGGAGCTCGTCGATCGCAACGCGCCACGGTTCATCGACCTCATGCCGCGGCTGAACGTCTCAAACGACTTCTTCATCCGCACGACGGACCCCGAGCACAAGGCCAAGGTGCGGGAGGTCCTGCAGCGCATCTACGACAACGGCCACGTCTACGAGGGCATCTACGAGGGCTGGTACTGCCCGCGGTGCGCGGACTTCAAGACCGATGCCGAGGCCGGCGACGACAACCTCTGCCCGATCCACAAGACGCCGCTGACGCGCGAGAAGGAGGACAACTACTTCTTCCGGCTGTCGGCCTTCCAGGACGACTTGCTCACGCTGCTCGACGAGCAACCGGACTTCGTCATGCCGCGCCATCGCTACAACGAGGCACGCTCGTTCATCGAGTCGGGGCTGCAGGACGTCTCGCTGAGCCGCTCGACGTTCAACTGGGGCGTGCCGGTCCCGTGGAACGAGAACCACGTCTTCTACGTCTGGTTCGACGCGCTGCTGAACTACTACACGGCGCTGTTCTACGCCAAGCCCGGCGAGGACCTGACCGACCGCTTCTGGCCGGCGCAGTTTCACCTCATCGGCAAGGACATCCTGAAGTTCCACACGGTCTTCTGGCCGGCGATGCTGATGGCCGCCGGGCTGCCGCTGCCCGAGCACGTCTTCGTCCACGGCTTCCTGCTGATCGGCAAGGACAAGATGGGCAAGTCGGCGGGCAACGCGATCGACCCGTTCAAGATCATGGACGAGTACGGCACCGACGCCCTGCGCTTCTATCTCATGCGCGAGGTGTCCTTCGGCCACGACGGCGCGGTCTCCGAGGAAGGCTTTCGCTCACGCTACGAGTCCGAGCTCGCCAACGACTTCGGCAACCTCGCGAGCCGCACGATCGCGATGATCCACCGCTACCGCGAAGGTGTCGTCCCGAGCGCCGAGCTCGACGCCGAGCTGGCGGCCGAGATCGACGGGGTCAACACCGAGGTCTGCGAGCTGCTGGACCGCGCGGAGCTGACGACCGCGCTGGAGGCGATCTGGCAGCGCGTGCGCCGCCTGAACCGCTACGTCGAGGAGCGCGCGCCGTGGACGCTCGCCAAGGACCCCGATGGCGCCGCAGAGCTCGACACCGTGCTCGCGTCGCTGATCGCGGGCCTGCGCGTGCTCGCCGTCGTCCTTCACCCGTGGCTGCCGGAGAGCACCGAGAAGCTGCTCGGCGCGCTGCGCACGCCGGACATAGAGCTCGAGGACGCGCGCATGGGGGCCGGTCGCCTGGGCGAGATCGACAAGCTCGAGCCGCTGTTTCCCAAGCCCTGATCGCGCGGCGTAGCCTCAACGCTGTCCGATGATCGACAGCCACACGCACCTGCATGTCTGCAAGCCCGACGACGCCGAGCTCGTCGCGGCGGCGGTCGGCGCCGGGGTGACGCGGATGCTCACCGTCGGCACGAACGGCGCGAGCGGCCGCGCGGCGCTGCTGGCCGGCGAGCGCTTTCCCCAGGTCTTCGCGGCGATCGGACATCACCCCAACGAGGCGACGGGCTTCGACGACGGCCACCTCGCGGAACTGCGGGCGCTCGCCGAGCACCCGCGCTGCGTCGCCATCGGTGAGACGGGCCTGGACTACTTCCGCGACTACGCAACGCGCGCCGATCAGGAGCGGGCGTTCGAGGCCCAGATCGAGCTAGCGCGCGCGACCGCCAAGCCGCTGGTCATCCACACCCGCGCCGCCGAGGACGACACGATCGCGATGCTCAGCGAGCGGGCCGATGGCGTCGAGGTGATCCTGCATTGCTTCTCGATGCCCGACCGGCTCGACGAGTGCGTCGCGCACGGCTGGTGGATCTCGTTCGCCGGCAACGTCACGTACCCCAAGGCGCGGGATCTCGCCGACGCGGCACGGCGCGCTCCCGCCGAGCGCCTGCTCGTCGAGACCGACGCGCCCTACCTCACGCCGCAGGCGGTGCGCAAGGAGAAAAACCAACCGGCGTACGTCGTCCACACCGCGCGTTTCGTGGCCGAGCAGCGCGGCATCCCGTACGAGGAGCTAGAAGCGCTCGTCGAGCGCAACGCGGCCGCCCTCTTCGGATGGTGACCGACACCGGCCCGAGCCAGCCGAGCCTGCGCCGCATGCGCGAGTTCGGGGTGCGCCCGAAGCGCGACCTCGGTCAGAACTTCCTCATCGACTCGAACATCCTCGGCGTCATCGAGCGCGAGGCGCGCTTGGGGGCCGACGACGTCGTGCTCGAGATCGGCGGCGGCCTCGGCGTCCTGTCGGAGTACCTCGCCGGCCGCGTCGCGCACGTGCACGTCGTCGAGCTCGACCGCGCCCTCGAGCCGGCGCTGCGCGACGCCGTCGATCCGTTCGCCAACGTCACGCTGCACTTCGCCGACGCGATGAAGCTCGACCTGCGCGCGCTGGATCCCGCGCCCACGAAGGTCGTCGCCAACCTGCCGTACGGCATCGCGGCCGGTGCGATCCTGCGCACGATCGAGGAGCTCGACGGCGTCAGCCGCTGGGTCGGCATGGTCCAGAAGGAGGTCGGCGAGCGCTTTGCCGCCGGGCCCGGCACGAGCGCCTACGGCGTCCCGTCCGTCCTGGCGCAGTTGGCCTGCGACGTGCGCGTCCTGCGTGCGGTCTCGCGCTCGGTGTTCACGCCCGTCCCGAACGTCGATTCGGTGCTCATCGGGCTGCAGCGCACGGGGCCGGCGCCGCCCGCCGGCCTGCGCGACCTCGTCAACGCGGCGTTCGCCCACCGTCGCAAGGCGCTGGCGGGGTCGCTCGCCCTCGCGCCGGGTGCGCAAGCCGACCTCCGCGAGTGCGCCCGAGCCGCGCTGACACGGCTGGGACACCCGCCCGACGCGCGCGCGGAGCGCCTCGCACCGCAGGACTTCGCCGCCATGTACGAAACTCTGCGCAGATGACCGTGCTGACGACCGAGGCCCGGGCGAAGATCAACCTCTGCCTGTTCGTCGGGCCGCGGCGCGGCGACGGCCGCCACGAGGTCGTGACGCTGATGGACTCGCTGACGCTCTACGACGACGTGCGCATGGAGGACGCCGCCGCCGGGCTCGTCGTCGACGAGGTCCTCTGTCCCGGCGTCGCCGGCCCAAACCTCGCCGCCGCCGCGCTGCACGCCTTTCGCGAGGTCACCGGCTGGGACGGTCCGCCCGTGCGTCTCCAGGTCGACAAGCGCATCCCGGTCGCGGGCGGGATGGGCGGCGGTTCGGCCGACGCCGCGGCCGCGCTGCGCCTGGCCAGTGAGGCCTCCGGAATCGGCGACCGCCGGCTGCTGGAGGACATCGCCGCGACGCTCGGCTCCGACGTCGCCAGCCAGGTCCGCGGCGGACTCGTCCTGGCGACCGGCGAGGGCAGCCGCCTGCGACCGCTGAATCTGGACCTGCCCTACAGCGTCGTCGTGATGCCCGTCGACGCCAAGCTGTCGACCGCCGACGTCTACGCCGAGGCCGACCGGCTCGGCCTGCCGCGCGAGACGCTCGACCTGGCCCGGTCGCTGACGCGCATGCAGGCCGCGCTGTCGGCCGAGACGATCCTCGAGTACGTCCACAACGACCTGCAGGACGCCGCTCGTTCGCTCTGCCCGCGGATCGACGACGCGCTGGAGGCGGTCTTGGCGGCCGGCGCCGATCACGCGCTCGTGTCCGGCTCCGGACCGACCGTGCTCGGCGTGTTCGCCGAGGCCGGCCATGTCGAGCGGGCCACGCGCGTCTGCGCGTCGATCGCCGCCGAGGGACGGACCCCGGCGCCCGTCCTGGCGCGCCCGGCGGGGTCGTACGTGCTGGGCTGACGCCGTGTCAGACGCGCTCGACGCGCTGTTTGTCCTGACACTACGGCACAATCCGGGCTCATGACGAACGCCGCAGTCACGATCCTCATCGCCGGTACGTGCGGGATGCTGGCGCTCGCGGCGTTCGTCTGGTTCATCGCCTGGCCGGCCTGGAATGCCTACAGCAAGGTGTGGGAGCGGGCCGCCGCCGCGTTTCTCAGTTTGTACGTGCTCGCGGCGCTCATTCTGATCGGCGCGGCCGGCGGAGCGGCGATCGCGTACTACTGGGATCGCATAGCGGCGTAGCCTGTAACCCATGGCGACCTCCGCCGAACGGTCCATGGGACTCGATCTTGCCGCACTGGATGCGATCACCGAGGCGGTCGAGTTCGGCGCCGGGCTGCCCGACGTGGTGCGCGCCGCCGCGCGAGCGCTGGAGGCGAGCCTCGTGCTGCTCGATCGCACGGGCTCGGTGCTCGCCGTCGCCGCGCGCTCCCCCGCCGACGAGCGCTCGCTGCTCGACAGCGCCTCGGGGGTCGTGTCGATCGAATTGCGCGTCGCCGACTCGCCCGTCGGTCAGCTGCGGATGCGCGCCCGCGCCGAGCCCGGACCGGCGCTCGTGCGCCTCGTGACCACGTTGGTCGCCTCGGAGGTGGAGCGCGTACGGGCGCCCGCGCGCGCGTCCCAGGAGGCCAGCGCCGCGTTTCTGCGCGCGATCCTCAGCCGCGACCTGCTCGACGCCGAGGAGATCGTCTCGCGCGGGACCGAGCTCGGCGTCGACCTGGAGAGAGGGGGAAGCGTGCTCGTCGCACGCGCCCATTCGCATGCGCCGGCCGAGGAAGGCTGGCGCGCCCGCGTACTCGCGACCGCTGAGCGCGGCGCCCGCGCCGTCGTGTCGACGGCGATCGCGGCACCCCCTGAGCGCGAGACGAGCGCCGCCGAAGTCGTCGTGCTCATACCGGGTGACGACGACGCGATCGCCAAGCGCGCCGCCGAGGGCGTCCTGCGTGAGCTGACGGCCGGCCTGCCCGGCCACACGTTCGCGATCGGCCGCAGTCGCGTCGCGATGGATCCGCTGGATCTGCACCGCGCGGCCAATGAGGCGCTGCTGGCCGTGAACGTCGCCGAGGGCGACGAGGAGCGCCCGCTGCTGGCCTTCGAGCAGACCGGCGCCTATCGCCTGCTGCTGTCGGCGATGAGCGAAGATCCCGCCGAATTGCAGCGCTTTTATGCGGAGACGGTGGAGCCGTTGGTGGCCTACGACGACCAGTACGAGACCGAGCTCGTGCGCACCGTCGAGGCGTTCCTCGACAACGACGGCAACGTCGCGGGCACCGCGCAGAAGCTCTTCACCCACCGTCACACCATCCGCTACCGCCTCGAGCGCGTGCGCGAGCTGTCGGGCCTGGACGTCGGATCGACGGACGGCCGCGAGAAGCTCTCGCTCGGGCTGAAGGCGATGCGCGTACTCGGCGTCGCGGCGCCGGGCGGTCCCGCGACGGAGCCCGGAACGGGCGCCGGTCGCGTGCCGGGCCGCTGACCCGCGCTCAAAGAACTACCCTCCCGCGCCATGCGGATCGGAATCCTCACCGGCTCGGGGACATACGCGCTGCCGGACATCGACTCTGACGGCGAGCCCGAGCTTGTCCAGACGCGCTACGGCTCGGCACCCGTCACGTCGGGACGCTTCGCGGGGGTCGACGTGCTGCACGTCTCGCGCCACCGGCCGGGCCATGAGCTGCTGTCCAGCCAGGTCACCCACCAGGCGAACATCGCGGCGCTGAAGCAGCGCGGCGCCGACGCGATCCTGTCGGTCACGGTCTGCGGCGCGCTGGACGCGAGCTTGTCGCTCGGCAGCCTCGTCGTCTTCGACGACCTGCACTTCCTCACCAACCGCCTGCCCAACGGCGAGATCTGCACGATGTTCACCGAGCCGGGGGAGAAGGGCCGCGGCCACTGGATCTACGAGCGCCCGTTCTCCCAGCACCTGCGCGAAGCGCTGCTGGCGGGGGCCGAGGAGGCCGGCAAGTTCGTCCGCGACGGCGGCTGCTACGGCCACGTCGACGGCCCGCGTTTCAACACGAAGACCGAGATCCGGGCGCTGCAGAACTGCGGCGTCACGGTCGTCAGCCAGACGGCCGGCCCGGAGACCGTGCTCGCGGGAGAAGCAGAGATCCCCTACGCGCTGATCGGCTACGCGACCGACTACGCCAACGGCGTGAAGGCCGAGGCCACGCCCGTCGACGAGCTGATTCGCCTGATCGGCGCCAGCGGCGAGACGTTCGCCAAGACACTCGCCACGGCCGTGCCGAAGATCGAGGCCGACAAGCTCGAGCCGGTCGGCACGTTCTTCCGCTTCGACTGAGTGCCTCGCGCCCACATCTCAGGGCCCACGGGATGTCGCATCCTCCGTCGCCGCGCCGGCTCGCTCGCGCTCGTACTGGCGCACCCACTTGCGAATCGCGTTGTCCGAAACGCCGTATCGGCGGCCGACTGCCAGGTAGCTGGTCGCCGCGATCTCGCGCAGGAGCTGGTCGTGGGGCGGGCGCCGGACACGACGCAGCGCGGGGTTCGGGACGCCGCGATTAGTTCGCGGCGCACGAGTGCCGCAATCGCGCGAGCAGTAGCGCTGGTGCGGATAGCGCGGCCGGAAGATGGCGTCGCAGCGCAGGCATGCTCGCTCAGGTCGCTCGAGCCGGTTCTTGCGACCGCAGTGCGTGTCAAGCGTGGCCGCGCAGTTCGGACAAACGATCCGCAGGTTCGTCAGGCGGTGGTCGTCGCGGACACCGTTGATGTGGTCGAGGATCAGGCCCATCGGGCGCCCGCGCCACATTTCGTCCTGGCCGCACAGCTCACAGCGCCGTTCCTTCAGCCCCTCGCGGTACAGCCGCTCCTTCAGGTGGTTGCGGCTGTAGGTCGATCGCTCGACAAGGATCTCAGCGAGTGGACGCGGAGGCTGCTGCAGCGCGCTCCGCTGCCTTGCTCGCGAGTCGAAATGCTCGATGGAGATGTGCCATCGATCAACCCAGATCCGCAGCGTTCGCCAGTTGCCTCCGGTAGCTCCGAGCCCAAGTCTGCGAAGCGCCTCTGCGTAGCTGAGCGATTCCCGGACCGCGTCGCGGGCTTGAGCTTCGGAATATCGCGGCACGAACACATGTTCGCATAGATTCCGGACGGAACGAGGAGCTGAGGAGCCAGGACTCGAACCTGGACTAGAGCTTCCAAAGAGCCCTGTGCTGCCATTACACCACTCCTCAGTAAATAGGGCACTCGGCCCCAACGAAGACTAGCCCTAGGATGGCCCCATGCCGCCCCTCACCGCCGTCATCCTCGCCGCCGGCCAGGGAACCCGCATGCGCTCGGAGCTACCGAAGATGCTGCATCCGCTCTGCGGGCGGCTGCTCGTGGGGTGGCCGATCGCGGCGGCGCTGGCGGCGGGAGCGGACAAGATCGTCGTCGTCGACTCGCCGGCGGGCACGCTCGCCGGGAATCTGCCCGACGGCGTGACGACGGTCGTGCAGCCCGAGCCCAACGGCACCGGCGGGGCCGTCCAGGCGGCAGCCGGCGAGATCGGCCCCGACGCCACCGTCGTCGTTCTACCGGGCGATGCCCCGCTCATCACCGCCGAGTCGATCGCTGACCTGGTCGTGGCGCATGAGCAGGCGCAAGCCGCCGCCACGATGGCCACGATGATCCTCGCCGACCCCACCGGCTACGGCCGCGTCGTCCGCGACGTCGACGGCAACGTCGAGGGCGTCGTCGAGACGAAGGCCGCCGGCGACGCGACCCCCGAGCAGCTGCGGATCGACGAGGTCAACAGCTCGATCTTCGCCTTCGACGGCGGCGCGCTGCTGACAGCGCTGCAACAGCTGAAGGCCGACAACGCCCAGGGCGAGCTCTACCTTCCCGATGTGCTGCCCGCGCTGCGCAACGCCGGCTTGAAGGTCGACGCCCACGTGCTCGCCGACGCCGACGAAGCCCTCGGCGTCAACGACCGCGTCCAGCTCGCCCAGGTCCGCGCGATCGCCCAGCGGCGCATCCACGACGCCCACGGGCGCGCCGGCGTCACGATCGTCGACCC
>Ga0136627_1001103_pt1 | contig 10566 bp, 11 predicted proteins | sample AntDrymUQ4892206_2_FD_104652 | JGI IMG/M metagenome (GOLD analysis project Ga0136627, IMG submission 104652) | Polar desert sand microbial communities from Dry Valleys, Antarctica - metaG UQ489 (22.06) | ecosystem: Environmental > Terrestrial > Soil > Desert | place: Antarctica: Dry Valley... | reverse complement strand
CCCGCGAGAACTGCCGCCCGGTGAAGTAGACAACCACCGCCGGCGCCAGCAGCCCCGCCGCGTTGCCCATCACGCCGGTCAGGAAGCCCACCAGTGACGTCGCCCACAGCGATTCCCGCTCGATCAGGATCGGTCGCATGATCAGCGTCAGCGCCGAGATCAGCACCAGCACTCCAACCCCGAGCTGGATCATCGCCGGGTTGGCCTCTCGCAGGATGAACCCGCCGACGATCAGCCCGGCGAAGGCCGCGGGCAGGATACGGACGATGGTGCGCCACTGGATGTGACGCCAGATCGCGATCAACGCGATCCAGACCGTGCCGGTGCCGACAACCTTGATGATCGTGACGACCAGCGGCGGCGGCAAGAGGAGCAACAACATCGGCACCGCCACCGCGCCAAGCCCGAACCCCGCGACGACCGACAGGGCCGTGGCGCCAAGGATGATGACGGCGATGAGTAGGATGGTGGTGGCGTCGTATGGAAGGTCGATCACCGCGGCGCGACCAGGGGCAGCTCGGCTGGTTCGAACGCCTGCCACACGTAGCGGCGCCACAGGTACAACGACGACGCCCCCGCCAGCGTCGCGCACACCGCCAGCACGATCGGTTGCCCGACCAACTCCGCCGAGCCGGAGACGATGATGGTCGAGAACGGCATCACTCCGTTGAACGCCAGGCTGACGATGCTCAGCACCCGGCCCCGCAGTTCATCCGGCGCGAGCTGCTGCACGCGAGTCTGGATTTGTGAATTGGTCAGGGAGAAGCTGAACCCGAGGATCGCCACGCCGGGAATCGCGACCAGCGGATCCCGCACCAGCGCCAGCCAGGCAAGTCCCACGACCAGACCCGTCAGCCCGATCCGCAATCGTTTTCCCGCCGCCCGCTCCAGCTTGTTGCCGCGCAACAGCATGAACGAACCCACCAGCGAGCCGACACCGATCACCGACAGCATGATCCCGACCCAGCTATCATCGGCCCCGAGCACATCCTTGATGTAGAGCGGCATCAGCACAATCGCGTTGGGAAAGATCAGGAACGACAGCACGCCGGTGAGGAGCACCAGCCCGACCAGGTCCTCGCGGGAGCGGACGTATCCCAGCCCGGCCCTGAGCGCCGACGATCCAGCCTGCTTCGGCGGTTTGGGACGCCGCACGATCAGCCCCCGAAAGCTGAACAGCACCCAGATCACGACCAGAAACGTCATCGCGTTGAGCAAGAACGCGCTGGCCAGCCCGAACGCCGCGATCGCTGTTGCCGCGAAGGCAGGCCCGACGATGCGGGTGGCGTTGAAGACGGCCGAGTTGAGGGCGATCGCCTCCGGCAGGTCCTCCCTGCTGACCAGCTCCGGCACTAAGGCCTGGCTGGCGGGAAGCTCGTAGGCGGCGGTCGTGCCGGCCAGCACCGCCAGGACGAGGATGTGCCAGTATTCGAGCGAGTCGGTCCAGAGCAGGGCGGCGAAGATGAGCGCGTAGATCGCCATCAGGATCTGGGTGATGATCAGGATCTGACGCCGGTCGCGGCGGTCGGCCATCACCCCTCCGGCCAGGCCGAATATCAGCAACGGCAGGGCGGCGGCGACGTTGATCGCCCCGATCGCGATGGCTGATGTCGTTAACGACAACACGACCAGCGAGATGCCGACGTGCTGCATCCAGGTGCCGGAGAGCGAGACGAACTGGCTCCACCAGTAGCGGCGGTAGAGAGGGTTCTGCAAGGCGTGCGGCAGCCGGACATCGCGCAGGAAGCGCATCGACGGCAACCGCCGCCGGGTGTCCGGACGCCCGACGACGGGCGCGGTCATGCCCTGACGCTCCTCGATCTCGGCGGCAGCGGTCGCCTGAGCGTCGGTCGCGACCTGGCGAGTCGGTTTGTCGTCCATGACAGCGATCATCCCGGCACGGATGGGGGCGAGAAGGAGCAGGGCGGGCCCGGGTTCAGGTCCGATGCGTCATCCTACCAGAGGTAGCACCGTGCTGGGATTCTGTAGCGCCGACCCTGTGTCGGCCTGATTGCAGTCCAACCAATGAAGATGAGAAACACAGACCAAAAGCATCGAGCACGCATTGGCTTCCATTGAGAAAAGGAGAACGGGAGCTTCATAGCCGACACAGGGTCGGCACTACGGAACGGCGGTTCTTTGTGAGATTATGTAATCAATCGCTCGCCGTCGTCAGCTCGCCGTGGTCCACATCGGCAGGTCGTGGGCGAAGACGACGGCGCTGGGCTGGAACGACTGGAGATGCGGTAGCCAATCGGGGTAGGGGACGTCGGGGATGGCGCCATTGGTGACACCGCCCGTCGACACGGACAGGTTGAGGTAGGCGGCAGAGTATTCTGAGGCGGTGTCGAACGCCTGACCCGCCAGCACCAGCGTCCCTTCCGCCGCCCGGATCACCATCGACTGATGCCCGGCGGTGTGCCCCGGCGTCGGCACGATCCTGATGTCCGCCATCAGCTCTTCCTCGCCGTCGATCAACTCCCAGGAGATCGTGTCGTCCTCGGCCAGCCCGTCGACGGTGTAACCTGGCTCCTTCGCCAGCTCGTGCTCGGTCCGCTGCACAACCACCGGACGGCCCACCAGTTGCGCCAGGTCGCCAACATGGTCGAAGTGGAGATGGCACGGCACGACCACCCGGACGTCGCTGAGCGAGCGACCGTGGCGCTCCAGCGTCTCCGCCAGGTCGATCCGATGGGGACGGTAGAACGCCTCGGTCTCGGCATCCAGCAGCGCGATGCCAGCATCGAACAGGATGCCGCCTTCGGGATGATGGACGTAGTAGGCGAGGATCGACACCACCTGCAGCTGCCCGGTATGCGTCGCCGACGCCGGTTTCAGGACGTAGCCGAGATTGAGCCGCTGCACATCGTCGAGGGAAATCATGTCAATCCCGATCCCCGGAATCCGACCGCCTGCCTCGCGTCAGGACCGAGCTCCGATGCTTCGGCGGGACCGACTGGGGCAGCGCCGTCGCCACTGTCTGCTGTTCGAAGGCGATGAGCGACGCCACGATTGTCAGCGCCGCCGCCAGCAGCGCGGCGATGAACGCGATGATCGCCACCAGCATCGACCGGTCCCACTGCTCGACACCGATGCCGACCGACGCCCACACCGTCACCAGCACGAACGCGGGATCGTGCATCCAGAGCGCCATCACCGCCGTGATCGCTAGCACGACGAGGATCATCACCACCGCCCACCACCGGTCGGACACGGCGATGACCTCGGTTCCGGTGCGATCCCGCCAGACGCTGACGTTGGCGATGAACGCCACCACGATCCAGCCGAGGTAGACGCTGAACGGCGTCCACACCATCAGGCGTTCCATCGTATCGGGCGGTCGGTTCCGGCGGGTTCGGCGCAGCCCGACGTAGATCAGCGCCAGCGCGATCAGCAATGCCGCGATCACCGTGACGCTCGGCGCCCATTGCTCGTAATGCCAGAGGAGCAGCCAGGCGATGTTGGCGATATTCGCGACCAGGAACAACGGTCCGATCCGGCTCATGCGAAAGTCCCGCCGACCGCGCGGCAGCAGGCTGTAAACGACGAACACCGCCAGCAGCAGATAGATGAATCCCCAGATCGAAAAGACCCACCCGGCGGGCTGGAAGAAAATCGGATCCTGATTGACCACCTCGCCGGTGGTGATGTCGTTGAACGGGATGATGTTCGCCAGCGCGTTGACCACCACCACCACAACCAGACCGACCAGGTTGATCAGCGGCCAGAACCAGGGGTTGGCGGGATCGACCCGACGCCGTCCGCCCGTCGATCTGGTCGAGCGAAGGTCGGAATCCCCCGGCGCATCGTCTCGCGACCCCCGCCCGATCGATCTGGTGTCGTCAGTCATTCCGCTCCCCCTGCATCCCCGACGCGCTGTGTAGGGACTGACCTAAAGCCTGTGCTGAGTCCGACATTCGGGAGGACCCGTTCGGCAAGCTCAGGGTAAACTCCAGGTCCTCCCCTACAAGTTCTTCGTTACGTCACCGGCGGGACCACCGTCGGCGCCAGCAGCGCCGGGGTCATCCGCGCATTCGTGGCCTGCTCGAACGCATACGCCAACCTGATCAGCGTCGGCTCGGAAAACGCGCCGCCGATGAACGAGAGGTTCAGCGGCAGCCCAAACCGGCTCCCCGCCGGGACCGACACGATCGGATAGCCAGCGATCGCCGACGCCGATGAGCTCGCGCCCTTCCAGTTGTCACCGGTGATCAGGTCGATCTTGTAGGCGGGCTGACCGGTGGGGGAGACGATCGCGTCGATGCCGTACTCCGCCAGCATCGCGTCGATTCCGGTCTCGCGTCCCCATCGCTGCGTGCGCACGACCGTCTCGGCGTACTCCGGGTCGTCGAGGTCACTCATCTCGACCGACTGGATCAGGAACTCCTGGCCAAACCAGAGCAACTCCTCTTCCGGATGCGCCTCGTTGAAGGCAACCACGTCAGCCAGCGTCCGGATCGGGAACTCAGGATCGACGTACCCCTCGATGTAGGCGGCAATGCCGGGATTCAACTCCCACAGCAACACGAAGAGCTCGTCAGGACTCGTTGATACCTCTTCAAACGATGGCATCACCACCGGATCGACCAGCTCCGCCCCGGCTTCTGCGAGGGCAGCCAGGGCTTCTTCGAAGACGTCGTCCGTCTGCGGGTGGTAGCCGGTGGTCTCCCGCCAGACGCCGATTCTTGCGCCCTGCAATCCGTCCGCGTCGAGGATGTCGGCGACGGTGTAGTCGATGGCGCTGAATCCCTCGGGCCGGGCCGGATACGACGGCCCTGACCCGGAAGCCACGGGTGACGCGACAGGACTGGCCACCGGCGTCGCCCCATTGCCGTTCGCCTGGGAGCTCACCGCCGGGTCAGCCGGATCGGGAGCGGCGATCACGGTCAACACCGCGGCGGCATCGGCAACCGTCCGCGCAAGAGAGCCGACGGTGTCCTGATGATGCGAGATCGGGATCACGCCCATCCGGCTGGTCAACCCAACCGTCGGCTTGATGCCGACCACCCCGATGGCGTTGGCCGGGGAGACGATGGAGCCGTCGGTCTCGGTGCCCAACGCGACCGGGACGTACCCGGCGGCCACGGCGACGGCTGATCCGGAGCTCGACCCGGACGGCGTGCGGTCGGTCTGGTGCGGATTGCGAACCTGGCCGCCGCGACCACTCCAGCCGCTGGTTGACCGGGGAGAGCGAATGTTCGCCCACTCGCTCAGGTTCGCCTTGCCGACGATGACCGCGCCCGCCTCGACCAGCAGTTCCGTCACGAAGGCGTCCCGGATGGGCATGGCGCCTTCCATTGCCAGCGAGCCAGCCGTGTTCTCCATCCCGTCGGCGGTGGCGATGTTGTCCTTGAGCAGGATGGGGATTCCGTGCATCGGGCCGCGACTGTTGCCCTTGGCCAGTTCCGCGTCGAGGGCGTCGGCGATGTCGAGCGCGGCGGGGTTGGTCTCGCTCACCGCTGACAGCGTCGGACCTTCGGCGTCGAGCGCGGCGATCTGGTCAAGGGACGCCTGCACCAACTCGCGTATGGTGAAGTCGCCGTTGTCCAATCCTGCCCGGAGGTCGGCGATGGTGACCTCCATGACATCGAAATCGCCGACAGACTGGCTCATCACGGGTGTCGCCTCCTGGCGCGCGGCAACGGCATCATAACCCATCAGCGCGAATGATCCCGCCGCGGCCGCTGATCCGTGAAGCAGCGCGCGGCGATTGATCTGTACGTGACGGCGGTTCGAACGGGCGGAAGTCATGACAGGTCCTTTCTTCACCGGTCGCGACCCGCGATGCGTCGCAATCACGACATGGTGATATGGCGTCATAGCCCAAGCGGTGCCCATACGCAACGCTTTCTGCGTCCAGAGTACCCCACCAGCCACGATTGTCATCGGCCAGGCATAGACCCAAGCAACGACTGGGACAGTCGCGAAACTGTCATACTTGACCGAGCCATGAGGCGCCCGGACGAGGCGCGCCGTACCCGGTCTGCGACAAGACGGCGCAATGGGAGGTCACGATGGCCTGGCTCGTGCTGGTTGCATCTGGCGTTTTGGAAGCGGTGTGGGCGACGGCGCTGGGGAAGTCGGACGGGTTCACCCGACTCGGACCGTCGGTGGTGTTTGGGTTCGCGCTGACATTGAGCATGGCGGGACTCGCCTGGGCGATGCGCTATTTGCCAGTGGGGACCGCCTACGCGGTGTGGGTCGGGATCGGCGCGGTGCTGACGGCGTCCTGGGCGATGGCCTTCGACGGCGAGGCGGTGTCGGCGATGAAGATCCTGTTGCTGCTCGGCATCGTCGGCTGCGTCATCGGCCTGAAGCTGCTGCATTGAACCCGGCGCCATCCGGACATCAATCTGTCGGAAAGCCACCAATCCGGACTCGATCTCGTGTCACGATCAGGAACAAGTTCAATTGATTGGCATGCTCGGCAAGCACATGGTCGAGCCGAGCAATCCTGACTTGAATCTTCGTCGTGCCCAAACGAAAGAAGATGACTCCCGCGTGAGGCATCCCATCCTGAAAGACGAGTTCACCATAGTCCCGATCATCAGTGACGAGAATCCTGCCATCCCGCTCGGCGAGTGCCAAGACCTCCGGATCAGGAAGGCCGGCTCGATGGTCGCCAGCAACGGTGGCGACATTATGCCCAAGGGCATTCAGATGGATGGCAACCCGAATGTCTGCGTTCTCATCCAGGAGAAATCTCATACACGCGTCGGCTGCCTGCCGACACGTTGGTCACGCTCGCTAACGACGGTCTGATATGCATAGGCCAGACACGCCTGGACATCCTCGATCACAAGGTGGGGAAACGCGGCGAACAGGTCGTCCAGATCGGGCGTCTCCGCCAGATGGGCCAGCACCCGTTCCACGGTGACTCGCGTGCCCTTGACGACCGGCTTGCCGACCATGACCCTCGGATCCTCCGAGATGCGGTCGAGATAGTGGTGGAGTTCCTCTTCCATTGCGCTCTTCTCCTTTGCTCGTTTATCCTTGCGCGTCCGGGAAGTATAGGACGGCAAGCTCTTCCGTTCTGCACGATTCAAAGCACGCAATGCAGGACACATCCACGCCGTCACTCACGCTCCACCGGCCCGAAGTCGTAGCGCGAGGCAATATCCGCCATCACCTCAGGAGTTGGCAGAAACCCGGCCGTCGCCACTTGTCCCAGTTCCTTGAGATAGTGTTCGTTGCCAGCCGGCTGGTAGATGTTCAGGAACCGAAGCGGGACGTCTCCATCGTTGGAGAAGGTATGCGCCGCACCGGGTGGAACGAGCGCAAAGCCTCCCGGACCAAGTGCGCGCTGTTCACCTTCGAGATGGAGCGTTAGCGTCCCTTCCAGCACATAGAAGATGTCGGTCAGATGCTCGTGTCGATGCAGAACCGGACCCGCGAAGCGCGGCGGCACGGAATTCTCCGTAATGGCAATCGGTTGGTCTGGTGACTGGGCCAGAAAGCGCAACTGATACGGGCCAGAACCAAGAATTTCGCCCTCTCACGCGTCTAACACGGTGGCGTTCATCGGTCATCCTCTCTGACGGTTGAAAAATGTGAGCGAAGCCGCCAAGACTTCGTTCGGCGACTCCGCTCACAACTTGACACTTCCTTGTTACTAACCCGCCGGCGTCGCGGCTGGTGTCGCCACGCCTTGCAGAACAATCGCCGCAACGGAAACCGTCGCCGTTTCTTCCCCGTCGTTGCGAACTTCACCAGAGACACCGGGTTGCAGCACGAAATACTGCCCGGCAGTGAGCGTCACCTCGTCGGTATCAGTCGGAATGCTTTCGCCTGCGCTGGTGATGTCGCCCAGCTGGCCGATCGTGACGGGCGCGTCCAGCTGCATGGTCAGACTCCCCGCTTCCATATATACGAGCTCGAGGTTGGGTCCCGGCTCGACCGGATAGCTCACGCCTGGCTCAAAACTGAGGCGGTAGAGCGACGGATTTTCCTGCCCCTCAACAAAAACGAAGCTATCGGCGGTCACGCCCGGTGCAAGCTCGAAGCTGTCCGGTGGCGCCGCGGGCGTAGCGTCCTGAGCGACAACAGGAATACCCAACACGAAGAAAAGACTCACAACAATGAGACCGACCGAGCGTTTCATGACCTCACTCCTCTACTGTTATAGATACGGATATCCCGCAGTCCTGAGGGAAAAACTCACGACGCTGTGTCGCTCGTCCCCTGGAGCGTGCTTGCACTGCAGCATAGCACTCGCATGAATTTTATGGTGAGCCTCTGGTACACGACCGCAACCCGGATGCGCTGGAGAATGTCACGGTTAACGAACTCCACGTCACCATGCCGGTGATGACATTCGCGGGTCTCCTTTTGCCTACTGAAGACCATTCTCTTTGAAAGAGATGCACGTTCCCGCGCCGCTGTGCCACAATCATCGGCAGCGCAACGCATTGCCCGCGATGACTCCAGTCATCTCCGATACGAAGGATTCGACACACCCATGACGCTGATCGTTCTCTCCGTGCTAGTCGCCGCCGCCTTTCTCGCGGCAGGCGCCGTCAAAATCCGCATGATCCCAATAATGTTCGCCACTGCTCGACGGCTCGGCGTTCCGTATCGGCAAATGCGGTTGATCGGCGTGCTGGAAGTCATCTTCGCGGTGGTCACGTTTCTGGGCATCTGGGTCGACTGGTTGGGATCGATCGGCACCCTCGTGCTCACGCTGATCGCCGCGGGCGCGATCATCGCCCATGCCCGCGTCGCCGACGCCCCAAAGGAGGTCATCGCGCCAGTGGCGCTCGGCACCCTCGCGTTCATCGTCTTCCTGATGCACCTCTACCAGTAATTCGCCATCCGCATGCTCCTGATCATCCTGTCGATCACGGTCGCGTTGGCCTATGCCATGACCGGCGGACTGAAGATTCGGATGATCCCAATGGCGCGCGTCACCGCCGACCGGCTTGGGTATCCGCGGTCGATGATCCGGGTGGTGGGGTGGCTGGAGGTCAGCTGCGCGGCGCTGGTGCTGGGCGGCATCTGGGTTGGCTGGATGGGGATAGTGGGAGCGGTGCTGCTCATCACGACCATGATCGGCGCCATTGTCTCCCGTGCCCGGGTCCACGACGTCCCGAAGCGGTTCATCCCGGCGGTGGTGCTGGGAACCCTATGCGTGGTGCTATTGGTGATGCACCTGTAGGGATCGGCACAGGGCCGAACCTGGTGAGTCCAGATGATGTTCCGTAGGAATCGGACCGGCCTTGTGCCTGTCCCTGCGTTTTTGAAGCCTCTACACCACCGGGGCGACGCGGGCGTTGATGAGTTGCTCGGTGGCATAGGCCATCCGCAGCAATGTCTGCTCGCTGAACGCACGGCCAAACAGGTGCATCCCGACCGGCAGGCCGTGCTCGGACCAGCCGACCGGCACCGTGATCGACGGATAGCCGGACAACGCGCTCATCTGAGTCGACGAGCCCGGAAACGAGTTGGACTCCAGCGTGGTCGGCACCGGCGCGGTCGGCGCGAGGATCGCGTCAAGGTTGTGCTCGTCCATCACCACGTCGATGCCGTTGCCGCGCGCCTGCGTCACCAGGTTGGAGGCGATGTCCCGATATTCAGGGTCATCCAGCGACAGCTCCACCAGCGCCTCAGTCAGCCCGCCCTGTCCGTTCATCGCCAGCGCGACGTCGGCGTTGGCGTCGTTCCAGTCGACGACATCCTGCAGCGAACGCACCGGCCCTTCAGGCATGTACCGCGCGAAGAACGCCGCCATGCCAACGGCGAACTCGGTGTTGATCATCGTCCCGATGCCTGGAGCGTTCTTCAACTCGTCCAGCGAGGGTATGGTGATCCCGAGTACCAGCTGCGCTCCGGCTTCCTCCATCCGATGCATCGCCTCTTCAACGATCAGGTCGGCTTCGGGATCGGTGCCCCATAACCCCCAGCACACCCCGATCCGCGCGCCCCGCAACCCGTCCGGATCGAGCGATTCCAGATAATCGACCTCATCGTAGTCATGCACCGGAGTCCCTCCCACCGCCGAAGCGGGAGACAACCAGCCCATCGGACCATAGGCAGTGTCCTCGGGATCGTACCCGGCGATCACGTTGAGCACCGTCGCGACATCGGTGACCGAGCGCCCCATCGGGCCGAGCGAATCCATTGTGGTCGACACTGGCATCGCGCCGACGCGGCTGACCAGGCCAACGGTCGGCTTCAGCCCGACCACATCGCAGGCCGCAGCCGGGCAGAGGATCGAGCCGTTGGTCTCCGCGCCAATCGACAGTGGCGCGTAGCTCAGCGAAACGGCAGACGCCGACCCCGAACTGGAGCCCCACGTTGCCATTTCCGGATCGTAAGGATTTCGAGCGTAGCCGCCGCGATCGCTCCAGCCAGTGACCTGCCCCGCCGCCCGCACGTTCGACCACTCCGTCATATTCGTCTTGCCGAGAATGACGGCCCCGGCCTCGCGCAGGCGCTGGACGATCCTGGCATCCTCGGCCACGTGCGTATCCGCCAGGGCCAGAGCGCCGGAGGTCGTGCGCATGCGGTCGCCGGTGGCGATGATGTCCTTCAGCACGATCGGCATGCCATGCAGGAGGCCGCGAGATT
>Ga0136627_1001102_pt1 | contig 10567 bp, 9 predicted proteins | sample AntDrymUQ4892206_2_FD_104652 | JGI IMG/M metagenome (GOLD analysis project Ga0136627, IMG submission 104652) | Polar desert sand microbial communities from Dry Valleys, Antarctica - metaG UQ489 (22.06) | ecosystem: Environmental > Terrestrial > Soil > Desert | place: Antarctica: Dry Valley... | reverse complement strand
TTAGGTTTAGGGTAGCGCTTGATCAGTTCTTGACTGCTCAGCATCACTGGGCCGTAGCAGTCGGTTGGCATCAGGCCCATTTGTCACCAACTCAGCGCTCGCTGCTTGGGGACATGGCGCTCAAGACGTGGGTGCCAAGGCATTGTACTGGGGTTGGTCCCGCAGCTGTTCGTGCGCCTTGGTGTTTGCCATGGTTGCCGCGTGAGACCTGCCTCCTAACCCACCATTAGGAGCCACTGTGACCGTTGCTGTCAGCCACGTTCCCTTTTCTATGCTCAAAATGCGATCAGTGCCGGCTCTCACCGCCGTGAATGGCCGCGCCGCGTCTCCTCGGCGGACCGGTCGGTCTCGTGCCTCAGCACAACAGCTACTCATTGAGGAATGGCTTCCCACCGCGCATCGACTGGCCCATCGGTTTGCTCATCGGGGAGAACCGCTAGAAGATCTACAGCAGGTGGCGGCCTTCGCGCTGATTAAAGCTGTCGACGGGTACAACCCCGACTACGGCCATGAGTTCCGTAGCTACGCCATTCCCACGATAGTGGGAGAACTCAAACGCCACTTTCGAGACAACGGATGGGACGTACGTGTGCCACGCCAGCTGCAAGAACGCGGCATGAACATCACCCGGGCCACCGCCGAGCTCACTCAGCAACTAGGCCACGCGCCCAACGCCACGGAGCTGGCCGCGAACATGGGGCTGCGCGTGGACGAAGTCCTCGAAGGCATCAAGGCGGCTCGTGCCTACTCCGCCACGTCACTTCAGTCACCAGCGGGAGATGCCGACGGAGATTCCTGCGAGCTGGGTGAGCTGCTCTGCGATCATGACCCCGGCTTCGAACTTACCGAAGACCTCGCCTCACTGCGGCCGGCGCTTGCGCAACTGAACCCACGAGAGCAGAAGGCCATAGCGCTGCGGTTCTACGGGGACATGACCCAGTCGCAGATCGCCGAGCGGATCGGGACCTCGCAGATGCATGTTTCACGGTTGCTATCGCGGGCACTACAGCAACTCCGCTCCAGACTGGTTCCCGAAGCCACACCCGGGTGTAGTGCTACCTAGGAGGTAATAGCAAGGAAGCGACCGGGGTTCGCCTTTTTGATAGTTCAGCCCAGTACCGGCTAATAGCACTGCACATTGCGTTGCGTGATGGTGGCAAATCTGCAGGTATCGAAAGGTTACCGGAGAAGCAGAAGTTCAAACACGCCGAGGAGAAACCTAGGCCACTAGCGGCGGGCAGGTGCTTCCCAGCGCCAACAGTGTCCCGGCAACGAAAGTGTCGCCCAGACCTACCGTGGCAACCGGTCGTTGCTGCCACAGCGTCGGGACGCAGACACTGCTCAGGCCCGTGCGGCGCACCGGTGGTGGCAGCTGCTCTTCGGCGAGCGGACACGCCAGCGGTGGCAGCTCCACTGGGCGCACCGGCTCCCCGTACTGCGCGCGAGCACCCGCAAGCAAGCATGCGACTAGCAACGTGTGTAGCTCCCGCCGCGGATCGGCGGTACTGACCACGAGCGCCCAACGATCGCCGTGCACCGTGACCCGATCCAACCCGTGCTCGACCAACAGCGCAGCTGCCCGATCGGCGGGGTCGGCCGCGGATCCGGTCAGCGAACCCAGCTCCCTTTCCGACAGCCCCAGCGAGTTCACGCTCGGCGTGAGTTCAGCCACGGTTCGCGCCTGACGCGGATAACTCGACAACTCATGGTGCACGAACTCCAGACCGGCCTCGCGCCACTCCGCGACACGTTGCCGACACCATCGGTAGGCATGATCGACATCATGCGGCAGCACCTTGTTCAACCCGGTGACCAAACCTGTACCGGCCGTGGCGGCACGCTCGCGCGCGGCAGTCACGAAGTAATCGTCGTAGGCGGGTCCGTCGTACGCGAACCGCATAATCACCCGACCGGAGCGCCCGATCACCCGCTCCTGATCACCACCCGGCAGCGGCGTTCCTGAACCGAACTCCATCACGTGATGAGCGGCCCGGCCGGGCTCCGGCGTCGGACGGGCATCGGCCGGTGGGACCAACGAACCATCCGGTTCGGCCAATCGAACCTTGTCGCCCAGCGTCGCCAACTGGGCGGGGTTCCGATCGGTAAGAGCCAGCAACGAGGAGACCCCCAGCACCGACAACGTGTTCGCCGCTTGCCCGGCATTGCCACCGGCGCTATAGCGGGTGGGAAACCGCGACACTAGCCACTGCGACGCCTGCGGCCAATCCACCCACACCTCACCGTCGGTGCCGTTGCACAGCAGTGCCCAGATGCTCCGGCACAGTTCCCCGCGCTTACCCTCGTCGGTCCGCGCGTAGGAATAAATGGTCTCGACGTGCTCGGCAGTCAACTGGTGCACGGCGTCGACAGCGACGGAAAACCCCAACAAAGTAAGGCGCGCTCCGGCGATCACGTCACCTAAACCTTGTAGGGTCGCCTGGTAGCGCGCTAACGGATCAGTCACCGCCGCATCCTCCCACGCTATGACATCCCCGGCACAAGGCTGTGAGGCGCACATGCGGTTAGCACGGACAATAAACGTCCCACTAATCGCAGTCGGGATATGCGGCCTCGTAGCGGCCACGCAAGCTCGGATCAACGCCTCGTTGGGAGAGCGAATAGGTTCCAGCTTGATAGCGGCTCTGGTCTCCTTCGGCGTGGGCTTCCTCCTGTTGTTCGTTTCGGTCACCGTCCGCGCCTCAGCTCGTGCCAAACTGCGGAAACTGCGACACACCGGCGTGCGGTGGGAGCTGTTTAGTGCCGGACTGATCGGTGCCACGTTTGTGACGACCTCGGTCTACGCAACCCAACAGGTCGGTGTCGCGGTATTCATCGTGGTGGCGGTGACCGGGCAAGTCGTAGGTGGTTTGATCGTGGATCAAACCAGCCTGAGTGCTGCTGGAAAGAAACCCATTACCGCGGTTAGAGTTGCCGGAGCGGCGCTTGCATCCGTTGGCGCGGCCATCACCCAGCTCGGGAACCCACTGGGAGACCTCAGGCTGCTACCTATATTGGCCGTGTTCGCAGTCAGTACGTTATTGCCGTTACAGGTCGCTATGAACGCGCGGATCGGTCGAGCCTGTGGTAGCTCGCAGGTAGCCGCGCTAGTCAGCTTCGCGGTAGGAACCACCGGGCTGGTCGCGCTCTCTATCCCGGTGGTGATGTCCGGCTCGGGCTCGTTGAATGCCTTCCCCACCGAGCCGTGGCTCTACTTGGGAGGGCTGTTCGGTGCCATCTTCATCACCGGATTGGCCTGGGCCGGTAGCAGTATCGACGTGCTACGGCTAAGTTTGCTGTTCATCGGCGGGCAGCTAGTGGGAGGGCTTACCGCCGACGCGTTCATACCCGATGGCCCCGGCATTTCGGTGTTTGTCGTACTCGGTGCGTCCATCACCTTGGCCGCGGTCGGCGTCGCTGGACGCGGCGACCGGAGAAACCCCAATGCGGCAAAAGGCTGTTCTAACGAACATGTATCACATCACCAGCCGCTACCGACACCAAGCCGGTACCCGTAGCAATAGCAAGTTGGCCCATGTCATCGACATCCAGCGCCTGGCCGACGAGGTCGGGCTTGTCCGACAGGCGTAGCGTGACACGCTTACCCAACGTGTGGCAACGGCGGCGGTACACCTCACGCTGCTCGGTGAAATCCACGTCACCCTCGTGGTCTTGCCAGCACTCATACTGTGTTGCCAGCCTGCGCAACACGGCGACCAAAATCGCAAAGCGGTCGACAGGGCTGCCGCCTTCGGTGAACAACGAAGTTGCGTCCGGGCTGGGCAGATCGTCGGCCTGCGTGCTGACGTTAATCCCGATCCCGACCACCAGTGCCGGTGCTGGTGTGGGCACTACAGCGGCGAGTATCCCAGCGACCTTACGTGCCGGGGTGGCCAGCAGTACGTCATTGGGCCACTTCAGTGCGGCTGCTAGGCCGCACTCGTCGGCGATAGCCTGCGTCACCGCTACTCCGGTGAGCAACGGAAGCCACCCCCAATGGCGCATCGGCACCCTGGGGCGGAGCAGCACGCTGAACGTCAGTCCGGCACGCGGGGGCGAAATCCATGCTCGATCATGGCGCCCCCTGCCAGAGGTCTGGCTCTCGGCAATAAGCACGGTGCCTTCATCGGCGTTGTCTCGCGCCGCGGCCGCAAGATCGCCATTGGTTGAAGCCGTCTCGGTGACGACTGTGAGCTTTCGCCATAACGCTGTCGCGTCCGAGCCGTCAGCTTGAATCAGTGCGTGCCGCAGCTCAGCCTCGTTCAGCGGGCAACGATCCGGTCCAGGCCGGGGATTACTCATCGATGAAGGCCCGAGAAACCCTCGGATTTATCCGTGGGGAGGAAAGGGCTGCACTTACGTCTGGCGCTGGTTCTCGACATAGCGTTTGACGACCTCCAAGGTAGCACCGCCGACCGTGGCGACGAAGTAGCTGTTGGTCCAGAGCGTCGGGAGCCGGGACCGCAGCGACCCGAACTCCTGCCGGAGCAGCCGGGATGTACGGCCCTTGACCGCCTTGATGAGACGGTGGATGCCGAACTGCGGGTCGCACGACACGAGCAGGTGCACGTGGTCGGGCATCGTCTCCAGTTCCACGATGGGTGCGTCGTGCTCGGCGCACACCTCGCGCACAATCTGCTGTAGCCGGGCGTCGACGTCTCCGACGATGACCTCGCGCCGGTACTTGGGGCACCACACGACGTGGTAGGTGCAACGGTATACGACGTTGCGGTTCGACCTGACCTCGTCCATACTACCCACACTATATGACGAATACGTGTATAGTGTGGGTAGTGATCGAGACAGTGCGCTACACCTACCGTCTGCGCCCCGGCGCAGAGGCAGAATGCGCGCTGCTCGGCGAATGGCACCGCTGCCGGTACCTGTGGAACGAAGCCGTCCACCAGGACAGATCCCGCCACAAGCCGACCCTGTGCAAGCTCAGCAAGCTGCTTACCGACGCCCGTGCCCGGTCGCCGTGGCTGCGCGATGGTTCGCAGGTCGCGCAGCAGCAGACGCTGCGCACCTACGCCCAGGCACTCGGCCACTCGTTCAAGGTCAAGGGCCGACGCCGACCGACAATCAAGCCGCGTAAGACCACCCAGCCGTCGCTGGAGTACACCGTCCGGGGCTTCTCGATCCGCGACAACCGGTTGCGCCTGCCCAAGGGTGTGACGATCCCCGTCGTGTGGTCGCGCGACCTGCCATCTGACCCAGCCTCGGTCAGGGTGTACAGGGACAGCCTCGGGCACTGGTACGCCTCGTTCGTCGTCCGCCGCGACGTCGAGCAAGCGCCCGCCGCTGACGGTGGCATCGGGATAGACTGGGGCGTCACCACCACCGCAACGACCACCGACCCTGTGTTCGACCTGCCCTTCGGCGGGCACCGCAGACGGTGCGCCGCCGAGCTGGCAAAGGCGCAACGCAAGATGGCCCGCCGTCGCAGGCCACGCGGGCAGGCTCCCTCCACCGGCTACCAGCGGACCCGGCGCGACACCGCGAAGCTCCACAAGCGGGCGCAGCGCCAGAACACCCACACCGCCCGCGTCTGGGCCAAGGGTGTGGTCGCCGAACACCAGAAGATCGCCGTCGAGGACTTCCGGCCCGTCTTCCTGGCCCGGTCCACAATGGCCCGCAAAGCGGCGGACGCCGCGATCGGGACGACCAAGCGTGAACTGATCGAGCGTGCCAAGCGGGCCGGTCGAACGGTGGTGATGGTCAGACCCGCCTACACGACGATGACGTGTTCGAGTTGCTTCGCGAGAGCCAAGCAGCGACTCGGACTCGCCGAACGAACCTTCCAGTGCCAAGAGTGCGGCTACACCGACTCGCGAGACAGGAACGCCGCCAGGACGATCCTGGCTGTGGCAGAACGGGGCCACACAAGTGTTGACGATGTAAGACACGACTCTGCCTCGCCTTCGAGTGTCGCGGTACTCGCGCGGTCTGAGCTTGAAATCCCCCGGCTTTAGCCGTGGGGAACCGTTAAGTAGTCACGTTATCGCGAGGGTGCGAGAGGTACGTAAACCTTTGCGGCTTCTAGGCCGGCTCGTATTTGATCAGCTGACGGGCAGCTTCGGTGATGGAGCCGGACAGGGACGGGTAGATGGTGCTCGTCGCCGCCAACTGCGTCACCGTCAACCGGTGCTGCACCGCCATTGAAATCGGCAGGATCAACTCGCTGGCGCGCGGCGCCACGATGACTCCCCCGGCCACCAGACCAGATATGGGTCGGGAGAAGATCTTGATGAAACCTTCGCTAAAACCCTGCATTTTGGCGCGGGCGTTCCTGCTCAGCGGCAGCGTAATCGAGTTCAGCTGCCCCGGACCCGCCTCGACCGCGGCTTGGCCCACTCCCACCGCGGCAATTTCGGGGTCGGTGAAGATGTTCGCGGCAACGGTGTGCAGATCCAGCGGCGTTACCGCCTCGCCGAGCGCATGCCACATGGCGTTGCGACCCTGCATCGCGGCCACTGACGCCAACGGCAGCACACCGGTGACGTCTCCGGCGGCATAGATTCCGGGAACGTTGCTGCGGGAGACCCGGTCCACAGTGACATGTCCACCTTTGTCGGTCGCAACACCGATGTCTTCCAAACCCAGGCCGGCGATGTTGGGTACCGAACCCACCGTCATGAGCGCGTGGCTGCCCGTCACGGTACGACCGTCTGCCAGCTCGACCACCACGCCGTTAGGGGTGCGACGCACCGCATCGGCGCGAGCACCGGCCACGATGGTCATCCCACGTTGGGCGAACACCTCCCCGATCAGACTCGCCGCATCGGAGTCTTCTTGGTGCATCACGCGATCCCGGCTGGAGATGAGCGTGACGTGGCTACCCATTGCTTGATACGCACTAGCGAACTCGGCGCCGGTGACGCCGGAACCGACCACGATCAGCTCCGCCGGCAGCTCATCGAGCTCGTACAGTTGCTGCCAGGTCAAGATGCGCTCGCCGTCTGGCGCAGCGGTTGTCAGCACCCGCGGGCTCGCGCCGGTCGCCAGTAGCACCACGTGGGCGTCCACCGCGTACTCCGGGCCACCGTAGGGCTCGATAGCTACCCGACTGAGATGGCCGGGCGCCCCGACCGTCAGCCGTGCGGCTCCGGCAACCACCTCCACACCCGCCGCACTCAGTGCGGCGTGGATATCGGCCGATTGCGCCAATGCAAGTCCGCGTACCCGACCGTGTACCGAGGGCAGGTTGATCCGCACTTCATCGGGTTCACATGTCAGCACACCTACCGAGTCGGCATCACGAAACGAAGTCGCCGCGACCGAGGAGACGATGAAGGTCTTGCTGGGCACGCAGTCGTAGTGCACACACGCTCCGCCGACACCGCCACGTTCCACAACGGTGGTCTGCGCACCGAGTCGGGCTGCCGTCAGCGCAGCTTCGTAACCCGCCGGACCTCCACCGATGATGACAACGCGTTTCATAGCGCCCATTGTGTCGGATGGATCGACGATCTCATCCCCCAGCCGCGTGGCCGACCAGCAGAATGCCAAATCTAGCTGCTTAATGCGACAAGTCGAAGGCAACGGAATGTGGGACCGGCTTGATACCTAAGCCCGAGTACGTCATTCTAGTCGACGGACTACTACCCGGTCACCGTCCGCGCTCCCGTGTTACTCGGCGACTAAAAACCGCAGGAGAAGCAACGCGCGGTACGAATTCCCCGTACAGAGAGTTGAGCGAGACGACTTCGATGTTTCCTACCGCGCTTCCCCGAGCCGCAGATGATCTGTCAGGATTTCCAGCCATAGCGGTGGCTGACCCTCCTCGCATGGTGGGACACCGCTACAAGCTGTCTGAACCTGTGGGATCTGGCGGCATGGGCACGGTGTGGCGTAGCTACGACGAGCTACTGCGGCGCGAAGTCGCCATCAAAGAGGTCACTATTCCGCCGGGGCTTCCCACCCGGGAGCGAGAGCTACTGTGCGAGCGAATGCTGCGGGAGGCACGTGCCGCCGCGGCCCTCAACCATCCTGCCGTGGTCTCCATCTTCGACGTGGTGAACTACAACGACCGGCCCTTTATCGTGATGGAGCTGCTGGAGGCCAGCAGTATCACCGACATCATCCGCGACGATGGCCCCATGCCGCCGATGAAAGTGGCCGAGGTCGGCTTAGCGGTACTCGGTGCGCTGGCCACGGCGCATGAGGCGGGGGTGTTGCATCGCGACGTAAAACCGGGCAACGTGCTGATCACCCATACCGGTCGTATAGTGCTCACCGACTTCGGTGCCGCTCGCTCCCCCAACGACACCCCGCTGACCAGCACCGGCCTGCTGTTGGGTTCACCGCAGTACATAGCTCCCGAACGTGCCCGTGGCCGCCCATTCGGTCCGGCGAGTGACCTGTTCTCTCTCGGTAGCAGCTTGTATGCGGCTGTAGAGGGTAGGCCGCCCTTCGATCGAGGTGAGCCGCTGCGCACGATGACTGCCGTGGTCTGTGAGCCACCGGACGAGATGCACCGCGCTGGTCCCCTTGAGCCCGTGCTGCGGGGGTTGCTGGCTAAAGATCCCACCGAACGATGGGATATAGCACAGGCGACGGAGGAGTTGACGAACCTGTTGAGTAGCGCAGGCGAAGACCTTGTCGCCCGCGCTACTTCGGCTTCGCTATCACCTACAGCGAAGCCGGCGACCGACAGTAGACGTCATCCCCGCTCCACGGTGGGCGTCGGCGACGCCAGGGCGCGTGCCTCAGCTGGCACCCGTCGCGGATCCCGTCGACAGATCTCACGGCCGCAACCGGCCGAGCCGCCAATGTCGGAGTCGGCGTCCGAACAGACCAACTCCGGTAATACCAGCGGGCGGCATCGCAAGGTCTCGATCAGTAACGCCGAACGTCGGTTTGCAAAACGTACCCGTAAAGCAGAGCACCATAGCAGCAGTTGGCGACATCGTCGGCACAAGTCTCACACCTCCCCGATGTGGTTCGCGCTGCTGGCCGCGCTGATCGTCTTAATCGGTGGCGCGTTCATATTCGTCTAGGCTCTGACCCTGACCCCGCCAATAGGGCATCTGCCAAGGCCGCAGGAGCCGCCGCGTACGAAAATGGAGCGCAGCGGAATGGGTACGCAAGGCGACGGGAACGCCGGCAGGGACGTATTGGCGGCGGTCTTACATGCGGGCGATGACGTCGGCGAGTAATAGACCCATCCGCTTAGCGGATGCTCGCCCGGCCGCCAGTACTTCTTCATGGTCTAGCTTCTCGCCGCTGATTCCCGCGGCCAGGTTGGTGATCATGGAAAGCGCGAGCACCTCCAGCCCGACGGCGCGGGCCGCGATTGCCTCCAGCACGGTGGACATACCTACTAGGTCAGCACCTACGATGCGGAGCATGCGGATCTCCGCCGGTGTCTCGTAGTGCGGGCCGGGCATAGCGGCGTAGACGCCTTCCACCAGCAAGGGGTCTACCTCGCGGGCCAAGGCGCGTAGCCGCGGCGAATACAACTGCGTGAGGTCGGTGAAGGTAGGTCCGGTGAGGGGGGAACGAGCTGTGAAATTGATGTGGTCGCTGACCAACACGGGTTGTCCGACCTGCCAGTCTTCTCGCAGCGATCCGGCCGCATTGGTCAGCATTACGGTGCCACAACCCGCGGCAGCCGCCACTCGGACACTGTGGGCTACCGCTTTCTCACCGTGACCTTCGTATAAGTGGGTGCGACCCAAGAAGAGCAACACCCGTTTGTCACCCAGTTTCACCGAGCGCACCACCCCGGCATGCCCGGCCACACCCGGAGTGCTGAAGCCGGGTAGCTCGTCGACCGAGACCTCGGCGACGGATTCGCCGAATTCGTCTGCCGCCGGCGACCAGCCCGAGCCCAGCACGACAGCCACGTCGTGACGGTGTACTCGACTTGCGGCGGCGACAGCCTTACCTGCTTCGGTGGCCAAGAACGGAAGGTGTGGATTGCCGCGTGGGCTGCGAGGTGTCATCACGCTGCCATCCTCTCCGCTGGGATCGAAGATTTCACGCTATCGGGAATATTTGTGCATAATTACATGCGCTGGGGAAATCGGTTAGGCCGCCTGAAGTGTTCTTCGACCATCCTGCACCCGCTGGGCATCGGCGGTTTGTGCCGCGATGCGGGCGGCCCGTGAGCGCGGGCCCACGCCGAAGTGCCGTTCCGGCGGCAGCCCGACTCGCGCCACAGCGGGGATCGGGGTCGGCCCCGGTCTTGGCGACTGGCGCACCGAGCGCCGAGGCCCATGCGCATCATTCTCTTGCTCGACCATGTTGTCGATTTCGCGCAAGGCCGCGCGTGGCTCGTCGGCGTTACGTCCGAGGCGCTCTTCGGATAGGCCGTCCCGCTCTTGCAGCGCAGCGGCGGTGACACCGTAGTGCTCCCGCGCGTAGGTGCAGGCGTCACGCTCGCCGTCTTCCTTCTTGGCCAGCTCGCCGGCGATCCGAACATCGACCGCGGCAAGTGCGGCGTCTTCGCCGTACTCGCCTTGCGCGGTGCGCAGCGCGTCTCTGCTGGCGCGCAGCTGCTCGGGGGTCGCCGTTCGAGCCTGCGCGGCGATGTCCCTACTCGGGTCGAACACCGGAGAGCTGTGCA
>Ga0136627_1001101_pt1 | contig 10576 bp, 7 predicted proteins | sample AntDrymUQ4892206_2_FD_104652 | JGI IMG/M metagenome (GOLD analysis project Ga0136627, IMG submission 104652) | Polar desert sand microbial communities from Dry Valleys, Antarctica - metaG UQ489 (22.06) | ecosystem: Environmental > Terrestrial > Soil > Desert | place: Antarctica: Dry Valley... | reverse complement strand
GGCGAACACGCGAGCGGTCACGTCGTCGCCCGCTCTGGTCAGCGCCAACCGGGCCGCGCCGACGAAACCGGTCTGCCACATGGTTCGGGACACCTGGGCGCGGCGGGTCTCGCCGGCCATCTCGTCGAGGTACACGCTGTCCAGCAGCGCGGAGAGCACCTCGGCCGGCAGCGCCAGCTCGGGTGGCGCGTGAGCGTCCCACCGGGCGGCCAGCGACCGCATGACCAGCACCGGCTCGGGCAGCGGGAGATCCCTGCCCTTGCGCGCGAAGAAGGTGGGGCTGACGAACTGCAGCTCCACGTGCCGCACCGGCGGACGGGTGAGCAGCTCGGCGAAGGTGACCGACGCTGGTCGAGCGGGCTGGACTGCACAGCGGGCCGGGCCGAGCGCGACGGCCTCCGGAAGCTGTGGTGGCTCAGTGGCGGCGAGCCAGCCCAGCCGCCAACGCGCCCGGCCCGCGCCGGCCTCGAAAAGCGGGCCCACCGAGAACGGCTTGTGCTGTGCCGTGTGGGGCACCGAGGCGTCCTCCAGCATCACGCAGGCAGCGCCGTGCAACCGCGCCGGGTACACCCGGATGCCAGCCGGAACCGACAGTTCCAGATCGAGAACGGCGGGCACGGCGATCACACCTCCGAGGTGGGCGTGGGGAACGTGGCGGGCTGTGACGGGTGCACTCGCAGGGCAACGAACCGGTCCTCGGACAGCACGTGGTGCATGAGATAGGTCCTGGCGAAGAACCGAACCTGTTGGTGGGAAACGAAGCGGGAGAGGTACCAGCCAGTCAGTAAAGCAACCGTCTTGGGCACGAACGCCACCACCACCAGCTCGCGATCACTCGTCGTGTGCTTGATGTCCGCGAGCTGCCCGGCGAGGTCATCGGCCAGCCGGCCGAGCTCAGGACCGGACAGCCGTCGACCCTGAAGCTGCGTGGGTAACCCGAACCGTGCGAGAGCGGAAATACCGAACTCAGCACACCGCCGGTCGAGGTCGAACGTCGAGGCTGCCGGGGTGAAGGACAGCAGCACTCCTCGGCGGTTTCCAGTCGGCTCCGAAACGATATGATCCGGATCCGTCCGCACCGAGACCCGCTCCGCTGCTTTGTCCCGCAGCTCGAACTCAGTGGTGGTCGTCTTGTCGTATTCGAGAAACCGCATTCGGTCGGTGCGAGTCAGCGAGGCGCCCACCGCCAACGCCGCCGGCCACAACACGTTCGGCGCGACCGCGTAGCCGGTATCGTCCCGGTCCTGGTTGATCGCTTCTTCCAGCGTGCGGGACAGCTCCTGCCGCGGCTGCACGACGTCGACCACGCGGTCACATTCCCGCCCCAGCACGTCGACCCGGCGTCCGAGCACCTGCACCGCCATGTGCCGGCGCTCGGCATCGGCCTGCGCCTGTTCGTGATAGTCGGGCATGGTCTCGTCGAGGAAGCTCACTGAGAACAACGTGCCGGTGCCTCGGTATATCCAGCGGCGACCGGCGACGGTGGCCACCAGTAGGCCGAGCACCACGGCCAAGAGTGCCCACCGGCCACCGGAGAACGTCGGGGCGCCGGCGCGGCCAGGAACCGCATCGCCCAACGCGAGACCGAAGACGGCGGCCGAGGCGGGCACCAGCACCGCCACCCCGACATCGGCCAGGCCCCGCTGCCTGGCGAGAGTCCTGACTATTCGGGTGCGAAAGGTCCTGGTGGCGGGGATGCCCGAAGTGGTCGGAGCGGTCACTCGGCACCCCTTGTGGTTGCTGACACTCATCGGCGAGTTCGGCCTGCGGTGATGAAACGTTACCGAATGTTGATCGACACGTGGCGCCCCGCGCTCGCACACAGACATGCGTGCACCAGATGCGGACACACCGGGCATGGGGATCAGGGGATCTGGACGAAGGTGATGGGGGCGGTGCCTTCGGTTACAACCAGTGTGAGCTTGTGGTCCCACTCGGCGGCGCGCGAATGCCGCTCCCACGGCAGACCCTCTGCGGTTCGAATCGTGATGGGCTCGCCCGGGGCAGCTACACCTGCGGTGAGCAGGGTGGCGAGTGCGCGGTCACCGTCGAAGCGCACCCGCGCCCACCGGTCCGGTCGCCATGACCACAGGTGGGTGGCTCCCACCGGTCGGTGGGCCGGAGCGGGTCCGTGGTGGACGCCACCCAGGTCGACCCAGAGGCACTCGTCCTCGCCGAGCTGAGCGCGCACGCCCGCCCAGTCGATCCAGCCGGTGCTGGTGAGCCCGCCTCGCACGGGATTGGTCATGAGTGCTCCCCTCGCAACAGGGCCAGCACCGCGGCCCCGGTCGGATGTGACGGGGCGAGTTCGTCGAGCGCCGTCGCGCTCTCGGCGGAGAGCCGCAGCGAGCCGTAGCCCCGGGTGGTGGCGTGGCCGACGCCGATCAGGCCGTCGTGCAGGTCGCGCACCACGTGTAGCAGCAGGCCACGCTCGGCCGGGGTGAGGCGTGCACCGCTAGCCGGGCCTGTGACGTCGACCCGCAGCGAGACGCTGCCCTCGGCCACGATCTCGTCGGAGAACAACAGTCCACGCCGGGCGCCTCCGGTGAACCGGTCGATGCCGACGTGGTTGCGGTGGCCCTCCACCGCGCCGTCGATGACGCTGTCGTGGGTAGTGATCCGCCCGACACGGCCAATCGGGGTGCCCGCTTGCCCGCCGTCACCGGACCAGCCGAACAAGTCGCAGAGCATGCAAACGCCGCAACTGTCCTCGGCGGGCGCGAGGCAGGCGGTGTGACCACAGGAACGCAGGATGTAGCCGCAGCGGGAACGGAGCAGACCCTTCCAGGTCGTGCCTGGTAGCAGGGGCTTACCGCCGTCCCGTTCGATCGCGTTTCGGGTGCGGCCGTCCTGGGAGGTCGGGGTGCCGGCCCCGAGATGCAGCGCGCTCACGATGGTGAACCGCAGGTCGAGTTCGGGCTCGGGATCTCGCGAGGCTGGTGGTGTGCTGACCTTGTCCCAGCCGTCTCCAGCGGGGAAGAGCCCGACGCGGCCAGCGGTCAGCCATAACCGCAGCCCGTCCGCGGTGTGCAGATCGAGCCTGCGCCAGGCGACGCGGGTGACTCTTGCCCGCCCGTGACCGGTGGACCGGCCCCGGCCGATGACCGGGCGCCAGGTTTGCACCAGTCGGGCGAACTCGTCGAGGTCGTCGGTGCCGGGTGGCTGGTCCAGACGCAGGAACAACGACACGGTGGTGCCCACCGGTGCCACCTCCCGAGACCGCAAGGTCGAGGTGAGGGCCGATCCGCGACAGGGGTCGATGGCGGTGGAACTCCGCACGGCGGTCTTGCTCGGCAAGGTGGTCTCCGAGCCGAGGAACCGGACCCGGGAGGGTTCCAGTTGCTGCGCATCACCGGCTCGCCCGGCGGTCGGCGGGGCCGAGCCGAACCAGCGCTCGGCCTGCTCGCCGGCGTGGGCGCGAAGCGACCCGGCCAGTGACGTCGGCGGCGTCCATACCTCGTCGTCCGACTGGCTGTCACCGCGACGGCGGCTCAGCGGCAGGTCGACGGCAGTCCGGAGTTCCGGGGCGCTCACTCCACCTGCGGACTGGAGCACCAGGTCGATGCGGACGAGCCCGATGATGGTCATATGGTGCGCCCCCGGTCCGACGTATGAGCTCGAGTCCAATCATCGATTCGGCGTGCCAGCCGATCCGCGTCGTCGGCGGACAACGCGAAGGCTTCCCGGATCAGGTCACGGGCTTGCTGGCCGAGCAACGAGTAACGCTGTTTGGCCAGGATGTCCTCCACGGTGCCGCCACGCGCGGCGCCGACGTGGTGCTGCTGTGCCCAGCCGCGCAGGTCGTCGACGATGGTGGGGCCGATGCCGTACCCGACGATCTGCAGGAACAGCGTGTGCACGTCATCTGACTGGGGTGTCGGTACCGCGCTCGGCAAGGCCGGTGCGTGCCACCGTTGCAGGCTGATCCAGCCGTTGCCTTCGGTGCGGCGCAGTCCGAGCCCGGCTTGCCAGAGCCGCTGCAGGCCGGCGTGCTCGGGCAGGCCGGCGTCGAAGCGCAGCACGAATACCGACCCGGCGGCGACGGCGAAGTCGCGGGGCTTCGGGAGGTTGCTCGCGGCGTGCCAGCCGGACACGACGGTGGGACGGGCGAAGGCCGCGTCGAACGCGACGGGCACACCGAGCGTCTCCGAGAGTTTCGTGACATCCGGTAACCAGGACGGACAGCCCAGAGGGTCGACGAAAATCCCCGGCGACACGAGCCGGACCACCAGCCGCTGCTGGTGGGGTACGAAGCCGGTGAACGATGTCGGGGGCGCTTCGGCGCCGGCCGAGAGTGTGGCCAGGCCGGATGTGGAGCGCCGCCCGCCGAACCGGACCGCCTGCTCGGTCTGCGTCAGCCAGGCCAGTTCGCCGTCGGGGTCGCCGTCGATGAGCCCGGTGAGTCGGGTGGCGGCCGGCAGCGCTCGGCGGGTGTAGAGCTGGCCGTTCGCGGCGCGTCCGCGTTCATCGAGCTCTACCCGGGTGTGCTGGACCACCCGGACGCCGTCGATGTGGCCCTTGCTGGCCTCGACCGGGGAACCGCACGCCGGACAGCTGGCAGGGGCTGTGCCGTCGAAAGCGGAGTCGTGGTTGAACCTGCGGCAATCGTCGGCATCGGCGTATTTGCAGCCGAAGACCGACAGCGGGCGCAGCGCGTCGTCGTCCGGGTAGAGCGGCCCGAATCGCACCGCACCCTCGAAGAGGCGCTGGAACTCCGCGTCGGCCGTGGTGTCGGGCTTCGGCGGACGGTGCTCGGCCAGCCACAGCGCCGCCAGCGCGCCGCGCAACACGCTGCCGGGCACGAGGCGATGCGTGTCGGTAAGCCAACCGGCGTCCACCCGGGAGCCCAGGTGCAGTGGCTGTTCGGCGCGAACCTCGACGCGGATCACGAGCGAACCCCCATCAGTTCGGCGACTCGGGCCACGAACGCATCGTCCGGTTCGGGACCCACTCGCCTGATATCGACCCAGCCGAATCCGCGATTACGGTCGGCGCCGATGCTGTGCACGGACAGCGCCGCAGCCCACAGCACCAGCTCATGGCGTTCGCAGTCCGCGTCGGTCAGTGCGGTGAAGCGCTGAAGGGAAAAGCCAGCAGTGCGCGGCCAGCGGTACTCCGTCGAGAACAGCCCGCCATCAACGGCGGTTCCGGCTGTGCTGTCGACGCGGATACGTGCCCCGGATCTGACCTCGTCGTCGGCACTGCCGCTGGCCCGGATGTCGCCCCAGTGCCACGGACTGGGCTGACGGGCCGTGCCGAAGACCTCATCGACGAGGCCGGCCCCGCGCCCACCGAGCAATACCGACGCCTCGGCGCGCATCAGCCCCTTCAGTGACGAGCCAGGCACGATCACGTCGGGGTCGACCGTGTCGTCCACGCCGATACCGGCACGACCCCGGCCGACCCGGACCGGCCCGTGAAAAGTGACCTCGAAGGTCAAAGGGGTCACCGGCACTGCCACCACCTCCCCAGAACCAGCGCGTCGAGCAGCGACATCGGCGATGTCGGCTGGTGGAACGGCCGGATGATGTCCATGTGCCCGAGGCGGTAGGCCAGCGCGGCCACCTCGGTGTCATCGCCGTTCTGGGCGGCTTTGGCCAGTTGCGCCCGACCCGACGGTGCAATGGTGCCCAACGCTTCGATGGCGGCCCGATGATCGGCCAGGGTGCTCAGACGAGGAGCGGAGCGCGCAGGGGGCAGTTCCGGGCCGTCCTCGGTGACGTCGATCCAGCACACTGCCGGTGCCGAGGCGTTGTGTCGCGCCTTCGCCCGCCGCAGCGTGGTCTCGGCCAGGTCGAGGCAGTTCGCGAACGGGTAGGTGAGATGGGCGAACACCAGCCCGGCCGATGCGGTGGGCCGCGGCACCAAGCGCCCGGCGCGCTCCTGGTACTGGGCCGCCAACGCGACCGTACGGCGATGATAGTCGTCGAGGAACACCACGACGAAGTCCCATCCGCGCTCGGCGGGGACCGACGCTAGCAGGTCATCGCCCCCGACCAGGTGCGGTACGACCGGCAGGCAGACGTCGCCATCCCTGGTCACCGCCGCAGTCGCGACGGCAAGCGCGCCTCGGACCGCCTCGTTGAGATCCGCCGAGAGTTCCCGCAGGCTGACCTCGGCGTCCTTCAGCGTGGCGAAGAGGTCGCCGAACCGGTTTCCGTCGATGAACACGGTGCACAGGTGGTTCGCGTCGCCACGACCGAGAGCCGCGAGGTCATCGAATTTCTCGGCGACTCTCAGCGTGCTTGCCTCCACGCCGGTGAGCCGCGCTACCTCGAGGCGGAGGTCCCGCTCAGCGACGAGCCCGCCTGGTGCAATCTTCTGCTGCCAGTGTCGTCGCCTTTTATCGGGCGTCCAGTTGCGGTCGTCAGTCCGGTGCCCGCCCTCGAGAAAACGTCGGGAGCAGTCCGCGCATAACGGCACTTCTTTGTCGTCGCCGGTAGCGCCCGGTTCGACCTGACCGGTACGCACCGCCGAGTCAAGACCACAAGTTTCGCAGAATCGCACGACCGGCACCTCGCTGGGCGGGGTCGGCAATGGCCGGCGCCGTACCGGGCCGCCGGGCAACAAGTCCTGCCCGGCACGTTCCGCGGCCGCACCGTCGCGCAGTGCCTGCCGATAGTTCTCCGCTCGGCGTACTTGCACGTCCCATTCGGCGCCGGGCGCCAGACGCTGCAGCAGTGTGGCGGTTTCCGTCATCACCGCGGTGACCGTGTCGTCATCGACCTGCGGGTCTGTGAATCGCAGCGCCAGCACCCCGTCGGTCTGCTTGCCTTCCTCGTTGACGTGCGCATGACGTGACCACGCGGCTTTGGTCGAGTCGCGCAGCAGCTCGTACTCGAGCAGTGCGGAGGCGCCCCGTCGACCCCGCAGGCGAGGTGTGCGCGCCAGGTACGCCTGGATCCGTTTCGCGCCGATGTCGAGGTAAACCGTCACTTGTCCTCCTCGACGTGCACCGGCAGCGCCGGAGCGATATCCGTGACCGAGGGCAGCGGGACGAATGGCCGTTGCCGCTGGCGCTTCCCGTCTCGCAACTCCTCGCCGGTGGTCTGCTGGAACCACTCGAACGCCTCATGCTGCTCCTTACCGGAACAGGCCCCGCTGTCGTCCGCCCAGGGCAGAGCCGTGGGATATGAGACGATGCGCGAGTCCACATGGGCGGTGTGCAGAGCCGCGGCTAAATTCTGCCACGTGGAGGCGAGATCGGCCCGCTCGGCGACGAAGTCCGCGACAAGTTCGGCCGGATCGAGCACCGGCCGCTCGGCCTGGAGATAACGAGACTCAATACCGTCAGCGACGACCTGGAGGTCCCGGATCTGGCAGGAACCGAGCCCGAGTGGCTTGCCACCGCCGACGTGGATCGCGTACTCCGGGTCACTGGTGACCGGATACGGCAAGGCCGACTGCTGAGTGACGAACAAACGATCCGGTTGCAGCGTCGCGATCAGGCTGCCGATCTCCGCTCTGGTCAATCCGTCGAACATCACGTCAAACCGGTACACACTGCCCGCGGCGACGAGCTCGACCCGGTCGTTTTTCGCGTTGCTGTCATTTTTCACGGTGTGCTCGTGCGCACGCCAGCGTCGCCGACGCTCATCGGTCTGCGGGTCGGTGTGCCAGTAGAACTTCCGCCCCCGCAGGCGGCGAGGTTGACGCACATCCGGCGTACCCCATCTATTGCGAGGCTTCTGGTAATGCAGCGGCTCCGTGGCGCCCTGGGGATCGTCGAGATAGAACTGCCCGGACCCCGGTCGTGGCGAGCCCACCGCGGGCAGTACCACCGGTTTTTCGAGCGTTCCGCCCGATTCCAGCACCGAATCCATGACACGGACGTGCCCGCGGTAGCTGCGTTGCTCGGCGAACCGGCGATCGACGCCGTATCCGCTCACATCGCGCACATCGGCGCTGCCGAACACCCGGCAACTCGGGCATAACGAATCCGGGGCGTGACACGGATGGAACTCGTCGAGGATGCGGTCACCGGAGCTGCCCTGACCTCTGGTCCGCCACAGGTACGAGAGCGCCATGCCGTCCACCAGTCGGCCTTTGCTTGGCCCGAGCCACACCACCTGGCCTTGGTGAAGCCACCGCCGCGGCCGAAACCAGCAGCCCTTCTCTCGTGCCAGCTTGGGGGAACCGATCACATCACCGAGGCTGGTGCCCGGCTGGTCGAGCTTCGCACGCTCGGCCTCAAAGTTCGGCGGGTCGCCTCTACCGGCGAACCACTGCTTCGCGCCCTCGGCGGCCCGCAGGTACTCCTGCCAGGCGTGGTCGGTAAGCTCCACCGGTGTCGGAGTAGCAGGTATGCGCCCGATCGCGCAGTAGTACGGGTACTTCTTTTGCCGGGCATTGTCGTCGGTGATGAGCACGACCCAGTCGCCATTCGGGTCGAGGGTCGCGGACGCCTCTTCTTGGTAGACTTGCCTATTGCCCTGCGTCGAAAAATGCTTCTCGATGAGTGTGAAACGTTGCCCGGTCGTCACCGGGTTACCTGCCGACATGGCACGGTGCAGTGTCGTCAGCGGGACCCACCTGGTTTCGTCGCAGCGGGTGAGGCTCGTGGGACGACCGGAGTGGTCAACCTCGTTCACCACACCCAGATCCCAGCCCTTGCGCAGTTCACCACTGGCGACATCCCGATAGACGGGGACGAAGTCGGGATCGAAGACACGCAGGCAGCTGCCGGTCAGGGCCTCGTGCAGCGAGCGGACCGCACCGTGCAGCGACGATCCGGGGATGAAAAGCCCGCCGGCGCTCGTTCGCGGTGCCTTCGCCACCTCGTCAATGGTCGGCGCGGCCGAGCCGATATTCCGCACCAGCAGGGGCGAGCGGGCCACCAGCCGAGCGGTAATTCTGCCCGCGAAACGAGCTACATTCTCCTCCGCCAGGAGTGTGTGATGGCCATGCGGTTTTCTTCGCGGCGGCGGCTCGGCAGATAGGGGGACGAAGGTGTACGGGTTGATGAAATAATTTTGCGGATCATTTTCGATGTCCTGCTTGTGGCGGAGGAGCTTCCTCTCGCGCTTCTCCCGCTCCTTGGCGGCCTTCTCCTGCTCGATATCGGCTACCCACGAGGCGACGTCTGGATGATCGAAATGACCGCGCAGTTGCGCATGGGCCGGCCTCGCGGTGACGTCCCCCTCACCGGGGACGAGCCACCAGAATTTCAGCCGCGCCGCCGCCTTGTCTTTCATCGTCAGCGGCACACCGTGATCGGTCAGATCGATTTCGGTGTGGGCACCTTTGACCTGAAAAGTCATCGAATCTTTCCTGCCTACCGCCACAAGGCTACACAATTCGATACGCCAACCGGGGTCTACCTCAAAGATCCAGCTCGAAGAATCCTCCTCAAGCTCCCCGACCTGGCCCGGTTCAGGAGCAGGAGAACCGCAGTCATTGACAAGGTCCCTGGTGATCCATCTCATGCCGGTATGCGGAGCGAACACGACGTGTTCAGCGTTCACGGCAACGACCGAGACTCGCGCCATCCCTTCACCTCCCTGCGACTTGTGCGAAGGACTACTCGCCGAGGAGCAACGCCGTGAGGCGGCAACTCCGTAGAGTTGACCGTCCGCTCCACCACCCTTCGTGCACGCGGCCCTGACGCCCAACCCTAGCTTGTCCCGCAGCTCTGCTGCGTGGCAATAGCGCAGCCAAAGCGGCATGAACGCGAAAGAGTTGAGGAAGTAGTCGTCAGGCACCGATCCCCCTGTCACGCGAGCCGCGATGGTAGCGGAGCGCGCTCGCGTGTCACATCGAGGTGCCGCGAGAAAGCGTTACGTGACGAGGACGTGACGGTGGTTCGCGGACCGTGACTCCTGGTCGGGCGCACGGCCCCGCTACCTGCAGGCCGCCGTGGTCCGTCGAAGGCTTCCTGTCCAGGTGCTCGGCGTGCGGTTGCTCGGTGGCGTGCCGCACGTCGCGTCCGCAACCCGCGTCGCGATCGACCGGCACCGGGGCGCGGCGCGGGTGCACGCGCTGTTCACCGTCGAGCAGCTCCCGGCGGGCACCGAGTTCGACGTCCACCTGCGGTGGGACGACGCGGGAGCTGCGTTGGACGGCTTCCTCGACGCGGTGCGGGCCTGGCGCCCGCGCATCGGGCGGGGTGTCACCACCGGCTCCGGTGCTTGCGCGGTCACTGGCGTCGAGTCCGAAACCTACGACCTCACCAGCTCTGCTGGCTTGCTGGAGTGGCTCGCTGTCGGGGACCCCGCGAGCTACCCGCGACCCACCAAGGTGCTACCAGCGCCTGCCCTGCCCGAAGCGGTGATCGACGTGGAGCTGGAGATCGTCGACGGGTTGCATATCGGTACCGGTGTCCGCAGCCATCTACCCGGCCACGAGAGCGAGGTCTCGCTGCTGGTGCAGCGAAACAAGGTGCCCTACGTTCCGGGAAGCAGTCTGAAGGGCGTGCTGCGCTCGCGTGTCGAGTACCTCTGCCGGGTGCTCGGCCACCCCGCCTGCGATGACGCCGACTGCGGTACGTGCCAGCCGTGCCTGCTGTTCGGATGGTCACCCCGCAGTGGCGGGGACGCGCGAATGGGCGCTCGCGCCGCCGTCGCCATCCCGGACGCCG
>Ga0136627_1001099_pt1 | contig 10595 bp, 10 predicted proteins | sample AntDrymUQ4892206_2_FD_104652 | JGI IMG/M metagenome (GOLD analysis project Ga0136627, IMG submission 104652) | Polar desert sand microbial communities from Dry Valleys, Antarctica - metaG UQ489 (22.06) | ecosystem: Environmental > Terrestrial > Soil > Desert | place: Antarctica: Dry Valley... | reverse complement strand
TTCTTCACCTTGATCCAGGCCGCCGAACGGCGGCCGGGCTCGTACGGCGAGTCGAGCCGCTTGGCCACGATCCCCTCCAGGTCCTCCTGCTTGCTGGCGTCCAGCAGCTCCCGGCCATCGCCCTCGCGGTGCGCCGGGGCGCGCCAGGCGGATCCGCTCAGGTCGAGCTCGGTGAGCAGGCGCCGCCGCTCTCGGTACGGCAGGGACAGCGTGGAGTGGCCGTCCAGCCAGAGCAGGTCGAAGGCCACGTAGCTGACGGGAATGTCACGCATCCGGCGCTTCACCGCCGAAGCGGAGCCCAGGTGCATGCGCGACTGCAGCCGCTCGAAGCTCGGCCGACCCTGCTCGTCGAGGGCGACCACCTCACCGTCGAGGATGAGCCGCCGCGAGCCCAGGGCATCGCCCAGCCCGCGCACCTCCGGGTAGCGAGGCGTGAAGTCGGTGCCGTTGCGCCCGGTCAGCGTCACATGGCCGGCGTCCACGTGCGCCACGGCGCGCACACCGTCCCACTTGATCTCGTATCCGAAGGCCCCGTCGTCGGCGGGCAGACGGCCGAGCTTGGCCAGCATGGGCTGAACGGTCTCGGGCATGGGCTCGGCCCTGGAATCGACGGGCGGATCCATCCGGTGGATCATCCAGTTCTTGCCGCCGGTCCGAAAGAGCGCGTAGCGACCCTCCACGCGCTCACCGTCGAGGGTCACGATCACCTCGTCGTCGCGGAACTTCTCGCACTCGTAGGTACCGCGGTCCCAGACGTGCATCGTGCCGGCGCCGTAGCTGCCCTTGGGGATCTCTCCCTCGAAGGAGAGGTACTCGAGCGGATGGTCCTCGGTGCGCACGGCCAGCCGGTTCTCCTCGGGGTGGCCCGGCACCCCCTTCGGCAGCGCCCAGGAGGCCAGCGCGCCTTCGCGCTCCAGTCGCAGGTCCCAGTGCAGGTGGCTGGCGTGGTGCTCTTGGATCACGAAGCGCCCACCGCTCTCACCGGTGCCACCCTCGTCGCCGCTGGGCTCGGGGGTGCCTTCGAGGTCTCTCTTGGCCCGGTATGCCTTCAGCCGATCGGCCATCGGGACATTGTGGCGCGTGACCTCGGGGATCGGACTTCCGTCCAGGCCCGGAGCCCGCGGCGATGGCGTAGACGGCGGGGGCCCGAGTGGGGTCTACATGACATCACGCCGCCTTCCCCTCAAGCTGACCGTCCTGGCCGTCGTGGGCTGCTCTCTCGTGGCGGGACCGGTGGCAGGAAGCGCCTCGGCCGCCGTCTGCGCGGGCTCGGACGCCAATCCCGTGGAGACTCCCCGAAAGGAGATCGCCCGCTCCACCGTCTGCCTGCTCAACCAGGAGCGCTCCGGCCGTGGCCTGCGCGACCTGCGGCTCAACCCGAGGCTGTCGAAGGCGGCCCGCACGCACTCTCTCGACATGGTCGCCAAGCGCTACTTCGACCACGTCTCCAAGGGCGGCAGGGACGTGGTGGACCGGCTCAGGAGGACAGGGTACCTGGCCAAAGTGCGGAGCTGGACCGTTGGCGAGAACCTGGCCTGGGGCTCCGGTGACAGGGGCACGCCGAAGCAGATCGTGAAGGCGTGGATGAAGAGCGCCGGCCACCGCCACAACGTCCTCAGCTCCCGCTTCCGCGAGATCGGCATCGGCACGATGATCGGGACCCCGGCGAACAGGGCGCCCCAGGGCGCCACCTACACCACCACCTTCGGCGCCCGCGGGTAGTACCGCCATAGGCTCTCTCCTCGGGAGGAGCGCAGCCGGAACGTCTCGGGAGGAGCGCAGCCGGAACGTTGTTCCGGCGAGCACCGCACCGGAGCGTCTCCGGCGAGCACCGCACCTTGACTTTATCCTGGCCGGGATGCCCCGCTCCACCGACGGCCTGACCACTTCCCAGCAGGAGGCCGTCACACATCCCGGCGGGCCCCTGCTCGTGTCGGGCGCCGCGGGGACGGGCAAGACCTGTGTGCTCGAGCGGCGCTTCGCCTGGCTCGTGGAGCAGGGTGTGCCGGCCGACCGGGTGCTCGCCGTCGCGCTCACCGAGCCCGCCGCGGTGGAGATGCGCGAGCGCATCGAAGGACTGATCGAGCCGCCCTACGAGGAGCTCCACGTGGGCACCTTCCGCTCCTTTTGCTCGCGACTGCTCCGCCAGGAGGCGCTCGAGGCCGGACTCGACCCCGACTTCGCTCCGATGAGTCCCGCCGACCGGGTGGCGCTGCTGCTCGACCACATCTCAGAGCTGCGGCTGCGCCATCACGACATACGCGGCAACCCGGCCCCCCTCCTGGCCGGCTTCGTGGCCCGGATCGACCGGCTCAAGGAGGAGATGATCGGCGCCGGCGAGCTGATCGCCCACGCCACCGCGGCGGAGCGAGCCGCCGCCGACGCCGCCGACGCCGAGCGGGCCCGGGCCGCCCGTGAGCTGGAGTTCGCGGAGATCTATGCCGACCACGACCGGCTGCTGGCCGACCGCGGGGCCCTGGACTCCGGCGACCTGGTGCTGCGCGCGTTCGCGCTCCTGCACGAGCGTCCCGAGGTGCGCGAGCGCGTGGGCCGGCAGTTCACCCACGTGCTCGTGGACGAGTACCAGGACGTGAACTTCGCTCAGGCCATGCTGGTGGGGCTGCTGTGCGAGGCCGGGCGCGAGCTGGTGGTTGCGGGTGACGACGACCAAGCCGTGTGGCGCTTTCGCGGCGCGGCGCAGAAGAACCTGAGCGACTTCCTGCTCGCCTTCCCCGACGCACCGGCCATCGTGCTCGAGGCCAACCGGCGCTCGGGCGCGGTCATCGTGGCCGCCGCCACCGCCGTCGTCGCCCCGATCGCCGGGCGGGCGCAGAGGGGGGTGCACGCGCCGGGGGGCGGGTCCGTCTCCTTCTGGTCCTGCGCGTCGGAGCGCGCGGAGGCCCAGGCCGTGGCGGCCGAGGCCGAGCGGCTGATCGCCGGCGGTACCCCGGCCGACCGGATCGGCGTGCTCGTGCGCTCAGTGGCCGACGACGGGCCGGTGGTCGAGGCGGCGTTGGAGGAGCGCGCCGTGCCCTTCCGCCTCACGGGGTCGGCCGCCTACTTCCAGCGCGCGGAGGTGCGCGACGTGCTGGCCTGGCTGCGGGTACTGGCCGATCCGGCCGACTCCGGAGCGGCGGTGCGGGCTCTCTCGCGACCACCGGTGGCCCTGCACTCCGTGGACATCGCCCGGCTCACCCAGCTCGCGCGCCGGCGAAAGCTCGACATGCCCTCGGCGGCGGCCGCCGCGCTGGAGGGCCCCCAGCTGACACCAGAGGGCCGCGACCGGGTGCAGGCCTTCCTGCGCCTGTACCGATCCGCCTCCAGCGCCTTCGAGAACCGGCGCCCCGACCAGTTCGTGCTCCGACTGATCGAGCGCGTAGGCGTGCGGCGCCAGCAGGTGTTCGCGACCCAGGCCGGCACCGTCGAGCGCCTGCGCAACATCGCGCGGCTGCCGGAGCTGGCGACCGCCTACATGCGCCGCGAGCCGCAGGCCACCTCGCGCGACTTCACTCGCTACCTCAAGGCCGTCGCCGACTCCGGCGTGCGCGAGGAGGAGGCGGGACCGGCGGCGGCCACGCCGGCGGTTCGGGTGGTGTCCATGCAGGCCGCCAAGGGGCTGGAGCTCGATCACGCGTTCGTGCTCGGGCTGAGCGCGGGCAGGCTGCCGGGACGCGCCCCGGCTCCGGGGCTGGACGCGGTGCCCGACGCGCTGCTCAAGGAGCGGCTGCCGCCGGCCGCGGACCACGGGGACTCGATGCGCCGCCTTCTGCATGTGGCCATGACCCGCGCGCGCGAGGGGCTCGTGCTCTCGTGGGCGCAGGACTCCGCCGGATCGCCCACCAGGCCCTCACCGTTCTATGAGGAGGCGCGAGGCGCCGTGGGCGCGGGCGAGACGCACTTCGAGGAGGAGCTGTTCGGCCCGGCCGAGGGCCTGCACTCCACCTTTCGCATCATGCGCGACGAGCTTCTAGAGACCGTCTCCCGGCTGGGCGGGCGCCTCGGGGAGATGCGCCTGGACACCTCGGTCGACGTGTCCAGCGCGGTGGCGCGCTACCTGGAGCTGATCAAGGTGGCGGCGCTGATCGACCGCTCCAAGGGCGGCCAGCCGGTGGACGAGGCAATCGGCGAGGTGAACGCCCTGCTGGCCCAGGGCACCACGCCGGAGCAGCGCGAGCTGCTCGAGGCCTCGGCGCTGGACGACTGGCTGCGCGATCCCGGGCGCGACTCCGGCCGGCGTCCGGTGGCGGGCGACAACGGCAGCGAGCCTTCTCTCGACCCGTTCATCCCGCGCCGGCGCGGCGCCGCCGAGGGCCTCATGCTCTCAGCCTCGGACATCGAGACCTACCGCATCTGCCCGCTGAAGTACAAGTTCGCGCGCGTCTTCCGGATACCGCAGGAGCCCACGATCCACCAGCGCTTCGGAATCGCCCTGCACCAGGTGCTCGAGCGCTTCCACCAGCACACCAAAGGCAGCCGTGAGGATCTGATGGAGCTGTTCGAGTCCTCGTGGCGCAGAGGCGGGTTCGGCGACTCCGACGACGAGCTGCAGTTCCGCGAGCGGGCGGTCGACGCGCTCGACCGCTACTGGGAGGCCACCCTGACCGCCGACGGAAAGCCGGTGTGGTTCGAGCGCAGCTTCTCGTTCAAGCTCGGCCCGCACGTGCTGCGCGGTCGCGTGGACCGGGTGGACCGCCACTCCGACGGCAGCTATGAGCTGATCGACTACAAGACGGGCAAGGCGCGGACCGAGGAGCAGCTGCGCGAGGACGTGCAGCTGTCGGTGTACCAGATGGGTGCGCGCGAGTCGTGGGGGCTGGAGACCTCGGCGCAGAGCTACTTCTACGTGATGACCGGGGAGAAGGTCCCGGTGGAGCACTCCGAGGAGCAGCTCGACCGCGTGCGCGAGACGGTGGAGCGGATCGGTGAGGGGATCACGCGCCAGGACTTCCAGCCCACCCCCTCGGCCGAGATCTGCTCCTACTGCGACTACCGGATCATCTGCCCGGCGGCGGAGCGATGAGGGATTTGGGGGTTGCAAAGGGGGCGGTGCCCCCTTTGTCGCTATCCGTCGGGGCGCTGGCGCAGGAAGCGCTGGAAGTCGTTGGCTATCGCGTCGGGTGAGGGCAGCTTGACCGGCGGGGAGTCCTCGACCTCTTCGTCGGCGGCCGACTCCAGCCGCTCCACGAAGGCCTTGACCTCGGGATCGCTGGCCACCGCCGCGCTCACCTGGCGCTCGTAGTCCTCGGCGGCCGACTCGAGATCGCCCGCGTCCACCACGACTCCGGCGGCGCCCTCGAATGCGCGAACCAGGGCCAGCGCCACCTTGGGGTTGGGCGCTGCGGCCACGTAGTGGGGCACCGAGGCCCACAGGCTCACGGAGATCAGCCCCGCCTCCGCGCAGGCGTGCTGGAGCACCCCGACGATGCCGGTCGGGCCCTCGTAGCTGGTGTGCTCGAAGCCCAGGCGATCGACCAGCGCGTTGTCCGACGCTATGCCCGAGACCGACACCGGCCGGGTGTGGGGCACGTCGGCCAGCAGCGCCCCAAGGGTGATCACCATCCGGGCGTCGAGCTCGCGCGCCACCTCCACGACCGCCCGGCTGTAGCGGCGCCAGCGCAGCGAGGGCTCGGCACCCTGGAGGATGGCCAGGTCGCCGTCGGCTCCCGGCACGGTCACGGCTGAGACGGTGGTGGCGGGCCAATCGATCTTCCGCGTCTGGCCATCGGCCAGCTTGACCATCGGCCGCACGCTGGTGAAGTCGATGAACTCGTCCGGGTCGATGCGGGCGATCTCGCGCGGCTCGAAGCGAGCGCTGATGAACTCGACGGCGGCCGAAGCCGCGTCGCCCGCGTCATTCCATCCGCCGAAGGCCGCCACCAGCACCGGCCGGCGCAGCGACGGGGGCTCGCTCCAGATCACGTCGGACATCCGGGTCCTACGGTAGCGGCCGCCCTGTGGCGGTCGGTCCGACCGACCTCGCAGGATGGGGGCATGACTGCCGCGGCCACCGACAGGACCACCGTGGCCGAGCTGCGCGACGGCAGCGAGGTCGACGGGCTGTTCGCCTGCTCGCGCAAGGATCGCCTGACCGCGCGCAGCGGCGCCCCCTACCTCGCGCTCGAGCTGCGCGACAGCAGCGGCGCCATCCCCGCCCGCGCGTTCCGAGACGCCGACTTCCTTGCGGGGCAGTTCGCCCGCGGCGACCTGGTGCGGGTGGCGGGCAGCGTGCAGCGTTTCCGTGATGAGCTCCAGGTCGAGGTGCGCTCCATCCGGCGGGTCGAAGCCGAGGGGCTGGACCCGGGGGACTTCCTGCCCGCGGCCTATAGGGACATGGAGGAGCTCGACGGCTTCCTGGAGCACCTCTCCCGGGAGGTCTACGACCCAGACCACCGCCGGCTGCTGGACTCGCTGCTTGCCGACGACGGCTTCCGGGAGGCTCTGCGGCGGGCTCCCTGCACCCGCGGCGGCCACCACGCCTATCTCGGCGGCCTGATCGAGCACACCGTGGCCGTGGCCACCCTGGCGCTCGAGGCCTGCGCCCTTCACCCGCGCCTGGACTCCGACCTGCTCGTGACCGCCGCGATCCTGCACGACGTCGGCAAGGTCCGCGAGTTCGACCTGGGAGCCGAGATCGCGTTGAGCGGCGAGGGCGCCCTGCTCGGGCACCTCACGCTCGGGCAGCAGATGATCTCCGAGCGGGTGGCGGCCCTCGGATCCTTCCCGGCCGACAAGCTGCTGGCCCTACTGCACTGCGTGCTGGGCCATCACGGGCCGGACGGACTGCCGGGCAAGCGCTTCCGCTCGGCCGAGGCGATGGCGCTCTTCCGGGTGAACGCCCTCGACGCGGCGGTCAAGGGCGCCCTGGAGCACGGACTGTCTAGCGCTCGGGCACCGGATGCGCGTGCCACCGTCTGCCCGGCGACGGCCGGCGGGTAACCTCCCCGGCGCGATGGACCGCCCCCCCGCCGCGTTGGAGACGCTCGTCCAGCGCTACGACAGCACCGTCTTCGAACCCGCCCAGGGAAGGGCGCGGGTTCGGCTACGAGGCTGCGGGAGACGGTCGTGGGACGTGGTCTTCGACGACGGCCGGCCCTGCTTCGGCCCCTCGGACCCCGACCGGCGGGCGCACGCCGTGCTCACCGCGGACGCCGCGACCTGGAGAGCGCTGGCTGAGGATCTGGCCAGCGGCTGGGCGGCCTTCCGGAACGGGCGCCTGACGGTTCGGCGCGACCTGCACCTCGGCGTCGGCTTCCTGGCCGCCACCGCGGCGGAGCAGGGGCCCGGGCGACTGCGCTTTCGCCACGTGAAGACCCCGGGCGCGAAGATCTCGGTGATGGAGGCGGGAGAGGGGCCCCCGGTCCTCATGCTGCACGGGCTCGGCGCGACCAAGGCGTCGTTCCTGCCCACGGTGGCCGCGCTGGCCGAGTCACACCGCGCGATCGCCATAGATCTGCCCGGCTTCGGCGACTCCGACAAGCCGCTGCGCGCCGCTTATGACCCGGCCTTCTTCGCCCGCAGCGGCGTCGCGCTGCTCGACGCGCTCGGCATCGACCAGGCCGACGTGGTGGGCAACAGCATGGGCGGACGGGCCGCGCTCGAGATGGGCCTCTCGGCGCCCGACAGAGTCGGGCGACTGGTGCTGCTGACGCCCTCGCTCGCATGGCTGCGGTCGCGGCCGTGGGCTGCTCCCCTTCGCCTCGTGGCGCCCCAGCTCGGCCTGATCCAGCCCGCACCACGAGCGATCGTCGAGAGTCTCGTGCGGCGCCTCGTCCCGGCGCAGGAATCGGAGTGGACCGCCGCCGGCGTCGACGAGTTCCTGCGCTCCTACCTCTCACCCAGCGGCCGCGCCGCGTTCTACGCCGCCGCGAGGAACATCTACCTGGAGTCCCCGCGAGGCGAGAACGGCTTCTGGACGCGTCTTTCAGACCTCGAGGCCGAGAGCCTCTTCGTGTGGGGAAGCCTCGACCAGATCGTGCCGATCGGCTTCGCCCGCCACGTGCACGAGGCCCTTCCTGGAGCACGCCATCTAGCGCTCGACTGCGGGCACGTGCCCCAGATGGAGCGGCCGGACGAGACCCACAGGGCGATGCTCTCGTTCCTGGCGGGCCGTCGCGTGGGACGCTCCGCGGTGCCCGTAGCCGCCTGAGCCCGCGGGTAGGGGTCAGGAGAACTCGAAGTGGCGAACCGGCACGCCGAAGCGCTCCTTGGCCTCGTCGACCACGCCCTCCTCGAGCCAGTTGCGCTCGCCGCCCGGGTGGGTGCAGATCACGATCTCGTCGGCGGCGAAGGTGACCAGGGCGTCCTCGATGGCCTGAAGCGGGTCGGACTCGCCGGTGTCGCCCGCGGCGGCGATGCCCGCCTCCTCCAGGCGCTCGGCGGTCTCATCGGCCACCCCCTCCGCGCGGTGGATGGCGGGGTCGGGATCGGACGCGAAGAAGCGCACCCTGCTGTTGAGCGCGGGAGCCACCACCAGCACCTCGGCGTCCTCCGCGGCCTCGTCGCCGATGGCACTCTTGAGCACGTCGCCGGAGGCGGCCTCGGAGACCAGCATCAGGATCCTCATGCCTGGCTCGCGCTGTCCACCATTTCGAGGCGCTCGTCGAGCTTGGTGATCGTGAACACGCGCTGAACGGTGGCGGGACCCCTGACCACGGCCAGGCGGCGGTCCGATTGACGGGCGCGCTGATCAGCGCCGACGATCAGGCGAAGCCCGGTCGAGTCGAGGAAGGTGAGCGCCGAGAGATCGAGCACCACGAGCTTGGTGCCGGTCTCCTCGACGCGGTGCAGCTCGCTTTCCACCTTCTCCGCCGTGGAGAGGTCGAGCTCCCCCTTCAGAGCCACGTGTGCGCGATCGTCCTGCTCTCGCGTCTCGAACTCCAGAATGGTCACCCGCCGAGGCTACCCCTTCGACGCCTCATGCGCCGCGGCGGGCGCGATGGCACGCCGCGCCAGCCGGTAGGCGAAGTAGACCTGCACGGCCGCGAACGAGAGCTCCAGCGCACGCTCGCTGACCGCGTTGGCCAGGACCGTTCCGGCAAGCACGCCGAGCGGCGAGAGCAGACCGATCACCACCGCGTCGCGCAGGCGCAGGTTGCCGTAGCCGTTCTGGCGCCAGGCGCCCACCGCCGCGACACCGACGATCGCGAGGAGCGAGGTGGCCTCCGCACCGAGCTGGGACTCGCCAAGGAAGATCACCAGCCCGGGCACCATCAGCACGCCGCCGCCCACCCCCACCAGGCCGCCGGCCATCCCGGCGGCCAACCCGATCGCGAGCGCCCCGAGAAGGTCGGACAGCTCCATCAGAGGGCCAACGCCAGCGCCGAGACCACCAGCAGGACCGCGAAGCCCGACGCCACCGCCCGTTCGGGGATGCGCTGCTGCAGCGCGGTGCCCGCCACCACGCCGCCCACGGCGGGCACGCCGATCAGCAGGGCGTTCACGGGATCGACGTTGCCGTAGATGCCGTGGGCCCCCGCGGCCAGGGCCGCGATGATCACGATCGCGCCGAGCGAGGTGCCGGTGGCCTCGCGCTCTCCGTAGCCGAACCAGAGGATCAACAGGGGCACGATGATCGTGCCGCCGCCTACCCCGAAGAGGCCGCTGAATGCGCCCGCCATGGTCGCGACCGCGGCGAGCCGAGCGAGCCTCGATGTCATCGCGAGGCATACTACGGACGGTGTCCGCCTCCTCGGCCCAGGGGCTCGCCGAGAGCCTCCGCCCGCTCACCCAGAGCCCGTCGCAGGCAGCCGTGCTCTGCGACATCGACGGCACCCTCGCGCCGATCGTAAGCCGACCCGGGGACTCCCACGTGCGTGAGGAGGTCTCGGTGCTCCTGGGGCGCCTCGGGCGGCGCTACGCGATGGTGGCGTGCGTGTCGGGGCGACCCGTGGCCGAGGCGCGCCGGCTCGTCGGCGTCGGCGCGATCGCCTACGTGGGCTCCCATGGGGCCGAGGTGCTGCGGGCCGGAGCCAAGCGGCCGGAGCTGATCGACGCCTTCGCCAGCTGGGAGGGCCGGGTGGACGACTTCGCGAGGGGGCGCGAGAACGAGCGCGACTTCAAGAATCTGCGTATCCGCCTCGAGGACAAAGGACCGATCAAGGCCTTTCACTGGCGCGGCTCGCCGGACGACCCCGCGGCGGAGACGGTCCTCCAGGGCTTGGCCCAGGAGGCCGAGGCGGCGGGGCTCTGGATCCACTGGGGACGCAAGGTGCTCGAGCTGAGGCCCCCCGTTCCCGTCGACAAGGGCCAGGGCGTACGCACGCTCGTGGAGACCGAGCCGGTGCGAGCCGCCCTCTACGGGGGCGACGACGCAACCGACCTGGACGCCTTCGACGCGCTCGACGCGCTCACCGCCGAGGGCAGGCTCGATGCCGCCGTCCGCGTCGGGGTACGTTCGCCAGAGGGACCGAAGGCGATCGTCACGCGGGCCGACGTGATCGTGGAGGGCGTGCCCGGCTTCACCGACGTGCTCGTGGCCCTCGCCGAGGCCGATCAGGCGCAGTGAGCTTCGCCGACTTCCTCCGGACCGCGGTGCTCCTCTTCGGGGGAGCGGGCACCGCGCTGGCCGTGGTGGCGATAGCCGGCGCCGGCGGCGA
>Ga0136627_1001098_pt1 | contig 10596 bp, 7 predicted proteins | sample AntDrymUQ4892206_2_FD_104652 | JGI IMG/M metagenome (GOLD analysis project Ga0136627, IMG submission 104652) | Polar desert sand microbial communities from Dry Valleys, Antarctica - metaG UQ489 (22.06) | ecosystem: Environmental > Terrestrial > Soil > Desert | place: Antarctica: Dry Valley... | reverse complement strand
CGGCTGCCGCCGGCCGCCACGTCGGCGATCTGGGCCACGGTGGCCGGACGCAACAGCACGGCTGCCTCGGCGACGCCCGTCTCCAATGCTGCCAGCGACTGCTCCACCCCGTGCTGGAAGACCACCTCGTGCGCCGGGAGGGCAGCCAGAGCGACGGCGAGCAGGCTGGAGTCCACGCTGTGATCAGCAGCGGCCACGGTCTCGGGCCGAGGATGCAAGAGCCACGCCCCCGCCGGAGTGGCCAGCGCCAGAGCCCCGGCCTCGGCCATACGGGCAGGGAGGTCCGCCCCATCCGGGTCGGCCGGAGTGACCTCGAAATGGGCCGAGAGGGCTTCGGGCAGGTCGAAGCCGGCCCCAAGTCCGGAGAGCAGGCGATGGATGGGACGCACCGAGAGCTGCTCGTCCGAGAGCTCCACCACGAACGCCAGGACGGCATCATGGCCTCCCGCCCCGCCGGTGGCTGCTCGGCGCTCCTCCTGGTAGGCCAGGGCCGTCTCGTAGCGGTGGTGCCCGTCGGCCACGACCACCGGGGCGGACGCCACCGCGTCGGCGATGGTGGAGACCACCCCGGGTTGGCTCAAACGCCACAGCCGATGGTGCACGCCTTCGTCGTCGGTGGCCCGCGCGACCGGTGGCCCGGGCGGCTCCAGCAGTGCCGAGAGGTTCTGCGCCGGCGACAGGACCCAGATGGGTGACAGGTTGGCCCGGCACGCACGCAGCAGCGCCAGACGGTCGGTCTTGTCCTTGGCCCTGGTGTGCTCGTGGGGAAGGACGCCCTCACCCGGGGGCGACAGTTGCAGCGCGCCCATGACGCCGGTGGTCTGGCGGGCCCGGCCCTGATCGTCGTGGAAGCCCATGCGGTAGACGTAGAACGATGGTTCGTCGTCGGTGACCAGGACCCCGTCGTCCTGCCAGCACTGCCACAAGGACGCCGCCCCCTCGTAGCGGTCGCGTCCGTCCTCCTCGACGGGGATCTCGAGGCGGGCGGCGTTGTGGTCCGAGCGCGACACCAGCCGTACCCGTTCCGCGGGGGTCACCACGTCGTACGGCGGGGCGATCAAGGCGTCCAGATTTGCCCCGACGTTGGCGTAGCGAGTACCGGTGAAGGGTTGGAAGCTAGGCATTCACCTACACGTAGCACGATGCAGGCAGTTGGCACTATGAGAGTGGGTAAGCGATGGAGGGCTCATGACGTGGTTGTTGGATCTGGACGGCGTGGTGTGGTTGACGGACAAGCCGATCGAAGGGTCGCCCGAGGCCGTGGGGAAGCTGCGCGAGCGGGGTGAGCGGGTGGTCTTCCTCACCAACAACTCGAGCCGGGAGATCGGCGACGTGGTCTCCATGCTCGAGGACATGGGGATCGAGGCGTCCCCGGAGGATCTGATCACGTCCGCTCAGGCGGGAGCCGCGCTCGTGGAACCCGGCGAGACCGTGCTGGTGTGCGCCGGTCCGGGCGTGGACGAGGCCCTCCGGGAGCGGGGGGCAAAAACCGTGCGGGACGGGGAGGCCGACGCCGTGATGGTCGGTTATCACCGGGACTTCGACTTCGAGCGGCTCACGGCGGCCGTGCGCGCCGTGAAGGGTGGCGCTCGCCTGCTTGCCACCAATGACGACGTCACCTTTCCCTCGCCCGAGGGCCCTGTACCCGGCGCCGGGGCGCTCCTCGCCGCCGTGATCGCTGCCACCGGAGCGGAGGCCACCGTGGCCGGAAAGCCCCATGAACCGGTGGCCGAACTCATCAAGGAGCGATTCGGGGAGATCGCCACGCTGGTCGGCGACCGTCCGTCCACCGACGGCCTCCTCGCCCAGCGAATCGGAGCGCACTTCCTGCTGGCGCTGTCCGGCGTGACCAAGGAGGAGGACCTGCCCGTGGAGCCCGAGCCCGACGAGGTCGGTCCCGACCTGGCCACCCTGGTGAAGAGCCGGATGGACTGAGCCGGGTTAGAAGGCCGGACGAGCCACCGATACGTCGTAGTCCTCCGGAGGTGACATCGCCCGCCACACCAGCCCGGCCAGCACCCCGAAGGCGAAGCCACCCACGTGGGCGACCCAGGCCACACCCTCGGCCGGGTTGGTGAAGAACTGCAGCACGAACCAGGCGCCGAGGAGCCACTTGGCCCGGAGGTCGGCGAAGGTGACGAAGAAGAAGAGAAAGATCAGCGACCTGATCCTCACGTTGGGGAAGAGGACCAGGTACGCACCCATGACACCGGCTATGGCGCCCGACGCACCCACCACGGGCACGGTGCTGCCGGGCTGCACGGCCACGTGAGCGACGGTGGCCACCAGGCCGGCCAGGAGGTAGAAGGCCAGGTACGTGGGCTTGCCCCGGTCCTCGATGTTGTTGCCGAAGACCCAGAGAAAGAGCATGTTGCCGCCCAGATGGAGCCAGCTGCCGTGGAGGAACATCGAGTACAGCACGGCCAGGTACACGCTCTTGCCCGGGAACACGGCGCGCGATTCCGAGTCGCGCGATCCCGAGTCGCTTGTACAGGCCTCGGTCTCACCGTCGAGCGTCTCGTTCACCTCCTCCTCGGAAAGAGGCCGAGCCTTCACCACCTCGCAGGGGATGGCCGCCGTCTTGTAGCTGAACTCCACCTCGTCGATGTCGTCACCACGCGGTTGCACGAACACGAAGATGGCCACGCAGGCGGCGATCAACACGATGGTGATCACGGGCGTGTTCCGGGCGGGGTTGTAGTCCTTGAGGGGGATCACCGGGGGCGGAGGCTAGTGGGCGTCCCCGCCGATGCTTTGGCGTCCCGAACGTGGGCGGACGGCGGCTGGTGACCGGCCGACGCCGCCTGGACGCCGAGCTGGTGCGCAGGGGCCTGGTGCCCAGCCGGGAGCTGGCCCGGACCTTCGTGGCCGACGGGCGGGTGCTCGTCGCCGGCGCCCCGGCCGACAAGGCGTCCCGCCTGGTGGCCGCAGGAGAGGCCCTCGAGGTGACGGGCCCTCCGCCGCCCTTCGTGAGTCGGGGCGGCGCCAAGCTTGACGCCGCCCTCGACCATTTCGCCGTGGACGTGTCGGGCCGCCACGCCCTCGACGCCGGAGCGTCGACGGGCGGCTTCACTGACTGCCTGCTCCAGCGGGGGGCGGCGGGCGTCACCGCCCTCGACGTGGGCTACGGCCAGCTGCACGAGCGCCTGCGGGCCGATCCGCGGGTCCATCAGGTCGAGCGCACCAACGTCCGCCACTTCGTGGCCGCCACGCCGTTCGCCGTGGTGGTGGCCGACCTCTCCTTCATCTCGCTCGCCACCGCTGCGCCCGCGCTCCTCGGTCCGAACGCCGCCACCGGCGCCGACGTGGTGGTGCTCGTGAAGCCCCAGTTCGAGGCGGGACGGGCCGAGGCATCCCGCGGACGGGGAGTTATCCGGGACCCCGAGGTGTGGCGACGAGTGCTGGAGGAGGTGCGCGGCGCGCTCGAAGGCCGGGGAGCGGCGATGATGGGGGCCATGGTGTCGCCCCTCGTCGGGACCGGCGGCAACGTCGAGTTCCTCGCTCACCTTCGTGCCCATACGGCCTCCACGGAGGCTCCGGTCGTCGACCTCGACGCGATCGTCGACGCGGCGCGGGAACTGGTGGACTAGCTCGTGGCCACCGTTGCCATCGTGCACCACGCCTTACGCCAGGCGGCCACCGACCTGGCCGCCGAGACGGCCCGGTGGTTGGTGGATCGGGGACACGAGGTCCGGGTGCCCGAGGAGGACGCCGCCGGGGACCGGCTCTCCGAGCACGCCTGGCCGTCGGAGAAACTCACCGGGGGCCTGGACCTGGCCGTGAGCCTGGGCGGGGACGGCACCATGCTGCGCACCGTCGACCTGGTTGCCGGCACCGGCGTACCCGTGCTGGGCGTCAACGTGGGTCGTCTGGGGTACCTCACGGCCGTCGAGCCCGCCGGCCTGGAATCGGCCCTCGAGCGCTACTTCGCCGGTGACTTCTCCATCGACGCCCGCATGACCCTCCTGGTCGAGGTGAATGGAGCCGGAAGGAGCGCCAGTTGGACGGCTCTCAACGAGGCCGTGCTGGAGAAGACGGTGTCGGGACACACCGTGCGCCTGGCCCTGGCCCTCGGCGGCGAGGGCTTCATCACCTGCGCCGCCGACGCCCTCATCGTCTCCACGCCCACCGGCTCGACGGCGTACAACCTCTCGGCCCGCGGGCCCATCGTGTCGCCCCATCATCGGGCCCTGGTGGTCACCACTGTTGCCCCCCACATGCTCTTCGACCGCTCGCTGGTGCTCACCGCCGAGGAGTGGGTCGGCGTTGAGGTGCTCGACGGGCCCGACGCCGCCCTGGTGGTGGACGGGTGCAGCCTGGCCGTGCTCCGACCGGGGGACGTGGCCGACTGCCGGGCCGGACCACACGACGCCCTCTTCGTGACCTTCGACGACGGGCGGAACTTCCACCAGATCCTGAAGGCCAAGTTCGGCCTGGCCGACCGCTGATGCTGGTCGAACTGCGCCTCCGCGACCTCGGGGTCATCGCCCGGGCCGACCTGGTGCTCGAGCCGGGCATGACGGCGGTGACGGGGGAGACTGGCGCGGGCAAAACAATGCTCGTCGAGGCCATCGAGCTCCTCGTGGGGGGACGGGCCGACGCCACGCTGGTTCGTGCCGGCGCCGACGAGGCGTGGGTCGAGGGTCGCTTCGTGGTGGACGACCGGGAGGTGATCCTGGCGCGCGCCATCCCCGCCGTGGGGCGCTCGCGTGCCTACGTCGACGGGCGCATGGCCCCGGTCGCGGCGCTGGGCGAGGCCGGTGCCGGCCTGGTGGACCTCCACGGTCAGCACGCTCACCAATCGCTTCTCTCGGCACCGGTGCAGCGCGCCGCGCTCGATTCCTTCGGCGCCGTGGACCACGGACCCCTGATCGCCACCCGGGAGCGGTTACGGGCCGTGGACGAGGCCCTCGACGCCCTGGGCGGGGACGAAGGGGCGCGAATCCGAGAGGTCGACCTTCTGCGCTACCAGCTGGCCGAAATCGACGCCGCCGGCCTCTCCGACTCCGACGAGGACGTGGCCCTGGAGGCCGAGGAGGAGCGCCTGGCGGACGCCCTTGCCCACCGGGAGGCGGCCACCCTCGCCGCCGAGGCCCTGGGGGGTGAGGACGGCGCCTCCGACATCCTCGGTGCGGCCCTGTCGGCGGTGGCCCGGCGTGCGCCCTTGGCTTCGCTCGAGCAGCGCCTCGGGGCCCTGACGGCAGAGGTGACCGAGGTTGCCGCCGACCTCCGGGCCACCGCCGAGACACTGGAAGAGGACCCTGAGCGCCTGGCCCAGGTGCGGGCCCGGCGCAGCCTCCTGCATCAACTCGTCCGCAAGTACGGGCCCTCACGGGGGCTGCGCGGCCCCGGTTCCCCCGGTTTGCCCGGTTCACTTGGCGACGTCACGGCCTTCGGCGAGGAGGCGCGGACCCGCCTCGACGTGCTCGAGTCCCACGCCGAGCGGGCCGCAGCGCTCGAGGCGAGCCGCCGGCAGGCCCTGTCCGAGCTCATGACGGCGGCTGCCGCCGTGGGCGAGTCTCGTCGCCGGGCTGCTCCCCTCCTGGCAGGGGCGGTGGAGACCCATCTCCGGGAGCTGGCCATGCCCGAGGCTCGCCTCGAGGTCCACGTCGGCGACGACTCGGGTGATGGCCGGGATGGAAGTCCCAGTGACCTTGCGGGTGACGCCGTCACCTTCCTCCTCGGCGCCAACCGCGGGGAGCCCGCCCTGCCATTGGCCAGGGTGGCGTCGGGCGGTGAGCTGTCGCGAGCCATGCTGGCCACGCGCCTCGTCCTCGGTCGGCGGGCATCGGCTGACGCCTGGCCGGCCACCGTGGTTTTCGACGAGGTGGACGCCGGCGTGGGAGGCCGGGCGGCGCTGGCCGTGGGACGATCGCTCGCCATGCTCGCCAGCGCCGAAGCCGTCGGAGGCACCAGCCCCGCCGCCGGGGGACGACAGGTGCTGGTGGTCACCCACCTGCCGCAGGTCGCAGCCTTCGCCGATCACCAGGTGGCCGTGCGCAAGAGCGAACAGGGAGGGCGCACGCTCGCCGAGGCCCGCGTGGTGGACGGGGATGCCCGCGTGCTCGAGCTGTCGCGCATGCTGTCCGGGCAGCCCGAGAGCCCGGCGGCGCGCGATCACGCCGAAGAGCTGCTGGCCGTCGCCGCCAGGGAGCGGGGCCGAAACCAATGACGGCACCACCAGTGACGGCACCACCAGTGACGGTCCGGCTGTGATGGCCCGGAAGGGTGCCGAGGTGGCCCGCAAGGAGGAGGCGGACCAGAGAGAGTCGGCCCAGAAGGAGTCGTCCCAGAAGTCGGGGCGGAAGGGCGCAGAGACGGCGGAGGCGTCCGGACCGGCGCGCATCGACCGACGCACCAAGAACCTCACCACTCGCCTTCAGCCCGGCGACGTCGCCATCATCGACCACGAGGATCTGGACCGCCTGGCCGCCGAAGGGCTCCTGCAGCAGCGGGTGGCAGCGGTGGTCAATGTGGCCCGGTCGCTCTCGGGCCGATACCCGAACGTCGGGCCCCTCCTGGTTGCCGCCGCCGGCATCCCTCTGCTCGACGGCGTGGGCCCGGAGGTGATGGAACGTGTGGCCGAAGGCCAACGGGTGCGCATCCAGGGTGACGAGGTGTGGCTCGACGGCACCGTTGTGGGGAAGGGAGTACGCCAGGACCTCCGGTCGCTCGAACGCGACTACGAGGCCTCCAAGCAGGCAGTGGGCGACGAGTTGGAGCGCTTCGCGTCCAACACCCTCGAGTACATGCAGCAGGAGCATCACCTCGCCTTCGACACACCGGACGTTCCCGACCTCGACGTCGACATCAAGGACCGTCACGTCCTCGTTGTGGTGCGGGGCCACGATTACCGGGAGGACCTGGCCACCTTGCGCAGCTACGTGCGCGAGATGCGGCCCGTGCTCGTGGCCGTCGACGGCGGTGCCGATGCGCTCCTGGAGTTCGGCTTCCGCCCCCACGTCATCATCGGAGACTTCGACTCCGTCTCCAACGACGCCCTCCACAGCGGTGCCCAGCTGGTGGTGCATGCCTACCCCGGCGGAGAAGCGCCCGGCGCCGCCCGCCTGGATGCCCTTGGCCTGGCCTACACCACCTTCGAGGCGGGGGGCATGAGCGAGGACGTGGCCATGCTCCTGGCCTACGAGAAGGGAGCCAAGCTCATCGTGGCCGTCGGCTCCCATGGGTCCATGGTGGAGTTTCTCGCCAAGGGCCGTTCCGGTATGGCGTCGACATTCATCACCCGCCTCAAGGTGGGCCAGCTCCTGGTGGACGCCAAGGGCGTGAGCCAGCTGTACCACAGCAGACTCCGCAAGCGGGACGTGCTCCTCTTCTTCATGGCCGTGACCCTGTGCTTCGTGGTGGTGGGCGTGGCCTTCGTCCCACGCGTCTACTTCGAGAGCGTCTGGCTCCTCCTACAGGAGGTGCTGCGCTCCATCACCCGCTGAGGGTACGGGCTCGCCACCATGGTCAACTTCCGCTTCCACCTCGTTTCCCTCACCGCCGTCTTCCTGGCCCTGGCGGTGGGGATCGGGCTCGGCGCCACCGTGGTCGACCAGGCGACGGTCGACGTCCTCCAGGGGCGGTTGGACGGCGTCTCTGAACGCGTCGACCGCACCGACGGCGAGAACCAGCGCCTCCGGGACGACCTCGGTCGCTGGTCGAAGTTCGCCGCGGAGGCCAGCAACGAGTCCGTGGAAGGACGCCTGACCGACGTTCCCGTGGCGGTGGTCGCCGTCCAGGGCACCGAGCGGGCACCGGTGGAGGCGCTCCAGGCGTCTCTGGTCGCTGCCGGCGCGCGCTACCAGGTGACGCTCTGGCTCACGTCCAAGCTGCGACTGGACAAGCCCGAGGACATCAACGACCTGGCCCAGATCGTGGGCGCAACCACCCGGGACCCCGACCCTGTGCGTCAAACGGCCGTGGCCCGCATCACCTTCAGCCTGGGGAGTGCCAACGCGCCTCTCCTGCTGCGGGCGCTGCGCGACGCCTCCTTCCTTGACGTCGAGGCACCGGCGGACGACGTCGCCGCCCTCGAAGGTCTCCTGCCCACGACCCGCTTCGTGGTGGTCTCCAGCTCGGAGGCCAAGGTGCCCAACGAGCAACTGGCGATTCCCTTCGCCGCCCGGCTGGCCGACGCCGCTCGGAGTCGGGTACTTGCCGCCGAGCCCGGTCGGGACCCCCAGGGAAAGGATCAGCCCGGGCAGCGGGCGATCTTCGTGGGCCCGCTGCGGCAGAACGCGTCCGTCTCCGCCCTGCTCTCCACCGTGGACAACCTCGAGGACTTCCGGGGGCGCTTCGCCAGCGTCTACGCCCTGCGGGACCTGGCTCGGGGAAAGGTAGGGCAGTTCGGGGTGGGCCCGGGCGCCACCAGCCTCGTCCCCGAGACCGCCTCTTGAGCGCCCGCCTCAGTGGGTGCCCCAGTGGGTGCCTCAGTGGGTGCCTCAGTGGGTGCCTCCGTGCCTAAGGAGGAGCCGGGCCCCGTCGTCGCCCTGGTGGCGGCGCGCGACATGGCCGACTCGGTGGGCCCCACTGTGGCCGCACTCCGATCGCTCACCGGCGTGGACGACGTGCTGGTCGTCGACGACGGCTCCGGCGACGGTACCGCCGATGCCGCCCTCGAGGCGGGGGCCCGGGTGCTCCGATTGCCGGCCAACCAGGGGAAGGGCGGGGCCGTGCGAGCCGGTGTGGCCGCCACCCCGGAGGCCGGCGTCTATCTCCTGGTCGACGCCGACGTGGGCACCAGCGCCGGTCTGGCCGAACGCCTGCCCCCACCCGTGCTGGAGGGGCACGCCGACCTTGCCGTCGCAGTGTTGCCAACCGCCGGTCGCCGCGGTGGTGTGGGTCTGGTGCGGCGCCTGGCCGGCGCCGGCATCGCCCGGGCGTCGGGCAGCGACGTCCGGGCTCCGCTGTCCGGTCAGCGGGCCGTTCGGGCCGAATTGCTCCGCCGGCTCCCGTTGGCCGAGCGCTTCGGTCTGGAGACGGCCATGACCATCGACGCCCGGAGGGCGGGCGCCGTCATGGTCGAGGTCGACGTGGACATGGAGCACCGCCATCGGGGGCGATCGGTGGCGGGCTTCGGGCACCGGGCCCGCCAGGGCGCGGACATCCTGCGAGCGCTGTGGCCTCGCCTGACCACCGGGGGACAGCGGATGGCGGCCATCGCAGCCATCTTCGTTCTGCTGGCCATCACCGCCGTCTGGGCCGGGAGCCGCTCGGGGCTCTCCAGCGTGGCCCTGGCCGCTCCGCCCTCCAAGGTGGTCCTCTTCGGGATCCCGGGCCTCCGCGTGTACGACCTGAACGCCGGGACCATGCCCAACCTCGACGGTCTGGTGGACCAGGGCGCCGTGGCCGCCTCCGCCGTGCGCACCCTGTCCGACCGGCCGTCCCCGACCGAGGGCTACGCCAGCCTCGGCGCCGGTGCCAAGGTGCGTGCCGGTCCCGAGGTCGGCGTTGCCACTCAGGCGACGCCGGGGCGTGGAACGATCGACGTGCCCGACGCAGCCCGGACGATCCGTCTCAACCAACGCCGGCACGTGTCGAGCCCTCCCGGTGCCCTCGGCGATTCACTGCACCGCGCCGGCCTGCGCACGGCCGTGGTCGGCAGCGGCACAGTGGCGCTCATGGACTCGGACGGATCCGTCGACGCCGGCCGCGTCGGCGCCGATTTCCGGGCCGACCCTGCGACCCTCCGCCGGGAGGTCGCCGCCGCGCTGTCGGTCGCGGACGTGGTCCTGGTCGATCCCGGGCAGCCCGAGGTGGTCCCCCGACCGCAGGCGCTGGCGTCAGCTGACCGGGCCCTCGGGGAGGTGATGGGCCTCGCTGGTCCCGATGCCCTGCTGCTGGTGGTCTCGGTCACCCCGTCGGGGGAGGACTGGAGCCTGGCGCCGATGGTGGCCGGGGGGCGGGGGGTCAGACGGGGTCGGCTGTACTCACCGTCCACTCGCCGGTCCGGCCTGGTGACCCTGACCGACGTGGCCCCCACGGTGCTCCAGGCTCTGGACGCCGAGGTTCCCGACGCCATGGTGGGTCACCCCCTCCGGTACCGGCCGGGCACCCCCGGCGTGGGCCTGCTCTGGGACATGGATCGTGACGCCTCCCTTCGAGAGGACCTCTACTCCTGGGTGGTCTACGCCTACATCGCCCTGCAGTCGGCCGTGTACCTGCTGGCGATGCTGGCCCGGCGGTTGGGCTGGATCGAGCGAGGCGGCGGCGTTCTCCGGTTGCTGGTGCTGGCCTTTGCGGCCTGGCCCCTCGCCACCTTCGCGGCGTGGGCCGTGCCGGGCATCACCCGTCTCGGTGGCTGGCTCATCGTGTTGCTCCTGGCCATCGACGCCCTGATAGTGGCCGCCGCCGCTCGGGCCCGGCGCCATCCGCTCTCGCCGTTGGCCTGGATCTGTGGCGCCACCGTCGCCGTGCTCCTCGTCGATGTCGCCACCGGCTCTCGCCTCCAGCTCTCGAGCTTCCTCGGTTACTCGGGCCCTTACACCGCGGGGCGGTTCTCAGGCTTGGGCAACGCCGCCTTCGCCGCCCTGGCGTCGAGCGCCATCGTGTTCGCCGCGGTGCATGTCCACCGTGCCCCACGACGTGCGGAGG
>Ga0136627_1001097_pt1 | contig 10603 bp, 13 predicted proteins | sample AntDrymUQ4892206_2_FD_104652 | JGI IMG/M metagenome (GOLD analysis project Ga0136627, IMG submission 104652) | Polar desert sand microbial communities from Dry Valleys, Antarctica - metaG UQ489 (22.06) | ecosystem: Environmental > Terrestrial > Soil > Desert | place: Antarctica: Dry Valley... | reverse complement strand
AGACATGAGCTAGCTCGGCGACGCAATGGCCATCATCGCGTTACGCGCCGGACAAACCAACCGCTACAGCGGTTTCGTACTTGACGGTCATCACAAACTTGCCGCGTACTTGGCTGAAGAAATTGGCCCAACCGCGATACGGATCGTTCGGATCGATCCACCTCCCATTACGCCCATAGAGCTACAGCAGGCGTTCGCGGAGCAACCTAATACCTTGCGGGAGCTGCGCGAATTAGTCCAGACGCTAGCGGAAGGGCCATGAACCACTAGGTCAGCCTTGTCACCTGGTCGCTGGCTGCGTTGTCCGATGTCGGCCTACCGCTATACACCGTCGGGGAGAAGCGTGTGGATGATATACCCGCCGCCAGGGAGACCTCGGCATGGGAATCTACCGCCTTGACTCCCCGCCGCCAGCGCAGTCCGTGAGCCCCCGCAAACAGCACTACGACTCCGGCGAACAACAGCACCGCTGCCGACAGGCCGCCCGAGTCCACGAACCGCGGTAACACGTCCAGACGTTGCGCCGCCGGCTCCGCCGGCAACACCGGGGTCTGGATAGGCCAGCTTGACACATCCGCGATATCGACGCCCAGTGCCGCCGTCGGCGCGATCACACCGAAACCGTACCGATCGTCACGCCCCACGGGACCGGCATCTTCGGCGGTGGAAATCAGTCGGTTGACCACATTCTTGACATCAAGCTGCGGATACTGCGACCGCACCAACGCCGCGGTGCCGGCCACTAGCGCGCTAGCGCCGCTCGTACCGTCGGAGAGGACATATCCACTCTCCGCCACCTGCTTGGGTGCGGGTGAGATCAGCTGCACTGCCGGAGCGGACACGACCACTTCGGCACCGTGTCCAGAACCCTGCCACGGCTTCAAATTCTTGTCGAGCCCGGCGACGGCCACCACTCCGGGCACCTTGGCGGGCCAGGCAACACCTGACCCGCTCCGCTCGGAGTTACCCGCCGCGGCAACGATCACCACGTTGCGATCCAGGGCATATTTGATCGCCGAAAGCTCGGAGTTCACCGAAACATCGCTGCCAGGCCGGCCGATGGAGATGTTGATGACGTCTGCGCCGTGGTCGACGGCCCACCGAATGCCATCGGCGATCTCTGCCACGGTCGGGGTGGTTCCGGTGGAGATAGGCATGATCTTAGATTCGGGCGCGACTCCCAAAACGCTGTTGACACCGGAGCCTCGACCGGCGATAAGCCCCGCCATGGCACTACCATGTGCCGCGCCGGTGTCGGCGTCGGCGCGACCGTCGAGCGCCGCGTCGTTTCCAAAACCCTTCCCCGCCACCACCCGGCCCCGAAGGTCGGGCAGCGAGGCGTCGACGCCGGAGTCGAGCACGGCGACCGTGACGCCACTGCCGGTGGAAACACGGTGTGCCTGTGCAAGCTGCAATGCCCGGACGTGCCACTCGTAATCGCGGACCGTGGTAGCAAGCGCCGGAGCGGCCGACAGTATCGTGCCCGCGACAATGCCCGAAATAACGGCGAGCACGAGCCCGACAGCCGCGGCGCGAATTCCGCCGACCAAAGCACAGCCACCCTGATACATCTTGGTATTTCACCTCCCCCAGCCGGCTATGTCGCCGGCTCGCGCGTTGCCTAGCTGTGGATGTAACCTCAAGTCAACCGCGTGACAACATGCCGGCAACAGTTCAGTAACACTTTGCCGCCGCACTCAACTCGGCGCGATACGTTCCTTCCACTCTATGCGGTCGAGCGCCTAGCAAGGCACACAACGCTGAAGCCTGAGGAACAACTCGGGCGGACGTACAGCGAGGAGAACCCCGATGGTGGAGGCCTACATTCTCATTCAGGTCGCGAGCGGCGTTTCCCATCAAGTCGCGGCGCAGTTGAGATGTGTTAGTGGTGTGGTAGAAGCTCATGCCGTGATGGGGCCCTATGACGTCATCACTTTCGTGCGAGTAGCCGACGCCGACGAGATGGGCGACCTGATCGTCGGCCAGATGCACACCCTGCCCGACATCTGGCGCACTCTCACATGTTCGGTGATACCCAGCGGTGCCGTTTCCTCCGGCATGCAGCGGTGATCGGTCTACTTCATCGACTTCGCGGTTCACCGGTGCTGCTGGCGACCGGCCTAGCCACGATGGCGGCAGTCCCCGCGGCGATACTTACTTGGGTATTAGTGTTCTGGCTGCTGCCACACGATCAGCCAAGTCCAGTCGAGACGGCTGAGCCCGATACCGGAGCCGTACCGATCATGCCCGTAGCCGACGCCGCGGCGACCGCGACCCCGTGCCTAGCCTTACTGGCTCGACTACCCAGCGAGCTAATGGGTCCGGCGCGTGAAGTACGTGCCGACAGTGATGGAACTCCCCAACGCACGCCCGTCTCCGAACCCACGGTCGCTAAATATGCCGCGGCGTGGGGCAGCCCCGCGATCACGCTGCGGTGCGGGGTAGGCCGACCCGCCGCACTGACCCCGAGCGCGCAGCTGATCGGAGTGAACGGTGTGGAGTGGGTCGCAGCTTCCAGTGGCACGGCCGGCGGCACAGCCACGGTTTGGACCACTACGTCACTGCCGGTCAACGTAGAAGTGACCGTGCCACCGAAGTACCAGAACAAGACGGCTACGCACATCCTCAACCCGCTAGCGGCGCCACTCCTTGCGACTCTTTCTCAGAAATAGCCGGGTTAGTCCGGCGGGTTGTGACTATTTTCCAGGAATAGCCCACAGTGGCGGGCTAGTGCAGGCCGGTGCCGCGACGGATAGCGGTGTCGATCATCCGGGAAACCAGTTCCGGATAGGGCAAACCGGTGGCGGCCCAGACCTTGGGAAACATCGAGATCGGTGTGAAGCCGGGCATGGTGTTGATTTCATTGACGTAGATCTGATCGTCGGGGGTCACGAAAAAGTCCACCCGAGCCAAGCTTGCGCCGTCCACCGCTTGAAATGCTTGCGCGGCTACTTCCCGGATGTCATCGCTCAATCCGTCGGGCAGCCGAGCGGGAACGTCGACTTCACAAACATCGTCGAGGTACTTAGCCTCGAAGTCGTACCAGCCGTGACCGCGCACCACCCGGATCTCAGCGGGAACGCTGACGTCGGGCGGGCCGCCGTCCACAGACTCCAGTACGCCGCATTCGATTTCACGGCCCGCGATCGCTGCCTCGACCAATACCTTCGGGTCAGATTCTCGGGCCACCGCCACCGCGTCGTCCAACTCTTCCCAGACGTTAACCTTGCTGACGCCGACACTGGAGCCAGCGCGCGCCGGCTTGACGAATACCGGTAAACCCAAGCGTCGCTTGTGTTCAGCGCTTAACTGCTCACCCGCCTGAAGTGCCACGTAATCCCCGACTGGAAGACCCGCGCCGATCAGCAACTTCTTGGTGAACTCCTTATCCATGCAGACCGCCGAAGCCAGCACGCCAGGACCCACATAGGGCAGCCCTGCCATTTCCAGTAGTCCCTGGATGGTGCCGTCCTCGCCGTAGGGGCCATGCAGCACCGGAAACACCACGTCCACATCGAACAGCTGCCGAATACCTTCCTGTGGCTCCACCGCGACTAGGCCGTGGGCTGTCGGGTCGGGCGGCAACATTACGGCGGTCCCGTCCTTCACCGCTGGTAACGTACGCTCCCGAATCTCCAACTCGGCGCGATCGCCCGAGGTGAGTACCCACCGGCCTTCGGGAGTGATCCCGATCGGTACCACGTCGAAGCGGCTGGGGTCGATAGCACCGAGTACGCTGGCGGCGCTAACGCACGAAATGGCATGTTCGCTGCTGCGCCCACCGAAGACCACGGCAACGCGGGTCTTACGATGCGGCTGCTGCGCGGAAGCAGAGCCGGGAGAAATGTCTGAGCTGGGAGTGTGTGCTGGGGTATTCACGGCGCTGACCTTACCGTCTCAACCGCCCTAACCTCTAGGACTTCTTACAACGGCATAGCCGCGTAGTCGAACTCCGGCTTGAGTTCACGCGCCATCAGCTCCCGCACCGCATCGGCGGGTGCGGTGCCGTCATGGCAGATTTTCACCACCTGCTCGGTGAGCGGCATTTCCACGCCTAGTTGCGTCGCCAAGTCTCTAACCGCAAGGCAAGATGTAACCCCTTCCACCACCTGTGGCTTTTTCAGCTGCACCTGACTCATCGACAAGCCGCGACCCAGTAGTTCACCGAAAGTACGATTACGTGACAACGGCGAGTAGCAGGTAGCCACCACGTCGCCCAGACCGGCAAGCCCGGCGAACGTCGACGGCTCAGCACCGAGCACTGTGCCCAGCCGTGTTGTCTCCCCCAGACCTCGTGCAATCACCGACGCGGTCGCGTTGTCACCCAGCCTCATACCGGCCCCGATTCCGCAAGCCAACGCGATGACGTTCTTCATGGCACCGGCGAGTTCACAACCGACCACATCGGTATTTGTGTAGGCGCGCAGATAGGAGGTGCTGCATGCGCGCTGCACCAACCGAGCGCGCTCATGGTCCACGCATGCCACTACCGTCGCGGTGGGCTGCTCACGCGCGATCTCCTCGGCGAGGTTGGGCCCGCTGACCACGGCGATCCGCCCGGCGTCGATGCCGGTGACAGCGGTGACCACTTCACTCATTCGTAAACCGCTACCCAGCTCGATGCCCTTGGCGAGGCTCACCACAGTCGCATCGGCATCCACATGCTGTGCCCACTCCGTCAAATTGCCACGCAGCGTTTGTGACGGCACCGCAAGCACCACTATGTCCACGCCGTGCGCAAGTGTTTCCGAGGCGCTACTGGTAACCCGCAGCGCAGTGGGAAGCGCGATTGCGGGCAGATACTCAGGGTTGCGGGCGTGCATTGCGATACCGCGGGCGAGCACCGGCCGCCTCGCCCAGAGCATCACGTCGCAGCCGGCATCGACGAGCACTTTGGCGAACGTGGTCCCCCACGCTCCGGCTCCCAGCACCGCCACCCGGAGCCGTCCCGTCGAAAAACCGTTCACCGGCTTAACCATTCCGAGCTCCGATGGGCGCGATCGGGCTGAACAACGGTCCGGTGGGCGGGATCTCGCTGCGCACCGCGGCGACGTCTGACCGCAACCGCCGCATGATCGTATCGGTGGCGGCACGCAACACTTCGGGAGTCAGCGGCTTGCCGACAAACGCCGACAGATCCACCGGGAGTCCGGCAGCCACAGTCACCCGAGTCCGGGGGCGTAGACCGATCTTTCCGGTGACCGGATTGTGGAACCGCTGCGCACCCCACTGCGCGATCGGGACCACCGGCGCCCCGCTGGTCAGCGCAAGGCGAGCCACGCCGGTCTTGCCACGCATCGGCCACAGTGCGGGATCTTGGGTGCAAGTGCCTTCGGGATAGATGATGAGCGCCTCACCGTCGGCGAGTACCTCCACGGCGGCCTGTAGTGCCGCGCGGGCATCGGCGGTACCACGACGGACCGGAATCTGGCGCACTTTGGTAAGCACCGTCCCGATGATCGGCACAGTGAACAGCGAATCCTTGGCCAGAAAACGGGGATCGCGGGGAACGTCGAAAATGTAGTGCGCCATGATAAGTGGGTCGGCGTTGGACAGGTGGTTGGGCACCAAGATTGCCGCCCCGGTAACGGGAATATGGTGCTGACCGCGCCAATCTCGCTTCGTCATCAGCACGAGGACCGGCCGGAGGATCACCTCCGCCAGCCGAAGCCAGAAACCAAGCTTGCCCCGCCGCACGAGTTCTCCCGCTGTCGTCGACTGCCACACATGGAGTCGTGTTGAAGAAGAGTGTCTCATTACCCTGGCTGGGACTAGAAGCCGGCTGGTTCCCGGTACACACCCCATACGTCCTTGAGTGCACCGCAGATCTCCCCTAGCGTTGCCTCCGCTTGCGCCGCCTCCAGCATGCTGGGCAACAGATTTTCGGTACCGCGAGCGGTGAGCACCATCTTCTCCAGCGCGGCCTGCACCGCGCTGTCGTTCCGGCGAGCCTTACGCTGCACGAGAGCGCGGCATTGGTCTCGCTCGACATCGTGACCTACTCGAAGAATCTCCAGCTCGGAGTCTGTCTCACTGGTGTGGACGTTGACTCCGACGATCTTCTTCTCCCCCTTCTCCACCTGCTGCTGGTAGGCGAATGCCGAGTCGGCGATCTCGCGGAGAAACCACCCACTCTCGATGCCGCGCAAAATACCCGCCGTCATCGGTCCGATCGGGTGCGCTTGACCGGCCGGGTCCAACCCGGCGATCGTTGCGAACATCGCCTCAGCCTGCTGTTGGAGTTCATCGGTGAGGGCTTCCAGATACCAGGAGCCACCGAGCGGATCGCTCACACTGGCCACGCCGGTCTCCTCGGCTAACACGTGTTGGGTGCGCAGCGCGATCTGGGCTGCTTTCTCGCTCGGTAGCGCTAGCACCTCGTCGAGGGCGTTGGTGTGCAGCGAGTTGGTACCGCCGAGCACCGCGGCCAGCGCCTCCACCGTGGTGCGGACGATGTTGTTCTCCGGTTGCTGCGCGGTGAGCGAAACCCCGGCGGTTTGGGTGTGAAAGCGCAGCCACTGCGCCTTCTCATTGGTGGCGCCGTAGGTGTCTCGCATCCACCTCGCCCAGATGCGGCGGGCGGCGCGGAACTTCGCGATCTCTTCAAAGAAATCGATGTGCGCGTCGAAGAAAAACGATAACCCCGGCGCGAAGTTGTTGACATCCAGCCCTCGAGAAAGCCCTAACTCCACGTAGGCGAAACCGTCGGCGAGCGTGAACGCCAGCTCTTGTGCGGCAGTCGATCCGGCTTCCCGGATGTGATATCCCGAGACCGACAGCGGTTTGTAGGCCGGGGCGTTGTGACCGCAGTATTCCATCAGGTCACCGATGAGCCGCAGGTGCGGTTCGGGGCGAAAGAGCCATTCCTTCTGGGCGATGTACTCCTTGAATATATCGGTCTGCAACGTTCCGTTGAGCGCGTCGACCTCCACCCCTTGACGTCGTGCGGCTACTACGTACATACAAAACAGCGGGATCGCCGGGCCCGAGATGGTCATGGAGGTGGTGATCTCACCCAACGGTATGCCGGCGAACAACGCCTCCATGTCCGCTGCGGAATCGATCGCCACCCCGCAGTGGCCTACCTCACCCAGCGCGCGTGGATCGTCGGAGTCCAGACCCATCAGGGTCGGCATGTCGAAGGCGACCGAGAGACCGTCGCCGCCTTGGTCGAGGATCATCTTGTAGCGGGCGTTGGTCTGCACCGCGCTGCCGAATCCGGCGAACTGCCGCACCGTCCACGGCTTGCCCCGGTACCCGGTGGCGTGTAGCCCGCGAGTGAACGGGAAGTGGCCCGGCCAACCGATCCGCTCGAAACCTGCCGGCTCGTCGCCTGCCGGTCCGTACACCGGCTCTACCTCAATGCCCGATAGCGTGGTGAAATCGGCGTCACGAATTCTGCCGGCCGCCCGGGCATGCTCGTAGCGCTGCCGCCATGCTCGCTCGCCGAAACCTGCCCGTGCGTCGAAGGTAGCCATGTCGGCAATGCTATGCCGGCATGGTGCCTACAGCGGCCCAGTTTTTGCCACGAGCGTGACCTCAGAGACGATCCCTGCCACGAGCGTGACTGGACGGCCGGCTTTCACCCTCAAAAAGGGCCGCCGTGTCACGTTCGTGGCAACGGCGTACGGGATCGGGCTACCACGCGCTCGAACCAAAGTGTGAACAGCGGCGGAACGCTCGCCAGCAAACCATAGATCAACCGCTTGCGGGTCCACCCGCAACTGCGCGCAGCCAGCAGCACGGTCACCAGGTAAGCCAGAAATAGCGCGCCGTGAATCGGGCCGAAGATCTTCACGCCGATCTCGTTGTGCACTACCACGTACTTGAAGAACATCCCGATCAGCAGCCCTGCCCAAGAACAAGCCTCAGCGATCGCCGCGATCCGGAACCATCTCAACGTCATTCTACGAAGTGTAGAGCAAGCGTGCCGCTACCGAACCGGCCGCTCCGTCGCGGCGCTTTCCAGCATGGCCGACTTCACCTTTGCCGCGTAGACATTCACGTACTCCTGACCCGAGAGCTCCCGCAAGCGTGCCATGATGTGATCGGTCACCGTCCGTTCGATGTGCCGATCGCCAGCAGCGGCGAAGTGCTCGGAAAAGTCCAGCGGCTGCCCCACACGGATGCGCACCCGCATGATGCGCGGTAACTTACTTCCCAGCGGCTGCACCAGGTGAGTGTTGAGCATGGCGACAGGAAAAACCGGCACGCCCGCGCGTAGCGCCAGTCGCGCCACTCCGGTCTTGCCTCGATACAGCTTTCCGTCCGGCGAACGCGTTCCCTCGGGGTAGATTCCCAGCAATGCGCCTTCGGTGAGCACGCGCACGCCGGTGTCCAGTGCCGAGCGGGCCGCGGACCCACTGGAACGGTCGATCTGCACCGCACCCATGCCGGTAAAGAACACTCGGCTGGCCCAACCCGCGATGCCCGGTCGGTTGAAATACTCCGTCTTGGCGAGGAACACGATTCGGCGACGAATCACTAGCGGCAGAAAGACCGAATCACAAAACGACAGGTGATTGCTTGCCAGAATTGCCGCACCCTCAGCGGGTAGGTTTTCGGCGCCTTCGACGATCGGGCGGAACAGCAGCCGTAGCCACGGACCCAGAAGCACATACTTGCCCAACCAAAACAGCACAGCACACTCCACTCGGTTGGGACAGGCAACAGACGCGCCGCACGTTGTATAGCACCGCTGCCGGTACACAATCCCACACTCATGCCGTCCACGCCTAACCGTGGATCACAGTAGACCGAGTGGGCAATTAAGGTAAAAGCATGTCGACATCGTGGCGGGGCCGTGAAGACGCGGAGCGGAACGCCGAATCAAACGGCGAACAGCCCGAACAGTTCGAGGATATGTATTTTGATGACGTGGCCGCCGACGACTTCGACATCGGTAGCGAGGACGAGGGCTACACCCCTCCGGCTCCGCCACCGCTACCGCTGGTAGCGCCAGTTACCATGCTCGGAGCCCTCGCGGTTGCTCTGGGCGTGGGTCTATTGTTCTATCCCGGCCCCCTGATGTCGTTTCTGGGGATCTCGACCACATTGGCGCTATTTCTGGCCGCCGTGTTGTTCGCGGTGGGCGGCGCCACGCTGATCAGTCGGCTGCGCAACCCAGATCCCGAAGAACCCGACGACCCCGAAGCCGGAGCGCAAGTCTAAGAGCGTGGTTTGAATGTGGTCAGCGTTGATATTTTCAGCGGGCCTTGGCGCCTCCTTCATCGCAGTTCCGGCGGTTGCTCGCATGTGCTCAATGAGGACGCTGTATGCGCGGCCAACGGCTTCGGATTCGGCCCGAGCCCACGTACAGTAATAGTTGAGCCGCTCCTGTGTTGCACGTATCTGCTCAGGCACTCAAAACACAAGTTTTAAAACGCACACTACGGCTTCAAAGCTCCCTTGGGGCTTTGAACTCCAACTCCGCCAGGACCGGAAAGTGATCGCTGGCCGCCCGCACCGGACCGGCACGCCACACCCGGTAGCTTCTCACCGTCAACCCGCCTGAGTAGAAAATGGCGTCGATCCGCCGGCGGGGATTACTGGTGCTAAACGTCGGCGTGGAATCGGTTGCACCGGCGTCTGCAAGCTTCTCCGATAACCGTCGCCACACCACACCGCCGGGTTGCTCGTTGAAATCCCCGGCTACGAAGAGTGCGGGCTCGACGGCACCTTGTGCCGCAAAGCCTTGTGTCGCAGTCATCACACGCTCGATCTGATCGCCGCGTTCGTCGGCTGCCGTGCTCAGGTGCGTTCCCACAACGATGATCGGCCGGTCCACTTCACCGTTCGTCAGGCATCGGGCGAGTACCGCCGTACGCTGCTGCTGGAATAGTCGGTGCGGCAGGCGTAGCGTCGCGGTGTCGAGCACCGAGATCGCCGGACCGGCAAGGATTAAATTGCCGCTACCCCGCTCACAGCCCCCGTCTCCGAACCCCGCGATGATCCGCATGCCGCAGTCGGCGGCCAGCGCGGCACAACGGCGACGCCAGAACCACAATATCGGCGCCTCCTGCAGGATCAGCAGGTCTGGGGCCATGGCGCGCGCCACATCTACTACCGCACGGCGGTCATCACGAAGGCCACGCACGTTGTAGCTGGCGAGGGCAAGAGTTCCCGAGGTATTCATGGTTGAGTCCGGGTTACTGAATGCGGGCCAGATCGGCGGCCCCGACCAGTCCGGCGGTATTGCCCAAGGTAGCCAGCGCGATCTCGGCATAGGGGGCGGTGCGCCCGCGGGAGGCCACCACCTGCCGGTAGGCGGCGATGGCCGGCGATAGCAGTAGATCGCCCGCTTCGCTGACGCCACCACCCACCACGATCAGGTCCGGATCCAGCGCGAACACCACATCGGCGAAGGCAATTCCCAGCCAACCGGCAACTTCGGCGAAGGCGGCCCGCGCCACCGTATTGCCTTCGGTTGCCGCCTGCTGCACCTGAGCCCCCTCGAGGGCAGCCAGGTCACCCCCGGCCAGTTCCACCAATCGTGCACCGACCGGATCGGCTGCGGCAGCCTCTCGGGCATAGCGTTCCAGCGCCGTGCCGCTGGCGTAACGTTCCAAGCAACCTCGGCTGCCGCAGCCGCACGGCTCACCGT
>Ga0136627_1001096_pt1 | contig 10606 bp, 10 predicted proteins | sample AntDrymUQ4892206_2_FD_104652 | JGI IMG/M metagenome (GOLD analysis project Ga0136627, IMG submission 104652) | Polar desert sand microbial communities from Dry Valleys, Antarctica - metaG UQ489 (22.06) | ecosystem: Environmental > Terrestrial > Soil > Desert | place: Antarctica: Dry Valley... | reverse complement strand
CTGGCGGTCGATCCGTTCCCGTTGTACTTCCTCAAGCAGCCCGTCGACGGCCTCTCCCGTCTCGTCGAGCGCAAGGTGCAGGATCTCGACCTTGATCTGTTCACGTCGCTCGAGGCGGGCGACATCCTGTTCATCGACTCCACGCACGCCCTGCGCTCCGGAGGCGACGTACAGTTCGAGTACTGCGAGATCCTCCCGCGCCTGCAGCCGGGAGTCGTGGTGCACGTCCACGACATCAACCTCCCGCTGGAGTATCCCCGTCGCTACGTCGAGGGCTACCGCTACTTCTTCAACGAGCAGTACCTGCTCCAGGCGTTCCTGGCCTTCAACAGCCGCTTCGAGGTGCTCTGGCCCGCTCGCCAGATGCTGCTCGGCCACCCGCAGCGCGTCCGGGCGCTGTCGGCCGGCTACGACGCCATGAAGCGAGAGTATCCGCACCTCGAGCCTTCGAGCTTCTGGATGCGGGTCAGGCCCTAGCCGTCATGGGCGTCGCTGCAGGAGGAAACCGGCGTCGTCGCCCTCGCCGCGGGCGTTGAGCTCCTGCGAGCGCTCCTCCCAGGCGTCGAGCTCTTCCTGGGCGAACACCAGCTCGAGACGCTCGCAGGCCGGTCGCAGGGGGATGCCGCGCCGGTACAGCTCGCTGCCCCAGAACTGCAGGGCCCACGAGTCGTGGAAGACGCGCCGGACGACCAGGCCGGCCCGGTCGGCCAGCAGGGCGATCGAGCGCCTGGTGTGGACATGCAGGTGTCGGGGCGGGTCGAGACCGACCCAGTCGGTGCCGTACTCGTCCCAGGCGAAGCTGTCGGCCACGGGGACGCGGATGAGGATCGCCCCCCGCGGTGCCAGCAGCTCCCCCAGCCTCCCCAGCACGGCCCCGGGCGCGGCCATGTGCTCGAAGCTGTGGTGCAGCATGACCAGGTCGAAGCGCCCGCGCAGCGCGCTGAATTCGAGCCGCAGCACCTTGACCGGGCCGTAGCTACGGTCCTGCGGCAGGTAGGGATCGGTGCCGAGCAGGCGGACGAAGCCCTCATCGGCCAGCTCGAGCAGGATCCGCCCCGACCCGCTACCGATGTCCACGATCCTCGACGTGGTCGACACGCTCAACCCCTCCATCCAGTCGACGAAGGCGGGTGCCCGCCAGCGCGTCGCCCGCTCGAACAGCGGCCTTCCCCCGTGTAGCAGCAGCTCGGTCCGAAGGCGCCTGACCAGGCGCCCCAGGCTGCGCGCCGGGGGTCGGTGCTCCTCGTAGGAGTAGTAGCCCGAGGGGTAGTACGGCGAGAGATCATCGGGCGGGTCGCACAGGCTCAGCGCCCCGCAGGCGCCGCACTCCAGGTAGCTGAACGGCTCGCGGGTGCCGAACATCATCTCGAACGTGCGGTGCCCGCGGTTGTCGCGGCGGTTGCCGCAGATCGGGCAGGTGTCTGTCACGGTGGTGTGCGCGTCCAAGGACCCTTTAGTACCCAGCGGTCAGGCATGATGTCACGCATGGACACCGACGAGCCAATTGCCGCCACTGAGCCCCGCCGATGAAGGTCCTCGTCCTGGGCGGCTCGGGCATGCTCGGCCACAAGCTCTGCCAGGTCCTCCACGACCGCTTCGAGACCTACGCCACGCTTCGCCGCCCCCTGGCGCCGGCCGTCGTCGGCGCTCTGTTCGAGCCGGGGCGCGTGCTGGGGGGTGTGGCGGCCGAGGACTTCGACAGCGTCGTGCGCGCGGTCGGAGCAACCAGGCCGTCGGTGGTCGTCAACTGCGTGGGGATCGTCAAGCAGGCGTCGGCCGCGAAGGACCCGCTCCCGAGCATCGCGATCAACGCCCACTTCCCGCACCGCCTCGCCGCCCTCTGCGAGGCGACGGGGACCCGGCTGATCCACGTGAGCACCGACTGCGTGTTCAGCGGCGACGCCGGCGGTTACACAGAGGAGGACCGCCCCGATCCCGTCGACCTCTACGGTCGCTCGAAGCTGCTCGGGGAGGTGGACGACCCACACGCGCTGACCCTGCGCACGTCGATCATCGGGCGCGAGCTCAGCGGAGCGTACGGCCTCGTCGAGTGGTTCCTCGGTCAGCACGGAGGCACGGCGCGCGGCTTCACCCGCGCCGTCTTCAGCGGCCTGACCACGCTCGAGCTGTCCGGGAACATCGCGCACGTCATCGCCGATCACCCAGATCTGAGCGGCCTGTGGCACGTGGCAGCCGACCCGATCAACAAGTTCGACCTGCTCTCCCTCGTGGCAGACGCCTACGGGCTCGACGTGCGGATCGATCCCGCCGACGAGCCGGTGATCGATCGCAGCCTCGACGGCAGCCGGTTTCGCTCGGAGACGGGCCTGGTCGCGCCGGACTGGCCGACTATGCTGGAACGGATGGCCACGGACTCCGCTCCCTACGACGAGCTGCGCAGGGCGACCGGTGTTCACGGGTAAGCGGATCGTCGTCACCGGCGGCACGGGCTCGCTCGGGACGGTGCTCGTGCGGCGCCTGCTGTCCGGTGCGGTGGGCCGGCCCGAGCGCATCACCGTCTTCTCGCGCGACGAGGGCAAGCAGCACGCGATGCGCCTGTCCTACCAGCACCGGTCGATCGCGACCGACGAGGTGATCTTCCACAGCTTCGAGGAGTTGCTGCGCTTCCACATCGGCGACGTGCGCGATCCCGCCGGGCTGAGCGCCGTGCTGCGCGACGCCGACGTGGTGTTCAACGCCGCCGCGCTCAAGCAGGTCCCCACCTGCGAGTACTTCCCGTACGAGGCGGTGCAGACCAACGTTTCGGGGGCCGAGAACATCCTGCGCGTCATCCGCGACAACCGCCTACCGGTCGAGACCGTCGTCGGCATCTCGACCGACAAGGCGGCCAAGCCGGTCAACGTCATGGGCATGACCAAGGCGATCCAGGAGCGCATCTTCGTGCGGGCGAACCTCGACTGCCCGGACACGCGGTTCCTCTGCGCCCGCTACGGCAACGTTCTCGCCTCGCGCGGCTCGGTCATCCCGCTGTTCCACGCCCAGATCCGCCATGGCGGCCCGGTGACTATCACCTCGCCCGAGATGACGCGCTTCCTGCTCAGCCTCGAGGACGCCGTCGACACCATCCTCGCCGCCGTCGCCGAGGGCCGGCCGGGGGAGACGTACATCCCGCGCGTGCCGTCGGCCCGTGTCGACGATCTCGCCGCCGTCCTGATCGGCGACCGCGCGATCGAGACTATCGTGACCGGCATCCGTCCGGGGGAGAAGCTGCACGAGATCCTCGTGACCGAGGAGGAGGGCCACCGGACGCTCGCGCGCGGCGACTACTACGTGATCGCTCCGATGCTTCCCGAGCTGCAGGCGGGTGTGCCCGCCGAGCGCCTCGAGCGCGAGTACAGCTCCAGCCACGACGTGATGGACCGCTCCGAGCTGGGCGAGCTGCTGCGAGGCAACCGGCTGCTCATCGACGACGAGCGTGCAGGCGAGCTGATCGTCTGACCGGGCTGCGCCGCCGCCCGTGAAGGTCCTGACGGTCCTCGGGACGCGTCCCGAGATCATCCGCCTCAGTCGCATCGTCGACAAGCTCGACCGCCTCTGCGACCACGTCCTCGTCCACACCGGACAGAACTACGACCGGGGCCTGTCCGACGTCTTCTTCGAGCAGCTGGGCGTGCGGGCGCCGGACCATCACCTGGGGGTCGAGGCGGCCAGCTTCGGCGAGCAGATCGGGAACATCATCGCGGCGAGCGAGCGTATCCTGCGTGCAGAGCGCCCGGATCGCCTGCTGCTGCTCGGCGACACCAACAGCGCGCTGTCGGCGATCGTCGCCAAGCGCCTCGGCGTGCCGGTCTTCCACATGGAGGCCGGCAACCGCTGCTACGACGATCGCGTGCCCGAGGAGGTCAACCGGCGCATCATCGACCACTCCAGCGACGTGCTTCTGCCCTACACCGAGCGCAGCCGGGCCAACCTCCTGCGCGAGGGCATCGCCGGAGAGCGCATCTTCGTGACCGGGAACCCCATCCACGAGGTGCTGCGCGCGCACAGCGCCGAGATCGAGGCCTCCGACGTGGTCGAGCGCCTCGGGCTCGAGCACGGACGCTACTTCCTCGTCACCATGCACCGCGAGGAGAACGTCGACGTGGAGGAGCGCCTGCGCGCGCTCGTCGGGGCGCTGCGCCGGCTGCGCCGCGACTACGACGCGCCCGTGATCTGCAGCGTGCACCCGCGCACGCGCAAGATGATGGAGCGCTACGAGGTCGAGGCCGGGGACGACGGCATCGTCTTCGCCGCGCCGTTCGGGTTCTTCGATTTCGTCGCCCTCGAGCGCGCCGCGCTGTGCGTGCTCAGCGACAGCGGCACGGTGCAGGAGGAGTGCTGCATCTTCCGCGTGGCCAACGTGACGCTGCGCGACGTCACCGAGCGTCCGGAGACGCTCGAGGCGGGAAGCAACATGCTCAGCGGGGCCGAGGAGGAGACGATCGTCCGCTGCGTGCGGACGGTGCTCGACGGCCGAGCGGACTGGCGTGTGCCGGCGGAGTACCTCATAGAGGACGTCACCTCGACGGTGGCCAGGATCGTGCTGGGCTTCCGTCGTTCGACACGATGAAGTTCGCGTTCGTCGCCGAGCACCTGCCGCCCTCGACCCAGTGGGCGGGTCAGACCTCGGTCATCCGCCGGCTGCTCGAGCCCCTCGATCCCGGCTCGTACTGCCTGGTCTCGCGCGTCGACTACGACATCGAGCCCTACGCGACAGCGCCGAACCGTCTGCCCGCGCGCTATCACCACGTCGGCGAGCCCTTCGCGCGCCGTGCCGTCGCGAGCCCCCTGGACGCCGCACGGGCGTGGTGCGGTGCGGTGGGCAACCTGGCGGCGGCCGTCGCGGGCACCGCCGTGGCCGTGCGCCGCGAGCGCTGCGAGGCGATCGTCGCCTCCACGGACACGGCGCCGGACCTGCCGATCGGCTACGCGGTCAGCCGTATCCTGCGCATCCCCTACTACGCATACCTGTTCGACGACTACCTGACCAAGTGGCACGACCGGCCCAGGTCGATGCGTGCGGTCGCCCAGCGCATGGAACCCGCGCTCCTGCGCGGCGCCGCCGGCGTGATCGTCGCCAACGACGACCTCCGCGACGAGCTCGAACGCCGCTACGGCGTGCGCGCGACGGTGATCCGCAACTCGGTGGACCTCGAGCCCTACGAGCGCGAGGACGCCGATCCGCCGCCGTTCGGAGGCGAGGAGGTCCGGCTGGTCTTCACCGGTGCGGTGTACTGGGCGCAGTACGACGCGATGCGCAACCTGGTGGCCGCGCTCGAGGCGCTGCCCGAGGTGAACGCTCGTCTGCACGTGTACACGCCCTCTCCGCCGCGAGAGCTCGCCGAGGAGGGGGTGAGCGGACCGGTCGTCCTGCACGCCCAACGGCCGTCGTCCGCGATGCCCAGCCTCCAGCGCGAGGCTCACGTCCTGTTCCTGCCGCTCGCCTTCGAGTGGCCCTACTCGGACTTCATCCGGACCGCCGCGCCCGCGAAGATGGGCGAGTTCCTCGCCGCCCGGCGGCCGATCCTCGTCCACGCCCCGGCCGACTCCTTCGTGAGCTCTTACTTCCGCGAGCACGAGTGTGGCCTGGTCGTCGACGAGCCCGAGCCGGCGAAGCTAGCGACGGCGATTCAGCGCCTGGCCACCGACGCCGGCCTGCGCGAGCGTCTGGCCGAGCGGGCGTGGGAGCGAGCGCGGGCCGACTACGACCTCGCCGGCGCGCGGCAGGCGTTCGCGGGCGTGCTGGGACTGCGCTGACCGTGCGAGTCAGGCTGCCTTGCGCAGGAGGCCGTCCTTGAGCCCGCGCGCGACGATGCGTAGGCTGTGCGGGCTGAAACGCTCCGTGAGCAGGTAGCGACGGGTCTGCTCGGCGACGATGAGACCGTGGCTAACCCGCTCCTTGGGCCGGTAGGAGTCAGTGCGCAGAAAGAACAGTCCATTGCGGACCGCGTAGTAAAAGCGGTCGCCGCAGTCCCACGGCGCGTGCGCGGTAGGCGACTTGTGGTAGGCCACGCTGGAAGGGACGAAGTAGCCGTGATTGTCGCGCATCAGACGCGCCGTGTACTCCGTGTCGTCGCTCCACATGAAGTAGTGCTTGAGCGGCAGGCCGTGCTTGGCGATCACCTCGCGCTTGAAGAGCACCGAGGCGAAAGTGGCGACGCGTAGCGGTGGCAGACCCCGCTCCATCCCGGCGGTGAACAGGTCCATCTCGCCGCCGATCTTGAAGGCGGGGATGTTTTGGGGATGCATCCCGTTCACGGTGGTGCCGTCGGTCCACAGAACCTTGCTCGCGAGCATCACTGCGGTGGGCAGGTCGTCGAGCTGGTCGAGGGCGTCGAGCAGGCGCTCCAGCGCCGTGGGCGTCGGGATGCAGTCGCCGTCCATCACCCACACCCAGTCGTAGCCGCGCTCGAGCCCCCACTTCAGGCCCTCGTGAAACCCGCCCGCGCTTCCCTCGTTGCGCTGGAGCGCCATGAGCTCGGCCTGCGGGAACTCCTCGCGTACGAGGTCGACCGACCCGTCGCTGCTCGCGTTGTCCACGACGAGCAGTGCGTCCGCCTGGCGGGTCTGTGCCTCAATCGCCTGCAGGCACTCGCGCAGCAGCGCCCGGCGGTCGTGGGTGATGACGACGGCGCAGACGGTGAGGCCGGAGGGTGCGGACATGAGCATCGATGGTAGTGAGCGTCGCCGGCGAAGGCTCATTGGTCATCCTCTCCGCTTTCGGCGGTCGCCGGCCGGCACGAAACCCGGCAGGGGTCACCGGTTGCGCGGACGCCGGCGAGTGTAGGTGCCCCTCGGAGAGCCTCCGCTAGCATCGCCCGCCATGCCCACGGTGCTCATCGTCGGCGCCGGACTGACCGGCTGCACCCTCGCCCACCGCCTGGCAGAGCAGGGCGTGGGCTCCGTGCTGCTCGAGCGCTCCGACGTGCCCGGCGGGCTGATCCGCTCCGAGCACATGGGCGGCGTGCTCTACGAGCCTCACGGCTCGCACATCTTCCACACCGAGGATCGGGAGGTGTGGGAGCTGGCCAACGCCATGACGCCGTTCAACGACTACCGCCACCGCGTCGACATCAACGTCGAGGGTCGGATCCACAACTGGCCCATCCTGCTCTCGGACATCGACCGCCAGTCACGCGGGGACGAGATCAAGGCCGAGCTCGAGGAGCGTCGCGACGTGGACGCGGCGGCACGGGCGGAGGCGTCGAACTTCGAGGAGGGGTGCCTGGCGCTGATGGGCCCGATCCTCTACGAGCGCTACATCAAGCCCTACACCGAGAAGCAGTGGGGTCGGCCGGCGAGCACGCTCTCGGCGCAGTGGGCGCCGCGCCGCGTGTCGGTGCGCTGGGACAACGACCCCTACCTCTTCCCCGACCCCTACCAGGGCTGGCCGGCCGGGCCCAACGGCTACACCGACATCATCGACGGTCTGCTCGACCACGAGCTGATCGCCCTGCGCGCCGGCATCGACGTCACGCTGGAGGGTCTCGAGTCCCACGCCCGTGAGATCGAGGCCGACAGCATCGTGCTCACGTGCCCGCTCGACGCGTTCGCCGGCGAGCGCTTCGGCCGCTTGGATTGGCGGGGGATCATCGTGCGCAACGTGCACATCCCCCACGTCGAGCACGCGCAGGGCGCGATGGTCGTCAACTACCCCGGCCTCGAGTACCCGTTCATCCGCATCCACGAGACCAAGCACGCCTCGCGCCAGCAGTGCGAGGGCACGGTGCTGGGCTTCGAGTTCACCGGCGCGCCGACGCGCTACTACCCAATCGAGCTGCCCGAGAACAGGGCCCTCAACGACCGTTATCAGGATTTCCTGCGCGGCGAGATCGGCCGCGAGCGCGTGCATTTCGCGGGCCGCCTGGCCAACTACCTCTACATCGACATGGACGACTGCATGCGCCAGGCCCTCGACGCGTCGGTCGAGGTGCTGGACGGCTTGCCCGCGCCTCGCCTCTAGCGTGAGCGGACGTCAGCCGACCCACGGGTCGGCGCAGCGCCAGAACTCGGGCAGAAACAGCCCCGCTAGAATCGAAGCCGCGTGTCCCGGGTCCAGATCTTCTCCATCCTGGCCATGGCGTTGCTCTTCGTGCTCGTCTTCGAGCTCGTGCGCCGGCGGCGGCTCATGGAGCGCTACGCCCTGCTGTGGCTGTTCAGCGCCGCGACGCTGCTCATGCTCGCCGTCTGGCGTGACGCGCTCGAGCTGTTCGCCAACGCCGTGGGGATCTTCTACGCGCCGTCGGCCCTGTTCGCCATCGCGCTGGGCTTCGTCCTGATGCTGCTCCTGCACTTCTCGCTGGCCATCTCGCGCCTAGCCGACCAGAGCAAGGTACTGGCCCAGCGGGTGGGGTTGCTCGAACGCGAGATCGACGTCCTGCGCATGACACGCTCGCTGGACGAGATCGAGCACGGTGCGCCGGGCGCCGACCGCGTCGGCGACCGCGAGACGGCGACGCTGCCCGCCGGCGATCCCTCCCGCTGAGGAGAGCGGCGTGCCCGGGCCCTCGGTCAGCATCTGCGCGGTCGTCCCTGCTGAGGTCGGGCTGGACGAGCAGACCCATGCGCCCGACCACACGGTGGAGGTCGAGCCCGGCCGTGCCGGGCTCGCGCATGCCGTGCGTGCCGCGGCGGCCACGGGCGCGACCTGGCTGTGGCTCGTCGACGCCCGCGTGCGCCCCGGCCCCGCGGCCCTGGAGGAGCTGCTGGCCCCTCTGTCTCACCTCGTCGCGCTGGGCGACCCGGTGCTGTTCTCCGGCAAGGTCGTCGGCGCGGACGGGCGCCTGGACCGCGACGCGCCGCCGTGGCCGCGCCTGCTGGCGCGCGAGCTGGCGATGACCGGGGCGGATCACCGGCTCGCCGCCTTGCGCGCGGCGCGCCACGGCTCGCTGCTGGTGCACCGGCGGGCGGTCGAGCAGCACGGTCCCCCGCGCCCGGAGCTCTCCGGCGCCGGCGACGACCTCGAGTGGACGGGGCGGGTGCTGCGCGACGAGCCCGGCTACCTGGCGCCGCGCAGCGTCGCGGTGCGCGAGCGCGACGGGGAACCCGATCCGCTGGCCTTCGCCGCCAACCGCGTGCGCATCCTGCGCGGCGACGGCTGGCGCGGTCAGGAGAAGGCATGGTTCGGGTTCCTGTTCGCCCAGGACCTGACCCACCGGCTCTCGGCGCGCCCGAGCGAGGCGCCGGGCCTGGTGCGCGCGCTGGGGAGGGGCCTGCGCGGGGCTGCCTAGGCGATCCTCGGCGCCGGCCTGGCGCCATCGCGCAGCCCCCGGGCCACCGTCGCGCGGCTCTCGCGGCGGAAGTGATTGTTGCGCAGGTAGGCGGTGGTCGTACAAAGCAGGAACCACGTAAGGGACAGCTTCTCCTCGCTAGCCCACGAGCCGCCGCGGAGCATGTAGACCGTGTTGCGCACGTGGTAGTAGAAGCGCCCGCCGGTGTCGGTCACCGCGGTGTAGGCGGTCTTGGTCTTGTGCAGCACCACGCTGTCGGGCACCAGGTAGCCCGCGCGGTGGCGGGTGATGCGCGCCGTGTACTCGATGTCGTCGCTCCAGATGAAGAAGTGCTTGAGCGGCAGGCCATGATCGTCGATCGCGCTGCGGTGAACGAGCAGGGATACGAACGTCGCGGCGCGCATCGGCAGCACGCCCCGCTCGCAACTGGTCACGAAGAGCTCCGGGTCATCGCGGCGAAAACCCGGATAGTTCATGGGGTGCAGTGAGCCATCCGTCCACACCACCTTGCTGGCCAGCAGCGCGGGGGAGGGGAGGCCGTCCATCGCGGCGGGCGCGCGCAGGAGCTGCGCCAGCGCGTCGGGGGTCGGGATGGTGTCGTCGTCCATCAGCCAGATCCACTCCGCGCCGGCGGCATGAGCGGCCTTCAGCCCCTCGTGGAAGCCGCCCGCGCCGCCCTGGTTCTCGCGCATCGCGAGCAGCTCCGCCTCGGGGTGCTCGTCACGGACGAGATCCGCGGTGCCGTCGGTGCTCGCGTTGTCGACGACGATGATCCGATCGGGGGCGTGTGTCTGCGCGCCGAGCGCGGCCAGGCACTCCTGCAGCAGCGCCTTGCGGTTGTACGTGACGACGATCGCGAAGACCACGCGGCTAACGTACCGGGATCGCATTGACCGGCCACCTGCCCGCCCGCGAGACGGCGGCGCGGACACGGGTCTGCGCCGCGGTGGTGACCTACAACCGCAGGGATCTGCTGGTCGAGTGCCTCGACGCGCTGCTGGCCCAGACGCACCCGCTACAGAGCATCGTGGTGGTCGACAACGCCTCCACCGACGGGACCCCCGAGCTGCTGCGCGAGCGCGGCCTGGTCGACCGCGACGACGTGCGCCACCTGCGCCTGGACGACAACCGCGGCGGAGCGGGAGGCTTCGCCGCCGCCGTGGAGGCCACCCGGGCCCAGGAGTGTGACTGGATCTGGCTCATGGACGACGACGCCGAGCCGGCGCCCGACGCGCTGGAGCGCCTGCTTCAGGCACCGCCGGCCGCGGAGTCGCGAACCGTCGCGGTGTGTCCCAAGGTCGTCTACGCGGCGGGGGGCATCGACGCCAACCAGCGGGGGCACTTCCACCGCCGCCTGCGTCCGCTGCCCGCCGGCG
>Ga0136627_1001095_pt1 | contig 10611 bp, 10 predicted proteins | sample AntDrymUQ4892206_2_FD_104652 | JGI IMG/M metagenome (GOLD analysis project Ga0136627, IMG submission 104652) | Polar desert sand microbial communities from Dry Valleys, Antarctica - metaG UQ489 (22.06) | ecosystem: Environmental > Terrestrial > Soil > Desert | place: Antarctica: Dry Valley... | reverse complement strand
TCCGGCACGAACGCGACGCCGCCCTGCAATTCCAGCACGAACGGTCCGCCGTACAGCCGCGCGCCGGCGGAGACGACGACGCCCGGCACCGCCGACGCTGGTAGACCGTCGCGACCAATGGCGGTGCCGGTGCCCTCTATAACCTCCGCGGCGAGCGGGGTACGCTCGCCCGCCTCCAGCCGTATCACGGCTCCCGGTCGCGACGGGGCGGCGTTCTCCGTGCCCTCCTCGTAGCGATGCCACGCGGCCCTCCGCGCACGCGCCTCGGTGAACAAGCGTAGCGCCTCCGCGCCACTGAGCGCCAGGCCGAGCGGGCTGCCGGAGAGGATCTGGGTTGCTATGCCGGCCACGCTGAAGAGCAGATCCGCCGTGTCCCGGTCGAGCAGCCTGCGCAGCCCGTCCCGAAGGACAGGGTAGCCTCGCAGGATACCGACCGTGGCGGCGGTCACGACGGGAAGGGCGCCGCCGACCGGCGGTCCCTCGAAGCCGGCCAGCCGCCGCGCGGCGAGCAGTCCGAGCCCGAGACCCGCCCCGGCCGTGCGGGTCGCGCTCTGCCTCGCCGGTCCCGGGTCGAGCGGGTGGGACGGGTGGGCCTCGTCCGGGGACGACGGCAGCTCCAGACCGGAGACCTCGGCGACCAGGTCCTCCAGGGCCACCTCGTCTTCCGTGAACTCCACCAGCACACGACCGGTGAGCGGGCTCGCGCTCACCCCCGCTACTCCCGGCCAGCGCTCGAGGTGCTCCGCCACGTGACGAGCCAGTTGCGGATCGCGGTCCAAACCCCGCATGGCGATGCGCGCGCGACAGGTGCGGTCGCGAAGCTCTTGCTGTACGGGCGGAGGCACCGGCTCGACGTCGGGCCCTTCGGTCATCACGCTCGGGTCCAACATCCTCACGGCCGCGAGGATGGTCTCGTCGTCCGTCGCGGCCGGGTCGAAGCGGATCAGGGCGTTGCCGGTCAGGGGGTTGGCCCGCGCGCTGAACACCCCCGGTATCCGGCGCAGCCGCGCCTCTACCCCACGCTGTCCTCGCCCCGACCACCCCGGCAAGCGCACCCGCACCCGGCCCGGGATCGCATGGACGAGACGAGTCTCTCCAACGACAGCCGCACTCATCTAGACTTCGGGGTTCCTTCCTCGCAGAGAAGGATATTGGCGCGCTCCAAGGGATGATGCGGCGTCTGACGATACGCCACGCTTAACCCGGCCCTGATCCGGTGCTCTCTTTTTTCTTCCTCCTTACGTCGCCTGCGGTGATCCGGCCATTCACCCCGGTCCCGCTGACCTCCCGCAGGTCCACGTTCAACTCCTCGGCCGTCCGGCGAGCCACGTCGGTAGCCTCGACGGTCTCCGCAACGCCGGCGGGCTTGGCGTTCCGCTCCTGACGATGCGCCCTTTGCATGCGTCGAATGCTCTGCGCCTCGGCCCATATATCCTCGGCTTCCTCACGGGCGAGGGCAGTGGTCCTGAGGATGCGCCAGCCGGCGAGAGAGGCGAGGTATCCGACACTCTCCCCTAATCGGTCTACCAACTCCTCGGCCCGCGCCGTCGCCGTCCGGCTCGACCTGTCGCCCTGGTCCTCGGTCACCGGGATTCACTCTCCCCCGAAGTTCGTGCGCCTTCGCCACCTTCCGCGGCCGCCCTCGCCTGTCCGGCAACGTCCTGGACCGTGCTCGCAGCCGAAGCGGCAGCCTGTTGAGCGCCCTGGCTAACACCTGGGGCCGCCGAAGAGATCGCGTCCCCAGCCCTGAGCACCCCCGCCAGCCCGTAGACCGCACCGCGGCGCAACACCCCCCGCACCCGCGGCGAGAGGACCGCCGCAGTCGCCGCAACGGCGACCACTACCTCGGATTCCAGATAGTCTTCGAGAGCCATCTCCGCACCTCCATTCTGAGCAAGCTATCTAGCTTGCGTCGGTTTAACACGCAGTTTACTTGTATCCGAGATGCCACGTAAAGCAAATAAAATCTCCTAGCGCTCCGTTTACACAAATAGTTTCGCACCGTCGGGCAAGAAGCCCCCCGAAGACGAATCTCGCTCCCGGCTTTCCCCGGCCTCGTCAACGGCGCAGCAACCTTATTCTTGCCAGCCATCGTATCAACCTCCGGAGTCTCATCTGGCGGTAACGGTAGAACAGGTGGGCGATGGCCCAGACCGCCGGGGTCAGGAGTCCCGCCTGGATGCGGACTTCGTCCGTGTAGCGGCAGCGGACGGTATTCTCGGGCTCGACGCGTATCTGGTGGATCCAGAGACGGACAAAGCCGCCCCGCTCACATGAGATGACCTCGCGTCGCTCTTGGTCCACGTGGACCAAGAGCAGTCGATGCTTCCAAGCGGGTAGCACATGAGAGAAGACGATGCGGGGGTCGATCTCCTGCCCGTCGTGGAGACCCTCCGGCCAACGGTCCGAGCCGGTAAAGCAGAATACGCCGCTCGAAACGCACCGGAAAGTGTCGCGCTTGGTGAGAACGCGCCACGCATGGTCCGCCGACGTGGGAAGTTGGGTGTGTACCTTCACGACCACGACGAAACCTCGCGTCGGAACAGGAAGCCCGAAGGCGTGGCGAGGGATGTCGGCTGCGAGGTCAAGCGCCCGTTCTCTTGGCCGGTAGCCTCCGAAACCGCACGTTGGCCCGAGGCTGCCAGACCTTCCAGGCGCCGTTGCTGACCGCCACGCCGAGACCCCGCTGCACGAGAAGACCGAGCAGCGAGTTTCCCTGACCGGCGAGAGTCGTGGCCGAACCATCCGCGACCAGCTCGACCTCCTCATCCGGGTTATCTTTTAGGATAGCCTCGATCTTTTCGAGCACGGCCCGGTGCCCGGTCGGGGATGTATCCTGGGGCCGCAAGAAGATCCGGCGTGTGTCGCTCCCCCGCGCATCCGGCCTCTTTTCGGAAGAGTTGTCTCGCACGTTGAGCTGGGCGATCCGCGCGCCGTCCACGCTCTCCACCCGGAAGATGTGGCCGTCGAAGGCAACCTCGTCGCCGATCTTCGGGGGGCGGCCCAGCAGCCCCATCACCAGACCGCCGGTAGTGTCGAAGTCCTCGCTCTCGAAGGCGGTTTCGAGGACTTCGTTGACCGTTTTGATAGGTATACGGCCTTCGATAGAGTAGCTTCCGTCTTCTATCTTACGGATGACCGGTTCCTCCTCGTCGAACTCGTCCCGGATCTCCCCGACGATCTCCTCCAGGACGTCTTCGAGCGTGATGATCCCCTCGAAGGAGCCCCACTCGTCTATGACCACCGCCATATGTATCCTCCGGCGCTGGAACTCGGCCAGGATGTCTTCTATGAGCCGGTTCTCCGGGACGGTGATGAGCTCTCGTATAAGGTCGCGGGCCAAGACATCGGCCTCGAAGTTACCGGCGGCTTCCGCGGCTCGCAGAATGTCCTTTACATGCACCGCCCCGACGATCCGGTCCGCGTTCTCACCCTCGAAGAGTGGATAGCGAGTGTAATTCCCCGTGACCGCCACCTTTGCCAGCTGACCGAGGGGCATCTCCGCCGGCAGCGTCACGACGTCGGGACGAGGAACCATTATCTGCCGGGCCACCGTCTCCCCCAGCTCGAAGATTCCCTCCAGCATGTCCTCGTCCCTCTTCTGAAGAGCGCCCTGGCGAGTCGAGTTAGAGATGATAGTCCGCAGCTCGATCTCCGAGTGCGTCTCCTCGGCCTCGGAGGTCGGCTGAATGCCGAAAGCCCTGACTATGGCGTTGCCCGCTCCGTTGAACACGATGGTCAGCGGAAAGAAGAGGTAGTAGAAAGCCCTCATAAGAGGCGCTATGAACAGGGCGGTCCCCTCGGGTCTCTGTATGCCCACGCTCTTCGGCACCAACTCGCCGAGGACCACGTGCAAGGTAGTTATTATCAAGAAACCTATGGCGAAGGCGACGGCGTGGATGAAGTTCTCCGGCAGTACCGACTCGAGCGAAGGCTCGATCAGGCTCGCGATGGCCGGCTCCCCCAAAGCCCCCAGGCTCAGGGAAGAGATCGTGATGCCGAGTTGGCATACGGCGAGGTAGGCGTCGAGTTTCCGGGTAGCCGTCTGGACCAGCTTCGCCGAGGCCCGACCCTCCCGCACGAGGCGTTCTACTTGCCCGGCGCGTATCTTCACGAACGAGAACTCCGCGGATACGAATAGACCGTTCAAAGCAACGAAAAAGAGCGCCGCGAACAACCCGAGACTGGAGAGAACTACTCCGTCCAAAGCTCCTCCTCCAGGCGAGCGCCCGTAAACGGGACGCGGACGCTCGAAGACTCATTACCGCTTTTCATGGCGTGTATCAGAGCCCCCACTCTTCAGTCTTCCTTCCAGTTCCTGAACTCGTAGTCCCTGTCTTTCGGTTCGGCGGCTATGGGGATGGTGCCGTGTTTCCCGCACCATCCCACGTGGAGCGCTAGACCGGCGACTGGCGGACTCGCGATCCAGACGAGCGACCAGGGCCGTCCGGGTTTCCGCGAGACCAACGCGGTCAGGCCAGGATAAACGGCCCACTTCGAGGGTCTCCTCCCCGGAGTCGTCTTCTCCTCGAAGCGCCCGAAGATAGTGGCCCCTACCACTGCCGGGAGTAACCACTCCGGACCCATGCCAGGTCTCACGTAACCTCGCGGGTCGCGTCCCGGCCTCCGGTGCGAGCCCTTGGCACCCTTTTTCCGAGAGCATCAAGCAGGAGCCTTCTCCGTGCCGTGAGCGACCTCTCGACCCTTTCCGGTGAGCGACACCTTCCCGGTTTCGGGGCGAAGAACGAAGCCATCGCGCAGAGCGCCCCGGAGGATCTCGGAGACACGGCCGTCTTCCCAGTCGAGGTGACGCACGAGGTCTTCCTCCGTGGCATGGTTGCCCAGAGTTTTGATCTTCGATAGCAGCAACTGACGGGAGAAGGAGTTGCGGTTGCGCCGCCGCCGCAAGAACGCGGCCACGAGCCCGTGCGAGGGAGAGGCCAGCAGCGCGGCCAGGAAGAGCAAGCCGGTCATCGTGGCCATCATCCCGGAGACCGACACATCCATGAGAGCCGCCAGGTAGTAGCCGGATACGGCGCAGACGACGCCCACGGCGATGGCAAGAGCCATCATGCGCCAGAGCTGATCGGTAAGCAGGTAGGCCGTGGCAGGAGGCGCGATCAGGAAAGCGACCACCAGGATCGCACCTACGGAGTCGAACGCCCCTACGACCGTGACCGAGACCGCCCCCATGAGGAGGTAGTGGATCAGGATGGGCGAGAGCCCGACGGCGGCGGCGAGTCCGGCGTCGAAGGTGGCTATCTTCAACTCCTTGTAGAGCAGCAGCACGAAGCCCGCGGCCAGGACGGTGACTATGCCCATCGCCCACAGGGAGCGCGGCCCTAGGTTGACGCCGCCGATTATCAGCGCGTTGAGCGGGGAGAAGACGATCTCCCCGTACAGCACGTGCCGGAGGTCCAGATGGACGCTGCCGGCGAAGCGGGAGATGAGGAACACCCCGAGCGCGAACAGAGCCGTGAAGACGATTCCGATGGAGGAGTCCTCTTTCACCTTCCCGGTATTCTTCAGAGCTTCGACGAAAACGGCGGTTAGAAGGCCGAAGACCCCGGCCCCGATGAGAGAGGTGACGGGTCCGAGAGACTCGGAGATGAAGAAGGCCAGGACGATGCCGGGCAGCACGGCGTGGCTTATGCCGTCGCCGAGCATGGACATCTGGCGCAGCACGAGCAGCGTCCCCAGAAGCGCGCAGGGAACCGCGACCAGGACGCCGGTCATTATGATGATGAAGTCCGCGCTCACGCCGCACCCCCTCCCTGCGTGGCGGCCCTTCGCAGAGCCTCCCGGCGGTTGCGCCGGCCCCGGTGCCAGCTCCAGAGAAAGCCGTGCCTTATACCCAGGAACAATGAGAGAATGAGTATGCCGGTGGCGGCCAGGACGACCAAAGGTCCCGTCGGCAGGTCGGAGTCCGATGCGCTGATGAGTGCGCCGGTAACGCCGCTCAGAGCCCCGAAGAAGCCGGAGACGAAGATCATGGTCGAGAGCCTGTCCGTCCATTGTCTGGCGGCGGCAGCCGGGGTGATAAGCATGGCGGCCATCAGGATCACGCCGACCGTCTGTATGCCGATGATGATCGCCACCACGATCAGAGACGTGAGAAGCAGGTTGAGCTTGCCGACCGGATACCCGAGGCTCGCGGCGAACTCGGGGTTGAAGGAGAGCAGCTTGAACTCTTTGAAAAAGAGCGCCACGATGAGGAGTGTGATCGTCGCCAGGATGCCCATCGTGACGACGTCGTCGCGCACGATGGTGGCGGCCTGGCCGAAGATGAACCTGTTTATGCCGCTCTGTCCGGAGTTCCCGGTCCCGGCGATGTAGGTCAGGAGCACGGTGCCGACCCCGAAGAAGACCGAGAGCACGATCCCGAGAGACGCGTCCTGCTTGATGCGCGTCCCGCTCACGACGGCCATGATCAAAAGCGCCCCGAGTCCGGCCGAGATCGCCGCTCCCAACAGCAGCACCGCCGGGGTCTTGTTTCCGGAGATTATGAACGCCACGCACACGCCGGGCAGCGTCGCGTGCGCCAGAGCGTCCCCGTAAAGCCCCTGCCGCCGCAAAACGGCGAAGCATCCCAGAACCCCGCCGACCACGCCCAATATCGCCGCCCCCAGGGCGACGTTTCGCAGCGTGTAGTCGAAGTAGAAGAATTCCCTCAACAAATCAAGCATTGCTACAGATCAACTTCCCGCCAGGTACGAGACGTTGCCGCCGTAGGCTTCGGAGAGGTTCTCTCTGGTGAAGACCTTGTCCACCGGTCCCTCGGCGATGAGGCTGCCGTTCAGGATGACGACCCGGTCGAAGTACTCCGGCACCGTCCCGAGGTCGTGGTGGACGACGATGACGGTCCGTCCGGCGGCCTTTAGCTCGCGCAGCAGCTCGACGATGGCCCGTTCGGTCTTGTAGTCCACGGCGGCGAAGGGCTCGTCGGTGAGGTAGAGGTGGGCGTCCTGGGCGAGAGCGCGCGCCAGGAAGACCCGCTGCTGCTGACCGCCGGAGAGCTGGCTGATCTGGCGCTGAGCGTAATGCGCGATCCCGACCTTCCCCAGACACTCCATCGCCTTCTCGCGCTCTTTCCTGCCCGGCCTGCGGAACCACCCGAGCTTGCCGTAGAGACCCATCTGCACCACGTCGAAGGCGCTGGTCGGGAAGTCCCAGTCCACGCTGCCCCGCTGCGGGACGTAGCCGACCAGATGCCGGGCTTTGTGGAAGGGCTCGCCGTAGACCAGCGCCCGGCCCGCCGCGGGTTCCATCAGGCCCATGATGACCTTCAGCAACGTGGTCTTGCCCGCCCCATTCGGCCCCACGATGGCGACTAGCTCCCCTTCCGGTACCTCGAAGCTCACGTCCCATAGGACCGGCTTGTCGCGGTACGCGGCCGTGACCCCCCGCACCTCCAGCGGGCTTGCCTCCGGCAACGTTCTGATGTCCCGTCTCTTTTCTTCGGTCCGTCTCATTCGTAAGCCTCCATCTCTAACATTCTGTTTCGAGTCTTGGCGGAGGCCCGGCCGTTCGCCGACCCTCCGCCGCATTCTCCTGGTTAGCCGAGGGCCTCCGCCATTGTGTCGGCGTTGGCCCGCATCATGCCGGGGTAGGTCCCTTCCTCGGTATCGGGGTCTCCCATCGCGTCGGCGTAGAGCTCGCCCCCGATCTCGAGATCCCAGCCCTGATCCTGCGCGGCGGCCTGCACGGCCTCGATGTTGCGGCGAGGGATGCTCGACTCGGTAAAGAGCGCGGGGATTTCATCCTCCACCAGTTCGTTGGCGAGCTCGCGCACGTCGCCGGCTCCGGCCTCGGACTCGGTGGAGATTCCCTGCAAAGCCTGAACCTCGACGCCGTACGTCTCGCCGAAGTATCCGAAAGCGTCATGCGCCGTGACGAGCACCCGGTTGTCCTCGGGGATCTCCTCGATCCGCTCCTGCACGTACTCGTGAGCCTCCCGGACCTCCTGCTTGTACTCCTCGCCGTTCTGCTCGAAGGTCTCGGCTGAATCGGGCTTGAGCTCCGAGAGCTGCTCGACGACCGGGTCAACGGCCGTCTCCCACAACTCCGGCGCGAACCACACGTGCGGGTCATTCTGCCCCTCGTAGTTCTCGGAGGGTCTCAACTCGTCCTCCGGTATGGCCTCCGTGACCCGCACCGTCGGACTCTCCTGTCCGACCTGAACCAGGAGGTCGGCCAACTGCCCTTCGAGGAAGAGCCCGTTGTAGAAGACGGCGTCCGCCCCCTGCAAAGCCTCTATGTCGCCCTGGCTCGGCTCATAGAGGTGCGGGTCAACCCCCGGCCCCATCAAAGCCGTCACCTCGACCTCGTCACCGCCGATGCTCTCCACCATGTCTGTGATCTGCGTGGTCGTCGTCGTCGCCTGGATGGTCCCCTCGACCGCCCTAGCTTCGCCAGACTCGCCCCCACCACAGCCAACCGCCACCAACGCGGCGAGCGCCGCGACCAGCAAAAGCCCAAACCCTCTCGCCAAACTCGTGTCTCTCAACTTCTCGAACCTCAAAACCTTCATAACCAATGGGTCCCTTCAAATTGTTTGTTTTAGCTTTGGCTAAACTAAAGTTTGCACCAATATCGACTAATCGTCAAGCTCTGGTTCGTCTCAAAACAGATTTTGGGGCTTATGCGGACACCAGAGCGCGAGCGGAGGATCGGGGAAGTCTCCACCTCAAGCACCCGTCCGGGAGTCGCCGCCCACTCCCGGCTCTGGCGAGCCCTGGATCCGCACGGCCGGGGCTGTTATCGAGTGCGCAATTGGAGCAGATGCCGGAGCCGGTTTTCTGTTGACCAGGAGCAGGCTCAGAACCGACTTTCTTTTGGCGAGCAAGCCATCCAGGGAGAATGCTTTAGCATCCGCGGTGAGCAAGACCAGGAGGAACAAGAGCGCCATGATCACGTGGATGGTGAGGAACTCCGGTGAGGCCAGACCGGTGCCCATCCGGAGTGCGCCCTGAGAGAGTTGAAAGACCGTTATGAGGAGGATGCTACCCACGGCGGCCAGGTTCGTCAGGAGCCCCAGGACGAAGGCTATCCCCAGGGCCAGCTGTCCGAAGCGGGTGAGGTTCGCAAAGAGTTCGGCGTTGGGCACGACGACGCCCTGCATGAAGGACTGGAACCAGAGAGGGGCCTGGCTAACGTAGCCTCCAGACTGAAGGCTGGTAGCGAACTGCTGAGGGAAATCCGGATTCAGAAACTTCTCCAGAGCCCCGTTGAGCCAGACAGCTCCCACCAGAATTCTCACCCACGCCATACCGTTCACAGAGGTACCTCCTTTTCGTGTTTTAGTTCTGTTTTGCGTTCTTACTTTGCCGGTAACCCAGGCGTCTCTGGGTCCCGATCGCGCTCTTGCGCCGATCCCATCTGACGGGACACTAGATCCTGACTACCTCTCCCCCTCTCACTTCGACCTTTACAGGAGGTAGGGGCGCCGGTGCGGGTCCGAGCTCCACGGCGGCGTCCTTTGCCGGGTCGAAGATTGCCCCGTGGCAAGGACAGGCGAGCTTCTGGACCTGCGATCGATACGCTACCGTGCATGTCTGGTGCGTACACATCGCCGAGTAGGCGACGAACTCCCCGCTCTCCAGGCGCAGCAAGACCGCCGGTTGTCCCGTGGCGGCATCGATGAAGAAGACAGCGCTATTGGACGCCACCTCGGACTCCTTAGCGATAGCTTCTCCCACCGCGACCTCCGGTCCGGCCCCTGTCGTGCTCCCTCCAGCCGCGCCGGACGCTCTGGCAGCTTTTGCGGGTCCCTCATTTCCGGTGGAACCCCCACCGCCTCCGCAAGAGGTTATGACGGAAGCTGCGACCGAGCCCAACCCCAGGGCCGCCCCCAGCTGGATCAACTTCCTCCGGGATACTCGTCCTTCCTCCAACAAAGCCTCCTCTTTCCAACTTCTGTCCGGGATCGAGCCTGAGTGGTTCTTCTCAGGCTCGATCCTTTTCTTACGCTTCTTACACGCTCACCAGGAGGCCCGTTGCGTACATGATCGCTATCCCAACCGTAAGCCCCGCGAGGTTCGTTCCGGACAGCGCCGGTTGCTTTATCCGGCCGGAGTCCTTCAGAATCATCCGCCCCACCTCGTAGATCACCTGCATGATGGCTCCGGCTCCGACGGCCAGGAAGAGGGCCGTGAGGATGTTGGAATAGGCGAACCCGGCGATCCAGGTTCCCAGGATGGCCGGGCCTCCTCCGAGCAGCGCCAGCCCGACGAAGTGCGCGAAGCGCGGCCTCTTCTCCTTCAATATGGGCGCGGCGATTCCGACCCCCTCGGTTATGTTGTGCAGCGTGAACCCGATGACCAGGAAGACCCCCAGGGCCGCCTCCCCCAGGGCGAACGCCGCCCCGATGGCGAGCCCCTCCCCGAGGTTGTGCAAACCTATCCCGCTGGCTATCCGGTAGGAGGTCGAGAGGCGGCTTGCCTCCTCTCGACCTCGCCTGAAGAGCCGCTCGACCCCGAGTAGCCCGAGCAGCGTCAGCAGGGCCACGAGCAGCACCATCGGGACCCCGGAGAAGACCCCCGGCAACTGCCCGGCGACCTCCACGGCTTCCAGCAGTGTATCGAGCACCAGGAAGACGAGGAGCCCGACCGT
>Ga0136627_1001094_pt1 | contig 10612 bp, 7 predicted proteins | sample AntDrymUQ4892206_2_FD_104652 | JGI IMG/M metagenome (GOLD analysis project Ga0136627, IMG submission 104652) | Polar desert sand microbial communities from Dry Valleys, Antarctica - metaG UQ489 (22.06) | ecosystem: Environmental > Terrestrial > Soil > Desert | place: Antarctica: Dry Valley... | reverse complement strand
TCGAGGGACAGGTAGAAGCGGGACGAGCCCGGATCGCCCTGGCGGCCGGCGCGGCCGCGCAACTGGTTGTCGATGCGGCGCGCTTCGTGGCGCTCGGTGCCGATGATGTGCAGGCCGCCGACCCCCACCACGTCGTCGTGCTCCGATTCGCACCCGCGCTTGAAGTGGCTGAAGATCCGGTCCCAATCGGCGCGGGCGATGCGGTAGAACGTGTCGACCAGGAAGAAATAGACGAACTCGTCGTCGTCGACGAACTTCTCCTCGCCCCGCGCGAGCTTCTCGGCGACCCCTTCTGCGATCGCCTGCTGGCGCGCCATGTATTCGGGGTTGCCGCCGAGTAGAATGTCCGTGCCCCGGCCGGCCATATTGGTGGCGATGGTGACGTTCGCCTTCCGCCCCGCCTGCGCGACGATTTCGGCCTCCTGCGCGTGGTACTTCGCGTTGAGCACGACGTGCTTGGTGCCGCGGCGCTTGAGCATGCCCGAGAGACGCTCGGACTTCTCGATCGACACGGTGCCGACCAGCACCGGGCGCCCCTCATCCTGCTTGGCGACGATGTCCTCGACGATGGCGCTCCACTTCTCGCCTTCGGTCCGATAGACGGAGTCGGGTTCCTCGACACGCACCATCGGGCGGTTGGTCGGGATGACCATGACGTCGAGGTTGTAGATCTTGCCGAACTCGGGCGCTTCCGTTTCCGCCGTGCCCGTCATGCCGGACAGCTTCTTGTACTTGCGGAAGTAGTTCTGGAAGGTGATCGTGGCGAGCGTCTGATTCTCGCGCTCGATCTTGACGCCTTCCTTGGCCTCGACCGCCTGGTGCAGCCCGTCACTCCAGCGGCGCCCCGGCATCAGGCGTCCGGTGAACTCGTCCACGATGACGACGCCGCCGTCCTTGATCATGTACTGCACGTCCAGGTGATAGTGGACGTGTGCCCGCAGCGCCTGGTGGACATGGTGGAGCAGCGGCATGTTGGCCGGCTCGTACAGCCCGCCTTCCTGCAACCGGTGCGCGAGCAGTTGCTCGGCCTTGGCCATCCCGGACTCGGTCAGCGAAGCCGTCTTGTTCTTCTCGTCGACGACGTAGTCGCCTGATGCTTCGAGCCGGTCGCGATCCTCGCCCTTGACCTGGCCCTGATGGACCTCGCCCCGTTTCAGCTTCGGGATGATGCGATCGACTTCGTAATAGAGATCGGTGGACTCTTCGGCCGGGCCCGAGATGATGAGCGGCGTTCGCGCTTCGTCGATCAGAATCGAGTCGACTTCGTCGACGATGGCGAACTGGTGCCCACGCTGCACCATGCTGCCGAGGTCGAATTTCATGTTGTCGCGCAGATAGTCGAAGCCGAACTCGTTGTTCGTGCCGTAGGTGATGTCGGCCCCGTAGGCGGCCTGCCGCTGCTGATCGTTCAGCTCGTGCTGGATGACGCCCACCGACAGGCCAAGGAAGCGATAGACCTTGCCCATCCACTCCGAGTCGCGTCGCGCGAGGTAGTCATTGACGGTGACGACATGGACGCCCTTGCCTTCGAGCGCGTTGAGATAGGCGGGGAGCGTGGCGACGAGCGTCTTGCCTTCGCCCGTCTTCATCTCCGCGATCTTGCCGCTGTGCAGCACTATGCCGCCGATGAGCTGCACGTCGTAGTGGCGCATGCTCAGCACGCGCCGCCCGGCTTCGCGCACGACGGCGAAGGCCTCGGGCAGCAGATCGTCGATGGCTTCGCCGTTGGCGACCCTTCCCTTGAACGCCGTCGTCTTGGCACGCAAGTCTGCGTCCGAGAGCGATTCGATGCCCGATTCGAGGGCGTTGATCTGCGAAATCGCGGGCCACAGCCGCTTCAGTTCGCGATCGTTCTGGGTGCCGATGACTTTGGCGAGGAGCTGACCGATCATGGATGGCTCCGTCCGAGACGGAATATCTGACGATTATAACGGGGACCCGCCAGAACCTTCTGCGGGGTCAGGATAGCCGGAGCTGCCGGCGCAGGTGGCGCGTCTCAGCGCCGCTGTTGGAGCAGCAGTTGGAGCGGGTTGAGCAGGCGTCCATTGACGCGGACTTCGTAATGCAGGTGAGGGCCGGTGGAACGCCCCGTCGAACCGACTCGGCCGATCAACTCGCCGCGCTTGACCTTGGCGCCGGTCTTGGTTTCGAACTTCGACATGTGGCCGTACCGCGTTTCGAGCCCGTAGCCGTGGTCGATGGTGACGAGGTTGCCGTAGGCGCCTTCGCGCCGTGCCAGCGTGACCGTGCCATCCGCCGTGGCAAAGATCGGGCTGCCGGCCTCGGCCGAGATGTCCAGCCCGTGATGGAAGTCGTCGCCGCCGTGGATCGGATCAGTGCGCCGGCCCACACTGGACGACAGCCAGCCGTGCGCCGGCCAAATCGACGGGGTCGCCGCCGCGAGCTGGTTGCGCCGGTCGACGTCGCTGCGCGCGTCGGTCAGGCGGCTCTCGATACCCTCGAGAATTTCGCGGAGCAGTCCGAATGTGTTTTCCGGCGATTGCAGCGCCGCCAGGGACGACAGCGCCGACGCCGTCGAGCCGCCGCCGCCCATCGCCCGGTTCTTGACCACGGCCGGCAGCCGGTCCATGGCGGAGGCAAGCGTGGGGTCGAGCGCCGCGTTGGCGCCGAGTTCGTTGATGGCGGACTGGAGTCCCTGAATCTGGCCGGACAGTGCCTCAGTGGCGGCGCGATAGCTTCCGTTCTCGATCTCGAGCGCGGCAGCAGATGCGTAGAGCGCGGCGACGTCGTTTTGGGCTTTGAGAGCGGCCCCGGTGCCGATGAGCACCGGCAACGCCAGGACGAACGTGCCCGCCGCAACAGTCGGCCAGAGCCCGACGGAAAAGCGGCGCACGACGCCCGTGCGGCGGTCGGCCAGAACGATGGTGTATCGCCTCGACATCAATCTCGTGTTGTTTCGGTAAAAAAGCCTCCGAACTATACCATGCAGCCCGAGCGGCTCGCGTCGGACGTCAATATTTCGCTTTTGTTTCACCATAGGCGCACGAGTCCCGACTCCGCGATGCGCTGATCGCGCGTGAGCACCCGCAGGCCGTGAACCCGGCTGGTCGACACGATCAGCCGGTCCGCCGGATCGGGATGGAACGACTCCGGCAAGCGGGAAAGCTCGCCGGCGATCTGTGCGGTCACCGGCAGGATGCGTACGGTCTGCGGCGCAGCGGCGGTTTCGAGCCAGGCGTCGAACGCCACAGGAAGCTCGAGACGACGCCGCTGGACCAGCATCGCAATTTCCCAGAGGCTGATGTCGCAGAGGGCCGGACGCGAATCCGGCGGGAGTTGATCGAGACGCCGAAGCGCGTTTTGCCCGAGCCGCACATCGCCGGTCAGCCACCAGATCCACGCATGGGTGTCGAGCAGCGGCGCTGCTCTCATTTGAGCGCCTCGATCTCGTCCTCGCCGAGGACGGGCGCCAGTGGATCCCCATGCCATTTCACTGGGAGTTCCCGCAGGGCCAGCCACGGCCGCTCCGTCTGGTCGTTTGCACCCACCAGCTTGGCAACGATCCGCCCGCGCTTGGTGATGGTGATGACCTCGCCGGTGCGATGGGTCTTGTCGATAAGCGCCAGGCATTGAGCCTTGAAACAGGTAGCATTTACCTTCATCTGACTAGTATACATGACCATATCCTTCAAGGCCTCAGGCGTCTAGCGAGCGAGTCGAAGCGTCAATCCACCATTCGATACTGGAGTGCTTCGGCGAGGTGTTCCGGCGTGATGTCAGGACCTTCCGCCAGATCGGCAATCGTGCGCGCGACCTTGAGCACGCGGTGAAACCCGCGTGCCGTGAGGTGCAGGCGCTCCGCGGAGCGTTCGAGCAGACGTCGGCCCGTGGCATCCACGGCGCAGACGCGTTCAAAGGCCCGGCCTTGCAGGACGGCGTTGAGCCGCCCGGCGCGTCCCGGACGTGCCAGTTGACGGTCACGCGCCGCCTGCACGCGAGTTCGAACGGGCGCCGAAGCCTCGCCATCCGGCGCGCCCGTGAGGTCGGCAATCGCGACCGGCTGGACATCAACGATGAGATCGATGCGGTCGAGGAGGGGACCGGATAGACGGCCGCGGTACCTCGCGACTTGTTGCGGCGTGCAACGGCAGGCGCGCTTGGGATCGCCGCGATACCCGCACGGGCACGGGTTCATCGCCGCGACGAGAAGAAAGCGGGCGGGGAACGATACGGTGCGCGCGGCCCGGGCAATGCAGATCTGACCCTCTTCGAGCGGTTGTCGCAGGACGTTCAGCACATGGCGGCTGAATTCCGGCATCTCGTCGAGAAACAGGACGCCATAGTGGGCGAGACTGATTTCGCCCGGTCGGGGGATGGCGCCCCCTCCGACGAGGGCGACGTCCGAGATCGTGTGATGCGGCGCCCGAAACGGCCGCTCCCCGAGCAGGCCCACGCCAGACGGCAGGGTTCCGGCCACGGAATGGATGGCCGTGCACTCGAGCGCCTCGTCGAAGGACAGCGGCGGCAGGATGCCCGGCAAGCGTCGCGCCAGCATGGTCTTGCCGGCGCCCGGCGAGCCCATCATCAACAGGTTGTGCCCGCCGGCCGCGGCGATTTCGAGCGCGCGGCGTGCGAACGCCTGGCCCCGCAGGTCGCGGAGGTCTGCGCCCCCGTCCAGGCCGCGAGCCGCCGGTGGTGGGATGTTTTCGGCCGCAATCTCAGGCCAACTCGCGGTCGGCTGGTTGAGCAGGGAAACGGCTTCCGTCAGGGTACGAACCGGAAGGAGACGCAGGCCCCCGACCACCGCAGCTTCGGCCCTGTTGAGGGCGGGCAGGAGCAGCCCCGCCGCACCCCTCTTCCGCGCCGCCGCCGCAATCGGCAGCACGCCCCGTGCGCTGTGAATCGTACCGTCGAGCGACAGCTCCCCGACGAGGACGATGTTGGTCAGGGCGTCAGCGGGTACGACGCCCTCCGCAGCCAGAATCCCCAGCGCGATCGGCAAGTCGAAGGCCGAGCCCGCCTTGCGCACATCGGCCGGTGCGAGGTTGATGGTGATGCGATGGGCGGGGAAGTCGAACCCGCAGTTGCGAATCGCCGCTCTCACGCGGTCGCGGCTCTCGCGTACGCTCGCGTCGGGGAGGCCAACCATCCGAAAGAAGGGCAGGCCGAGACCGACATCCACCTCCACGTGCACCGGATGGGCGTCGACGCCGAACACCGCGGCACTCTCGAGTCGCGCAAGCATGCGGTGACGAGGTGCAAGCCGACCGCCGCACCCGTGATGACGCTAAGTCGTTGACCCGTCGATTGGGGCAGGCGTGAGGCGCCGCCGATCCCGCAGAATTTGACATCTCGCCGTCCGCTCCGGCGCGCAAATTCTTCGACCAGGAGGACCCTGATTTATCGCGGTTGGTGACCTATTGCGGCTGGTCGTGGCCACGCCGCGCAGGGTGGTGGTGGACAGCCGGTTGAGCGCCTTCAGATGCTCCACCGTCGTCTGGTACTTGCGAGCGATGCCAAAGAGCGTGTCACCGCGCCGCACCAGATGCACGACCGCGTCGGTCTGGATCGCCTCGAACGTCGCCGGAACGGCATCGTTCTCCGCCGTCTGAAGCGGCATCCCGGCCGCGGCCCGTGCGAGCAGCGCCGCGGATGGCATCCGGGGGACCAACAGCTTCTGCCCGACTTTGACCGGCGTGGTTGCGCGCAGGTAATTGGCCTCGGCGAGATCCGTCCGGTTGACGCGCAGCTTTTTGGCAATCGTGGTGAGCGTCTCGCCGCGTTTGACGATATGCCACTGCAGTGCGTTCAGAGTATTCGGGGTGGCCTCGGTGAGCTCGGCGCGAACCGTCTCGGCCGTACCGGCCGGGACCTTCAATTCATAACGTTCCCCGCCGATCGGCGTCGTCCATCGTCGCAGTTCGGGATTGAGGCGCTGAATCTCCTCAACCGGGACCGACGCCCACTCCGCGACGCGGCGAAGGTCGATCGCTGAGGGAACGTCCACCGTTTCCGTGGCGGGCGCCGACCGCGGCGGCACGTCAAACCCGTATTTCACCGGGTTCTTGGCAATGATGACTGCCGCCAGAATCATCGGCACGTATTCGCGCGTCTCGCGCGGCAGGTAGCGCGACGTCGCCGTCAGGCTCCAGAAATCGTTGTGGCGACTGGCCTTGATGGCACGCTGCATCCGGCCCGGCCCGCCGTTGTAGGACGCCATCGCGAGGTGCCAGTCGTTGAACATCCGGTAGAGGGTTTTGAAATACTTGGCCGCCGCGACCGTGGCCTTTTCCGGGTCCGAACGCTCGTCGATATACCAGTTCTGGTCGAGGCCGTTTTCGATGCCCGTGGCCTGCATGAACTGCCAGACGCCCCTTGCTTTGGCGCGGGACAGGGCGGTGGGCTTGAAGGCGCTTTCGATGAGGGGGACGTAGGCGAGATCCAGCGGAAGCCCTTCGGCGCGGAAGACGCTCTGGATCATCGGCAAGTATTGCGCTCCCCGGTGCAGGCCGTCGGCTAGAAAGTCCCGGAGCGGGCCCTGGAACAGCTCGACATAACGCAGCACGCGATCGTTGAGCGGAATGGGGAGATCGTGGCTCGTTTCCCGCAAATCGGCCTCCACGTTTTCGGTCGTGGCGGCGGTTGGCGGCGTGATGTCAATCGTGCTGATTGCGAGGAGTTGATCGATGGAGGCGGGTTCAGCGGCCTGCTCAGTAAAGCCGTCGCCGGTGGCCAGCGCAGTCAATTCGAGCGCCGCAATCCGATCGACCAGCCGGTCGAGATGTTCGCGGACCCGCGCATCCGCGCGCGTGCTCGCCGGCGCCGAGAGGAGCAATTCGAGCGATCCGTTGAAAGCGACCTTGGCCTGGGCGAGATGGCCCAAGGCGAGTTGGCGGCGGCCGCTCTCGAACAGGCGATCCGCCGAAGCGAGCAGCTCGCGCACTGGATCGTGGGCCGGCTGATCGATCGAGGCCGACGCCTGCGATCCTGCCGGCGCTTCAGGCGTAATTTGAGTGGCGGGCGAGGCCGCGCCAGACGCACACGCGGCACTGAGACCCGCGGTGGTCACGATAGCAGCGAACAATCGAATTGGGTTCTGCATCGGTTTGGCTCGAGCGACAGGGCAGAGTAGCACGATGAAAAAAACCCGGTCAACTCCTTTATTTGTAATCGGTTAGCGAAAACCGAATTTGTCTGCGCTAGCGATAGCCTTCCCAGAGAAAAATTTTGGCCGCCTCGCCAGCGTCCCGGGCAGCAGGAGTGATGATTGTCTTGTCGCCGACGACAATTTTGTGACCATTCTTCACAGCACTGCGCACATCGTCTTCGCAAACGAAGGGGACGGGCGCGAGAGCAGGTGCGCCAGGTGCGCTGGGTGCGCCAGGTGCTCTGGGTGCAGGTGCGCTGAGTGTGGCGGATGCCAGGCCACGGGAAGCGAGAAAGGTATCGATGCGCTGGGTCAGCGTATCGGCGGTAATCGGCTCGGCCGGCGGCTTCGCGGGCGCCTGCGGCAGCCTCGCACCTTGAGCACCTTGAGCACCTGGTGCACCCTGCGGCAGCCTCGCACCCTGCGCACCTGGAACGGGTCGTGTCTCGTACGCGAGCCGTTTGATGTTCAGCAGGTGCCGGGGCGTGATGTTGTCGCTCGTGATGTTGCCGCCGAACCCCCCACACCCCAGCGTCATCGATGGGTCCAGCCCGGTTGTCAACCCAATCGCCCCGAGCGTGGACGGTGTGTTCACGCAGATGCGATACGCAGGCTTCTTCAAGCCGAACTCGAGAATCACCTGCTCGTTGCGCGAATGGATCGACATCGTGTGACCCATCCCGCCATAGCGCAGAATCTCCTTGCAGCGCTCACACGCCTCGCGCCAGTCCTGTACCACGTAGTACGACAGCACCGGGCAGAGCTTCTCAATCGAAAGAGGGAAGTCGCGGCCGACGCCCCTGAGCTCGGCGATGAGGGCGCGCGTGCCGGCAGGCACGGCAATCCCGACCTTCTCGGCGATGGCGACCGCGGACTTGCCGACCAGCGCCGGGTTCGGCAGCCGCTGGGCGGTGATGAGGGCCTTGGTCAGGGCGTCCGTCTCGGCCGCCGTGAGAAAGTGCCCGCCCTGGGCCTGGAACTGCCGCCGCGCTTCCCCGTCGACGGCCTGATCCACGACGACTGAATTGGGCGAAGAGCAAAGCACGCCGTTGTCGAACGCCTTGCCGATGACGATGTCTGAGGCCGCCTTGGCGACGTCGGCTGACTGCTCGATGTAGCACGGCGCGTTGCCCGGCCCGACGCCGTACGCGGGTTTGCCGGCGCTATAGGCCGCGCGCACGAGCCCCATGCCGCCGGTGGCGAGAATCACGGCGACCTCACGCTGGCGCATCAGCTCTTGCGTGCCCTCGAGCGTGACCGTTGTCATCCAGCCGATGGCGCCATCGGGCAATCCGGCCTTGCGGCCGGCGTCATACATGATTTCCGCGGTGCGGGTGATGCAGCGCGCGGCCGATGGGTGCGGCGTGATCACCAGGGCGCACCGCGCCTTGATGCAGATGAGGATCTTGTAGATCGCCGTGGACGTCGGATTGGTTGACGGAACAATCGCCGCAACCACGCCGAACGGTTCGGCGATCTCGACCAGCTTCTTGTCCTCGTGGCGCGCCACGACGCCCACGGTCTTCATCGGCCGGATGAACTCGTAGACCTGCTGGGAGCCGAAGAGGTTCTTCTGAATCTTGTCGGCGACGTTTCCGTAGGTGGTTTCTTCGACGGCCAGTCGCGCCAGCGGATCCGCGTACGCGGTGGCGGCGGCGGCCATTGCGTCGACGATGGCGTCGATCTGCGCCTGGGAGTATTCGCCGAGGACCGTTTGCGCCTGGCGCGCGCGCCGAGCGAGCGAACGTGCCTCGCTGATGGAGGCGAGGTCCCGGTCGGTCTGCGCCGATGCGGAAGGGGAAGCGGCCACCGCGCCTTACGACTTTGGGAGGACCCGCTCCACCTCGCCGTGGGGGCGGGGGATCACATGGACGGAGATCAGCTCGCCGACGCGCCGGGCGGCTGCCGCACCGGCGTCGGTAGCAGCCTTGACCGCGCCGACGTCGCCGCGGACCAAAACCGTGACGTATCCGGCACCTATATATTCGGTACCGATGAGCGCGACGTTGGCCGCCTTGACCATGGCGTCGGCCGCCTCCACAGACCCGATGAATCCCCGGGTTTCAACCATTCCGAGCGCATCGCCCTTAGCTTCCATCTCGTTGACCCGCATGATATTATGGTTGTTCTCCGCATGCAACGAACCGTCTACGCAGGAAGGCTGCTCTGCAGTCTCGGCCTGACACTGACGGTGTGCTTGGCCGCCTCCTGCAGTTCAGGGGAGGACAACGAACCGGCCATCGCTACCGCAGATGTCTCACTGTCGCGCCAGCGGGTCCCCCAGGGAAGTCCGGTGGATGTGACGTTTCGGTTCCAAGTGGCCGAGGTGCCCCCGGCTGGTCAATACCGCGTCTTCGTCCACGTCGTCGACGCCGACGAGGAATTGATGTGGACGGACGACCACTCCCCACCAGCCCAGCCGAGCGAGTGGCAGCAGGATCAGACCGTCGAATACACCCGCACGATGTTCGCCCCCATGTATCCCTATGTGGGCGCCTCCAAGGTTCTGGTTGGCGTATACGACACGTCCACCAACGCCCGGCTCAAGCTCGGGAATAGAGACCGCGGGGATCGGTCGTATCAAGTCGCGGAGTTCGAGTTGCTGCCGCAGACCGAAAACGTTTACCTGATCTATCGGGACGGCTGGCATCCGGCCGAGGTCGCCGGCGACAACCCTGGGGTCGAGTGGAAATGGACCCGAAAGGAAGCGGCGGTCGCGTTCCGGAATCCGAAGCGCGACGCGACGTTTATCATCCAGATGGACAACCCGGCGCAGGCGCCCGGTGCGGCGTCGGAAGTCGAGTTGCTGCTCGGCGACCGCTCGCTCGGGGTCATGCCGGTCGGCCCCGGGGACGCACCCGTCCATAAGATTCCCCTCTCCGCGGCCGACCTCGGGTCGGCAGACATGGTGGAGATTCGGTTCGTGGCCAACCGCACATTCGTGCCAGCGCTCGAGCCTGCGGCGAAGAGCAACGACACACGGGAACTCGGGGTTCGCGTGTTTCATGCCTTCGTGCAGGCCAACTAGTCACGCACGGCGCGGCGGCCCTCGCGGGCCGCTGCAGCCCCGCCAGGAGGAATGCATGAGACAGGTACGTGCCAGAAGGTTGGTTTTCAGCCTTTTGACGTCGGCCATGGTGCTGGCTGCGGTGAGCCAGATCAACGCGGAAGTCATTTTCTTCGCCAACGGGCGCACGATGTCGGTGAAGGACTACCGCATCTCCGGCGATACCGTCACCGTCACGCTACGGCAGGGCGGCGAGGCCACGTTCGACAAAGCGCTCATCTCTCACGTCGAGCCCAGCGAGATCCCGGAAGAGTCAGCTGTCGCGGTGATCGATGCCCTCGCAGCCGCGGTCGGCGTACCTTCCCGCAACCCGCTCGAGGGGCGCCCATTCGCCGACCTCATCGAGACGGTCTCCTTGAAGCACGGCATCGACCCGGCCCTGGTGCACGCGGTCGTCGAAGCCGAATCCAACTACCGGGCACGTGCGCAATCACATG
>Ga0136627_1001093_pt1 | contig 10612 bp, 10 predicted proteins | sample AntDrymUQ4892206_2_FD_104652 | JGI IMG/M metagenome (GOLD analysis project Ga0136627, IMG submission 104652) | Polar desert sand microbial communities from Dry Valleys, Antarctica - metaG UQ489 (22.06) | ecosystem: Environmental > Terrestrial > Soil > Desert | place: Antarctica: Dry Valley... | reverse complement strand
TCTCGGCGACGGAATCATTGCCGCTGTTGCCGCGGTCCCAGAACGCCCCCTGGAATTCGCCACTCACGACTGCCACCTTATCGGAAAACGGACCATTCTTCGCCAGCATGCGGAGCATCTTCTGCTTGTCCGCTGGCGCCTTCTGGATGACGGGCTCAGCGCTGTCAGCCACCGCATCCGGTCCGGGCAGGACCTGAATTACAGGTGCGCCCCCAGTGATGTCAGTCACGCGCTCGCGCGAGGCACTGGCGGTCGAGGCAACGGAAGTCGCACTGGTGTCGCTCGGCTGCTCGCTCCGGTCCTTCGCACAGGCGGAAAGGCCGCAATGGCGGCGAGGCTGAAGGTCACAATGCGCACCGGCTCTCCTTTGTCGGTTGGTTGCAGATCGCTGCTTCTGTTGTGTCAAGTCCCTGGGGGGCGCGAAAGTTCCCGGCTGCTGACTCTTTCCACGCGGCGCGGCGCGACGAAGCTGTCCCGCGTCTTCTACCAGAGCCCGGTTACACGGTCACAGCCAGCCGCCTGTGAATCCGGCTTTGCGCAGACCCTCGACGACAAAGGGGCATTTCCTCATCAATTCCCACAAAAAACCCGAGCGGTGGTTTTCGATCATTATCACGATCGGCCCTTGATCGAGTCCGTAGTACCCCTTCGAGATCCAGCCAATCCGTTCACGTGACGCTGCGGTAAAGGTCGGGTTGAAGCTGCACTTGAATCCATATTTGCTGATCATCTCAGGGTAATGCTCGTTGAAATGCTGCAGCGCCGGGAGCACGATCTCCGGTGCAAATGGCAATGAGGCCACAGCGGCCCAAGGGGCGATCGTGCCATCGTCTGGTCCGTATGGTATACCGCGCGCCACATAGTCAAAGAACTGTCGCTCGACACCGTCGATCACTTGAGAGGCCGGACCAGGACCATCGCTGGCCGTGATCCCCCAGCAATTTTCCCCGTAACCATTGTGGCGCCGACGGTTTTGAATCGCGTACTGCTGCTGCACGTAGGTTGCGCGGCGGCTATTCTCAAAGTAGTCGATCCCCTTTACCCGCATGAACTCGTCCTGAATGGCTCGAAAGTCGATCCACATGTGAGATAGTTGATGGACGAAGAGTGGACCGCCGAAGAGAAAGTCGTAGCCGTAGAGTCTTTTCCAACGGTAGCTTCTGGTCTGGGCGGCATAGCTCGCGGGAGGGATTGGATGAGTGGGGGAAGCAAGCCCGAGGACGTAGAGTATCAGCGCTTCGTTGTAGCCCTCCCAACGATATGGCAGGAATCCGGAATCGGGCTTCCACCCCATGGAAACGGTTTGACCTGCGTTCAACGCCCACTCCCAGTCGGCGCGAGCGTAAAGCTCCTCGGCGAGTCCGCGTATCTCTCGCTCGTCTGCCGCATCGCCATCGAAATACGCGCCAGCGGTGAGCGCCCCTGCAAGCAGAAATGTCGAATCGATGGTCGAGAGCTCACACTCCCACGCGCGACGTCCGCTGTCCATGTGGAGGAAGTGGTAGTAGAAGCCCTTGTAGCCGGTTGCGTCAGGCGCTTCGCTCTGCACGCTCTCCCGGAAGAACCGCAGCGTCGTCAGCGTCCTCTCAATCGCTTCGGCGCGGGTGAGGAATCCGCGCTCGACGCCGATTGTCAAAGCTGTCAGACCAAACCCGATGGCGGTGATACTGGCGTGCGCGCCCTGGCGCGTATTATCCGGCACCATTCCGTTGGCGCGATTGGTCTCTTTCATGAAATAGCCAAACGTGTCGCGCTGGAGTTTGTCCAGCATTGCCTCGCTCATCGGCGCCTGGCTGACCATCAATCAACTCCGGTCATTGTTTTTGCGGCGAACTCTAACGTGACGGCTGCTACGGCGTGTGGCGGCAGATCAATATTGAGGTGAACAGCGCCCTCCTCGAACTTCCACCCGATTGGCTCTTTCACTAAACGAGAGGCCACCTGCAACTGCTCGACCTGCTGCGGAGAGAGATACTCAGGCACTCGCATCTCCTGACATAGCGGTTGCGGGTTCGCGTGGTCCTGATCAATCCGCTCGATGTACGCGACACGCGGCTCCGTCGCGTTGGTGAGACGGACATCTACCAGTTGGGTCGAGATCTCATGTCGGGGTTGCGCGTGATTGGTGAGCAACACGGTTACGGAGCTGTCTTTGCGCACCACCCACGCGTCTACCGTTTCGTGAGTTCCGTCAACGGGGAGCTTTTCCGTGCCGAGGTGATGAAGCAATTGAAAAGCGCGATAGATCGGCTTCGGGATGCCATATAGGTTGAGTAGCCCAAACCCGCCGTGAAACGGCACTGACGGAAAATAGTTTTCCTCGAAAATATCCGTGAAGGTCCAGAAGCTATAGCCATCAACAAATTCGTCCGTCTCCATCACGATCTTCGTAGCATAGGCGGCGGCGAACGGCTCGTCGTGGTAATGATCGCGCGGGTTTGAAGAGATGTTCCACTCCGTGTAGTAAACGGGCCGCCCGTCCGCCCGCTCGTGCGTGAGCTTCGCCTGATCACGCATCAAATGTCGCGGGCTATTCGCTAACTGCTCTTCGGTGTCGGCACCCTCGAAGCCGAGCGGGTCGGTCGGGTAGATATGCGTGCTGATAAAATCAGCGGGGAGATCGTTCTTCTCACAGTAATCAATTAGCTCTTCAACCCAGTCATTCATCGCCGTGGCCGGACCACCGACTTTTAGGGAAGCATCGACAGTTTTGATGGCCTGGGCCGTATGCGCGTAAAGCTTGAAATAGTCTTCTTGTGTTCCCGACCAGAAAGCGCTCAGGTTCGGCTCGTTCCACACCTCAAAGTACCACTTGCTCACTTCCTCGATGCCATAGCGCTCGACCCAGTGGCCCACAAGTTTGCGAATGAGAGTCGCCCACGCGTCGTAGTCATTCGGCGGGGTGACGTTCCCGCGGAAATGGAAAACAACGTCACTACCGGAGGCCAGCGGGTGCGGCATGAAGCCGAGCTCGACGAAGGGTCGCATCCCGATGGATAAAAGAACATCCCAGATGCGATCAGTATTTAAGAATGAGTAGAGGGGCTCGTCTTGATGCGTGATCAACGTCCCCATGTCTTCATCCAGAAGTCCGTGAAAACGGACATGACGAAAGCCCAGATCTCGGTGACATTGTGCTAACTGCTGCTGCCAGTCAGCGCGCAACGCGAGCAGCGCGCGACTGCTGCCAACCGTGTGTTCCCAGGCATGCTTCAGCGGCGTGGTCGCCGCCGATAGATCGCAACTGAAAGTCGTAGCCATGCTTTCCTCCCCTCACTTAAGGCCCGCGACGAACACTCTTGTGCCTGCCGCAGGCGTCTGATCCGTGGTGTCCCGGTTGATGGGCGCCTTCGGTCTGTCCGAGGCCGTAATGGGTATCCGAGCCGCAGCCCCTACGGATGAGTTGTATCCCCGCTGCCCGGGATGGCAAAGGAGAACGTGGCTCCCGCCCCCTCTTCCGATTCCAGCCACACCCGCCCACCCCATCGCTCGACGACCTCTTTGACGATGCTGAGGCCCAGGCCGGTACCGGAAATCTTGCGGTCCGCCGCCGCCCGGAAGAAGCGCTCGAACACCCTTGGCTGGCCTCTGGACTGATGCCGAACCCGTTGTCCTCGACCACCACTACCCATCCGTCTGGCTCATCCGGGTGCGCCGACACGCGGACATAGCGAGCCGGCTTGTTGAGGTCTGAGTAGCGGATCGAATTGGCGATCAGGTTGGTGAGGACGAGCTCCAGGGCGGCGCGGTCCGCCCTGACCTCCGGAAGTGGTCCGTGCTCGATCCACACCCCTTTCTCTTCCGCATCATCCACGAGGCGCTCATGGATCCGCTGGAAAAGTTCTTCAAGCTCCAGCGGCTCCTGATGCGTGCGCTCATCGGTGCGCTCAGTGGTCGACAGGGCGAGGAGGTCGTTGATCAGGTCCGTGATCCGCGCAGCGTTACGGCGCACGATCGCCAGATAGCGCTCCCGCGTCACCGGGTCATCGGCCGCGCCTTCCTCCGCGAGCAGGGCGATGGCGGCCTGGACGGTCGAGATGGGGTTCTTCAGCTCGTGGCTGACCATGCGGTTGAAGCTCCGCATACATTCAGCGTCCTGTCGGATCCGCTCGCGATAACGCTTGAGGTACGCGTTGGTTGTCGCACGGGCCACGACAAGCACGACATCGTGCAGCCGGCGGCAGGAGACAATCACCGGGACACATCGTCCATCGCCGGCGCGTCCGGCAAACTGGCTTTCAGCCAGTTGCCAAAGTAGCTCGTCGAGGATCAGGTAGGCGTTCAGGATCTGCTCCGCCTCAACTTCTCTGGACTCCGCAACTTCACCGATCTGCCCGGCTCGCTCCATGAGCTCCATGGTGCAGGCCATGGTGGTCCTGGTATCCGAAAGGCATGCGGCGATTCCACTAAGAACGCGGGGATCGTCCGGATTCGGGTACGGCGCAAGGTCGAGTTGCAGCTGTTCCTTCATCCGCCGGGCCCACTCCCGTGCTATTTCCGGGGCGTCCTGAGCGATCGCCCGGGCAAGCCGACCGTTCAACTCAAAACCCATTTCTTTTGCAGCTAGATCAGCTTCAGCAGTTTCCATGATTCTCATCCGGATGAGGCCGCAAACGGCCGCGCACCCAGCGCGGGCACGAGGTACGCGGCAATACCTTTGGGTGGTGCAGCGCTCAGAACCTGTGAGCCTGCCGCCTCTCGTTTTTTTGGGTGCTCACATGCTGGCAATACCTGCCATGACAAGTCCGGACGCCCGCGGAAGTTCCAGGGCGGCGACTCTGTCGGTTGAAACGTCGCCTTCCACCGTCGAATACGATCCGACGGCCACTGTTCCAGAGAATGTCTCGGGAATCATGCGGGGGTCTCGTGACTTACTTATCAGGAGATTGGCCGTTTTCCGATGTACTCTCAGCCATGGTGCGATGCCTTGAACCAAGGACCGCTGAAGCGGCTTATACGAAAAGTGATCGGCGCTCCTTCCGACTTGCGCACGCCCGACGAGCGCTTTCGGGATGAGGCACTTCCGCATTTGCCAGCTGTGACGCGATTCGCGTTTTCCCTCACTCGTGATGAGTCGGATGCCGAGGATCTCGTTCAAGAGACTTATCTGCGTGCTTTTCGTGCGTGGGATCAGTTCGTCCAGGGCTCGGAGTGTCGCGCCTGGCTGTTCACCATCTGCCGGCACACGTACTTCCGCACTTCGCACCGCGAGCAGCGCGTCGTGGCCTATGAGGACGCGGAGCTGGAGGCGCTCGGAGCGGCGGCACTGCACACCGCCGCGCAGGCGGATGGGTTGGACGACGTGTTTTCTCGAACGGAAGTGATGGAAGCGATCCGTGCCGCCGTTGACGCGCTGCCGGATCCGTTCAGGGAAGTAGTAGTGCTCGTTGATCTTGAAGAACAGAGCTATGAAGACGCGGCACGTGTCCTCGAGATTCCCAAGGGGACCGTGCGCTCGAGACTTTTTCGCGGACGCCGGCTTCTGCAGGAACGACTCATCGAACATGCGCGTGACGCTGGCTTCGCCAGGGCGACGCAGGCTGACGTGACAGAAGAGGAAACTTAAAATGATGACTGAAATGCTCGATTGCGATTCCGTGATGCGGCAACTATGGGACTTCCTGGACGGTGAGCTGACACCGGATCGGGAAAAGGCGATTCGGGCGCATCTCGCAGTCTGTAACCGCTGCCATCCCCAACATGATTTCGAGCAATCGTTCCTGCGTGCTCTGTCCGCGAGCCGGCGCGAACCCCTGCGTCCCGATGCAATCAAGGCGCGGGTGCTCGCGGTGCTCAGGGCGGAAGGTTTTGCTGCCTAGCCATCGCCGTGACCGGAGCCTTCTTCCATGTCGCGATGATGGGGAGTCTCTCTGGCGGGTCAGGCCACGTCGGCGTTGAGCGGCGTGACCTCCGGCTTCAGCAGCGCATCGATCATGGCCTTTGTCGCGACTCCCGAGAAACCGCCGACGGGCTCGCCGTTTCTGAAGAGCATGATTGTGGGAATCGAGCGAATTCGGAATCGCTCGGCGGTTCGCGGACTCAGGTCCACGTCAACTTTGACGACACGCAACCGCCCGGCGTATTCCGCGGCCACCGCGTCGACCACGGGGCTCATGACGCGACACGGCCCGCACCATGGCGCCCAGAAATCCACGAGCACGAGCCCGGTATCGTTTCGTTCGACTGCGGCGGTGAATGTGGTGTCATCCACCGCGATGACGTTTGACATGACTTACTCCATGAGTTTTGACGCGCACATGATTACAGGACGAAATGGACATTGAGCTCGGCGCTGTACACTGCCGTCGCGCTGGCGCTCGCGATGCCGGTACACGCGCTGCGCGCGCGGCACGGACCGGCCGGCGACGCCAATTGTCGAAGATTTTCATCTCCGGGTCAAAGGCACGCGAAAGGAATCTCCGAACGGTGACGGGTAGCTCAATCCCAAACGGCGATAGATCCCTTCGGGAATGCCGATGTCAGCCAGAAACAGTTCGCCAGTATTTTCAGGCAGCAGACCAGTTTTCGGCAAAGCGAGCGTCATCGTCCATCGAGCTTTGATGACATCTCCGGTCGCTTCTCCGGTCGTGGCATTGACGCCGGAAGGAACATCGAGCGCCACGATCGACGCGCTCGTCTGGTTGGCCCATCGAATGAGCTCCCCCGCCGAGCCCCGTGGAGCCGACTTCAAACCGTAACCGATCAGCGCATCGAGAATCAGATCTACAGATTCCTTACGCACATTCTTCGCATCTATTTCTTTCCCCGAAGTTGACCCGAAAACCTTGCGCTGAAAAGAAGTAACTTCACCGAGATGATTCGGGTCTGCCAGGCAGAGCTTCACATTCGCATTGCGATTCGCCAGATGGCGGCTGGCGCAAATCCCGCCGCCGCCGTTACCTCCGCCTCCGGCGAGCGTGATGATTTTGGCTTTCTCCCAGCCACGGCCGAGAACTTCAATCGCCAGCAGAGCGAGATTGCTCCCGGCGTTTTCCATCATCTGAAAGAGGTTTGGTCCGGTCTCTTCCATCGCGATGCGATCTACTTCCCGCATCTGATCGGCAGCAACCGCGGGAACTTCGATCCCTGCATCGGTGAAAAAGCGTCCCGTCGTTTCCGCCCTTGCGACGCTCATTTGTTCGCTCCTGTTACTTCGCACCACTTACTCGAACGAAACAGAATCCCTCATCTCGCGCTCGAACCACAGAGGGCGGCACCGACTAAGGCCGTCATGTCATTCAGAATGACGCGCACTGGTACTGCCTCGAGCAAAGGCCTCATGCGACCTTTTGCCGTGAACGCTTCCATGAAAGCCGGACTCTTCAGCTTATCGATGATCCTGGGAGCGATGCCACCGCCCAAAAAGACTCCGCCCGTCGCGTTCACTTTCAGCGCCAGATTGCCAGCCTCCGCCCCGTAGATAGACACGAACAGATCGAGCGCCCGCATGCACAGTTCAGACTTTCCTTCCAGCGCCGCTCGCGTAATCACTGCGGAAGGATCGGCCTCTTGCATTTCGTCTGCGAGCCAAGCCGCTTCCTCGCCTCGCCCCGTGTCACGGAGAAATGTGTAGATGTTCAGCAACCCCGGCCCTGAAAGCACCCGCTCGTAACTAACGTGATGAAACTGCGGTATCAGGTAACGAAGCAGCTCTATCTCCAACTCATTGCGTGGGGCAAAATCCGCGTGACCCCCTTCGCTCGCGAAAGGGCGGCGCATCTTCCCTTCGAAATGCAGTCCGGCCTCGCCCAGCCCAGTGCCGGCAGAAATAATGGCGGTATTGCCTTCCGATTCCGGCGCGCCTTCATTGAGTACAGCGAAGTCTTTTGCCTCAAGCGCGACAAGACCGAAGGCGTTGGCTTCAAGGTCATTGACAAGTGTGACCGCGTCAAACCCGAAGAGAGTTGCCAATTGATCGGCATCCACGACCCAGGGCAGATTTGATGGCTTACTCCGTCGATTACGTATTGGCCCAGCAACACCGAAGCAGGCGCGTTTGATCGTCAGACCGTGTTCCCCCAGAAACTGCCGCACGATCTCGTCCAGACTCTTGTGCTCGCGGCTGGGGAATGTCTGCTCCACGATTACTCGCGGCCACTTGTCTTCCATTTCCAACAAAGCAAGTCGCGTGTTGGTACCGCCAATGTCACCGGCAAGGATCATCGCCTATTACCTCCCCCGGTACTCAGCTCGGCTCCAGCATTCAAGACGTAGTCCTCCATGGCGCGGGCGAAGCCTTCTTCGCTATTCGACGCGGCCACAACGTTGGCCGCACGCCGCACAACGTCGTCCGCCTGGCCCATAGCGATACTGAATCCAGCCCGCTCGAACATTAGGATATCGTTCGGTCCATCACCAATCACGGCGATACGCTCGGTCGAGATATTCAGTAGGCTTGAGAGTTGCGTGACCGCCGTTCCCTTGTGCGCATCGCCAGTCGTGATGTCGATAAAGCGCGGCTTGGATTTGGTGGATGACACCTCGTCGCCACCTGCTTCGAGTATGATCGGTTCGGCCTCAGCGATTAGCGCCGGCTCTCCCACAACGACCAGTTTGGCCGCCCTGTCAAGCACCTCACGAATGTCCGGCTGGATGACGGGGCTGAAACCGCTCGTGTTTTCCTCTCGATCCACAAAGGGCGTACGACGCGGCACATGCCACTCATGGTCGCAGTAGACCCACAGATCAAGGTCGAGGTCCGCAATAACGTTCAGCACACGCTCCCCAACCTCGCGCGGCAGCAGATGCTTGATGATCGTTTCACCATCGGGCCGTTGAATCACTGCGCCGTTGAAGGCGGCAAGTGGTTCGCTCAGGGCCAGCTTCTCAACAAACGCGTGCAGGCCGCGCGGCGGGCGCGAACTCGCGATGGTGAAAAGAATTCCGTGCTCGCGCAGTGCGCGCACGGCTCTTACCGCGCGCTCTGTAACAATGTGCTCAGGTGTAATCAGCGTCGCATCCACGTCTGAAATTACAAGTGAAATGGGTAGCATCAGTCTCTCCCGTAAGCGATCAGCCACAGAGGCACAGAAAAGACAAAGGGAATCAACGGGTATCGAAGGATGTTCATTCCACAGACGTTCCTCGTTTCGCGCACCGGCGAGTTGTGCCCTCGTCGATTCGTTGCTGGCGCTGACGCCGTAATGCTCATCGCCCGGCGCCGCTCTACAGAGCGAAGCGCCGCAGAAACCCGAGCTGTGCGCTCAGCCAGGTCAGCCGGCCCGAGAAAATCAGACCGCCGATGGCGATGAGCAAAACGCCACTGACGATCTCCACCGCATGATAAAAATGCCGGAACCGCGCTCGGAACGTCATCAGGTATCCTGCGCCTAGCCCAGCCAGCAGGAAGAGCACACCGAGACCGAGCGAATAAGCCGTCAGCAGCCAGACTCCCTGCCAGACCGTCTCCTGAACGGCTGCCATCATGAGGACCGCACCAAGGACCGGTCCGATGCACGGCGTCCATCCGAAGCCGAACGCCATCCCCACACTGTACGATCCAGCGAGCGACCTGGGTGCGACCGATGACTGGATGCGCTTTTCGCGATTCAATATCGGAATCTTCAGTAGGCCGAGCGCATGGAGGCCGAACAGAATTGCCACGAGTCCCGCCACCTTTTCGAAAATCGGAGCTCGATCGACGAGAAAGCGACCGATATGAGTGGCGGATGCGCCGAGCAGGATGAAGATCGTCGAGAAGCCGAGAACGAAGGCAACCGATCGTGCGGATACATGCCTCAACCTGAGCCTTGCCGGCTCGCTGGCCGCCGGTGCTCCGGTGCCCGACACAAAGGCGAGGTAGCCCGGCACCAGCGGCAGGACGCACGGCGAGAGAAACGAGACCACTCCGGCTACGATGGCGGCGAAAATCGACACGTCGGTCATGTGACTGACCAATCCTGAAGGGGCTCAGTAAGTTCCCAGCGATCGTTCGCTCCCCCACGTCACTGCCCATGCTGGGCACACAACCGCAAAAAAAACCCGCCGGATCATCGGCGGGAATTTTTTTTCTAATGCCAATGGTCAGCAGTCCCTACCGGTCTCGCTGGCGGTGAGCCAGCACATCCAGAAATACCCGTCGGCGTCGGTCCAGAGGTGGTCCACGTCGAACCCGGCGGCGTTCACCAGCCTGGCCAGCCGCGCCTCGTCGTATTTGTAGGACGACTCCGTCCAGATCGTCTCGCCGGCGGTGAACGTCACATCGCGGCCGGAGACGCACACGGTGTGGTCGCGAAGGCTCCGCAGATGCATCTCGATCCGGCTGGCCTCGTCGTTCCATACCGCCTCGTGGCGAAATGCGCAAAGGTCGAACTCGGCCCCGTACTCGCGATTCAGCCGCTCGAGGACGTTGAGGTTGAACGCGGCAGTGACCCCCTCGGAATCGTTGTAGGCGGCCTCCAGAATGCGCGGATCCTTGCGGCGGTCCACCCCGAGCAGGAGCGCGCCGCCCGTGCCCACTGTGCGCCTGATGCGGCGCAGAAACGCGGCGGCGTCGGCGGGGCTGAAGTTGCCTATCGTGGAGCCGGGAAAGAAAGCCAGCGGCCGCGCGTCCTTGGGGAACGCCGGGAGGATGAGCGGCGCGGTGTAATCCGCCTCGACTGGTATCACCTCG
>Ga0136627_1001092_pt1 | contig 10613 bp, 11 predicted proteins | sample AntDrymUQ4892206_2_FD_104652 | JGI IMG/M metagenome (GOLD analysis project Ga0136627, IMG submission 104652) | Polar desert sand microbial communities from Dry Valleys, Antarctica - metaG UQ489 (22.06) | ecosystem: Environmental > Terrestrial > Soil > Desert | place: Antarctica: Dry Valley... | reverse complement strand
TGACCCAGCACAGCCTGCATCTGGCGGGCGCCTTCTGGGCGCTGGACGCGGAGCTGGCCCGCCAGCGCCACTACCCGGCGGTCGACCCGGCGCGCAGCTACACCCTCTACCCGCTCGAGGGGTGGTTCGCCGAGCACGTGGCCCCGGACTGGGCGGAGCTGCGCTCGTGGGCGCTCGAGCTGCTGGGCGAGGAGAAGCGGCTGATGGAGCTCGTGGCGCTGCTCGGCGCCGACGCGCTCGACCCGTCGCAGCAGGTCACTTTGCGCAGCGGCCGCACCCTGCGCGAGGCCTTCCTCGCCCAGTCCGCGTTCGACGCCCAGGACGAGTACACGCCACCCCTCGTCCAGCACGCCATGCTGCGCTCGCTCGAGCGCGCACAGGCGGCAATGACCGCCGCGGTGGACGCCGGAACCACCCCGGACGAGGTGCTGGCCGCCAGGAGCCTGCAGGAGCTCGGACGCATGCGGAGCTGGGACGCGGGGGACGCGGCACGCCGCAGCGACGAGCTGATCGGAGCCATCGAAGAGGAGCTCGCCACATGACCCCGCGCCCCTTCCCCGTCGAGCACCGCACCGTCACGCAGGTCGCGGGCCCCCTGGTCATCGCCGAGGGCGCCGTCGGGGTCGGCTTCGACGAGGTCGTCGAGCTGCTCGGCCCGGACGGGGAGATGCGCCACGGCCGCGTCCTCGAGATCGAGGGCGACCGCATAGTCGTCCAGGTGCTCGAGGGCACGCGCGGACTCGACGTCGACAAGACCGCGGTGCGCACGCACGGGCGCACCGCGCGCATCGGCGTCGGCACCGAGCTCGTCGGCCGCATCCTCGACGGGTCCGGCCGGCCGATCGACGGCGGCCCGCCCCCGGCCACGACCGACGAGCGCGACGTCGGAGGCGCGCCCCTGAACCCCGTCGCGCGGGCCAACCCCTCCGACTTCATCGAGACCGGCGTGTCCGCCATCGACGGGCTGGCCTCGCTGGTCCGCGGCCAGAAGCTGCCGATCTTCTCGGGCTTCGGCCTCCCCGCCGCCGAGCTCGCGGCCCGCATCACCGAGCACGCCCGCGTGCCCGGCGCCGAGGAGGACGGGTTCACCGTCGTCTTCGCCGCCATGGGCATCACCCGCCGCGAGGCGGACTTCTTCCGCACCCGGCTCGTGAAGACGGGCGCGATCGAGCGGACGGTGCTCCTCCTCAACCAGGCCGACGACCCGACGATCGAGCGACTCCTCACGCCGCGCGCCGCGCTCACGATCGCCGAGCACCTCGCCTTCGAGCTCGACCGCCACGTGCTCGTCATCCTCACCGACGTCACCAACTACTGCGAGGCGCTGCGCGAGGTCGGCGCCGCGCGCGAGGAGATCCCCGGCCGGCGCGGCTACCCCGGCTACATGTACACCGACCTGGCATCGCTGTTCGAGCGGGCGGGGCGGATCCACGGCCGCAACGGCTCGCTGACTCAGCTCATGATCGTCTCGATGCCCGACGACGACATCACCCACCCCATCCCCGACCTGACGGGCTACATCACCGAGGGCCAGATCGTGCTCGCCCGCGACCTGCACCGGCGCGGCGTCGACCCGCCCGTGGACGTGCTCCCGTCGCTCAGCCGGCTGATGAACTCCGGCGTCGGCGAAGGACGGACCCGCGAAGACCACCGGCCAGTCGCCGACCAGCTATTCGCGCTCGTCGCCCGCGGCCGGGAGGTCCGGCAGCTCTCGTCCATCGTGGGCGAAGCCGGGCTCTCCGATGAGGACCGCCGCGTGCTCGACTTCGCGGCCGCCTTCGAGCGCCGGTTCATCGACCAGGGCGCGCGCCGGCGCACCATCGAGGAGACGCTCGACCTCGCCTGGGAGCTGCTCGGTGAGTTTCCCGCCGAGGAGCTGCGCCGCCTGGATACCGACCTCGTCGCGCGGCGGAAGCCCGACCCGCGCGCGGGCGCGTAGGCCACCGAGCGCGATGCCGACACCCGGGATGCGGGACGCCACCTACCCACGTCGGGCGCGGACCGGCGCACGCCCGCTCGCTCTCGCTCGGGGGCGGCGGCTGGGATGCGGTGGACGCTCGATGACGCCGCGCAGGCGCGCACGCCGCTCGTGATCGTGCGCCTCGACACGGCCGGCGGACTGGAAAGTTCGATGCGCGAGATCGTGCAGCGCATCACCGCCGCGCCGATGCCGGCCGTTGTCTTCGTCTCTCCGGACGGGCGCGCGCGCCCCTCGGCGGGACTGTTTCGTCACGCAGGCGGGCGACGGTGGCAGCATGGCGTCGGTGTCGATTGCCGTGGCCGTCGGTCCGGGACTCGGCGGGCCGACGCTCTGATGCGCGCTCCGGTGTCGCGCCCGCGCCCGCCTTCGGGCCGGTCGCGTGCCAGTCGGCGATCAAACGGCGGTACAGCTCAGCGCGATAATAGCCCTCCAAAACGGTCAGAATTGGTGGCTGTCGGCCTGGATCGCACCCCAGGAGGTCGGGGGTTCGAGTCCCTCTAGCTCCATCGCTCGGACTCGCGTGAACTTGTCCGACAGCACGCCGATCAGGGAGATCGGCCCGATGACGAGGGCGACGATCACCGACAACGAGGTGATCGTGATGTTGTAGAAGACCTTGCGGACCGGCTTGAAGAACGCCCAGTTGTAGGCGAAGTTCTTGAACGCGCCATCGATTGTGCCGAGCAGCGTCATGCCGGCGGCGAACAGGACCGGCAACGACAGGATCGCGTAGTCGAGTGGCCCAGGGCGAAGAAGAAGCCGACGGGTTCGGGTTGCACGTTGTCGGGTCACACTGCCCAGGCCGCACGGCGATCGAGGACAAGTGGGCGTACCAGGTTGTGACCCCAAGGCGGTCTTGGGGCAGGAGGTGAGTGCGCTCCGACGAAGTGTAGGAGCATCTCTAAGCTGCGTGATCTGTGACGCTGCGCCGGCGGCCAGGGCACCGAAGGACGCGGAGGCGTTCGCCGAGGGGCTCGCGTCTCATCGGTAGAGCGCGGGTCGTCGCAGCAACCGGCGCGGTGGTGTTCGCGCTGCTCGCCTTGGCCGGCGGACAGCGCGTCGCGTACTCCGGCAAGATCCTCCCCAGGACCGAGATGGCTGGTGTGAGCCTCGGCGGCGCCTCCGAGAAGGAGGCCAGAAGGCGGCTGGCCGCGATCTCCACCGCCGACCGCGCCATGACTCTTGTGCACGGCAGGCGCCGACTGAAGATCCGCGGGAACCGCATCGGGTTTCGAATCGATCTGGCGGCGTCAGTGTCGTCGGCGATGCGGGCGGGGCGCCGGGGACCGTTGGCAGGCTTGGGATCGACGGTAACTGCGCTAGTCATCCCGCGGTCGGTGACACCGATCTACACCGCGCGCCGCAGGGCGCTTGCCCGACTCGTGAAGGAGCTGGCGACTCAGGTCGATCAGCCGTCATTGCCAGGGCGACTCGACATCACCCCGGACACGCTCGGCGTCGACGTGGTGGCGCCCCTGCGTGGACGGGCGCTGAATCAGCGCGCCACCGCCGCGGCGATCATCGCCGGTCTTCGACGCGATGATGAGACAGCCACCGCGCTTCCAGTGCAAAGGGCGCCCGGGGTTGACCGGGGCGACGTCGAAGCGGTCGGGCAGCGGGCGCGCGTCTACCTGAGCAAGCCGCTGCGGCTCGCAGGTGCGCGACGACCGCTGATCGTGCCCGGTCGGCGCCTGGCTCGAGTCCTCGACGTCGAGTTCGCGGACGGTGCTCGCGCGACAGCAGTGCGCCTGGGCGTGCGGTCCGAGCCCCTCGCCGCGCTGGTAGACGGCCTCGCCGCACGGGCCGACCGGCGAGCAGACGACGCGAGCATTACGACCTCCGCCGCGCCGGTGACCGTCGAAGAGAAGCTCGACCTCAGCTGGGAGCCGCGACCTTCGACGGTCCAGGTCGAGCGTGGCCGTCTCGGCCGACGCCTGAAGCGATCCGCTGCGGCGAACGCGATAGCCGAAGCGGTGCGCGAGGGCCGCCACACGGCCACCCTCCCGGAACAGAAGGTCCGCCCGGACATAACGACCGCAGCCGCACGCCGGGTCCGCAGCCTCCTCGCGACTTTCACGACTCGCTTTGCATGCTGTCAGGCGCGCGTCACGAATATTCAAACGATGGCCCGCGCCGTCGACAACAACGTGGTCCCTGCAGGCCAGCAGTTCTCGCTCAACCGCGTGGTCGGCCGGCGCACACGGGCCAAGGGTTACCTGCCGGCGCCATTCATCGCGGACGGCGAGATCGTCCCCTCGGTCGGTGGCGGCGTGTCTCAATTCTCAACGACGATGTACAACGCCGCCTACTTTGGCGGACTCAAGCTCAACTCCCACCAGCCTCACAGCTTCTACATCGACCGCTATCCGCCGGGGCGCGAGGCGACGCTCGACTATCCCTCGATCGACCTCACCTGGACGAATGACACGGACGCACCGGTCGTCGTTCGCAGCGCCTCGACGAACACCTCGATCACCGTCAGCTTGTACGGCGACAACGGCGGCCGCCGGGTCCGCTCGGAATCCGGTCCCCGCCAGCGGCCGCCGGGACGCGACTTCGCGGTGACCGTGACGCGCTCGATCCGCTACCCGGGCGGCCGAGTGCTGCGCCAGCCGTACACCACAACCTACGACCGGCCTCCCGAGCCTGAATGACGGCCGAGCCCCCCGGCCTCACGAGCGTGCTGCCAGTACGTCTCGTTGGCCGGTCGGCTCATTGGGCCGGCAGCGAAGCGATCGTGGCGGCGGACCTGCTCACCTTGGTCGCGGGCCGGTCGGGGCCGATCTCGGCGATGATGACTTCTGCGGTGCGTCGCTGATCGCGCCGATCAGCAGCGCGTGCAGGGCGCTGAAGCGGGCCCTCCAGCGCACGCCCTCCGTACCCAGAGGTACTAACCGATCCACAGGAGCGGTGCTGACGTCACCTTCTTGAAGCGGTGAGCAGGTCAATCAGCCCTGCGTCATCGAACGCAACATGGGCAGCGGGTCCACCGCAACGCCGCCGCGGTACCAGCCCGGCGCCGTCCACATCTCGAAGTGCAGGTGACATGCGCTCGCGCGTCCCGTCTGTCCGACCTGTCCGATCTGCTCCCCGGCCGAGACACGCTGACCCTGCTTCGGCGAGGCGGGCTTGAGCAAATGCATGTAGGCCTGGCTCGTACCGTCCGCCGCGGTGACGACCGCGTAGTTGCCCGCGGCCCCTTGCCAGCGCACCCAGTCCACCCGGCCTGACCGGACGGCGAGGACCGGTGTGCCACAGCTGGCCAGGATGTCCTGTCCCTGGTGGTTGCGCCCCCCGCCGAAGCCGTTGACCGCCGTCCCGAAGTCGTACGCGCCGCCAACCGGGAACACGCCGCTGTCGGCATAGGCGATCGGCTCGGCGAAAGCCGCCGCGTCGACCTCGACCCTCGGACCCGTCCGGGAGACGCCTGCCGAGGTGGACTTGACCCGCACGGGTCCCGACGCGGCCGAGGCCGGCACGCGCACGAGGACCTCATGCGCCGAGGCCTCGCTGGGGCGCGCCGCGCGGTTGTCGGTGCGCCCGCGCGCGCCGAGGAACAGCACCGTCCTCGTCGACTCGAGGAACTCGCCCTCCATGCGAAGCAACTCGCCGACGGGACAGCGCGCTTGCGCTCCCGTCCCGCATTGCAACTCAGTGATCTTTGGTCGCTGCGGCGCCGCTGTCCCGCCCGTTGACGTATGAGCAAGCGCTGTGCCGGCAAGTCCCAGCAGCGCCGACGAGGCGAGTACGAGCACGACAGGGGAATGGGTCCTGAGCAACAAGTTCCTCTTCGATTGCTTAGGGCCTACGGGGTGAGCTGACGGGCTCGCGCACAAGACGTGTGCGCTACGGCTCCCGCTGGAACCGATTCGCCCCAATGAAGATTGGGTCCCCCGCTCCGTCCGGTCGGTGCCGGACGGACTCGGCCTGATGGTGTGGCGGGTCAGAGTACACACTCGTCCTACGGATCGCCGGACTTGACTCTTGGGCGTCGGTGGCCGTCCGGCCGGTAGCTCGGTTGCCGGGCCCACTGAAGGTTCGCCGTGGGGCGGCTGTCTCCTACGCTGCGTCGGAGAGCATCTTGCGCGCTCCCCGACGACAGAGCAGGAGAAACCGCGGCGAGACCGAGACGGCCCGTGCCCCTCGACATCGCCAGGCGACGTCGAGGGCCCGGGAAAAAGCCCCCGCCGGGCTGATCTTCCTGGTCGCCGCTGTCGCCATCGCGGCGATCGCGATCATCCCGGAAACCGGACCTCGGTCGAGCGGACCATCGAGGGCTCCACGCGACGCGACGCCGCTCCCGCGCGGCGCCGATGGCACGCGCGACGAGCCGCCGGGCGGCCGCGTGCCCCTAGAAGTAGTGGAGATCGGACGAGACGAGCGAGCGGCGCGGATCGTCAGACCGGCAGGGGCGACAGCGCCGCTGCCCGGAGTGATCTTCCTCCACGGATGGGGACTCGTCGGCAGAGCGGCTTACCGGCCGTGGATCCGGCACCTTGCTCGAGCGGGGAACCAGGTCATCGTGCCGCGCTATCAGCGAGACGCGTCGTCGAACCCAGCACGAGCACTCTCGGACGCTTTGGCGGGCGTGCGCGCGGCGCTTCGCACGGCCCCGATCGCTCCCAGGTCGCTCGTAGTGGCCGGTCATTCGGCCGGCGGAGCCCTCGCCGCGGACTATGCCGCCTCGAGCAGTCGATCCGATCTGGCGCCGCCCGAAGCGATCTACTCCGTGTACCCGGGCCGGCTGATACGCGGCTATCCGGCGGGCATCCCTCAGATCGACCCTGGACGGATAGCTCCTGAGACCCGGCTGGTGGCGATGGCGGGCTCGGCGGACACGCTCGTCGGCCAGGCGCCCGCGCAGCAGCTCGTGGTCGACTCTAGGGCAATACCTGAGGCGCACAAGAAGTACGTGCTGATCACCCGTCCCGAGGTCGCGGATCACTACGGACCCTCACGCGCGACGGGCGCCGCACGCCGCGTGCTCTGGAGACCCCTGGACCGCCTGATCCGCCAAGTACGCCTCACCGGATGAGCGCGCATGGATCCCAGCCGGCGCCGCGAGGCGCGTGCCGCTACCCTCCGTTCTCCTACAGATCGTAGGAACTGGCCCGTGGACCCATGATGACGCGACAAAAGAACTGGGATGCGCACGTGGCAAACGCGGAGGACGTGGCGCGCAGTCCCGGGTTCCAAGCCCTGCGTGACCGGATCGTCGAGATGGCCGCTCCTCAGCCCCACGAGATCGTGGTCGATGTCGGTTCGGGCACCGGGCTGCTGACGCTGACCCTCGCCCAGCGGGCGCAGGTCGTCTGGGCGGTCGACATCGCTCCGCTCATGGGCTCGTACCTCTCCGCGAAGGCGTCCTCAGGGCAGATGACCAACGTGGAGACGATCACCGCGTCGGCGGTGAGCCTGCCGCTCGTCGACGGCTTCGCGGACGTGGTGGTGTCGAACTACTGCTTTCACCACGTCGACAGCACGGGCAAGCGTCGCGCGCTGGCGGAGGCGTATCGCGTGCTCCGGCCCGGAGGACGGCTTGTCTTCGGCGACATGATGTTTCGCGTCAGCATGACCGACGCGCGGGACCGTGCCGTCGTAGCCGCGAAGGTCGGCAGCATGGTGCGCAGAGGACCTGCCGGGATCCTTCGGCTCGCACGCAATGGCGTCCGCTTCGCCGGCGGGCGCTGGGAGCATCCCGCGCGGGCCGACTGGTGGGAACGTTCACTGGCACAGGCGGGCTTCATCGAAGTCTGCGTCGAGACACTCGAGCACGAAGGCGGTATCGCCTTTGCCAAGCGCCCCGACGGCTGACGTTCGCCGCGACTTGGCGAGAATCAGGGCGCCCGCGACGGCAGCCCGGTTCCGACCCGTTCCCTTCGGCGACGCCCCTGATCGAGGTCTCAACAGGCGTCCTACGAATCGTAGGACGTCGAGTAGTATCGGGGATGTGCAGCAGCGGACTCGTTCAATTTTTCGGAGTAGCCGTACGCAGCGTGCTCGTCGTCGTCTGCGTGCCCGCCGCCGCGGGAAGCGAGCGGTCGTCGCAGCGTTGGACGTTCTTTTGGTCGCCATGGCGATCGTCATCCTGATCGCGCTCTTCGCCCGACTGCTCAGCTGAGGTGGTTTCGAGGCTGACACGATCGATACCGATCATGATGACCGCCGAGGCGGTGGCATCGTACACGGCTAAGGGTTCCTCACGGGCAAGACGACAAGCCATTGTCCATCCGCTTCGACGAGCGGGACCGCGACTGGCTCGTCGTCGTCGCACGCCACCTGTGCGCGTGCCGCGGCGGTGATCTCCCCGCCTGGACGACTGCGACCTCAGTGACCGAACGGACTCGTGGCTCGTGGAAGCCGAGTTGCTCGACCGCGCCTTCCACCTCGAGTCGGCGCACGCACGTGCGCCTCTCGACGTCACCAGAGTTGCGCGCTGACGGTTCGTCGTGTGCGACCTGAAGCGACCGCGCGACCCCACGGGGCAGCGCGGTCGACGAAAGGATCCGCGCACACGCTCCGTCGATGACGCCATGCTCGAGGTCGTGACCGACTGCGTACACCGCGCCCGCTGGCGTGTCGCCTCCGCATGCGGCCGCGCCGCCCACGGAAATGACGAGCAGAGCTCGAGCCACGCGATCGAGGTGTTGAGCGCTCCTCATGCCAAGCTCACCGACAATCACCCTCGGGATCCGAGAGTTCAGTCGGGGCAGTGGCGGATGTCGTTCGTTCCCGCAGGCAGCGCCATGGCGCCCGGGACAGGGGCTGCTGCGCCCACAGCGGCGGCGGCGAGGCCCACCGCGAGCAGTCGGCCGGCCAACCGTCTGCGCACTCCGGGGGTCGGGGTGCGTTTATCCATGAGCTCAGTCACGCGCGCCGCGACGTTGGCGCCGCCGAGCGACGCTATCGCCCCGATGGGCAAGGCAGTGGCCGCTGCTTTGCAGATGACACTCGCGAGCGCCAGCGGGTCGTCGCGCCGTCTGAGCGCCCAGTGGTCTGCGTCGCGCTCCAGATGGAACCGCAGCTCGTTCATCGCAGCAGACGCACCCGGCATCGCGCGACCGAGTCCGCGCGCGACCTCGCCGGCGAGGAGCAGCCATCGGTGACGCCGCGCGATATGTGCCCGCTCATGCTCGAGTCCGACTGCCAGCTCGTCGTCGTCGAGGTGGAGCAAAGCGCCTGCCGAGACGAGAACCTGTGGTCGTCTGATTCCAGCTGCGGCGAGCAGGATCTCTCGTCCCGGCACTATCACGCTCCCGCGCGGACCTGGCCCCAGGGAGAAACGGCGGAGATAGCGCCGCACCATCCTGGCGGCCCGGACCACGCCGTAGGTGGTGGCGGCCGCGGAGATCCCGACGGCGATGAGCGGCAGCAAGAGCGCGGCGTCACCGACGCCGTGACCGGTGAGGTTGAGATGCGTTGCTATGTACGGCAGAACGGCGTGCCAGCACCACTGGGTGGCCGCGACGAAGGCGTCCGAGCGTGGAATGAGAATCACCATCCAGCCGATGACGACCAGGACGGCGCCAGCCCGTGCCAAGAGGCTCGCGAACCACAGAGCGGCGGCCCACGCGGGTTCAACGCGCCGGAGCTGCAGTGTGTGCGGCAGGACGATGAGCGCGAGCCCGACGGCGAGGGCGACGGTGGTCATCGATCCCTCCGATCTTCGATCGCTTTCGATCGTTGCCTGAGGTCATCGAGCTCGGCGGTCTCGAGGGACCCGATGATCTCGGCGAGAGCGGCCGCCTTGGCGCTGGACGAGGCCGAGCTGAGGGTCCGGCGGATGGACGAGGACACGTACTCCGCCTCGGACAGCACTGGGCGGTAGACGAGTGACTTACCCTGGCGCTCCCGCTCGAGCAAGCCGCGCTCGGCGAGCCGGTTCAGCACGGTCTGAACCGTCGTGTAGGCACTGCGCTGCGCCTCAGGCAATCTTGATCGCACCGCTTCGACGGTGCCTGGACCGACGGTCCACAGCACACGCATCAGCTCAGCCTGCAGGTCGCCCTTGAATGAGGCGTCGTGCTTCACTTGGCGCTCTCGTCGCGCGAACGCGTGGATGAGGCGGGAAAGGTCATTAGCGGGAGTCCGGGACACCTAGAGCAGGGCGGCCCTTCACGCGTTGTAAAGACCCTATCCGGCGGACCTGCGCGACGCGTTCCAGCGCTGGGCCCCTCAGGGCATCGTATCGCCCTTCATCGAGCTCCCGTCCGGCATGCGGTGCGCCGCCTCCCCGCCGCCCGCCGAGAGCGTGCTGGAAACGACGACCGTCGCGAAGGCGATCAGTATGACCGCCAGAACGATGACCATCGACGTTCGACTCCTCACCCGACTCCTCCGCTCGCTATGCCGGGTTTCACCGAGGCCAGTTGCGCCCGTCCCCCTGAGTGCAAGATCCTACGATATGTAGGATCTGGGCGTCAAACGCCAGCACGACTCGCGCAGCGCTCCCAGCCTTGCGCACACACGCGCTGCCGTAGCCCGCCTGTGCACGGCCGCGAGTCCGCGGCTACCCACTGCCGTGCCTGCTGGCTCTAGCCGGAGGGGTCCGGGTCCCGCAACATCACCGCGATCCGGTTCAGCTGGTCTGCTCTCGCATCTCGCCGATCTCGCGCTTCTGTGCCTCGATGAT
>Ga0136627_1001090_pt1 | contig 10619 bp, 10 predicted proteins | sample AntDrymUQ4892206_2_FD_104652 | JGI IMG/M metagenome (GOLD analysis project Ga0136627, IMG submission 104652) | Polar desert sand microbial communities from Dry Valleys, Antarctica - metaG UQ489 (22.06) | ecosystem: Environmental > Terrestrial > Soil > Desert | place: Antarctica: Dry Valley... | reverse complement strand
TCGCGAGCCGCGAATCGCGCCCTGGTCGATCACCACCACCCCTTCGCGGCCGGACACCGAGCCTTGGATCAGCGAGCTCTTGCCGGAGCCGGCGACGCCCGTGAGCACGCAGAGCACCCCGAGCGGGATGTCGACGTCCACGTCCTGGAGGTTGTGCGTCGACGCGCCGCGGACCTCCAGCGTGCCGGGAGACGAACGCACCGATTCCTTGAGGGTCGCCCGGTCGCCGAGATGGCGCCCGGTGGTGGTGTCACTCGCCCGCAGCCCTTCGACGGTGCCCTCGAAGCAGACGGTGCCGCCCTCCGTGCCGGCACCGGGGCCGAGGTCGACGGCGTGGTCGGCGATCGCGATCGTCTCGGGCTTGTGCTCCACGACGAGCACGGTGTTGCCCTTGTCCCGCAACTGGAGCAGCAGGTCGTTCATCCGCTCGATGTCATGGGGGTGCAGGCCGATGGTGGGCTCGTCGAAGACGTAGGTGGTGTCGGTGAGCGACGAGCCGAGGTGGCGGATCATCTTGGTGCGCTGTGCCTCTCCCCCGGACAGGGTGCCCGACGGCCGGTCGAGCGAGAGGTATCCCAACCCGATCTCCGCGAACGAGTCGAGGAGGTGTTGCAGCCCGGTGAGCAGCGGGGCCACCGACTGCTCGTCGACGCCCCGGACCCAGTCGGCCAGGTCGCTGATCTGCATCACGCAGACGTCGGCAATGTTCTTGCCCTTGATCTTCGACGACCGGGCCTCCTTGCTGAGTCGCGTGCCGTCGCACTCTGGACAGGTCGTGAACGTCACCGCCCGCTTCACGAAGGCGCGGATGTGTGGCTGCAGCGCGTCGACGTCCTTGGACAGGAACGACTTCTGGATCCTCGGGATCAGCCCCTCATACGTCAGGTTGATTCCGTCAATCTTGATCTTGGTTGGCTCCTTGTGGAGCAGGTCGTACAGTTCCTTCTTCGTGTACTTGCGGATCGGCTTGTCCGGATCGAAGAAGCCGCAGCCTCGGAAGATGCGGCCGTACCAGCCGTCCATGCTGTAGCCGGGAATGGTGAGCGCGCCCTCGTTGAGCGACATGCTGTCGTCGTACAGCGCAGACAGGTCGAAGTCCGTGACCGAGCCCATGCCCTCGCAGCGCGGGCACATGCCGCCGAGACGGGTGAAGGTCGCCTTCTCCGTCTTCGTCTTGCCGGCGCCGCGCTCGATGGTGATCGCCCCGCTGGCCTTCACCGAGGGCACGTTGAACGAGTAGGCGTTGGGCGAGCCGATGTGCGGCTTCCCGAGCCGGCTGAACAGGATCCGCAGCATGGCGTTCGCGTCGGTGGCGGTGCCGACCGTGGAGCGGGGGTTGCTCCCCATCCGCTCCTGGTCGACGATGATCGCGGTCGTGAGCCCTTCGAGCACGTCGACGTCGGGTCGCGACAGCGTCGGCATGAAGCCTTGCACGAAGGCGCTGTAAGTCTCGTTGATCATCCGCTGCGACTCCGCGGCGATCGTGCTGAAGACCAGCGAGCTCTTGCCCGACCCGGAGACGCCGGTGAACACCGTCAGCCGGCGCTTCGGTATCTCGACGCTGATGTCCTTAAGGTTGTTCTCGCGCGCGCCCTGCACGCGAAGCAGGTCGTGGCTGTCGGCAACGTGCAGCGCAGGCGACGGCGAGTCCGTCCTCGTGACCTTGCTCATCGTGTCTCCATGTGTTGGGCGGGGCGCTCTTCTACCTGATCGGCCGTGTCGGCCGGGGTGGTGGACACGGGTCCGGCCGAGGCGTCAGATCAACCAGCGGCCGTCGCGCATCAGCTCGCGGTCGGGCATCTCGGTCACCTCGCGCCAAGCCTGGATGCGGCGCGGGGAGATGCGGAACCAGCGGTACGGCGTGGCCAGCGCACGCGGGTCGAAGCCGGTGTGCGCGACGAACCGGTCACCCCGCTCCTGCGGCAGCGCATCGATCTCGAGGACCTCGACTGCGCCCTCGATCATGGACACGTCCCGGGTGTGGCCCAGCCCCAGCCGAACGGACCGGGTGGCGGCCAGGTTCCTTCCGGTCGGGCTGTCCGTCGGCGTGGCCATCAGCAGCGCCTCGCCGTCCCAGTCGAAGGACAGCGGCACCAGGTACGGCGCGGCGTCCGCCGAGGCACTGGCCACCCAGACATCGATGTCGTGGGTGAGCCGATGCTCGGTGTCGCGACGACGCCGAGCGCGGGAGCGGGGGTCGGCACTCATGGGTCCTGAAGCAGCCCGAGGACATTGCCATCGGGGTCGGTGACGGTGGCCACCAGGCGGCCGCCACCGACGTCGTGCGCGGGCTCCTTCACGGTGGCACCCGCGGCGGTCACCTCGGCCAGCTTCGCCTCGAGGTCCGGCACGTGCCAGTGGGCCACCGGCGAGGTCATGCCCTGCGGTCCACCGCCCGGCACCAGCCCGATGTGCTGGCCCGCGGCCTCGAAGCCGACGTAGTAGGACGAGTCGGTCTGCGGCGGTACGCCGAGCAGGGCGGCGTACACCGCCTTGGCCGTCGCCAGGTCGGACACGGGATGCAGCACGGTCTTGATTCCCTGGGTGGAAGAGCCGGTCATGGTCACTCCTGAAGTCGTGGGTCACAGCGACCCGGTGTGTACGTGGCCGTCACGCTAACTGTGGCTCCGTGACCCGCGCTTCTCGATTCCTGACCGGTCTGGTCACCGTTTCGCGACAGCGCCATCGCGCGCTCGATGCGCTGGTCCCCAGCCGGCTCCCGGCTCGTCCACTCCCGCGCCTGCCAGTTAGGCAGACGGAGTCGGGTCGGATGAGAGATCTTGTCTCAGCGCCTCATGGTGCCGTCTGTGCAGGTCATGGCTGCGATCGCCGAGCGGCTCAGCGGAGCTCGTTGATGCGGATCAAGTTGCCCGCGGGATCGCGGAAGGCGCAGTCGCGAACCCCGTACGGCTGCTCGGTCGGCTCCTGGACGACCTCGGCGCCGCTGGCCTGCAGCCGCTCGAAGACGCCGTCGAGGTCGTCGGTGGCCAGGGTGATGGCGGTGTAGCTGCCCTTGGCCATCAGCTCGAGGATGGTGCGGCGCTCGTCGTCGGTGATGCCGGGGTCGGCGCCCGGCGGATGCAGGACGATGGACGTCGGCTGATTGGCGGGACCGACCGTGATCCAGCGCATCCCCTCGTATCCCACGTCGTTGCGGACCTCGAAGCCGAGGGTGTCGCGATAGAAGGCCAGGGCGGCGTCCGGGTCGGTGTGCGGAAGGAAGGCGTAGTGAATGGTGATGTCCATGGCGGTCAGGCTAGTTGCGGCTCCGTGACCCGCGCTTCTCGATTCCTGATCGGTCTGGTCACCTGTTTCGCGACGCACGACGGCATCCCCGCCGTCGCGCCCGCCGCATGGCGCCGGTAGGTGCTGGGCGGCACACCGACCAACTCGGTGAAGCGGGTGCTGAAGGTGCCCAGCGACGAGCAGCCGACCGCGAAACAGACCTCGGTGACGCTGAGGTCGCCACGACGCAGCAGCGCCATTGCGCGCTCGATGCGCCGCGTCATGAGGTAGCCGTACGGCGACTCGCCGTAGGCGAGCCGGAACTGGCGGCTGAGGTGTCCGGCCGACATGTGCGCGCCGCGCGCAAGCGCCTCGACGTCCAGCGGCTGGGCGTACTCCCGGTCGATCCGGTCGCGAACGCGGCGCAGCCGCGCGAGGTCGCGCAGGTGCTGCGCCGCGGCGGGACTGCTGGTCACCTGCGAGATCGTGCCACGTCGCACCGGAGTTGCCCAGCGCCGCTGGCGTCCCACCCCACTCCGTGTCCGCGGATAGCGTTGCGCACCTGTTGACGTGACAATCCCGGCATGAGGATCACCGCACGGGAGCTCAACCGGGCCACGCTCGGTCGGCAGCTGCTGCTGCGGCGGGAGTCGCTCGGCGTCGTTGACGCGGTCCGTCGCGTGGTCGCCCTGCAGGCGCAACAGGCCGCCTCGCCGTACCTCGCGCTGTGGAACCGGCTCACCAACTTCGACCCGGTCGACCTCGACGCTGCCTTCGCCGGCCACACGGTCGTCAAGGCGACGCTGATGCGGATCACCTTGCATGCGGTGCACGCCGACGACTATCCGGCCTTCCATGAGGCAATGCAGCCGACGCTGCGTGCCGCCCGGCTGCATGATCGCCGCTTCAAGGCGACCGGGCTCTCCATCGGTGACGCCGACGCGCTGGTCCCGGACCTGCTGGAGTTTGCGGACCAGCATCGGACGGCCGCCGAGTTCGAGGCATGGCTCGACGCGCGGGTCGGTGTTTTGCCGAAGCCCGGAGTGTGGTGGGCGCTGCGGTCGTTCGCGCCGCTGCTGCACGCCCCGACCGGTGGGCCGTGGTCGTTCGGTCCCCGGCCGTCGTACGTCGCAGCCGGGCCGCAGCCGACTCCTGTGGGAATGGACACGCCTGGCGAGGCCCTGCCGACGCTGATCCAGCGCTATCTGGAGGGCTTCGGACCGGCATCGGTGGCCGACGTGGCGCAGTTCGCCTTGGTGCATCGTTCCAGGGTGCGGGACGCGCTGCGTGCGCTGTCCGGCGCCCTGGAGCAGCTGGAAGGGCCCGGCGGCGCGGCACTGTTCGACATCCCGGGAGCACCGCGTCCGGCTGAGGACACGCCTGCCCCGCCTAGGCTGATGGCCATGTGGGACAGCATCCTGCTGGCCTACGCCGACCGGAGCCGCGTCATTCCGCCGGACTACCGCAAGCTCGTGACCCGCTCGAACGGTGACGTGCTGCCGACACTGCTGATCGACGGCTACGTCGCCGGCGTGTGGCGTCCGGTCGAGGGAGGAATCGAAGCCACCGCCTTCCATCGCCTACCGGTCGAGGCCTGGGAAGGACTCGCTACAGAGGCCCGGGCGCTGCTGGCGCTCCTGGCTGACCGCGAACCCCAGGTGTACCGCCGCTACGACCGCTGGTGGACCACCCTGCCCAGCGCCGAGGTTCGGGTGCTACCCGGGTCGTGAGGTGGCGCGCGGCCGGACGACCCGTCGCGCGCTGATACGTCGCTGGACCACTTGGGCAAGCCTTGCCTAGCGGTCCGGTGCGAAATAGCTGGCGTACATCTCCAGGGCCGGTTCGATCAGCGGGGTGAACCGGCCGTCGTCGAAGGCAGCGCCAGGATCGTTGGCATCCTGCAGCGAGGAAACCCCGGCGGCCAGCGCGATCAACAGCCCTCGCCCGCGTTCGGAGTCGGCTTCGGGGTGCAGCTCGTTGCGTTGCACTGCGGTCGCGAGCTCGGATTGCAGCAGTTCCTGCGCCTCCAGGCTCGGCCGGTAGGCCTCTGCAGAGGGGGTGAATCCGGGCACTGCCCTCGTGAACAGGAGTTGCGACAGCACGGGGTTGTCGACGGAGAACCGCACGGTGGCGATCATGGCGGCCCGCAGGGCCGCCAATCCCCCGCCGGCAGCCGAGGCTGCGTCCCGCAGAGCGGCGGTGTGCTGGCGCATCCCACGACTGAACAGGGCGTCGTAGACCGCGGTCTTCGAGTCGAAGTACTGGTAGAGCGACGGCTGGCGCAACCCAACCCGCCGGGCGACCTCGGTCAGGTTGAGCGCTGCCACGCCCTCCTCGCTCATCACCTCGAGTGCGGCGTCGAGGATCTCCTCCCGGGTCTGGAGATGCCGGCGACGCCGGCGATCGAACGACGGTGAGGCTTGTCTCCCAGCGTTGTCCATGGCCACCCCCCTCGACCGGGCCGCAAACTCCGACTATACATCGCAGCTACAATGAGGTATTGACAATACTATAGATCATTGGCAGGCTGGGTCCATCGAACGGGACCCTAAGAGGCATCCACAAGAGCGGAGGAGTGCGCCATGCAACCGCTGACCCGTGACCAAGTGGCTCTGCACATCGACGCCGAACAGCAGACGCTGTACTCGATGGTGGCTGACGTCACCCGCACGCCTGAGTGGAGCCCCGAGGTCGTCGCCTGTCGGTGGATCGACGGTGCCACAGGTCCGGCCGTCGGCGCACGCTTCCGCGCCCGGAACAAGCTGCGCTGGTTCGCGTGGTCGAACTCGCCGGTCGTGGTCACCGCCGATCCGGGGCGCGAATTCGCCTTCTCGCGTGCGGAACGGGGAGGCGGCGAGCTGGTCTGGCGATACCGCTTCGAGCCGGCTGAGACCGGCACCACCGTCATCGAGTCCTACGAGGTGATCCGGCGCGTGCCGATGGCCTTGTCGTGGATGCTGCGGCTGGTGTTGGGGGTTCAAGATCATCGCGCACACCTCAAGGCGGGCATGCACACCAGCCTCCTGCGGCTCAAGGACACCGCGGAGCCCGAGGTGCGGGACCGACACGGCCAGGTCCCGGAGCGTCCCGCCCCTAAACCGTCGGCTGGCCAAATAGCCTGATGGGGTGAGCCCGGCGGTCGGCGGGTATCCGATGGGCGATGAGCGCATCTGATGAGGGGCGATGCGTCGCTGACCGCTATGAGCTGGGCGAGCTGTTGGGGCGCGGTGGGATGGGCGCGGTGTGGCGCGCCCAGGACCTGGTGCTGCAACGCCCGGTCGCGGTCAAAGAGATCGCCTTTCCACCGTCGATCCCCCCCGCCGAACGCGAGGCGCTGCGCATCCGCCTGATGCGCGAGGCCCGAGCGGCCGCACGGCTCAGCCATCCTTCGGTCACCACGGTGTTCGACGTCGTCGTGGAGGACGAGACGCCCTACCTGGTGATGGAACTGGTCGAGGCGCCGACGCTGACCGATCTGGTGCGCTCCGACGGCCCGTTGGAACCGCGGCGCGCGGCCGCCATCGGGCTGGAGGTCCTCGGGGCGCTGGAGGTCGCCCACCGCGCCGGCATCGTCCACCGCGACGTCAAGCCGGGCAACATCATGGTGCCCAGCGCCGGGCCCGCGAAGTTGGCGGACTTCGGCATCGCCTCACTGGCCGACGACTCCAACATCACCACCACCGGCAGCGTGCTGGGCTCGCCCTCCTTCATCGCCCCCGAACAGGCCAACAGCAGCACCAGCGGGCCGCCGGCGGACCTGTGGGGGTTGGGTGCCTCCTTGTACTTCGCCGTGGAGGGGGTCGGTCCCTTCGAGCGGGGTCAGGCGCTGCCGACGCTGTCGGCTGTCTTGCGTGACCCGCCGCGGCCGATGCAGCGGGCGGGCGCCTTGGCACCTGCCATCGAGGCGCTGCTGGTCAAGGATCCCGACCAGCGCGCGGACGCCGCCGAGACTCGCCGCCTGCTCAGCGGTGCCGCCGGTGGCCAGGCCCCGGCCGCGGCCACGCAGCGTCTCGCTGCTGACTTCGAGCACACCCGCGTGCTGGCCACTCCTCCTCCCCCGCCGCCGCGGCGCACCGAGACCGTCGAACGCCGGCCCGCCGCCGCGGGCTCGGGACGGGGCGGATGGTGGGTGGCGGCCGGCATCCTCGGCCTGTTGCTGCTGGCGGGCCTCGCCTTCGCGTTCGGTGGTCTCGGCTCGGACGATCCGCCGCAGGTCGCCGACCCCCAGCCGGACGCCTCCCAGCCGGCCGACGACCCAGAGCCGACGGAGCAGGATCCCGAGCCGACCGAGCCCGAGGAGACCGAGCCGGAGGAGACCGAGCCGGAGGAGACCGAACCGGAGGAAACCGAACCGGAACCCACCGAGCCCGAGGAGACCGAGCCGGAGGAGACCGAGCCGCCCGACGACGGCAGCGCCGCGCTGCCGGAGGGCTGGACCACCTTCACCGTCGCCGGCACCGGCGCCACCATCGGCTACCCCGGCGACTGGCAGGTCGTCGAGCGCAGCGCCACCGCCACCGACCTGCAGGACCCGGACAGTGGCAGCTACCTGCGCATCGACTACACCGACGAGCCAAGGGACGACCCGGTCGCCGACTGGCAGGCGCAGTCCGACTCCTTCGCAGCCAGCCACGACAACTACACCGAGGTCAGCATCGAGCAAGAGGACTATCGCGACTACAACGCCGCGCTGTGGGAGTACACCTACACCGAGGGCGATCGCCAGCTGCACGCGTACAACCTCGGCCTCGTCGCCGGGGACTACGGTTACGCTCTGAACTTCCAGACCCGCGAGGAGAACTGGGAAGCGTCACAGGACCTGTTCGAATCGTTCAAGGACACGTTCTCACCGCCGACCTGAACGGCCCGCGCTTAGCCGTTGCCGCCGACCAGCTCCACGGTGATCTCAAGGCCGCCCTGGGGCAGGTTGCGCGCCCGCACACCGCCCCCGTGGGAGGCGGCGACGGCAGCGACGATCGACAGCCCCAGACCGGCCGAACCGGGGCGCGACGCCGCGGGGGTGTAACGATCGAACAGGGTGGCCAGCGCCTGGGTCTCGGCCCCCGGCCCGCTGTCGCGTACGACCAGGATGGCCCCGCGGGTCCCCGGCTCGGCGTGGATGTTAACCGTGCCGCCGGCCGGCGTGTGACGCAGCGCATTGTCGACCAGGTTCGCCAACGCCCGCTCAACAGCAGGGGCGTCGCCGGTGATGGTGGCGCTGCCGCTGGCAGCCAGCGTCACACCCCGGGCCGCGGCGACTCGGTGGAAGCGCTGGACCGCGGCGGAGGCCAACTCGCCCAGGTCCACGACGTGGCGGCGGTCGAACACCGCCGCCGCGTCCGCGCGGGCCAACAACAGCAGGTCCTCGACCACGGCAGTGAGGCGGTCGATCTCCTCCAACGCGCTGCTCAGACCTTCCCGCGCCGCCGGCTCCGCGGCCGCGGCGCGCGCCAGCTCGACCTCGGCGCGCAGGATTCCCAGCGGGGTCCGCAGCTCGTGGCTGACCTCGGCGGTGAAGTCGCGCTCCCGCTGCACGGCCGCGTCGAGCCGTTCGAGCATGCGGTTGAGCGTGGACCCGAGCTGGCGGATCTGGTCGCGGCGGGCCGGCACCGGCAGGCGCTGGGACAGGTCGTAGGCGCCGATGGCGTCGGCCTCCGCGGCCATGCGCGCCAGCGGCGTCAGCCCGCGCCGGCTGATCCACGCCCCGGCCAGGCCAGCGAAGGCGCTGCCGGCGAGGGCGACGGGCCCGAAGACGGCTAGCAGGGTTCGCTCGGCGTCGGCCAGCGCGGTGATCGGCGTAGTGACGACGACGATGCGGCCCGATCCGTCGGCCACCGCGGTGCCGACGAACCGCAGGGGCTCGCCGCGGATGACCGCGTCACCGAAGACGGGCACCCCCGCGGCCACCCGCACCAGGCGCCGGCCCGCCACCAGCCCGGCCACCCCTTCCAGGCCCTGCGTCGTTCGCAGCACCGCGCCGTCCCGCGTCAGGATCTGGGCCTCGATGTCGCTGGGCGTCACGCCGCCGCCGGCGTCGGGCGCGAGGTCGGCGAGCAGTTCCCCGTCGGGGCTGGTGCCGCTGGCCGTGCCCTCGACGGCGTTGGCCTGGACGGCAGCGACGTCGACCAGGCGCTCGTCGATGGTGTCGCGCAGGCTGGCTCGGAACTCGCGGTAGCCCACCACTCCCGCCAGCACCATGAGCACCAGGAAGGCCGAGCTGGTCATGGTGGCGAAGCGCACGCTGGTGGGCAGGGCGCGCAGCCATGCAGTCATCGCGGGCTCACTCGGCGGCTTGGTGGCGCAGCCGGTAGCCCACGCCTCTGACCGTCTCGATCACGTCGGCTCCGAAGCGCCGGTCGATCTTGTCCCGCAGGTTCTTCACGTAGGCATCGATGATGTTGGAGGACTGCTCATCGGCCTGGCCACCCCAGACATGACGGCGGATCGTGGCGCGCTGGACGACCTCACCGGCGTGGTGCATGAGGTACTCCAGCAGAGCGAACTCGCGGCTGGACAGGTCCACTGACGCCCCCGCCCAGGTGACAACGCGGGTGGCGGGATCCAGCGTCAGCGGGCCGCAGGCCAGGGCGGTCGGTCGTGGCGGGCGGCCGCGGCGGATCAGCGCGCGCAGCCGCGACAGCAACTCCTCGAACGCGAACGGCTTGGTGAGGTAGTCATCGGCGCCGGCGTCTAGGCCGGTGATGCGGTCCTCGACGTTGCCCAGTGCGGTCAACAGCAGCACCGGCGTCCAGACCTCGGCGCGGCGCAGCGCGCGGCACACCTCGAAGCCGTCCATGCCGGGCAACACGATGTCGAGCACGAGGGCGTCGTAGTCACCCCCTGCCGCCAGGGCCAGGCACGCTTCGCCGTCCGGTGCCCCGTCGACGGCGTAGCCGGCAGCCCGCAGGCCGCGCTGCAGCACGGCCCGCATCTTGTCCTCGTCCTCGACCACGAGCACCCGCATCACGCCTCCTGTCGTCTACGGGGTGTCCGAGGGTTGCTCCGCACAGCCTGCCCCGCCCAGGCCGGGGAGGCGGGTTTATGAAGCTACCGTGAAAAATGCTTGCCCTTCATCAAAAATTCATGCATCGTCCCACCAGCGGCCGAGTCAGCTCCGCCGCACAGCGAGGCGTAACGCGCCACCCGAGGAGGGCATCGCGATGACCGCTGGTCAACAGACCCCTGCCGCGCCGATGGCACAAGGCCGCCCAGTCCCACCCAAGGACTGGTTGCCGGGGCTGGTCGAGAACGGCAAGAACGACGCTGTCTCGGGGTTCATCATCTTCCTCATCGCGTTGCCGCTGTGCCTGGGGATCGCGCTGGCCTCCGGCGCCCCGCCGATCGCCGGCATCATCTCGGGCATCGTCGCGGGGACGCTGGCCAACCTTCTGTCC